>MTKW01001232.1_pt1 | contig 121478 bp, 116 predicted proteins | sample 1042761 | NCBI WGS metagenome assembly MTKW01 (sample SAMN06205366, study PRJNA360243) | anaerobic digester metagenome | biome: Wastewater treatment plant; feature: Anaerobic digester sludge; material: sludge; isolation source: anaerobic digester fed with sludge from wastewater treatment plant ... | reverse complement strand
TGGTCGTTACCTACCCGTGCAGGGGACTTACACCCCCATATGATGCGCCATGCCCGGCACACCTAAAGCGGGGCGGTTTCGTAAAGAGCCGCCCCGTTTCTTGTTGCTTCTTATGCAGATCGGACTGGCCTAGCTGCAGGCCGGCGACAAGAATACCATCCGCTAAAATCAGAAGGATCTGCTGAAGAGATCGCATCCTCTGCCGTCTGATACAATGTTCGTTGGAATAAAAAGAGAAATGAGGCTTTTGAGCATGGAATATAGATTGGCGACTCTTCAAGACATTCCCGGTGTCGAACGGTTGCAACAACGTTATCACGTGTCCACGATTTCAGACGAGGATCGACCGGACGGTTTCGTCACGACGCTCTTCACTTCGGATCAATTCCGCCATCTTATCGAGGACGAAAGAGGGCTGTCGATTGCCATCGACGGCAATGAGATCATCGGTTATGCGATGGCGGCGTCGTGGGATTACTGGTCCGCATGGCCGCTCTTTCAATACATGATCGCCGACTTGCCGAACATGACGTATCTCGGCGTTGCTCTCGACACGGAGAACTCCTATCAATACGGGCCCATCTGTGTCGATAAAAAATACCGCTCGACGGATGTTTTCCCGAATCTTTTCGAGTTTTCTCGCCGTGAGATGAGTAGCCGCTATCCGATCCTCATTACCTTTATCAATCAGATCAACGGTCGCTCCATGCGGGCACATAAGAAGATCGATCTCGACATCATCAAGCCGTTCGTTTTCAACCAGAACAATTATTACGCGCTCGGATATGATATGTCGAAGCGCACGCCGGGCTCGACGATCTGACACCTGCTCGGTGATCCGCCCGCCTCAGTTACATCATCGGGATATGCGGTAGGAGCAAAAGCGAGGACAAGGGTTTTGCATCGTTGCGCGCGAAACGCCGCTCGATCTCACGATTATAGGAGCAAGCGCATGGGCGCGTATTTTGCACTTGAACATCACAAGGCACAGCGTAGAGCTAAGATTAGGGACTATCTCTCACTTTTTTTCTCCGCTTTCTTGCAAGCGTACTTCCTCTCCCACGCACTCTTCCTGATCGTTGCCGGTCACGGCGTCAACTTCGATGCACTCAATAAAATCGGCACACGACACTATGCCATTATCATTCTTTCCGTTCTTCTCCTGACAGCTCTCATCCTGCTCGCGCAATACAAGAAGCTCCGCATCGTAAATCGTCTGACATTCCATGCGTGGTTGTTTTACGGAGGTGTTCTGGCGGCATTAACCCCGCAGGCGAGCGTTATACTCGGCATCATTCTTGTCACAATCGCCGCGGCGTTTTATACGCGACGCGATGAGATCGTCTATCTTCCCTTTTACATTTACCTCATCGTTATGTTCACGGCGTCTCTCCTGCAAAACGGCAACAAGTTGCCGGCTTACTTCACAGGCCTTCCAAATTTTCCGATCATGTTCCAGGAGACGATCACGAGTCTTTGGCTCTTTCTTCCGATTATCATTATGATACTGGCTTGGCGCGAAATTGATCGCCCGGAAAGAAAGCTCACCTCCTTGTACGATAAGATTCCCCTACCCGTCTTCTACGCTCTCATCGTTGCCTGCTTGATGATCCATGTCGTATGGGCCGGTTGGTTTTTGATTTCGCGCCTCCGAACATTTGCCTCTTCGACTTACGACATGGGGATTTTCACACAGATGTACCATTACATGAGCAGAACGGGATTACCTTTGACGACACTCGAACGTGATACGCTCCTCTCGCACTTCAAAGTACATATTTCACCGATTCTGTACGTATTGCTGCCTTTTTTTAAGTTATTCCCGAACGCTTATATGGTCCAATGTTCACAGGTCGTTCTTACTGCCTCCGGACTCATCCCCGCCTACTTGTTGGCAAAACAATACGGCCTCAGCAAGAGAGCGCGTCTCGCATGGACATCGCTCTACCTTCTCTTACCCGGCATGATCTTCAGCAGCTTTTATGATTTTCACGAGAACGTCTTCCTCTCGCCCGTCCTGTTGTATCTTCTTTACTTCATCTCGAGAGGAAACCTTGCGGGAACAGCCGTTTTCTCTCTTTTGACGCTGATGGTCAAGGAAGACGCATTTCTGTATTTAGCCGCCGTCGCTCTGTTTCTTTTATTCGGCTCAAAAGACAAAAGGACGACCACATTTGAACAAGGGAAGTCTGTCGCGATTGCCTTAATGATGTTAGGTTTTGGCGCCGTGTGGTTCGGAGCGGCGCTTACCTACCTCTCCAATCACGGGACGGGAGCTATGACGACTCGATTCGGCAACCTCATCAGTTCGCCGAATGCCGGACTGATCTCCGTGATACCGACTATCCTTTTAAACTTGACACTCTTCGTGGAAACTCTCTTTGTCAAATCGAAAATGGGCTACATCCTGATCGTTATGACTTCGCTCGGATTCATCCCTCTCCTCAACAGGAAGTTTCACAGGCTCTTCCTATGGATTCCTTTTGTCGTGATCAATCTCATGAGCTATTATGAATACCAGTACCGCATCGATTTTCAGTACAACTACGGAAGCCATGCCTTGCTCTTTGCCCTCGCGCTTTTAACGTACGCCGACTGCGTGGTGCAGGCACGCTCGAGCAATCAAACCGTCGTACGCCGTGATGCCCAACATTCAAACAAACCGTCACCTGCGATAAGGCGCGTTGTCTTGAATATTTCTAAACATCGGGCACACCGCGCAGCCCTCAAACGCATGGCAATCTCATGCCTCGTATTGCTCGCATTTGTCGCATCACTGACGCAAACGGTGATGATGCTGAAAACTCGAACGAAGCGGGTCAACCTCGTCGTTCAAAACATCGCCCCGCCCTACTCGGAGACGATCAAACTTCTCGACACGATTCCGCGCGACTCCATCGTCGTCGCAGACGGGCTTGTCACCGTCCATCTAGCAGATATCGCAGAGCTATACGATGCCACGTACTATAACTGGGATAAAGACCGCCCGCTCCCCGACTATCTCGTCTTGAGGCGTGCAGCAATTTATAACTACCAACACTTTGACGCGATGCTTCAATCGGGTTTCCGGGAAGTGGAGAATATGTCTTCCGACTGGCTCCTCGTCATGAGGCGCGACGGCTAACGAGATACTTTGTAGTCATCGCGACTCAAATCCTGCAGAAAGGTCTTCTTCGTCGCCGAGGCGCCCTCGAACAGCTTGTACCCTTCCTCGCGACAGGCGTGACAGGCTTTGCGCGGAATCGTAACACCCGCCATGCTGGCACCCCGATCGTTATATGAATGGACCGTGTTCACGCCGGGACAGTCGCGACAAACTGTGAACTCCTGCACCTGAATCTCCATAATCCCCGCCGTGTCATAGTAAACTTGACGGCGGCGCGTGACGGATCGGCGACCGCCGTACGCCCGCTCGCCGAGCTCCTCTCGCCGATGCCAGCGCTCGTTCACCTGCTCCGCGATCCTCCGCACCCGGTCGGTCACCCTCTCCGACTGTCGCCATTTCCCGAGATGGTAATCGGGCTCAACGACGCCTGAATAGTCGAGCCCAGCCATAGCGAGTATGATGCCGGTGTTCACATAGGGCAACGCGCCTTGAATTGAGTAGCCTCCCTCGAGGACGGCGATATCGGGATTGAGGCGCTCATTGAGTACTGCGTAACCTTGCGCCGAGAAGTTCATGTTGGTTATAGGGTCGGTATAGTGGTTATCCTGCCCCGCAGAATTGATGATGAGATCAGGCTTGAAATCTTTCAGGATGGGCATGACCGTATTTTCCAGAATATAATGAAAGCCGGCATCTCCCGTATTTGGGGGAAGAGGGATATTGACGTTGTAGCCGAACGCGCCGGGTCCACCGAGCTCGTCTATGTCGCCCGTCCCCGGATACAGAGTCCTCCCATCCTGATGAAACGAGATGAACAGCGTATCAGGATCATTCCAGTAGATGTCTTCCGTGCCGTCACCGTGGTGACAATCGGTGTCGACGATGGCGACGCGCCTATCGCCATATCGATGTCGTGCGTATTCGAGACCGACCGCCTCGATGTTAATGATGCAAAAGCCTCTATCACCGTACACGACACGCTGGGCATGGTGCCCGGGCGGTCTGACAAGCGCAAAAGCCTTGTCGGTCTCACCGCCCAAGACGGCATCAAACGCTCGCATCACGCCGCCGGCGGCGATCAGGTGCGACTCCGTCAGCAGACTCGCGGCGTCGGGATAACAAAAATGTACGCGGCTGACATCGCGAAACGTCGCCATCCCCGGGTTGAAAAATTCAACCCCTTCGATGTCTTCGATCCCCTCCTCAAGCAACTGATCTTGCGTATAAAGGAGTCTCTCCTCGCGCTCGGGATGGCTGCGCGAGATCGCCCAGTCGAAAGCCGGGAACATAATCAGGCCGAGTGTATTCTTCGCTTTCATATCAATTGCTCTTTCTCAATTTTTCGAGGAGCCCGGGCTTAATCTGAGCCTTGACGCGGATATTCTTATCAACACGCCCGCCGTAACCCTGGACCATGTTAAAGGAGCTCGATTCAACGATTTCAACGTCAAGTTGATTTTCCTCAAGGCCGAGCGCCTTGCCGGCTTTCCGTACTTCCGACAGAGCGAAATTCTCCGCTTTACGCAGATTGAACGTGCGATCGATCGGTAGATAAAGCCCTCTCTCCGGAATGGACATCATCTCTCGTCCCGTGTCGGCGACCATATTAATTTCGAGCGTCGGCTTCGCGAGCGCCGCGCCGATGGCGTTCGCGATTTCATGATGTTCGGGACATAAGACCGGCAATTGAAGTGCTTCCTCTAAATAGCCGGACAGCGACGCGGCGGGGCCGCCGATAACATCCACCGCCTCCGGTCGAATCGTCCGATCGCGCAACAATTCTTCAATCGTGTAGACGGGACTCGAGTTTAGCTTGATAAGCACGCGTTCAATCGCCGACCGTATGTCGTCGCACATGCGTTCGACGATCATCTTGGCAAACGCCATTCCCTCAAGGCCGTTCTCGGCGGCCATCCGCTCGACGGCTTTCCGAGATTCTTCGCGATACTGTCCTTCCAATTTACCGAGATAGACGAGGGCGTCCGTCGGTGTCAGCGACTCACCGCCGAAAGCGACGGGGAGTCCCTCTCTTCTGGGACCTATTTGCAACTCGCCTTCATCGAAACGCACATGGCTGTCTCCGCCGATTCCGATCGATTGACTGAACAACGCTCTCACAAGCGTTTTGCGCCCGTCGATCTCAATGCCGAGCGGCTCAAATACAGGCACACCGTCAACAAGAAAGAACAAATCGGTCGTCGTCCCTCCCACATCGATCAGAATGCGATCTGAGCGCTGATCATCAAGTAACGCCCGCATGCCCATAAAGCTCGCTGCCGGGCCTGATAGAATCGTCTCAACCGGTTTTAACATCGCCCCGTTAAGATCAACCGTTCCGCCGTCAGCTTTCAGTACATAGACGGGCGCATTAATCGAACTCCGCAACAGCGCCTCGCGCATCGATTCGGCAAATCTCCTGAACGTCCGGCTGACGGCGGCATTCAAGTAAGCCGTTCTGACACGCCGCGGGTAATTCAATTTGCCCGACAGCGTGTGCCCCATCGTGATCTCGCTGTATTCGCCTTCAAAATATTTTTTTATGCGCTTTTCAAAGTCAGGATTTCTCGTCGAGAACTTCGTTACGACGGCCAAAGCATCGACGGGACTTTCGAGCAATCGCTCACGTGCATCGGCGAGCTCAGTCTCATCGAGATCGCGCACAAGGATGCCGCGGTGATCGACGCTGCCCGACAGATGGACGACATGGTCGCCCATTCGCTCAAAATCCCATTTTAGGCCGGGGCCCGATTGTAAGACCATGGCGACGTCAGCCAGTCGTCCCTCAACGATGGCGTTCGTCGATATCGTCGTGCTCAAATGGATGCGCTCGATAGCATGCTTATCGACTCGGCGGAGCAACTCCTCAAGGCACCGCCAAATGCTTGCGAAATAATCGGTGCGATCAACCTGATGCTTGACGGAAGCGACGAGAACGCCTTCCTCAATCGCGGCGCCGTCAATATGGGTGCCGCCCATATCTATGCCGATAATCATATGAACCTCCCGTCATCACCGTAACACACATTGGCGCGCTACGGGATCAGGCGTCATCGGCATCTCGCTCTATGACGCTAGGATGAGTGCGGATCAATCGCCCATTCGCCGTTTACCAATACGGGAACGGACGTCCCGTTCTTTCTATAACCTGTCACATGAAGCTCAGGCCCGCCGACCATAAAATCGATATGAATCATCGAGTCATTCGCGCCGAGTTCTCTTCGCTCCTCCTCCGTCATGGTACTTCCGCCATGGACGGCTTCAGCATACGATTTGCCAAGGGCAAAGTGGCAGGAGGCATTCTCATCGTACAACGTACTGTGAAATAGCAAACCCGATAGTGAAACGGGAGATGAATGCGGTACGAGCGCGATTTCGCCGAGGCGACGCGCCCCTTCATCCATACCAAGCAATGTATCGATGACGTCACCGTTTAGACGAGCGTCGAAATCGACACATCGACCGTCCTTAAAAGTAAAAGAAAAATCCTCGACAATCTTGCCCATCACGACGAGAGGCTTTGTTGCCTTAACCCGTCCGGTACAGCGGTCGGCATGAGGCGTTGTGAAAATCTCCTCAGTCGGAATGTTCGCCATGTACGCGACACCGTCCGGCGTGACCGATGAACCGCCGATCCACTTATGCTGATCGGAAAGATGCACGATCAAATCTGTTCCGGGCCCTTTGTAGTGCAAATACTCGAAATTCTGCTCATTGAGCCAACGCTCATATGCTTTCAGCTGAGAATCATGTTCCGCCCATGCCGCAACAGGATCGTCAGCATCTATGCGACAAATGGAGACAATCTGCTCCCACAACGCATTTAACGCATCCTCTTCCGAACAATCGGGGAAAAGCTTCTTGGCCCAGCGCACAGAAGGGCTTGCAGCGACAACCCACTTGATGTCACCGGCATCCATGTACTTAGAAATAGGCTTGAGCGCGACATTCGACGCTTTCTGCGACCGTTGAATCTTCTCCTGATCGATATGGGCGAAAAGATCAAGCGACGGTGCACGAAGCGCGATACGATGATATTTTTCCTTCATCATGCTCTCGATGTATTCGACCTCAAAATCGGGGAATACGTCGAAGACATCGTCGCGCCCCTCCTCGTAACGAGCAAGAGCCATATCGTCATCATTGATTAAGGTGGTGACGTTCCTCGCACCGCGTTTCCAGCACTCGCGGACGACGGCCCGTGAAAGCTCAAGCGACTCCGTGCCGACGCTGACCAGTACATTGTCGCCCTCCTGCACGTTGACACCGATGCTGACGATGACCTCCGCGTACCTGTTTAATAATTGCTGATCCATAGCATGTCAGGCTTCAGCCTTCTCCTCTGCGATCTCTGTCGCAATCTCGATGGCGCGATTGACAAACTCCAAGCACTTCGGACGGCGTTCAGGGGCGTCCATGTCATCCGTCCCGAGATGCTTCTCTCGCAGATCGCGGCAATTGAGTTCGCCGAACTCTTCCTTAAAACGATCCAAGAAAAGCTGCACGGCTTCTTTGGCGGGATCTCCCGAGCCGCTCACGTCCGTCCTGCCATAAGCCCAGCTAAGCGACGTGACAGCGCCCAAGACGGCGCCGCAGATGAGATTACGGCTGAGCCCGCCACCTAAGCCTGTCAGGACGCGGACGCACTCAGGTTGAGCGCCGCTGACGCCCTCTTCAGCGAGAACGTAAAAGACGGTCTCGGCACAGTTAAAGCCTCCGGGTACAAAATACTTACTTGCATTCGACATTTTTTCACCTCTTAAAATAATAATATTAATAAGCGGAACAACCAGTTCGCGCTAATTCCCGCTATGAGTTCTCCAATCGTATGACTTCCGATTGCAGCGCCTGACAACTCACGATGCTCGAGCGCATCCATCATGGCGACGTGTGTGCTGAGATAACACGACCAGCACATGCACATCGACGTAAAAACAGCGATGTCGTTCGCGGCCACCTTGCCGCCCTCATACAAGCCCGGCAACAGTCCCTGCACTGCCCCGGCGGAACCGAGCGCCGTTAAGGGAACCGACAAGGCTTTGGGCGTAGAAAAACCGAAGACAGGCAAAAGTATAAACTTGGAGTTTTTCGCCGATCCAAGGCAACAGGCCGACACCGGCTTGCACATCGTCCGGCTTATTTGTCAACAGTATAACAAACGTGCAGATCACGAGCACACCCGGGATAACCGATTTTTCACTGATGAATACTGTCTCCCTCATCACGAGCAGCGACACCGACGTACGGGCACGCAAGCCGTCTAAAAATTTCATTACCAATATACCGATTCAACATTTGTTGTCAATAAAAATACCTCCTCGGGAATCGAACAATACTCATGTCAAATCGCAAAAAACTGAGATGGTTGATTCGTCCAAGATAACGGCAAGAATCCGTCCATTTTCGTCCAATATTGCCATTCAACCCCGCTTTTGAAAAATCCGTTTCGTAATCTATCATAGAAGCAGGAGGAGGTCCATGCACAGCGAACAGGATATGGCGGAACGCATCTATGCCGCAAGGCAGGATCCAGACTTAACGGACGATTTCATCTACCAATACCTCCCTTTCATCAAAGCCGAAACAACTCGTTTCCTCAAGCGAGTTTGTGATGAGCAGGATGATGAGCTGAGTATTGCGATGATCGCGTTTCATGACGCCATGAAAAACTATCACCGTGAGCGCGGCGCATTCATACCGTACGCGTCACTCGTGATAAGAAACAGATTGACCGATTACGTTCGCAAAGAACAACGACACAGAAGAGTGATCTCTCTGGAAACGCAACTTGATGACGACCTGACGTTGGCCGATACCGTCGCTGCCGACGAGCACGATCCTCTTCAGGACGAAGACCTACAGACGACGGTTGCAGAGATTATGGAATTTAAGGAACAACTCCAAACATTCGATATATCGCTTGACGAGCTTGTGGAACAAACGCCGAAACAGCAGCGCAGTCTCGACATCTGCAAGAAGGCCATCGCCTTTACGATTGCGGACCGCACGCTGTTACAAAGAGTGGTCCAAACAGGAAGACTGCCGTTAAAGGAGATTGCGGATGGCGCAAAAGTGTCGCGCAAGACGCTTGAACGTCACCGCAAGTACTTGGTAGGAATTTTCCTCATCTTCAGCAATGGATACGCGTATATGCGCGAACATCTGAATGAAATGTTAATACGATAGAGGCAATATGAAATACTTAGTGTTAGAAACTAATATAAAACACGCAATCGTACTTGACGAGGAAGGACGCTTTTTGAAGGTCGTCAACAGTGCCTACACGGTCGGACAAAAGGTAGATCGAGTTACTCTTTACCACGAATTTACGAAGCGTGATCAGTCGAGAAAAGTGTGGTTCCAGCGACTATCGATCGCTGCGGCATGTCTGATCATCGCTTTCTTTTCTTACTTCCAAATCTTTGAACGGCCCATTGCGGCCATGCGTCTGAGTGTGAATCCCGCTTTTCGCATTGAGTGGAACCGCCTCCAAAAAGTAACCGGTGTCGAAGCGGAAAATACCGGCGCCATGATCATTCTCGAAAACTATTCTTGGAGCCGTAAGGATCCGCCCACCGTAGTGCGTGAACTGATCAGGCTCTGCAATATGAGAGGTTATTTCAAGGGAGACAACAATACAGTCACCATCACCATGGAGCCGGGCGACAAAAATGCGACACAGAAAGTCTGGGATGAGCTGGAAAAAACGCTCCCGAATCAATTGGCGTATATCGACGACTTGACAATCAAGATGGAAAAAGCCGGCGAACAAGGTTCGTCTTCACCGACGACAACTTCACCGTCATCTCCTCCGGACGAGACAACGGCTCCAATCCCCGGCGATAAGACCGGCCGGACAACGAAGCCGTCTCCTAAAGTTACCGACTCGAACGGAACCCCGATTGTCGATGACAGCAGGTACGACGATAACGGCTATGACGACAGCGTGTACGACAACAACAATCATGACGACGATGACGGTTACGATGATGGCGGTTATGATGATGACAGCGAGTATGACGATGGCGGCAACGACAACGGCGGTTATGATGATGACAGCGAGTATGACGATGGCGGCAACGACAACGGCAGTTATGATGATGACAGCGAATACGACGATGACGGGTACGATGATAGCGAGTACGACGACTGAGCAGTCGTCTTTACGGCAAATAATAGACTCGTCCGAGAGGGCTGTCTTGCGAAAGAGACAGTCCCTTTCGCATTTAAGAGATACTTTCAATCACGAGGATAATCTGATTCGCCAGACCTTCCCAACCACATTTTTTTATTATGTCAACGGAAAGCGCCCCTCTCCCGCCCTCGCTCTTTAGATACGCAATCTGCGAACAGATGGCATCTGCTAGCGAATCGATGTAAGCCGGACGCGCATCATCAACGATCTCATCGAGGTTTTTCAACGGCGGCAAGTTGACCCAACAAATAGCGGGATCATCAATGAGTCCCTGCCCGAGCTGCTCTCTCAGACCGGGCAATTTGTTCGATACGAGATGAAGACCCGACGCCAGAGCTTCAATGGCGATCAGCCCCATCCCTTCGTAGTAACTGGGAAAGACGAATACATCGCACTGCCTCATATGGTCGGCCAGAACTTCTTGTGTCTCGACGTCGAAAAGTCGAATCGTCGGATCGTTGTCACTCAACTCTTTTATCCTTTCGAGCGACTCCTGATCTTCTCTTCCCACGAGGTCGACACTCACGTCGGGGTGTATTTGCCTTACTTTTTTGTAAGCCGCGATAAGCTCGAACACGCCTTTCGAGTCCGTTATTTTTCCGGCATAAAGTAGACGAATGGGAGAACCGTCAGGACACTTTTCATTATCAGGACAGGCATAGAAGACAGACGGATCGTACGCACCGCCCGTCACAACGATTTGCTCACGACCGACATCGAAGAGCTCCTCAATACTTTCAATATCCGACATACTCAAGGCGAGCACCTTATTGAGTTTTCTCAAACTACCGACATGCTCCTCCGCCAACTTTGGGTTTTGTCTCGCTTGCCTTATATCGGTACCGTGTGAGATAGCAATGACGGGCGTATCGGGAAAAACATCCAAAACGAGTGCGCACAGCATCCACAGGTGGTGACAGACAATCAACTCGGGATTAAACACACATTTAATCTCGGTTAACTTGTTCCTGAACGCATTTTTCCATTGCGTAATCATGTCAGGCGTCATATGAGAGTAAACAGTCGAAGAGTACGGCATTTCATCGCTCATACCTGCAATGGGAAAGGGAAGCTCATCCGACCCGAAATAAACAGGATAAGCGTGATCCGCTTCCAGCTCAAAGCACCAGTCCTCGTCATTATGACCGTAAAGCCCCGCTTGCTCCCAACCTCTTTGTGTTTTAATCCCTCGAATGAGATTTCTGTAATAAATGCCGCTTCCCGTCCGCGTGGGGAGCTGTGACAAACAATGTAAAATCCTCATGCGTACTACACAGACCCTGTCTTTATTACTGTTAAAGAACCTGCCGAAAATACCACATACGGCCAGATTCATACATCGCATCTACTATACAATATCCGTCTATGCTCCCGCATAACGCCAATCGAGCTTTGAACCCCTCGTGATACGGAAACTGTTGGCAATGCAAATCAACGTCACGCCTACGTCGGCAAAAATAGCCGCCCACATGCCCCCTATGCCGAAAAAACTCAAAATGACGACGGCTATTTTAAGTCCCAAGGCAAGACTGATATTTTGCATGGCGAGCTGCTTCGTCTTTCGGCTTATCTCAAGCGCTTCCGGTATAGCGGAAAGCTCATCACGCATGAGCACCATGTCGGAAGCTTCGACGGCGGCATCGCTGCCGATGGCTCCCATGGCGATCCCTACATCGGCGATGCTCAAGGCGGGGGCGTCATTGATGCCGTCTCCGACGAATGCAACACTCGCATTGCGCCCTTTTGCGTTGATGTCATCTTCCAGGTATTTCAATTTATCCTGAGGCAAAAGCTCACCTTCGTAGCGATCGATTCCCAAAGCGCGGGCCTGTCTTCTTACAACAGTTTGGCGATCACCTGAGTACATGGCGAGTTTCTTCACACCGAGTTTTTTCAATTTCTGTAAGACGGCAGTGGCTTCTGCTCGAATCTCATCTTGGAAGAGAAAACTTGCGAGAAGTACGACTTGGTCATTCGGCTCTTCTTTCGCCCCTCTCTCCATGGCGACGAAGGCGACGCTGAAGCTTTCATCCGTGTCAGGTAAGGCAAGGCCGATATCATCCACCAGGCGGGCATTCCCTAAATAGAAGACAGACTCTCCCGTCCTGCCTTTCACGCCGCGCCCCGGCAGCTCCTCTAATTCCTGAATCTCCGGAAAAGCAACCGTCTCGCCTCTCGCCTCTCTTTCTTCCATACTTCTACGCAAAGACTCCGCAACGAGATGCGTCGAGCCCTTCTCAAGAGCGAGAGCGAGCGCAAACAGTTCGTCTTCCTTGAAGAGATCGGTATATGACTCGATGCGGCTGAACTCCATCTGACCGGTCGTTAGCGTCCCCGTCTTATCGAAGACGATCGTCTCCACATGAGCGAAACGTTCGATGACATCGCCGCCCTTGATGATAATCCCGCGCGTCGAGGCGAGACCGAGGCCTAAAAAATAACTGAGCGGTACGGAAAGCACCAAAGCGCAGGGGCAGGAAATGACAAGCAGGTTCAGCGCCCTCTCAAACCAAACCAAGAACGGTTCACCCGTGATGAGAGGCGGAAGAGCGGCAAAGAGAAAGGCGAGCACAACGACGATGGGCGTGTAATAGCGCGCAAAACGAGAAATCAGTCGCTCCGTATTGCCTTTTCGAAGCGAAGCCTCGTCACTAAGCTCAATTATTCTATATAGGGTGGAATCATCGACGGTCGCTTCGACTCTGGCACGCATGACGGTATTTAGATTTACACTTCCGGACATAATCTTGTCGCCCACATCGACGGCGACGGGCAAACTCTCTCCCGTCAGCGCCGAGGTATCGATCTCCCCGCGACCTTCGATGATTTCGGCATCGAGAGGAATACGGCCTCCGGCAGGGATAAGAATGATTTCACCTACGTCAACTTCCCGCGGATCTACTTGGATGTGTCGCCCGTCTCGCTCTACGATACATGTATCGACAGAGAGATCAAGCAGGTCGGAAATCGATTTGCGCGACCGATTGATGGCAATCAACTGGGCGTACTCGCCGATCTCATAAAAGATCATGATGGCCGCCGCCTCAGGCCATTCTCCAATGGCAAGCGCACCGAGACTGGCGAGCGACATCAGGAAATATTCGTTCATCCAGTCCTTTTGCGTCAGCTTCATCCAAGCCGTGCGCAAGACGGAAAAGCCGGCAATGCCGTAGGCGATAAGAAAGATTGATATTACAGGAAGATTAATGGCAAGGCGCTCTCCGGCACCGCTTACGCGGAGGATAAGGAGCCCGATGATACCTAAAATAAACAGCGTCAGGGCAACGGTGATCTTTTGCCTGTCATCTCGAACAAGTCTTAGTATCTTATCCATGGAAGGCACCGGGACTAAATTTGGAGCTTCGCGCTAGGTTCAATTCGGTCAAAAATAGCCTTGCTTTCCTTGAGGATGCTATCTTTCTTTTCGGGGTCAAGCTTGATTTTCACAAGCCCCGACATGACACTGATGCTCACATCGCCGACTCCGCTTAACTTGTGAATTTCATCCTCGATTTTCGCGCAACAAGCGGCACACGCCGTCCCCGTAAAACGCAAACGTAACGTTTTCATATTCTTTTCCCCTATCCTGTCCATGCTCTTTAATAGATACGTTCTTCTAAAATATGCTCAAGCCCCATGTCGATAATCGTCTCAACGTGCTCATCAGCCAAACAGTAATACGACAGTTTGCCCTCTCTTCTATAGCGCACCAAATTATTGGCGCGGAGAGCACGCAACTGGTGAGAGATCGCTGATTGCGTCATATTGAGAGTTTCCGCCAAATGCATAACGCAGAGTTCTCTCTGACGCAACGCTGACAAAATGGAAAGTCTGGTACTGTCACCGAAGATTTTGTACAAGTCGGCAAGATCGGCCAGAAGCTCGGACGGAGGTAAGTTCTCCTTTACTTCCGCGAGCATTTCATCCGTCATCTGGCAAGTATATTCATCTCCCGGTTCGCAAGTTATCTCATCTAAATCCGTTGTCATATTCACCCCCTTGAAACCTCTAAAACTCAACCTTTAAACAAACACATGAACACTTGAACATATGTTAGGCGTGTTACGGGCGATTGTCAAGTATTTTGACTCAAATAAACACTCGTCGGGACACAATGTCCATAAATTCGATATTAACTGCAAAATTGCACGCCGATGTCGGGGGTGCACAGAAATTCGATGCTAACTGCAAAAGTGCACACCGGCGCCGGACGTTCATAGAGGCCGACCGACGCAGAGTGCAGAAATTCGATATTAACTGCAAAACTGCACGCCGATGTCGGGGTGCACAGAAATTCGATACTAACTGCAAAAGTGCACACCGGCGCCGGACGTTCGGGGAGGCCGACCGACGCAGAGTGCAGAAATTCGATATTAACTGCAAAATTGCACGCCGATGTCGGGGGTGTACAAAAATTCGATGCTAACTGCAAAACTGCACGCCGATGTCGGGGGTGTACAGAAATTCGATACTAACTGCAAAAGTGCACACCGGCGCCGGACGTTGGGAGAGATAGCGTGACAAAAAATGAGGATATCTCATCGTCGCTCTTAATGAGCGGTTTTGAGGCAGCCTCATTCCATACGTTTCAAGTTGTGTGAAAGCCCAGAATCAGAGCATGACATCCCCTATACTTGCCCCGCTAGATACATCTCGGAGTAGTAGCCGTTCTGATCGAGTAGTTCGTTATGTGTCCCGACTTCGACGATCGTTCCGCTATCCATAACGATAATTCTGTCGGCATCCTGGATGGTGGAAAGACGGTGCGCGATGATGAAGCTCGTGGAATTTGCCGCAAGCTCTTTCATCCCATGCTGGATTAGTAATTCAGTACGCGTATCGACCGATGACGTGGCCTCGTCCAAGATGATGATGGGCGCTTTCTTGATCATGGCTCTAGCGATCGTAACGAGCTGAACTTCACCCTGACTTAAATTGGAAGCTCCTTCCGCCAAGACGGTGTCGTAACCTTGAGGCAACCGTTCAATAAAAGAATCCGCTCGGGCAAGTTCTGCAGCTTCCTTTATTCTTTCAAAATCGATATCCGCCAAGTCTTCCTCGCCTGAAAGATCGGCCCCGTAGGCGATGTTGTCCCTTATGGTGCCCGAGAAAAGCCAAGTGTCCTGTAAGACCATGGAATAGGCTTTTCGAAGTTCCTCGGCTCTGTACGATTTTGCATCCTTGCAGTCAATGTAGATTTTCCCGCCGTCGATCTCGTAAAAACGCATCAACAAATTGACCAATGTTGTCTTCCCGGCTCCTGTCCTGCCGACGATGGCGACCTGTTCTCCGGGGGCAACTTTGAGGTCAACCCCGTTAAAGAGCAATTCCTCCGTGTAGCCGAAATCGACTTGATCGAACACAATCTCTCCTCGAACCGCGTCCGGGTCCATGCTTTCGTCGCCCAATTCGATGATCTCTTCTGCGTCCAAAAAATCGAAAACGCGCTCTGCTGAAGCCAAGGCAGACATGATCGTGTTGAAAATTCCGAGTACTTGATTGAACGGACCTCGAAGCATTTGCGTATATTGCAGGAAAGCCTGAAAGCCACCTAGCGATAAGACCCCGTTGAGAACGTATCTTCCGCCTATGATTGCCAGCAGGACATAATTCGAATTGAGGATCAAATCGCCGGCCGGTCTCGTAATGAAAGAAACTAAAGACGATTTCCATTCGCTATCGTACAACTCCTCGTTGATGGCTGACAGTTCGCTCTTTAACTCATCGCCGATATCGTAATGTTTGACGATGTCTTCTCCTCGATAGGCTTCCTCAATCCTTCCGTTAAAGACTCCCGTCAAATTAGCATTTTTCTGAAAGAGCGGCTTCGCCTTCTTGACTAAATACTTAACCATGAAATACGAGACCGGTATGACGATCATGGAGAGGAAAGCAAGCAAAGGATTAATGCTTATCATCATGACGACGACGCCCACCAACAGGACGAGCGCCGACAACGAACTCGTGAGCCCGCTTTGCAAGGTATTCGCCACGTTATCCAAGTCGTTGCTGAGCAGTGAGACCATGTCCCCCGCCGATGAGCGGTCAAAATAATTTAACGTGAGACGGTTGAGTTTGACCTGCATTTGATCTCTCAGAGATCTTATGACCTTTTGAGTCACCCTTACCATTAGGATATTTGAAAGGTAGTTGGAAAAGAAATTCAGAACGTATAAAGCCAACAGAAAGAGCCCGATGCCTCCTAAAACCGTCCAATCGAGTGCAACTTTTTTCGTCAAGACCTCGGTCAAGAGATTGATGATTTGCCCGATCTTTCGCGGTATCAAGATTTGAGCGAGAGAAGCGAGTAATGTAAGCAGAATTGCCGCCAAAAAAATCCATTTGAACGAAGCCAAGTTTTTGAACAGTCTGAACAAAGTGCCCTTGGCATCTTTTGCACTGCCTGATGTCAAGAGACCTGAGACGCGCCCGGCCCCTCCGACTCCTTTGGAAACCGTCGGCAATCCGTCGTCTTTTTTATTTTCGTTTTGCCCGGGTTCCGTACTCATCTAATCTCTCCCTCCTGGGATTTCAGCTGTGAAGCGAGAATTTCTTTATAAACCTCCGAACATTCCTCCAGTTCTTCATGAGTTCCTCGACCGAGAATTCTCCCTTTATCGAGGACCAATATCTCGTCCGCATGGCGAACGGTCGCCACACGTTGAGCGATCACGAGGACTCCACGATCCGCCAGTTTTTCCCGAATGGCTTGGCGGATTTTTCTCTCCGTTGCATAATCCAAAGCGGAAAAACAGTCGTCAAAAACGTAGAAGTCCGATTCTCGGATGAGACCGCGGGCGATGGAAATCCTTTGCTTTTGACCGCCCGACAAGTTGACCGCGTTTTGAGCGATATAGGTGTCCAAACCATCCTGAGATTCCCGGAAAAAATCTCCCATCTGTGCCAGATCCAAGACTTCCCAAATCTCATCATCTGTGGCGTCCTTCTTGCCGGTTTGAATGTTTTCCCGGATGGTGCCTGAAAACAAGAAACTTGACTGAGGAACGAATGTAACGATCCTGCTGATTTCTTCCCTCGGAAGGCTTTGAATATCGTTGCAGTTGAGACAAATTTGTCCTCGATAAGCATCGTAGTCTCTCAACAACAATTTCAAGATGGTCGATTTGCCGCTACCGGTCGAACCGATAATCGCCTTCGTCTCTCCCTTCCTGAGACAGAACGTGATGCCTCCCAAAGCAGCTCTGCGGGAGCCAGGGTAATAAAAATCGATATCCTCGAAACTGATTCCTTTTTTATCGGATTCCAACATTCTCTCCTTAATCTCCAGAATCTCTTCCGTGGACAGAACTTCCGCGATTCTATCGATGGATACTTTCGATCTGGGGATAATGGTAATGATGGACGCGAATTGCTGGATATTGTTCAAACTGATCGTCGCGTATTCAATCAGGCCGATGAGAACGCCCAACTTAATCGTGCCTATTTGGGCTCGTCCTCCACCTAAAAATAAAATCACGAGAATAAGAATATTGGTGAACAGCAGAATGAGCGGACTCAACAGCATCATCGTCGATTCAGATTTTACGCTCGCCTCGTAAGCATCTTCTGTCGCCTTTTCAAACTCTTTGATCTCGTAATCCGACTTGTTAAAGGCTCTTATGACGCGAATACCTCGTATGTTTTCCCTGAACAGTTGATTGATTCGATCGATCGAAAGGCGAATGCGGGAATACTGGGGTAGGGCTCTCGTCGTCAGGAGCAATCCTAAAACCAAGATGGCGGGTATGATGATCAAGATAATCGAAGCTAATTTAGGATCGAGTGAAAAAGATACGACGAGCGCTCCGATGATAGTAATGGCGAGTGTGAAGATTTTCCTTAAAGACAAGTCTATAAAATTCGACACTTGCTTGACATCATTGACGGTTCGCGTAATCAAAGTGGAATCGGAGAAACCTGTCCTCGTCTCTTTCGACCAGTCGATAATTTTCTCGAACAGGTCGCACCGTAGATCTCTCGAGATCCCGGCAGTAACTCTCGTGAGGAAATAGATCGAAATCAAGAGTGATGCTATATTGACAACGGTCGCCAACAGCATCAGTAGACCTCGCCCGATGATGGCGCTCATGTCCCCGATCATGATGCCGGAGTCGACGATGTCCACCATTAAGCGCGGTATGAATAGTTGCGAGAATACCCAGACGGTCGCGAAAAAAAGCTGACCCGCAATGAATTTCGTGTATTTTTTAGCATACCGTATCAGCATTTCACCCTTATACTTCCACCGATTCTTTTACCCTGAATTTCCTACGCACCTATCATACCATCGTAGTATTCCACCCGCCCAATGATTAGCTCTATGATCTTGTCCTCTAATCATTCATAAGTATAATCCGGCTCACATATTCCTACAGAAACATCGAATAAAGTCAATGGATTTGCCGTACTATTCTTTCACTGTAGCTCTGTTTCGTAATAATACGCGATTTTTTGTCACATTTCTTCATATTTTGTATAATTTCGTTCAATTTTGTGTTACAATTTGCTTAGGTTCCAGCTCAAACACATTATGTCTGGGACCTTAATTATTATTGCATAACTATGCAGCATATTCTTAGAAAGGGGTGTTGATATGATTTTCGATATTGACCCTATCTTCGCATTGATTCCGCTAATCCTATATGTAATATTATCTTTCACGGAATTACATGCGGTATTAAACGTATTCATTTGTGTAGTGCTCAGTGCGATACTGACAAAACAACCCTTTGCATCATTCGGTGGCGTTATCGCAGATTCTCTCGGATCATTCCTTGGTATGATCGGTTTGATTATTATGCTCGGTGCCGGTCTAGGTGCGATTTTACAAAAAACAGGTGTGGCTGAATTTTTTGTTCGAGGTTTAGTCAATAAAATCGGTGTAAAGACTGAAAAGCGCGCAGTGATCGCCACGATGCTTTCTTCGACTATTTTAGTGGCTCTGTTAGGAACATTGGCCGGCGCCAATGCGATCATCGCCCCTATTATTATTCCGTTGGTAGCGGTCGTCGGCCTTACCCCTTCCGTTGTAGCGACATGCTTTTTAGGTGCAGGCTTAACCGGAATGTTTCTTGGGCCTTACACCCCGCAAGTCGTTACGATTATGGAATTGACGAAACTTGACTACGGGAAGTATCTGATAAGTGCCGGGATTCCTTTGGCGCTTGTCGTGTATTTAGTAACATTCTTTTTCGCGCTACGCACACAAAAGAAAACGTTCGGCGTCTACTCATATGATATTGAGGAAATCGCTGATACTGATGACTATAAGGCCACTCAATCGACAAAGATCGCTGCACTTGCCTTCATCATAACCATAGCAGCGATGATTGCCTATGGAATCGTCATTCAAGGCGGTGCTTCTTATTCTATTGTGGTCATTACCATCACAGCTACTGTGACAGGCCTTTTCGCAAAAATGAAGGTGAGTGACTTAATTGATACATTTATTAATGGCGCTTCCAGATTGATGTGGCTGTTCATCATGTTCATCTTATTCAATCCTTTCATTGAGTTTATCGCGGGCGCGGGAGCGTTCGACAGATTGGTGGAATTGTTGACGCCATTAATCGGTTCAACAGGCAAGATCGGTTTTGCCCTTATTTCCACTCTAACCGGTATTTTCGGTATCGGCGGCGCCGCTACGGCAGATAATATCGTGATGGATAATATGTTCCGAGGCGTGGTCGATAATCTCGGTATTTCCATGGGCCTGTGGGCTTTAATCTTGCTGGTCTCCGGTCAGATTACCTCATTTGCGTATCCGGAAGCTGACATGATCGGTCAAATGGGGTTGGCTCGTTCCAAAGACGTGAAGAATTTGGTCAAATACGGTTTGACGGTTGTCGCCGGCTCGTTGGTACTGGTCGCAATTATGTCATTTATCCTAGGGTAGTTTACGATGCTACAACATAAAATTCTTGAATTTTTAGAAGATGAACCGGGCAAAGTTGCCGTCCTAGTTGAAGACTCGGACGGCAACCGTTTGGTTGCAATTGAAGCTGATAAAGTATTTCCGTCTGCAAGCACTATCAAGCTTGCTATTATGCTGACTCTTTTTAATGAAGCACAAAATGGCAAATTAAATCTGGAAGATAAAGTTTCATTAAAAAATTATCCTAAAACCGGTGGAGACGGAATATTGAAGGAGCTCACCTCCGATCATCAATTTTCATATCGTGAGCTTTGTACATTGATGATCATTGTCAGTGATAATTTAGCCACCAATATTCTCATCGACACCTTAGGTATGGAGAAAATCAATCACCATATCGCTTCTCTTTCCTTGAAAGAAACTCATCTCGGGCGACACATGATGGATAGCGAAGCCAAAAAAAGGGGCAATGATAATTTCATTACTGCCTCGGAGATTTCCATCATGCTCAAACACATTCTGTTTGATGAGAAGATCGAGCAACAACATCGAGATGAAATGCTCGATATTTTAAAAAGACAGCAAGTACGTGGGCGCCTCGATCGTTATTTACCTGAAGAAACGGTCATTGCCCACAAAACCGGTGACCTTGATTTTCTGGAGCATGATGTCGGTATTGTCTATCTGGACGATGGAAACTACTACTTGATCATTGTATTAACCGCTGAAATGAGTTCTAATGAACATGGTCGTGAAACGATTGCTCGTATTTCAAAAATGACGTATGACTACTTTATGAATGACCAATAATGTAAAAGTATTAAACGGTGTTGAATTTGGTCTGATTCCCGGTTAATAAACGTATGTCTAGGACCGGCATGTCAGCTTAATCGCACCGTTTTTACTATGGAGGACAAAATGAAAATAACGGCAATACGTTTGGCAACACTCTCTGTGCCGCTCATAACACCGTTCAAGACAGCTGTTCGAACGGTAGATAGCATTCATAATTTAATTGTTGAAATTCATACAGATACAGGACATATCGGTTATGGAGAAGCTCCGCCGACCGGCTTAGTGACCGGGAATACGATGGGCGCAAATATTGGCGCTATCAAAGAGCATATTGCTCCGTCTATCGTAGGAGAATCGATTAGAAATTTTGATGGATTACTGCGTCGCATGCACAAATCTATTCTACATAACACCAGTGCCAAGGCTGCTGTTGATATGGCGTTGTTTGACCTTTTTGCCCAATCTCTTAATGCACCGCTCTATCAAATTTTCGGCGGGGACGGACAAGCCGTTGAAACCGATATTACCGTCAGTGTCAATGAACCTGAAGAAATGGTTCGAGATAGCGTGGAGGCTGTCAAACGCGGCTATCGGACATTAAAGATTAAAGTTGGAAAAGACGCAAAGAAAGACATCGAAAGATTGACAAAAATTCGTGAGGCGATCGGTTTTGATGTAGCGTTGCGTATTGACGCGAACCAAGGCTGGAAGCCGAAAGAAGCTGTCGCCGTATTAAATGAAATGGATCACTCAGGCCTCGATATTGAATTTGTGGAACAGCCGGTGATCCAGCACGATATCGGCGGTCTAAAATACGTAACTGAAAATGTCATGATTCCTGTTATGGCGGATGAGTCTGTCTATTCACCACAAGACGCAAATCAATTACTTATGAATCGTGCTTGCGACATGGTCAATATCAAATTGATGAAAACAGGAGGTTTGAAGCATGCTTTACAAATTTGCGATCTGGCGGAAATGTATAACGTGGAATGCATGCTTGGATGTATGCTGGAAACAAAAGTAAGCATCACAGCCGCTGTCCACTTAGCTTCAGCGAGACCAAATGTTATTACTAAAATTGATTTGGACGGTCCTGTTCTCTGTGCGGAAGATCCCATCGAAGGTGGCGCAATCTTTGATGAAGCGAACATCACCTTATCGAACGATCCGGGTCTGGGAATTAAAAGAATCAACGGATTAGTCTATCTTGATTGATGTTTTAGGGGCTCTTACGAAGAGGATTGGCCTTATCATTCCAATCCTCTTTTTTGTTTGATACAATCCTGTATTTGATTACTCGAACCTAAGCATGGAAATCTCGGCCGCCGCAGGCCATCTCCTCGCTCTAAAAAGTCAGGCACTGGCCTTTTGCGAGCGCGATTTCCATAAGCACCCATTTCTGAATATAATCAACATTTTCCATTAGTTGACCATTTAAATATTTTTATATCTCACGAGATTAATGACACTGTTACACCTTAGTTGTCCCAAAAATTTTACAAAAGAAGAATTTATCATTTTGATAGCTATGCTAGAGTATTTTTCAGGAGACATGCTCGTACGATTGTATATAGAACAGGACAATGTGATAAGTGATGAGATATTTTCTATTGCGGAAGAGTACATTTTCTTAATAGCCGAAAGATATGGAACAGACAATGTAGTGTTTGTGTAAGGAGAAACGACATAGATGATCGACAAGATAAAAGAATCGGCATACTGACCAGCGGAGGCGATGCTCCCGGGATGAATGGTGTCATTCGCGCCGTGACGAGATCCGGCATCAATTCCGGCGTACAAGTTGTGGGAATCAGACGAGGATACCACGGACTTTATAAGGGCGAAGTCGTAGAACTGAATGCTCGTTCCGTATCCGGAAAATTGAGCCAAGGAGGAACTTTCCTCAACACGGCACGAAGCGAGCACTTTACGACGGAAGAAGGGCTGGAGCAAGCAGTAAAGATGACAAAAGTCTTCGATTTGGACGGTGTTGTTGCCTGTGGAGGTGACGGTACGATGAAAGGTGCTGCCGCTTTGGCGAGAGCCGGCGTTCCGGTTGTTTTTATTCCGGCAACGATCGATAATGATGTCGGTTGCACCGACTATACCATCGGTTTCGATACGGCTCTGAACACAGCCATTGAAGCGGTTGATAAATTAAAAGATACGGCCTCTTCGCATGAACGCTGCTCCGTCATAGAAGTGATGGGCAGGGAAGCCGGATATCTTGCATTACATGTCGGGATTGCTACCGGCGCTGAAATCATTTTAATCCCGGAACATCCGGTTGATTGTGAACGGGACGTATTGGGAAAAATTCTTACTGCCAGAAACAGAGGAAAACATCATTATATTGTCATTGTTGCGGAAGGCGCTGTTGAAAGTTCAATCGAAATTGCCAACTATATAGAAGACGAAACGCAGATTGAAGCCAGAGCGACGGTACTCGGTTATTTACAAAGAGGCGGAGCGCCGACGTACTTTGATCGATATATTGCTTCGATGATGGGGATTAAAGCTGTGGAATGTTTTATTTCCGGAAAGCAAAATCGTGCGATCGTCTACCGAAACGGTCAAGTCCTCGATGATGATCTGTTTGAATGTCTCGAAATGACGAAAAGAATTGATGAAGTTGATTTTCAACAGGCGAAGATTTTATCCATTTAGTTATTTTCGAACTTTAAGAGCAAAGAGTGTTCAGATTTTACCTAACTCAGTAGCCAATCAATCAAGTATAGGGATCTTATTCCGTCATAAGATTGTATATAGCTTCTGTCCATAGGTAATATGATTTACACAAGAGTTTCCGACTCTTAAGTCTGAAACATTGAAGTGAATAAGAGTTTACGACTTCCTAGTCTGAAACTTTCGAAAAAACAACATACTTGTCGAAGCTGCGTTCACCGTAATCTTCTATAGCTCTTCTATTCCGGTGTCGTTCATAATTTCCGCCACCTGTACGTTTTGAAGCAAATGCATTACAGGGAATTGTTATATGTAGTAGGCGAAAGGAAGACGTGCAAAAACGCTACTTGAATACATCAATGCTCGTTAAGCTGCAAAAAATCACTTCGGCTCCTACAATTCCAACTTAGATCTCATGTACGAATCTTTGAGATACAAGGCAACGGCAGGGTTGTGACCTGTCACTCTGTCCTTTGTGACTAGGGTCGTGCACAGGGCTTCCGAATACTTCATAAAAAGAGAATCATGACCGACGCAAAGGCCCATGATGATGTTGAAATTCGTTTTCTCTTTGTTTAAAACTAATGCCTGCGCGATCGGGTTGCAATGGGCTTCGAACTGACCGGGTTTCAGCTTGCAATCTTCAGGTATTCCCCGAACCGACTTATCCGTTCCACCTGTTTTACACATAACGCTCACAAGCTCTATGCCGTGCTCTTCAAAGATTTCTGAAAGCATCTTTGCTTCTCTCCGAAATCCGCTGCAGAAAGCCAAACCTATTTTCTTAAATTTCATCGCTTTAATGAATTCGATAGTTTCCCTTACCCTTGGCCATTCACAGTATCCCCTTTTCTCAATGACGGAACAATTCACAAAGAACTCTTTATTTTCTTCAAGCAACGAGGAGGCTTCCTCGTAAATTGATTCATCATTCATCGGACAGAACTTCGGCAAGTTGTCTCTCTCGCCTTTATCGCATTTATGAACTTTGCAACTGCTGCAATTCGCATGATATGTTGTCAACTTAAGTCTCCTCCTTCAATGTTAATCAATGGACTTCTACATAATAATCTATCAAAAATTCGACCCTCGGATCGTCAGTTATACGGTCGCCTCGCGAGTGCCTGTCACTAGAATCACATCGTGACGTCAAAACTCTAACTTGAAATCTTATCAAGTCCTAAGAAATGGTGAACAGAGCATTAACCCCTTATTTGTGACGACTCTTAAGCTCGTTAAGTATATCGGATATCTCAATCCCCATATCTACCATAAGGACTAAGCTGTGATAGAGCAAATCGGCAAGTTCATAGATCGTTTCTTCTTTACTGTCGCCCTTTGCGGCGATCACAACTTCTGTCGATTCTTCGCCTATTTTTTTCAGGATCTTATCTCTGCCTTCTCTGAAGAGATAGCATGTATACGATTTCTCGCTCGGATTTTCTTTTCGTCCGCATATTAAACTATAGAGTTTATCAAGGGAAAAACCTTCGCCTTTCTCTTCTTCGTTCACGTAGATTGTGTTGAAAAAACAGCTCTCCGCTCCCGTATGGCAAGCTGGACCGTCTTTGTTTACATAGACTAGGAGCGTATCCTTATCGCAGTCGGTGACGATCTTGACGATATGCTGGTAGTTGCCGCTCGTCTCGCCTTTCAGCCATATGGACTGCCTGCTTCTGCTGTAAAAGTGCGTCAAGTTTTTCTCCAAGGACAGCGCGAGACTCTCCTTATTCATGTAGGCAAGCATCAGGGGGGCGTTACTGCTTGCGTCAACGACGATGGCGGGGATGAGGCCCTTTTCATCGTATTTCAATTGTTCTATATCGATCATTGTTCCGATCTCCTCAAAGGAATACGAAGCGTATCACTTCGGATTATTCAATATTTCTTTTATCTCTTTTATACTCACAAGATCGTAATGAAAGATGGATGCCGCTAGGGCTCCGGTGAGTTTATCGATTTTTCGGAATACTTCCAAAAAGTCTTCCTTTCTCCCCGCACCGCCCGACGCCACGACATCACAGCTCACATCTTCCGTAAGGTCTTTGAGCATGTCAATATCGAAGCCTTCTCTCACGCCGTCGGTGTCGATGGAGTTGATCACGACCGTACCGGCACCAAGCTTCAAGCACTTTTCGATCCAAGCTTTGGCATCAAGTCCTGTATCTTCTTTGCCGGCGCCTAAAAACACATGGTAATGATCGCCTACCTTCTTGACGTCGACCGACAGTATGAGGCTGTCACTGCCGTATTTGTCGCTGACTTCCTTCAGCAAACCGGGATTTCTGATGGCGGCGGAATTGATGCTGAAGTGGCTTACGCCCAGACCATATAACTTGTCGCAGTCGGCCAAAGTTCTGATGCCGCCGCCTACGACGACAGGGATTGTTACGGCGTCGAGTATCTCTTTGATCTTGTCATAAAAGATCTCCTTGTTGTTGACGGTCGCTCCTATATCGTAAAACACGAGATAGTCGGCGCCTTCGTTTTCGTACTTTTGAGCGAGAGCGACGGGGTCGTCGGAGATCTCTTGAATATCGCTAAACTTAACCCCTTTGACGACTTTGCCGTTTTTGATATCCATGCAGGCATAGATGTTTTTAGTTCTCATACTTCACCGCCTCGCTCAGTTTGATATCGCCGGTGTAGTACGCCCTGCCGATGATCGCGCCGTAGAGATCTAAGTCATAGATTTTCTTTAGTTCTTCGATCGAGTGTATGCCTCCGGACGCGACAAGGTCAGCGTCGGTGAGCTGTTTCAGGTTTTCGTAAAGTGCGATATTAGTCCCTTTCATCGCTCCGTCTTTCGATATGTCCGTGGCGATGATCGTTTTGATATTAAGAGCGTTTAGTTTTTCACAAAAGTCTTTCAAGTGAATGCCGGTCGATTTTCTCCAGCCATGCGTCTTGACGATTCCGTCCTTAACGTCGACGCCGACAGCGATTCTTTCCTGATACTTATCTACCAATCGCTCGAGCAGGCCCTCGTCTTCAATGGCCGCCGTACCCAAAATGATCCTGTTAATCCCAAGGTCGAGATACTTTTCGGCCTGCTCCATGCTCCTGATGCCGCCTCCGAGCTGCATAAAGAGAGCGGAACTTTCACGGATTCTGGCGATCATCTTAAAATTTTTGTTGTCCCCGCTTTTCGCTCCCTCCAGATCAACCATATGCATATGACTGATGCCATTTTTCTCGAAGTCTCGCACGATATCTACAGGGTTATCGGAGTAGACGGTCATTTTTTCGTAATCGCCTTTAAGAAGCCTGACGGCCTTGGAATCGAATAGATCGATAGCGGGGAATATATACATCAAAGCACTCCTTTAGTCGACGGTATATCGTCATGACCCTCCGGAGACACGGCCATTTGCACAGCTTTGGCAAATGATTTGAATATGCTCTCGATGGAGTGATGGCTGTTTTTACCTTCCAGGAGTTTGATATGAAGCGTGCACTTGGAGCCGCGGGCAAATCCTCGAAAAAACTCTTCAACCAATTCCGTGTCGAAGTCGCCTACTTTTTCAGAATTGAAACTCGCATTGAAGGCCGTATACTCTCTACCTGAAAAATCGAGCGCCACCAATGACAACGCCTCGTCCATCGGAATAATCGCCGACCCGAATCGTCTGATGCCTCTCTTGTCGGCGAGAGATTTCGAAAAAGCTTCACCCAGCACGATGCCGATGTCTTCCGTCGTGTGGTGATAGTCGACATCTAAATCTCCCAGCGCTTTTATGGTGAAATCGAATCTGCCGTGTCTCGCAAAGCTGTCCAGCATATGATTCAGGAATCCGATCCCCGTATCGATATCGGACTTGCCGGTACCGTCGATGTTCAGGATGACGGCAATATCGGTCTCGCCCGTCTTTCGTGAAAGTTCTACCTTTCTCATATCTCATCAATCTCCTTCAATAATTTTACAATTTCAGTGGCCAGCAGCGCCATATCTTCCCTTTTTCCTATACTGATCCTGACATAGTCGGTCAAAATCTCCGTGTCAAAATGCCTCACCAAAAATCCTCTTTCCTTCAGCAAGGAATACAGGACTTTTCCTTTTACTGTCATATGTTTGGCAAATACAAAGTTAGCCGACGAATCTACGACGAGAAAGTCGTTTTCACGCAAAAACTCGGTAAAAGACTCCCTCGTATCGATCGTTTTTCGTATCGCCTCATCAAAATACGCCGTGTCTTCCATCGCACCTCTCGCCATAGCTGCCGATACGCGATTGACGTTGTAGGGATTGAAAGAGTATTTGATCTTCTTTAGATCGCGAATGTTTTTCTCATGGCTTATTGCAAAGCCTACCCTCGCTCCGGCGAGTTGACGCGATTTTGAGAACGTCTGCACGACGATGAGGTTGTCGTACTTTTCAACGAGATCGATACAGCTTTGTCCACCGAAATCAACGTATGCTTCGTCTACGACGACGAGAGAGTTACTGTCGGCTTGCAACATCTTTTCAATGTCGGAAATCGCCAACTGGATACCTGTCGGCGCATTAGGGTTGGCGATAATGATGTTGGAGTTTCCCTCTGTGTAGTCATCAATCTTGATGGTAAAGTCTTTCTCTAAAGGCACTTCCCTGTAATTGATTCCGCAAAAATTAGCGTAAACCCTGTAAAAACCGTACGTGATATTGGGAAAGAGAAGCGTTTTCTCACCGGTAAAAAAACCGGTAAATATAAAGTAGAGCACCTCATCGGAGCCGTTTGTGACCAGAACTTGCTCTTTTCTTACGTTATAATAATCGGCGATCCTTTCGGTCAGTGATACACATTCGGGGTCGGGATAAAGACGTGAATTAACGATTTCCTCTGTCGCATACTTCATGGCCTTAGGCGACGGTTCGTAGGGGCTTTCATTCGTATTGAGCTTGATGTAACTTTTGTCATTAATTTGCTCGCCGGGCGTGTAGGGCACCAAATTTGAATATCTGACATTTAAATAGCTCATTTGATCCTCTCCTTTACGCTGTTAGCGTGCGCCGTCAATCCCTCCCGTTCGGCAAAACATATAATGGCGTCGGCGTCCTTTCGGAGAGCTTCTCTCGTATACGATGAAAACTGCGTCTTCTTGACAAAATCATCGACCGACAGCGGATTGGAAAATTTGGCCGTACCTGAGGTCGGGAGCGTGTGGTTTGTCCCTGAAAAATAGTCGCCCGTGGCCTCAGGTGTGTACTCTCCCAAGAAAACGGAACCGGCATTCTTAACCAATGACAAATCGGACATGGGATCTGTCGTCATCAGTTCCAGATGCTCCGGTGCGATTTCGTTCGACAAATCGAACATCTGCTCTTTGTTGTCGCAGACGACGATGACGCCGCGCTCATCGATCGATTGACGGGCGATCTCTTCTCTTTTTAAATGCGGCAGCATCAACTCGATTTTTGCTTGCACTTCTTGCGCGAGTTCCTGATCTGTCGTGAGAAGAATTGGCCTTGCGAACACATCGTGCTCCGCCTGCGAGAGGAGATCGATCGCGATAAAGTCGGAATTGGCCCCCGGCTCAGCGATGATGAGTACCTCGGAAGGACCTGCGATCATATCGATACCTACGACGTTTGAAACTTGTCTTTTCGCCTCGGCGACGTAGCGATTGCCGGGACCGACGATTTTATAGACCTTTTCGATGCTCTCGGTACCATAGGCGAGTGCTGCAATCGCTTGTGCCCCGCCCACTTTATAGATTTGACCGACGCCGGCAATTTTTGCGGCGGCTATAATAGCCGGTGATATTTTGCCGTCCTTGTCCGGTGGTGAAACGGTCGATATAGTCGTGCTGCCGGCAATCTTCGCGGGTATTGCCGCCATGAGTACGGTAGACGGATAGACCGCTGTACCGCCCGGTATATACAGACCTACTTTATCGATAGGGGTGTATTTTTGTCCCAGAATTTTGCCGTCCTCACCGAAGACGATAAGGTCATCTCTCATTTGCTTTTCGTGGAACTTGCGGATGTTTTCGGCCGCTTGTTGCAAAACCTCAAGAAAATCTTTATCTACCGAATTGATCGCTTCATCGATTTCGCTATCCGTTACTTTCAATTTATCGATCGTGACCCCGTCAAATTTTGCCGTATAGCCCCGGAGCGCCTCGTCGCCATTTCTTCTTACGTTAGCAATAATTTCAGCGACATCTTTTGCGACACGATCGTCCTGCGTTACGTAAAGATGTTGTCTCTTTTCTATTTCATCGATCTTTGCAATTTTAATCATTTGCCTCGTCCTTCATGTTTTTAAGCAAGTTATACATTTCGTTGATTTCCCTGTTTTTGTACGTATAGCTGACCTTGTTCGCTATATACCTCGTACTGATGGGACAAACCTCCTGATACACAATCAGATTATTTTCCCTCAGGGTTGTGCCGGTTTCGACGATATCCACGATCACGTCGGAGAGCTTGACGATAGGTGCTATTTCGATCGAACCGTGAAGCGTGATAATGTCGACGGTCTTACCAGATGACAGAAAAAATTCTCTGCTGATATTGGGAAATATGGTCGCAACTTTAAGATGTTTTTTCTCGTGATAGGGAAAATCCTTTTCGCCCGCCACACATATTCTGCATTTACCGATCTCGAGATCGTAAAGTTCAAAGACATTGCTTCGGTTTTCGAGCAGGATATCCTTGCCGACAAAACCTATATCAGCCGCACCGTACTCCACATAAGTCGCTACATCGGACGGTTTTACCAAATAGTATGTGTTGCCTTTTTCTTGATCAAAAAACACCAGTTTTCTGCTGTCTTTCATCATTTCGTCATAGTCGTAGCCGATTTTGCCTAAGATGTTATAGACCTGTTTACCTAATCTTCCGTTGGGAAGAGCTATTTTTAGACCGTCCTCCATGAAAGGTTCCCCTTAAAATCTATTTTTTCCAAGTAAATGGCGAATCCTGACGCCAAGTAGCTTTTTTCCTTTGTTTTAACTAAATTGCTGTATTCCCCTCCCCTCAAGATCTCCGATGAGACGTCCGGTATGATGCCGACAAAACTAATCTTGTCGTAGTACTTTAAACCTTCCGGTATGGAGAAATCGAGAAAGACGCTCGTTTGCAAATCATTGTCTTTCAAATAACGATGTAAAGCTTTTAAGTAGTCGATATTTTCACGAAAGCTATCATCTTTCAACATGTTTTCAAGCTCTACAATTCCCTCTTTTAGAGGTAGATGTAAAGAAAGCAGCGAATTGAGGATCTTTACATATTTATCGTCCGTACGGTCCTTTAACACTTCGTTTAGCAACATAAGGTTTTTCTCTTGAAATGCCGTGAATATTTTGTCATGTATTTTGCTCAGTCCAGCCTTCTCGATCAGCTTTTGATAAATGCTGTTGTCGGATAAAAGGAGGACGGGATTATCGTCGATGATCGCGAGTGATTTTGCCGCCAAATAGATTAAGCTGAACATATCCTCATCTGAAAGTCTGCCTATGACTTCCACACCGAATTGCAGAATCTCTTGGAATTTCTCGAATGATTTCGGCACGCGATAGACGTTTTCACTGTAATAGAGTTTGTGCTTGTCTACTGACGTGTCCAAGTTTTTAATAATGGACAATGTAATATCAGGTTTTAATGCCATCAGCGTGCCGTCTTTATCCGCAAAATAGAGGATGTCCTTCGAAGAGAGAAAATCCATATTCTCAAGGTAAAAACTGTACGGCTCGAAGCTATTCATCTCATAGAGCGAATAACCCTGAGAAGAAAACAGTTCTCTAAGCTTAAATGACAGAATTTCCTTTTTCGTAAAAAGCTCTTCTTTGAACATTTCATATCCTTTCCTCAATTTGTCTATACCCGCCCCTGCCGAACTTAAGACATCGATTGACCCGCGTGATCGTGGAGTTGCTCGCGCCGGAGATATCCCTTACCTCCTGATATGTCTTCTTATCCATCAGAAGTATGGCGACTTCAAGCCTTTGCGGTATGTCGATGAGCTCTTGAGCGGTAAAAATATCCTCGAAAAATCTGTCACACTCGTCTCTATTCTCAAGTGACAGAATGGCATCAAAAAAAGTGTCCAGATTCATTTTTGCCTTGTCTGCTTTCGCATTGTGCTTATCCATTTATCTCTCCTCAAAAATGTGTGTCAAATCTTTAGCTTATCCCCGGTCTTTTGCTCTCATTAGTTCCTTCGGTCGTTCCTTCTATCTTCACGCCGACTATCGTATGTTCTTCTTTGCTCTTTTACACCGCTGCGGCGGTGCAGTAGATTAAAAGCAATATATCGATTATAAGTTTTCTTGTCAAGTGCCTATCAAATAACTTGTAAGCTTGTATGAAAATTTCGCCGTGAGAGGGCGTCGTATCTTACAAAATATACACATTTAGTGTAGTATTTAAGTAGGTTGAGCTTCTTCCTTGGCATCCTTATTGATGTCGGGATTTTGAACAGGAATTGCTCTGACCGTCTTTTATTTACTCCGGGTTAGTCCTCTTGTTAGAGTGCTAGCTCTATAAAAAGTTGTTGTTTAATTGGGTACGCAGGCGTCGATGGACGCGATGTTGTTTTATCCAAGGCAAAGAGTGGCGTTCAATCACAGCCAAGGAGGGAAATATGGATTTAAAAAGAAGAATCGAAGAATTCAAAGAGATTGAATACGAATTTAACAAGGATTTCTACGCGACGATAAAGGAGCAACAGCATCCTCACACTTTGTTTATCGCCTGTTCGGACTCCAGAGTCGACGCGGAGACGTTGCTCCGAGCCCACGCGGGCGAGATTTTCCAAATCAGAAACGTGGCAAATATCGTGCCGAGAGAAGATGAGCCGGATAAACACCCTTCCGTCGTCTCCGCCATTGAATATGCCGTGACCGTCCTTGGAGTTGAGAACTTAATCGTATGTGGTCATTCGAACTGTGGCGGATGCGGAGCCCTCAGACACCTCGAAGACTACAAAGAGAAATTGCCTTACACGGCGGAATGGATCTCGCAGAGCATCTCGATTTCCGATTATATCAATGAGAAATACCCGGATATGAAAGAAGCTGACAAAAGCATCCTGCTTGAAAAGCTGAATGCCATTCAGCAGCTCGATAATCTCATGACCTACGAGTTCGTACGCAAGAGAGTTGAAGCGGGAGATCTGATCTTACAAGCCTACTATTACGATATAGGCTCCGGTACTATTTCGGTCTACGACTACGATAACGTCTTCACAGACACGATCAAGGAAATCACATCGAAAAGAAAACTCATGCATAAGTCGAAAAAGAAGGCTGAAGCGAGCGAATAAACACAAGTCCGTTAAAAACACTAATCATCTAGGGACTGCCTCATAATATGGCGGTCCCTTTTTAGTTCAGCGCACGCGTCACTCTTTCTTGTCAGAATAGGATACTGAGAGAGCAAACGAGACAACATTCAAGCAAATGGCGGTGCAAAAAAGGATGAGACTTATTACTTTCAGGTTGAGCTGCGTCATTTTTGTTAGAAATTCCGACAAGAGATCCTCGTTCCCGCCAACGTAGAAGAACAGAGCAAATAGAACAAAATAGATGAAGACAAAGACGCTCTTGACTTTTTCTATCCCGAGCTTGTAGATCAATGGGAGTTGAATCGATGAAAGGAACGTAACAAGCAGCAACATGGCAGGTGCAATCAAGCACCAAGGAACGTCTGAAAGAGCGTCTTTCATAATAAGCTTCAAAAGGAGAGCGAAGATCGCTCCAACGATAGAAATGATCCAGACAAAGATATAGCGGCTTAATACGATCGTCCGTCGCTTCATCGGATCGGAAGCTGTGTCCTGATCGGCGCCAGATTTCGCATCGTAACTGAAAAGCAAACCCAACAAAATCACCGGCATGAGCATGAATATCAGAGGAAGTATCAAAATGGTTCCTTGCCAGAAGCTGTAGATACCGACAGCAATGACCAAAATGGCGAGAAGCAATAGCGACTTCTTCAACGCGACAAAGTCTTTATAGAGTAACGCTTTCATGATGATTCCCCTTTTGTCCGGTTATCGAATGAATTAAAACCAACGCTTACGCTTAAAATAGACGATTGCCCCCACGACAATGGCAATAGAAACGATGATGACGACCGGGTATGTATAGCGAGAAGCCGTCTCCGGCATCGACAGATTCATGCCATACCAACCGACCAAAAGAGTTAGAGGCAAGAAGATGGAGGTAATCACTGTAAATAGTTTCATTACCTTATTTGATTCGATATCCAATAGAGCCTGATATGCCTCCCTTACCTGCGTTAAATAATCGCGAAGATTCAGAGTGTTGCGATAAAGTCGCCCCGCTTTTTGCGTCTGAAAGTGAAGTAAACGAAGATCATCCTCGCTGAGCAAGCCGTTGCGGTTTTCCTCAAGATCCTCCAAGAGAGCTAACATGCACTCATAATATCGCCGCAGAATTAACAACTGTTTTCGAAGCGTGCTGATTTCACCGACATAGTCTTTCTCTTTCTCTTCGGCCAAGGCATCTTCTAAATCAGTGACTTTATCCTCGATATTATCTAAATAAACGAGGTATCGAGTAATGAGCACGCTCAGAAGGTCAGAGAAGGCCTCATTCAGAGTGTCCGCTTTCTCTTCTGCCGGTAGTAACGTCTCAACCCATGATTCAACAATGAGAGACCTGCCATCATAAAACAAAAGCATCGTTTGAGAGGCAAGATAAATCTCAATTCGCTCAGACTTTGGTGCTGTCAAATCTTCACTCGGAACGAGGAAATAGAGATAGTCAAAGCCCTTATGGCTTTCAAAACAAGTGATTTCGCGTTTGATTTTTGAACCGCCGCGAAAGCCAAACTCACTTAATGTTTGCTCCTTGAATTCAGCATTGCCGATCCATAGCGTTTCTCCGCTATGATCTCCCTTGTCCGGCTCCGCAACGCCTTTTATCATTTTGCCGTCATGAAAAATTGTTAACATGCTGCTACCTTCTCAAATTAGATCTAGAGGATCCTCTTCCCGCTTGGCGAACCCTCCTACCAAGATCACACATCCGACTCAAATCATGCTATCACAGGAGTATATAGAAAAGGATTAAACAATAAGGGCTGTCACGCAACACCGAACAGTGTTTTGAGACAGCCCCGCATAAAAGTCGTGTGCCTTAACTTCTCAAGACCTAATCCATTTTGTCCATCAGCCTCTCATACACAAGCCGAGCAAAAGCGAGTATTTCCTCGTCTGTTGCACTCTCTAACATCCCCCCCTCCGGAGGTTTAAGGTCCAAGAAAACACTCAAAAGTACAGTATCCGTCACGAGTATCGTGACATTGCCTTTCTCTAGCAACGCGCGCCTCCCTAATCCTTCGACTTCGCGCGGATTCTTTGAGAGCATTTGCATCATAGATCCTGCAGCTAGCGGAGTTCCATAGTCTGTGACAAATAAGCTAAACGTTCCTCCCAAACCTGAACCTTTAATCATATGATAATATGCGTATTTATTCGCATCCCCTGACCCTGTATTAGAAACGTCAACGACCATGCCGAAATAAGCTTCCAGTTCTTCAATGGTGAAGAGATCGGTCAAATCGGGCAGGTCTACCGGCGGGCGTGTAGCTTGCTGTTGATCGTCTAACAACCCCCCGGAGGCGAACAGAGGAGAGTCGAAAGTATATTCCGATGAGGGAAGGGGATCATTCCAGTCTGCGGGAATATTTTTCTTTAAACGATATCTCTCAGAAATTCCCTCCTGAGAATCTTCAGTACTTTTGCTTTCAGGATCCTTTGAACCTTCCTTCCCCGACTCCGAGGCAGTTCCGGGAGATTGTTCTTTTGGAGAACAGGCGACCGTACCGAACAGGATAAACAGAAGAAGAATCAGAGATAATACTCTTTTCATTGATTAATCACCTCCCTTCTCAGTCACCGGCCTTTGTAATACGCGAAAATGCCCAGTATATCCTCATATCGACCTCATCCGGAAGCGGATAAGGATTGATGACCAACTGTCCCGCAAATGCCGAGTTGCTATTTTCAGGCAGGACAAATGCCATGAACTTGCTGACATAGGGTGTGATCGGTTTCGGGTTTTCGAAGTGATACACACCATTACCTCTAATACGGTAACGGGTGATCGGAATCCGAGATTCTAACACTTCAGAGACTTGGTACAGAATCCCGTCGTCAAAACTGAGGATAAGACGATCATCACCCGTTATGCATCCCGGCATGATGTCCGCATTGGTAAGAAACATTTCAAAATTGATGGAAGGAACAATTAACCATAGCTTATCCATTACCCAATCGCCGATCATGTCTTCATTGGAGTAGCGTTCCAAGTCTTCCACTTCATCAAAGGCGATACGATTGCCGGGCTTTACAAAAAACAGACCTTGCCTAGAAACGTCGATCAGCCCGCCAGCCTGATTGATGAGCACCACTTCAATCTCATCATCAGGGCCGAACTCTAGCCACAACGTATCCGGTAAATCGACATCTTTATCTCCTGGTGTAAAGATAATATCGCCCTGATAAGCAGTCTCCTTACTGGTGATATGGTACCTCTCGCCAATTATTTCCAGTGTCCAATCTGTGTCCTCCTCCGTCATTCCGTCGATAATCCATTTGCCTTGATAATTGGATAACTCTCCGCTATAGGGATCAGGATGCGGTTGGCCGGGTTGTGCCTGTACAAGAAGAGGAATAAACAGGATTGCCAGTATTGTTGCAAGAACTCTAATCGTTTTTTTCATAACACAAACTCCTCTTTCCAATAAACGGTTTAAGCACGCAAAAAACGGTTACTTTATGAGAAAAGTTACTTCACTTCGCGAAATATGCACGCGAGAAAGACTATTTTTCCGCAACCAGTCCATTGGTTGCATTTCGTCTTTTTATTTCAAGATTTTAATTTTGCCGATGACAGGCAGTTCCTTTGCTTTTCCGTTTAGAGCGTTAACAATTCCAAGGATCGATAGTACTAAGAACACGAGACTTAGCAATCCGATAATGCGCGTAATAACGTACAGTCTCCAAGAAATTGCCAACAGGATAGAACTCAAAATAGCGTACAGAATTGCGTAAGCAACTTCTGCGATAAACAACACCAATCCCTGATTAACATGATAGTGAGCAAACTTGCTTTCCTTTGCCGCAAACATCGGGACAAACACAAGGACACCGAGGTAAGCAAGAACAGCCATTACTTTGTTATTCTCAATATCCTGCGGATGGAATTGTTGTTCATTGCTCCACGCCTGTTGTCCGGGGGGCCACGCCTGTTGCTCAGGAGACCACCCTTGTTGTTCAGAAGTCCACCCTTGTTGTTCAGGAGGGGTCCACGCTTGTTGCGCAGGCACTTCCTGAGGCGCCCCGCAATTGGAACAAAAAGTAGCGCCCTCGTTTAGCCTAGCTCCACATTTACTACAGAACGACATAATTATTCTCCCTTCAAAACTCTCCTGTTGTTTGTCACTAATGTGACTTGATTGAAAAATAGGGACCGATCAAAGGAAATGGGATTCTTTTCGGATCTCGTTTACGATCAACGGCAACACAATAACGGATCGCTTCTCCTTCGACCCATATCCGAACTCTTCTTCATTTATTTTGCATCCTACCTCCTCTTCTGAACAGCTACTAACCATGGTAGGTTTATCTGAAAACGGCTCTAATTTGAAAATCGAGTCGTATTTATGATCACCTACAGTTGGCAGGACGACGAATCACGTCTGTCCTTTGCGTTCCTTATGATCCGCAAAAGTTACATTGAATGAACTGAACTTTGTAAAGAACTCCGCGCGATTTCGAACACCAAGTTTCTTGTAGAGATTTTTAATGTGGAAGTTTACGGTGTGTGTGCTGATGAATAATTTCTCCGCAATAGTTTTTGACGTCTCGCCCGCTAATAGAAATACTGCAACTTCTTTTTCACGCTTGGAAAGCCCGTTGTTTTCCAACACACCGTAGTGATTCAGATTGCGCAAGGCGTCCGTCATGTCGACGCAACAGAAATCGTCTGACCAGTCGGCAACGAATAGATACTTGGAATAGGCCGGGGACATCAGGATAAACACAATAAGCAATATGCCTGAGATCAATGTAGCCACAAGCGGTAACAAGTCGATTGCACAAACGGAAATGATGCCGGGAATCACGTACGCTACTGCGCAAAGAGGAAGAATCGTAATAAGGCACCGCTTGAAGAGGCTAAAATCTCCGTGTTTTTTGAAAACACAGCCAAGAAGGTAAAAGGCGGCAATAAATCCCATCTGTTCAAAGCCGTGTAAAAATCGGGCGGCGACACGAAATACAGATCCTTCAGCTGTGAAATACAGTCCATATGACAATACCATGGCGATAAAAAATATATTGCACATATTCCAGATGCTGAGTTTAGTGACGAATTGCAAAACGACAACTAGAACAACAACCACAATCCCTGTCATGCCGTTGGCTAAGACCGCCTCCGGCGAAGATGTGCCGGGCAGGTATGTGTAAAATATCTCCGCAAAGTAATATGCAACGAAAAAATACAACGTTAATCTAAGTGCGGGCTTTAGTGTCGCCTTCGGGTTATCTTTCATTTCAGAAAAGTCACTCGCCTTATAGGTTAAAAGACAAATACAAGTACCTGCCGCAAGTACTGCCAAGTAAGCCTTGGGAAATAAGCCGGATACGAATGACATCCCAAAATCAAGCTGGTTTAGAGCAAAGAAAAGAGAAATCAAAGCCGCGCCGAGAAACCGTTCCGTATTGTTCAGTACAAATGCGTAAGCAAAAAGCGAACATGCGGCACAGCCACCCAAGCCCGCCGCAAACAGCATGATGACATGGAGGCTAAATCGATTCTCAGGAATAATCAACCATATAACAAAAATGACGGCTGTAACGACGGCAAGAATGTGGGCGATTTTACTGATTGTCTTCAGCTTCGTAAGCGCAAAGAGCAACCCCGCCCCCAAGCAATATGCGCTCCCCGCAAGCGTCATAGCGTCCAATCCGATTAGATCGACGGAGTCGCTGAACAATACTCCCTGCATGTTTGCAAAAATAGGAGCCAACGGAAAAATCAGCATGTATTTCAAATGCTGAAAGCGTACATTTCGGACATTCAGGCAATCCTTTGAACGAAACAGTTCAAGAACGGAGGCTACGACATTTCTTCTCTCATGCTCTGCCATACCACAAAGCACCTCCTTGCCGAAATATCTATACACAATAGAGCCTCTAAGCCTAGTGTAAACAAGTAAAAGTAATTTACACCGATATTTCGTGCCTGATATCTATATTGTACAGCAAAATTGATTCGCGCGTTCGTTTTTCTTTTCAAAATATAAAAACATTGCAATACATTTGCAATTTTCAATTATTTCTCCATATCAGACCAGAATTTTCGAGTGAGCGGTCTGTCGCACCTTCAATGACAGAGCGGGAACTTTGATTTCGTGTCTAGCGGTTGACACTCTTTCATTTATACGCGTCTGTCACACCTACTTTCTCCAGCTCTGTTTTTAGGAGTTTTTTTCCCTTTGCAAGCAGGTTGTCGATTTTCTTTGCACTCACACTCATTACCTCTGCCGCATGTGCATAGCTCATACCCTCAAAATACACAAGCCAAAGCGCCTCACGGACGGTTGGATCAATCTTATTGAGACAGAGATGCAAGATTCGCTTTTGCTCTTCGTCCTGCAGCTTGTTATCAAACATCTCGCCTTCTGCGGGTTCTGTTTCCATATTCTCGAGACTGGAAGTATCCATACGGGTACTGACGAGATGGTGACGGGCAGCAAGATTCCGTCCCGTCTTGTACAGGTAAGCCTTGAAATGGCCCTCTCCGATCTGAGATTTTTTAACCATAATGCGGGTAAACGTTTCGATCATCAGATCCTCCGCATCCTGCAAATTATGGAGATAGCCGTTCAGATAGAAGGTCAGACGGTCGCAGTAACGTAGCATCAGCTCATCGTAGGATGCGGTGTCGCCTGCAAGGTACAGGCTATAAAGTTCGTCATCGCTTAGCATCACGCGACTTCCTTACGTGACAGAATTAGTTTGAACTTGAATTCTTGATCAATTTCGTTCTACTCCAAAACTGCCAGTAAATCAACGACTTTTTTGTAATTTTGCAGTTAATAATTATTGTTCATCTGCCCTGCGGAATGTGATGAATATCAGTGTTGCCGATGCGTGATCCGGAGCTAATCAGATAGATCTGAATATCAGTTCAGTAAGGTGATCGATTCAATGATCCGCATCACTTGGTTGAAGTAAGAGGGCAGTCCCTCATGTCCGAGTTCTTCCCAGAATGCGAGAGTGAACGTATCGGCGTGATTCCCTTGAATCGCGACAATCATTAAAGTAGCAGTCCATTCCGAGCCGTTGTAAAGATGGTAAGTCAGCATCATGGCACCGGGCAAAGCATCTAAATAGGCGTCTCCCCTATAAACAAGTTCCCAACTTGTCACCCAGTCTCCTGTCAGCCGAGCATCGACAAATTCCTGATAGTAATCATCAAGGAATTCGTTCAGAGGCATCGGTATATTTTCGACTACGAGGGCTTGACGGTCGTCACCTTGTGGAACAAAACGAAAATACGTATCATCGCTTCCTTCTTCATCAAACGACCAGTCATCATAAAACATAAGCGAAAAAGACGCGGTCGACCATTCGTAGGTCGGCGGTTCGTCGGCAGGCGCGTACTCCGAATAGAGTCCGGTAGTTGAAAAAGTGAAAGATTCGAATATCCGCATCGCCTGATCGTAGTAGGAAGGCACGCCGTCATGTTCGACTTCCTCCCAGAACGTTAGCACAAAAGTATCTTCGTGATGTCCCTCAATCGCGATGACCATCATTTTGGCAAGAAATTCCGATTCCCTGTAGACATCGTAAATCAGCGCCAAGGAACCGGGATATGCGTCGAAGTGAGCGTCTCCCTCAAAAATGAGCTTCCACCTCGTCGCCCAGTCTCCCGTCAGCCTTACGTCGACATATTCCTGATAACGTTCGAAGAATTCTTCCAGAGGCATAGGTATGTTTTCAATTGCGATGCCTTGACGATCGTCACCTGCCGGAATAAAACGAAAACCCGTATCAAAACTGGCTTCTTCGTCAAATGACCACTCGTCATATAATTTGAGAGAAAACATAGAAGACGACCATTCAACCGACGGCGGTTCATCGGCCGGCGCATATTCCATTTTGGCTTCGGTCGTTGTAATCGGGCTTGTTTCAGTGTTCACTACCGAAGTTATCTCAGTCTCTTTCTCTTTCGTACTTTCACTTTGTGAAGATGGATTGATCTCGCGCATGTTACTACAGGCTGAGACAAACACCAATACCAATAGCAATGCCAACGCAACACTCCAAAAGTTATGCTTTAAGTTAATTCTTGAGTTCTTCATTTTTCTAATACCTCTTCATTGTCTGAATTGCTCTTTTACAGCATTAAAATATTTCCATGGATCATCTTTATGTCGGGAATTGCATCTGATTTGCGTGAGCTAATCAGCCCGCCCAAAACTATATGTCGAGATTCTTAGGAGGAAGTGCGATATGTCGTCAATGAATTTGAAATCCATGCAAAAATGGGCGCTCAACTTCACCGGCACACCTCTTCCCACAATGCGTCGATACTGTGAACGAATCTTAGCTCACAGGTAAAGAAGTTGATCACACAACAGACGTCTCTCTCAGTATTTTTGCAGGAGCATAAAAAGTCCCCACACCTATATAGATACAAAAAAACGCAAATCTCCTAAAGACATTTTCAACTAAGGCGGTCTTTACGGAAGTGGCAACCATTTTGAGAAATGAGTACGGACCATCTAAACGTATACCGCACAGAGAAAACCTGAATTTAAATTATTTTTAAAATTTTGGTACAAAATTTCTGTACAATGTAGTTTGCGCAATAAGATATTTGCAAAGGAACTGTTTTCATGTGGGTGCCATCCGAAAGCCTCATTGCCGTGATAAATATGGCTACTAAGTTGAGCTTTGTCTTAATCGTTTTTGCTATCCTCCATCAAGTCGCCATCGCACTGATCGGCCTCTATCCAAGCCGAACGCTTCGCCGTATTTCGCATGATCGCAGCCTGCCTGCCAAGACGCGATTTGCCGTTATCATTCCCGCTCGCAATGAAGAGGCAGTATTGGCCGGACTCTTAGACAGCCTTAATAAACAAGTCTACCCCCGCGAGCTCTTCGACGTGTTGGTCATTGCCGACAACTGTACGGACAAGACTGCCGCGATCGCGCGTCGTTATGGCGCTGCTGTTTTTGAGCGTTTTAATAGGAACAAATGTAGCAAGGGTTTTGCACTCGAGTGGTTTTTTGCTTATTACTTTAAAGAAAACTTCTTCTCGCATGACGCCGCCGTCATCTTTGATGCGGACAACATAGTGGATTCAGGTTTTCTAGCTGTCATGGATCGCCATTATCAAACAGGAACGCGTATGGCCGCCGGCTACCGTGACAGCAAAAATCCTAAAGACAGCACAATTGCCGCGGCCAACAGCATCTTCGGACTATTTCAGGGCCGCTTTATACACCAGGGTCGTACAAATCTCGGTCTACCTCTCCCCTCAGTCAGCGGAACGGGCTTTATGTTTGCGCTTGATTTAATTCGCGGGGAAGGCTGGCACACCCAGACGATTACTGAGGACAACGAATTTACGATGCAAGTCATCCTTAAAGGCGAGACGCCTGTTTTCATACGTGAGGCACGCTTTTACGATGAACAGACGACCACTTGGTCGGAAATGCTGCGCCAGCGCTGGCGTTGGTCAGTCGGCACAGCGCAAACAATGCGTCTGATGGCACCAAAACTCTTGAAACAAATTGCACTGGGCGAAACCAAGCTGCTCGACAGCCTCTGGTTTTTGCTACAAATTCCCGCCTTTGCTCTCATCAGCATATTTTCAGTATTGCGCAACCTCGTGCTCCTGCCTCTCTTAAAACCGGATGTGCTGGCAATTCTGCGCAACACGGCGCCTCTTCTGGGCAGTTATCTCTTCATTGTCGCTACAGTTCTGTTGCTCTTACGCTTAGAAGGGAAAAAACTGAAGGAATATGGCAAGGCCGCTTTATTCTATCCACTCTTTCTCAGCCTTTGGATTCTGATGCAGTTTTTGGCTCTTCTCAAAAAGGATACGGAGTGGAAGCCGATCAGCCACAGCACAGCTTGGGAGACAAAACATTAGGATAGCGCTTAAGACAAAATATTCCAGAAGCGCTTAATATCCCTCTAACAAGCGTCCATTACACTGAAGCAAATCATATTTTGCTAAGGTGCAGTAATGAAAATTTTAATCATGAATGGCAGCCCTCACAGGGGCAACACGTGGCGTCTGACACAGCGCGTAAAAGAGATGATACAAGGATGGGATGAGACAGTTGAATTCACCGAAATTCACCTGATGGAACTTAATCTCCCGTTTTGCACCGGATGCAGTAACTGTTTCAGAAAAGGCCATCAATATTGTCCACATCACGAAAAGGTTCAAGCGGTATTGGATTTAATAGAAAACAGCGATGCCGTGATTTTTTCTGTGTCATGTTTTCAAGGTCACTTAACCGGTGTCATGAAAAATCTTACAGACCACTTGGCATTCATGCTTCACCGTCCCCGCTATTTTCATAAAAAAGCGATGATCATCAGCACGACAGGCGGCGTATCCGCCAGCAGTACGACAAAGTCATTGGCGGGAACGATTGCCGGATGGGGCTTCAATAAGAGTTACCAGTTGCCGATTGTCGCCTTGAGTTGGAATGCGTACGTGCCTACAGAACGAGATTTACAAAAAGCAGAAAAAGTAGCAGGCAAGTTTTATCTGGATGTCAAATCCGGTAAACTGCATGCACCGATCGTATGGGTCTTGATCCCTTTCAACCTGTTTCAGGCGATGTGCAGACCGACAGAAGATGCATATGAATTCCCCACGGAGGATCACAATTTTTGGCCCCGATATGCCGGCATGCGGTACGCTCCGGGCGTTCCGTTACCCCTTTATAAGCGTCTGTTGGGCAAGTTCATTTACTTCATTGGAAAGCATATAGGAAAGCGGATGATCATTACGTATAAAAAATAATCGCGAGATACGTCGTAAAAGTAGAAGCAATATGCTTTCAAAGATCGGAGAGCACGTGTGCGCTATCACGTAGAATCGAAGATTTACCGTCTTCTTTTAGACTTGGATGCTCGTCAGGAACCTCAAGTTGTTACTGAAAAACAAAACGGGTATGAAACATTACTTTCTCATACCCGTTTCAATAGATAGCATAATCCCGCTTGCAGAAGCGCCTCTTCAGGAGGCGATGACGGAAGAGGCGGTTTAATTGAATGTAATGGACTTCACAGCTTCTTCTGCTTAATTAAATGTAATGGATTTCACCGCTTCTTCTGCTTCGCTTGCGAAGGTCGAAATGCCGTCCAACCCTTCCTTTTTGATGATAAATTTAATGAAATAAAATCGTCCTTCTCTGTCATCGATCAGGTATGCTCGGTGGATTTCCTCCGGCTCTCCTATAGAAATTGTGGAATAAGTGACTTTCAGCGCGTTTCTGCCCTTTATTTCTAATGGAGTCCTCTCGATCAATTTGTCACCCTGACCCTCTCTTAAAACTAGGATATAGATGAGCGCTTCTTTACCCGTCGCCTCTTCAAAAGTGTATCCAAAGTCATCCGGGTCATCCGCGTATTCCATATAAATATAGGCTAAATCCTCCGGCACGCCGTAATCCTCAGGAGGAGGTGATAGAGCCATTAGAGTGCCGTCTTGTGCGATCTCCATTCGATCCTTCCAGGCGAGAGGCAGTTCGATCGTCAGGTTCAGCTCTTTCAATTCCAGCTGAAATATATCGGCGGCTGCTGGCAGTTCTGTCGTAGGATCCGTATTCTCCCCATCAGTCGGCACTGTGGTGTCGCTCAGCGGCACCACGGTTTCCGAAGGCTTGGGAGGCTTTTTTTGACAGCTGCTCAGCAGGAAACTCAGCAGTAGAAGCACTACGAGAAAGGGGTAAAGTCTTTTCATTTTTTCTCCCAAGATGTTGTCTTATCGTGTTCTCTGTCAGCTTGAGCTTGACTTAAGGCTTCGTCATCCGGAATGTCTGAATGATTTGCTTAGCCACATCACGGAATGGCGCATACTCGTCGTTGCCTTTTTCACAATGATATTCGCAGTAGTAAAATCCGCCTTCTCCGGCGTCGATCAGCGTTGCCCAAAACTCATACGTTTTCGTGATTGTACCTTCAGCGGTAAGGTCAGTGAAGGAGCGATCCCACAGCAGCAACATCGAGTCAGCTGTTCCGATCTTTCCGGGCTCGCTCTTCAGAATCGGCTCCGTATAGAAACTCTTTAAGACCTCAGGCGAGGTCACTTCTGCAAAAGAATTGCCTTTTTCCCCGGAAGAATAATAGCGGATGAACATTTCCGCCTCGGGATAACGAAAGTCATAGGTTCCCACGGGAGGTCGGAAACTCCATACGGTGTCATGGAGCTTGTTAATAATCCAGTCGCCCGGAACCTCAAGGGAAAACCCCTTTTCTTTCTCTTCGTAGGTGATAACGGCCGGGTCTGTCTGATAATAAGTCAGGGATTTTACCGCTTCATCCGCTTCGCTTGCAAAGGTCGCAATACCTTCCAATCCTTCCTGTTCGACGATATATCGTATGATATAGAAGCGCCCTTTCTCGGCATCGATTAAATATGCGCGATAAACTCGCGTAACATCTTTAAAGACCGCGGAATAAGTAACCGCCAGTGCATTCCTGCCTATTATTTTCATCGGACTCTTCTCTATGATTTTATCGTTCTCCGAAACGATGAACATGTTGTTGAGAGTTTTCTCTTGCGTCACCTCTTCAAAAGAATGACCATAGACATTAGTTTTGTCCGTGTATGCCAAATAAATGTAGGCCAATTCATCCGGCACATTGTAGTCCTCAGGCGGGGGCACCAGAGCAACCATCGTTCCATCTTTTACGATCTCCATTCGATCCTTCCAGGAGATCGGTAATACGATTTTCAAGCTCAATTCTTTCAATTCCAACAGGAACTTATCGGCGGGCACCGACGGTTCAGTCGGTTCCGTTGCCGGATCCGTTTTCTCTCCATCTGTCGATACCGTCGTGCCGCCGGGCGAACCGGTTTCCGAAGGTTCGGGGGTATTTTCGCAGCTGCTCAGCAGGACGCTCAGCAGAACAAGCAGTACAAGAAAAATACGTAAATATTTCATTTTATTCTCCTATAAAAAGAAAGATGCGTAGCAGTTCGTTGCTAACAAAATTAGTGACCCGTCATGCGGAAGCTCTGAACGATTTTTTCCACTTCCGCAAGGAACGGTTCATATGCCTGATTGTCCTTTTCGGTGTTATATCCGAAGAGATAGAAACCTCCTTTTCCGGCATCAATCAGGATCCGAGTCCACACGAGAGTAATAGGGTACCCCTGCGCTTTCTGGACTGTACGAAGAATCAGCGCCTGAGCTTTTCCGATCTTTGACAATTCAATCTGCAGATCAGGTAAATTCGTAATGGTTTCCAGAATCGGTGGCCAATTGATTTCCTCAAAGCTGTTCCCGTACATGCCGGGAGGCGTGTAGGAGAGGGTTATCCCGCCATAAGGGTATGGAAAGTCGTAGGTGCGCATAGGAGGTGTAATTCTCCAGGAATTATCGTCTCTCTTGTAGGCATGCCAGTTTCCCGGATACTCAAAAGCGAAGCCCATGTCAGTGTCTTCAAAGGTGATGGGGGTTGGGTCGGTAATGAGCAAAAGACTCATGGATTCAACCACGCGCTGTGCCTCTGCGGCAAAAGTTTTGAGTCCTTCCCATCCTTCCCGCTCGACGGGGAAGGATACCTTGTAGCAGCGTCCTTTCTCGTCATCAATAATGTAGCTGCAGTAAGTTGTTTCGTTCCCTTCCTCATCGACTTTGGTATAGGTTAACATCAGCGCATCTTTGCCCATCACTTTTAGAGAACTCTTCTCGATGATTTTCTCTCCTTTGTCCTTGATAAGGTACAGGATCTTGTCAAAATACTCTTCACTCGTCGTCTTCTCGAAAGAATCTCCATATAACAAGGGATTGTCGAAATAGTTGACAGTTAGATTGACCTTCTTCCACGGTACACCGTAGTCCTCACTGGGAGGAAAAACAAAGAAACGGTTGGCATCCTCTACTGTTTCCATCTTATCTTTCCATGAGACGGGAAATTCAAACTTCAAACATACTTCTTTGGACTCAAAAGAGAATGTTTCTGTCGCCGGCAGTGTCGGCGGCGCCGTTTCTTCACTTTCCGGAGGTATTGTCGTATCCATGCTGCTCGGCATTTCCGAGGCAGAAGTGGATGGCAAAGTATCCGGCGGGGTTGATTCTTTTGTACAGGCGGGAATGCTTAACAGAGCCAGTACTAAGAGGATCGAAATAAGTCTTTTCATCATCCTTTTCTCTGACTTTCTCATTGGAACAGGAATCCTACTGGCATTGAAGTAAAAGAGCCTGTTGCAACGATTTTTAATAGAAAGGGCGTCCTCTCTATTGTCGAGCAAATTCTATTCCTGTATATGTTGATTTGCAATACCCTTAACGATGTTTTTTAAAAATATTTTAAGAAAAGATTTTAAAGAGAACAAAAGGCTTTTTTAGGTTGTATCACTTAGTACCGGACGACAAACGGAAGTACACCGAAATATCTCGCATTGATGGAACTCTATGCGCTTACTGCAGTGAAGGCCGGTGTAGCACCGGCCCTCAGGTTCAATCACATCGTCGGGTGTTGATCACAGTGAATCAGGCAAATCGCGAGAGAATTTTTCTGCAAGTTTCTCCTGCCAGTCGGACAAGGGGGCGAGTTGCCCGAGGAAGAAGCGCAGAATCTTCGGCTCATGCTCGAAGCGCAATCCGCCGATCAGATCGCGGTTTTCGTAGAGCCACGTCACGCGGTCGATGGCGTAGTCGATCTGGCTCAATGTAAAGACGCGGCGAGGCATGGCGAGGCGCAGAAGCTCCATCTCGGCCAACGTCTCGTTACCGTCGGCATCTCTGCTCTCACTGAGCGTGCCGCGCTCCATCCCGCGGATACCGCCGGCAATGTAGGTTGCGACGGCAAGTGCCGCGGCGGGGTACTGTTCCTGCGGAATATGCGGAACAAAGCGTGAGGCGTCGAGATGACAGCCGAGTCCTCCCGCCGGCGTCACGACCGGGACACCGCGTTTTTCGAGTTCGGCGACCATATAGGCAATAAACTCCGGACCTTGTGAAATGACGGAGAGGTCCATCGTCTCTTCAAGTCCGACAGCAATCGCCTCAATCTCGCGGACCGACATGCCGCCGTACGTGAGAAATCCTTCGTTCAGAACGACCAGTTCTTTGAGCGGGTTGACGAGATCGCTCTCTCGCATGCAGATCCCGCCGCCGCGCGCAAAGCCGAGCTTTCTCGCCGAGAAGTAGATGATGTCGCACTGGTCACAGACTGCCCGCATGATCTCTCGGAGCGTGAGATCCTTGCATTCCTGATCCCTCATCTTCAAAAAGTAGAGGTTGTCCTGAAGAAGTGATGCGTCCATGACGAGAGGGACACCATGTTCCCTACAAATCCTGCCCGTCTCTCTCAGGTTGGCAAAGGAGAACGGTTGCCCGCCGATAAGATTTGTTCCGGCTTCGACGCGGACAAACGGCACACGGCCTTTATTCTCTTCCATAAACTTTGCCAATGCTTTGGTGTCGAGATCTCCCTTGAACGGGTTGTCGCTTTGGCACTGAAGTCCTTCGGGTTTAAGAAGTTCGACGACCTCACCGCCGCAGCGCACGATATGCGCTTTCGACGTCGTAAAGTGGTAATTCATCGGGACGATATCGCCCGGTTTCACGAGCAGATCGGCAATAATCTTTTCACAGCCGCGACCCTGATGAGCCGGCAAAAAGTGTTCCATACCGAAAATGTCGCGAACCGTTCTCTCGAGCCGGAAGAAGGACTCGCTTCCGGCATAAGCGTCGTCGGCCTGCATCATCGCCGCCTGCTGGCGGTCGCTCATCGCGTTGACGCCGCTGTCGCTCAACATGTCGAGAAAAATATCCTTGTTGCGGAGAAGATAGAGATTGCTAGATGCTCCCCGGATACAAGCGAGCCGCTCCTCGACCGGTAGCAGATTCAGTTTCTGTACAATGCGCACCTTATGGCGCTCGAGCGGGATTTTCCTGCCGTCGAAAAATGAGATGGTTTCCATGCTTTCGTTCCTCCTTTGTGTTCTGCGGTGCCGTTAAAGCGACTCGCATGTTCCGGCGTATGCTCGCCGGTGAGCCGGGGGACGAAAAGCAATAAAAAACGTCCTCCCGACAAGTTTGTCGAGAGGACGTCTGTCAACGTGATACCACCTCTCTTCGCCTTCACCTCACAGTGAAAGCCTCGGCCGGTACGGCGGTCTATCTCCGCAAAGACAAAGTGGCAGTCTTCGCTAAACCGGTTATACCGTTGCGCTGTCACGGGCGCACCCGTCGCCTCCTACCTCCGATCGTACGGTCTCAGGACGCTGCTCTCGGAATGTATTCATCTCGCCGTCCACTTTTTGCCTCACACCATCCGGCATATCTCTGTAAGCTTTCGATGAAACTACTTGTTCCCGGTCATCGCATTTATGTCGTTCACAATACCACAGAAAATCTAATTTGCCTAGACATGAATCGAAAATTTTACTGAATTGTAACAACCAAACGACTCATAAAATGGGTAAAACCCGATGCGTAAATTTGCGTATCTCAGATTTCCTTCAACTGAGCTCCATCCATATCGGGAAGGCAAAGTCTGAGTTCCCAAGCGTTTTTGCATTCCGCTAGTTTAGGAACCATCTCCTCGAGATTGTCGCCCGCTTGACGGAGCAGAAGGAGACTCGGTCCTGCGCCGCTCAATGTAACGGCAAGCGCCCCACACTCCTTCGCCATCTCGATCAGTTGATCAACCTCTTCGATCAGGGAAAAGCGATAAGGCTGGTGGAGGCGGTCGTCAAACGCATGTCGGATCAGCTGCAGGTCTCCGCTCGCAAGGGCGCTGATGCTCAGGGCTAACTGTGAAAGATTGTAGGTCGCATCTGAAAAAGCGATGTTCTTCGGGAGAATCTCTCTTGCCATCGAAGTAGATAAGGTGAACGGAGGAATCAACACCGCAAAAGCCAGCTTGTCCGATAAAGACAACTTTCCTGCATAAACGTTCTCACCCCTCATGCCGGAACTCACGACCCCCCCGAAGAGAGCCGGAGCCACATTGTCAGGATGACCTTCAATAGCGGTAGCCATCCGCAAGAGCTCGTGTCTGGTGATATCCTGTCCGCTCACGTGCCGAGCGGCCAGAATACCCGCCACGATACAGGCAGCCGAGGAACCTAGTCCTTTCCCAACGGGTATCGCTTGCGGCGTGCTTACCTGAAGGTCAGGCCCCTTTGCCTTCATCCACCCAAGAGCCTTCCTGTACGCCTTGATCGTAAGATGCTCCGTATTGGGAGAAGAAGTTTCCTCAAAGATGAAGCGTCCGTGAATGCTCAAAGCAAGTCCCAAGCTGTCAAATCCGGGACCGAGATTGCCGCTGGTGGCGGGAACGCGAACTTCAAACATTCAAAACCTCCCAAACTGTACGCTCCATCTCTTCAAAAGCACAGACTCTGTCCTGAGTAATGGGAGCGTCGGCAAGCTTATCCATCGCTTCCGGGATAGGAAATCCTGTCTTGTCGCTGAGAAGCTCCACATCTTCAAAAGGATTTCCTCCGGGAGTCCCCCCCAAACTCTCAAGCACAAAACGCGGAAATTTGAAAGGACTTGCCGTCGCGACGACGATCCCCTTTTCTTTTCTTCTGTGGAGTAATGCTGAGGCGACCGCCGAATGTGGATCAAGGAGCAACCCCTCTTCCCTCCACATACGCAAAATCTCCTCTTTTACTTCTTCTTCCGACACTCGCCCCGACGAGAAGCCGTCGATCTTTTTTTCCCAGAAGAACTGTCTTCCCTTTTCCAACTGATACACGGCGGAACGAAGCGCTTTTTCCCCGCCCTTTTCAAAAAGAAGGCGCTCGAGATTGCTGCTGACGAGAATGTCCATGGAAGGAGAATTCGTCAGAACGAGTTCTCTTCCCGCATCGTAATGACAAGTCTTAAAAAAGACATCGAGGACATCGTTCTCGTTGGTGGCTACCAAGAGCTCTTCGACAGGAACTCCCATCCTGCCCGCCCAGTGAGCCGCGAGAACGTTACCGAAATTTCCTGTCGGCACGCAGAATCGCAAAGGCATATTTTCTACGTGGAGTGACGCGTAGACATAGTAGACAATCTGCACCAGGAGTCTTCCAAGGTTGATGGAGTTGGCAGACGCAATATCGTAGCCAAGGTCGGATAGTTTCGTGCGGAAGACAGTATCCGCAAGCATGGCTTTGACGCCGCGCTGAGCGTCGTCAAACGTTCCTTCCAACCCGATAACTGTCGTATTATTTGAAGACTGGGTCAGCATCTGCCTTTCCTGAAGCGGTGAGACGCCCCCTTTAGGATAAAAGACGATGACTTCGAAACCTTCCACATCGGCAAAGCCCTCCATAGCCGCTTTGCCCGTATCGCCACTCGTCGCCGTCAACAGAAGATGCTTTGAAGATGAGCCGAGATGTTGTTTCGCGTAAGCCATCAGATGTGGAAGCAAACATAGAGCCATATCTTTAAAAGCAAGCGTAGGACCGTGAAAGAGTTCAAGCAGATAAAAGGACTCTCTACTTACAAGCTTTACGGGAGGAGCTGTTGAGAAACGCGCATACGCTTTTTCAGCTGACTCTTCCAGTTGCGCTTCGTTTATCAGAGAGAAGAAAGGGCGCAACACGCTCGCACAGAGGGAGGGATAGGAAAGACCCCTGAGGATCTCTTTACTTGGAAGCTCCGGAAACAACTGAGGAACATAAAGTCCTCCATCGGGCGCAAGTCCTTTCAATATTGCTTTTTCGGCTATGATCGGCTGCGCATTCCCTCTTGTGCTTATATACTTCATCTTTCACCTAGTGCGATCGCGACAGCTTCGATCGGCAGAGCCGCTTTAAGCACATTATATGCCACAGGTTTTGTTATCCAGACATCGTCTTCCAGCCGCTCTTCAATGGCACACTCCACCGGCAACGTGCTTCGGACATAGTAGCGCGCCATTTTCTGATAAGGGATGATCCGAAGATCCTTTCCCCCTAAGGGGCTTTCCATTCGTCTCAGTGAAAAGAGAACATCCTCAAGGTCTGAAAGCATGGCGTGAGCCGTCGGGTAGCGACCGGCGCCTATACCCTGCAATCCAACATAGACGAAATGATCTCCGAAGATCTCCACACCGTTTTCAGGTCCGTCCATCGACCCCAAAAAGTCGGTAAAAGGGAGGGCAACCGGATGTACTGCCGCCTGAATAGATTGATTCTCTTTAAACGCCTGAGCGACGAACCTTACGGCGTATCCCATCTGCGAAAGACAATAAACATCTCTCTGCTCGATTCCTGTAATGCCCTCCAATGCGATATCTTTTTCCTCGACTTTTCCTCTAAAAGCAAGGGTGGCGAGGATTCGAAGTTTTCTTCTAGCATCGAATCCTCCGACATCGTCGGTCGGATCGGCTTCCAAGTAGCCCAGTTTCCTTGCCTCCTTGAGCACGTCATCGTAGGATGCCTGCTCCTTTTGCATTTTCGCAAGCATGAAGTTGCAACTCCCGCTCAGAAGGCCGCGGAGTGAGTGAATCTCCCCATGTAAACTCAATTCCTGAAGCGGTTTGATGAGCGGCGCTCCTCCGCCCACACTCGCCTCATAGAGAAGATATACCCCATGTTCCTCGGCGAGAGCGCTGAGCTCTTCAAAATGTAAACTGAGCACCGATTTGTTGGCCGTGATGACGTGCGTCCTATTTTTCAGCGCTTCTTTTATGAGGGTGTAACCGAGGTCGATGGTCCCGGTAACCTCAATAAGGATCTTCACTCCCTCGTCATCGAGAATCTTATTTATATCGCAAACAAGTTCGGCTTCATACAGACTGATATCTCTTTCTTTATTGCTGTCGCGCACGAGAACATAGCGGATATCAATCTCTTTTCCGAGACGCCGTTCAATCGACTCTCTTCTCTTCTGAAAGAGATCCATAACGCCTTGACCTACTGTTCCGTATCCGGCGAGGGCAATTTTGATCATGGTCGCCTCCCGATCATTTCTCTTCAATCTGCACCGCAACGGTACATGATGTTAACTTCCCTGACCCTTAAACGTCTCGTATAGAGCGACAACCGCCTTGTCGGCGTCTTCATTTTCTACTCCGACCAATATGCTCAATTCACTCGATCCCTGAGAAATCATACGGATATTGATGTTCGCTTGCGCTAGAGAGGTAAATAATTTCGCCGCCACTCCTTTTGTGCGGATCATGCCCTTCCCAACAACGACCACCAGCGCAAGACCGGGATGCGTCGTCAATCTATGCGGGCGACAGTACATGCGGATCTCTTCCAAGATCTTGTCCAGCTTTCCGGAGAGCTGTTCTTCGGAGACGATGACGCTGACGGAATCGATTCCCGTAGGCGTGCCTTCCACCGCTACTCTGTTGCTTTCAAAGACACTGAGAAGTTTTCGCAGAAATCCCCTATCTTCTCGCATCTTCGTCTTTTCAAGTGTAAAGACGCGGAAGTTTTTCTTAACGGCGATCCCCGTCACAATCCCGCTCTGCACGCCATTTTCCGTAATCAGCGTGCCGGGATCTTTCGGAAGAAGCGTCGACCGAATCTGTAGCGGAATCCCTGCCTTGGCAACAGGAAAAACTGCATCCGCCTGAAGTACCTGGGCGCCCATATAACTGAGCTCTCTGAGTTCAGGATATGTCATATAGCGCATCGGCTTCGGGCTTTCAACGATCTTTGGATCTGCCATCAACAGTCCCGGCACATCTGTCCAATTCTCATATAATGACGCGTCCAGACCGGCTGCCAGCAGCGAGCCCGATATATCCGATCCGCCTCTGCGGAATGTCGTCAACGTACCGTCAGGAAGAGCGCCGTAAAATCCCGGCACAACGACTCTTTCAAGTGGCGACACGATCTCTCCGATACGCCTGAAGGTCTCTTCTTCATCAAGCTCGTCCTCGAAAGAAAATCGAATGACGTCGGCGGCATCAACAAAGCGCCATCCAAGATAGTCGGCCATCACCTGTGCACACAGATATTCTCCCCTGCTCGCGCAGCTGGCGGCGCTTGCGCCCGACCCGATGTGAAGATTGACTTCTTCGATGAGCTCTTCAATATCGAGTGAAAGCCCCAGCTCAAGACAGATCCTTCGAAATCTTCCCGCGATCTGCTCGAAGATTTCATTGTAGTGAAAGCCCGCCGAGGCAAGCTGAGCACACATAAGAAGCATGTCCGTCACCTTAAACGGCTCCTCCGAAGATTTACCCGGGGCGGAGACGACCACCACGCGTCGGTTCGGGTCTGCCTCCACAATCTCCTTTACCCTTTGAAACTCTCGCGCTCCCGCGAGGGAACTTCCGCCGAACTTGCAGACGATACGTTTCATTCTACTTCTCTCTTTCATCACCTTTGAAATGTCAAACTAAATGCAACGCAATAACGTAGTATTTTCCTTATGGTGCCTTAATATTAAATCATTTACCAGACTATTTTTTGAGCAAATTTATGCTCTTATACGCCTTTTGTTTGTTTAATTATTTCCAAAAACGACAAATTCGAGTTATCAGGACATAATTGAAGACCCGGGATACCTCGGCGATTTGCGAGCTATTCCTGCTGAATATATAAGAGAACGAGATTTTCCGTTCGAGCGGATGATTTCAGGGAGGTCGCCACGCACCGTTAGCTACCTGAGATGAGATCAGCGAATCGGAGAAATAAAACCGCATCGCTACGCTATCGCGGTCAGTAGCGCAACGATGCGATGAAATAGAGATAAAATCAGAAATCTACATCACGCTAGACAAAGTTAATTCATGCCTTGTTCTGAATCCTAGGGTTCGCTGCCCAGAGTTCATCAGCCTTGGGAGTCCAGCGGTCTGCATACGGTTTACACTTGGCGAAAAGATCGTCAATATCTTCGGGAGATTCCATATCGGTCGAATGGGCACCGGTACGTTTAACCATCCCGCATAGACATTCCGGATTTTCCAGCATAGGACAAGGACGGAGCATATTGTCGTTGAACGGTTGCCCTTCTTTGTACGCCATAAACAGAGGGCGTTTGTAGGCTTCCAAAAGAGAGTGTTCTCTGATATTGGAGTCAGCGTAGTGAATGAAAGCGCAAGGCTCGATATCACCATTCGCATTGATGTGCAGATAAGATTTGCCGCCCGCGATACATCCATTAACAAATTCACCGTCATTTTGGAAATCAATCGTAAAAATCGGTTTGCTCTTTCTGTATTCCCTGATTTTGCGGTACATCACCTCGCGCTGTTCGGGCAATGGCAAGAGTTCGGGTACAGCCGTATTGCCGACCGGCATATAATGGAAGAACCAGGCGAATTTCGCCCCCGCCTCGACCAACATGTCGATGTATTCCTCGGAACTGAGAGAATCAATGTTTTGCGACGTGTAGCAACCCGATGCACCAAAGATCAGTTTCCTTTCCTTCAGGATGCGCATCGCGTTCATAACTTTCTGATACGTGCCCTTGCCGCGACGGTAGTCAGTCGCTTCTTCAAATCCCTCGATACTGATCGCGGGCACGAAGTTCTTGACGCGCAACATCTCATCGGCAAACTTCTCATCGATCAGCGTTCCGTTGGTGAACGCGAGGAACATGCAGTCCGAATGGGCTTCACACAGGCGAATAATGTCGTCCTTGCGCACCAAGGGCTCACCGCCGGAGTAAATATACATGAAAGTGCCCATCTCGTTGCCCTGACGGATAATATCGTCAAGCACCTCGTATTCCAGATTTAACTTTTGACCGTAGTCGGCCGCCCAACATCCCATACATCGCAAGTTGCAGGCAGACGTAAGATCCATAAGGATCGCCCAAGGGACATTGCAGTCATATTTCTCTTTCATTTTTATCTGTCGCGGAAAGCCGATCAATGTCGCGTTGATAATAAAATTCTCGAAAAAGACCTTTCGAGCACCGGGATCAATATCGGTCCACAGGCTTTTAATCAACTTGTACCAGTTGCCATCCGGATTGTCCAGAACTGTGTGAAACGGTTTGATTAAATGTGAAAGATTGCCCTCCTTGTCGAACTTTTCAACCCAGTCTAAGATTTTGGGCAAACTCTTGTCAGGATCTTCGTCAAGGTAATTGAGGAGCTGCCTTCCTGCAAATGCTTTCATATTTTCCTTAAATGATCTGCTCATCGTAAAAAACTCCTTTTTGTGCATTTAAAGCCGATAGCCTAAACAGAGTATAAAAATCGGATTCCACAATGTCATTGGACACATAGAAACAAAGGTCATAAATTACGACAATACGGGAAAATTGTTACCTTTTATGACACTAAGGAGATTTTGTTCATCGTCAGAGCCGGTTTTTCACCTTATCATTTCACTGTCATGTAAAGAATAAATCTGGTATTTGAAAAGGAAAGAATGTGAATCGATTGAAAAAGAGAATACCGCTCATTTTGATTGAGACAACAATTCAGAGAGCATTGAGCACACTCAAAGACAGTCCGGAACGAGTCATCAGAAACCTCATCGATATGGCTCTGCATTTTTCAAAAGGAAGATTTCAAAAAGACTTCTTTACAGTCGCACAATCGATGCTCCGGAATGAGAACAGCGCTTATTACGAGCTCATAAGGGATGTCGTCACGCACGTAGATACGGATAAACTCCAAACATTCGGTATCAACATCGGTTATAACAGCTGTACGTTAGGGGCACAACGTATCCGTGACAACGAAAAAATAATGGGTTGCAATATTCCGTGGGCAATGCTCGCTCATATAGATACTAGGCAGTTCGAAATGAATCAACAGAAATACGAAGACCTGATCTTTGAGGGCGAAAATTTAGGCATCTACACGTGGATGTTTTTCATTTCAGATCAGCCCGAGAAAACGTTACCCCTAGTGAAAAAACATCCTGATAGCGCCTTTTGTCTCTTTTGCGAAACTAAGGACGTAAACGCGATTTTTATTGAAGAGTCGAAACCGCTCAATAACTTGATGATTGTTGTCCGTTGCGATGAACATGCTGCCGGAGTTTGTGCTGAATTGCGCGCGAACCAATTGCTTTACTCCGTTTGGCAACGGTATGGAGAGCATGACGTAGCAACCATCATCAGTGGTGATCTGTTGCGTGAGACCCAGCAACTTTACCCTGTTTTTACGGTTTTACTTTCGGAAGAAGAATGCCCGACAGAAGTACGCCAATCAGTCCATTCAGCGGTGAAACAAATGCGCCTCGATCAATCTTACCGCACCATCGTTTGGGACTTGCTAGGCGATAACGATCTGGTCGATGCGATCATTTCTGAAGATGCTTGCTCCATCTATTTTAATAAGAATGGCGATCTACGTGCTTGGGATAAAAAGTATGAGTATGGCAATTACAACTTGCTTCAAACGAAGCTTACCGACATTCTGATGGACGCTTGTCCCAAGACAGCAAATAATTACGCGTGAAAAATGATAATTGAATTAGATTGGCGTGTATCGGCTGTAAAGACGTGGAGCCAATACAAAACTGATATGCAACTCATACTCTTTGCCAGTGCCGGCCTTGAAGACATGGAACCTGCACGTATTGCCGGTTGATGACCCGAAATTTCGAGGCACAGGCAACGCGCTCATTCCTTACTTAATTCTTTGTGTAGTGCTTCAGCTCCTTGCTGGACAAGCTGCATTAACCGGTTCATAAACTCATCCGGCGGCATGCAGTTTTTTTCTAGCAGCCACCGTTGCATTGTGCCCACCGTCGCATCGGTAAAGAAATTCAATGTAAACTCATCCTGACTGTCACCGAACAAGTACTCAATGCGCAACTTCATAATCGGCATCACATATGCTCGAAAATGTTCAGGAAAAGAGTTTTGCCCTTCCGTTTGCAACGCCTTGCGATAGAAATCCCTGTTCTCATAGAAGTAATTGCATATCTTCTGGAGAGCATCCACGTGCTCATCTAATTCCTCGGCCTCTGCAAGATCCTTAGCGAATGAAATAAATTCGGTATCGAAAGTCCAGTTCAACAAGTCGTACTTGTCTTTGAAATGATAATAGAAACTTTTTCGATTCATGTCGCATCGATTACAAATATCCGCGATGCGAATTTTATCGAAAGGAATTTCTTCCATGAGTTCTTTCAATGCAGTGGAAAGCGCTTGTTTTGTTATATTAGAACTCGCCACAAAGATCCCTCCTTCCTTTATCGCTTTTCAAATCCGATTCTTGGCGGCAAGCCGCCCTGCTCAGCGAATTCAGGATCATATCACCAAGTATCCTGCTTACCGGTTAATTCCATTATAAATGATTCATTTCAGCTGTTTGTCTTTCAATCTGCCAAAGAAAATCGCGGTTAAAGATCTCAAGGAGAGATCCTTCAAAAGCGTGAAATCGTTACTCAATGATGAAATCGAAGTTGCAGACAGGTTCATCATTTTCGACTTGGCAAGGATTGCGACCTTTACTGCCGTGGTATGCAGGCTTCTCACATTGATACATTGATTGACAATGTACGGCGACCAAGTTAAGGCATATTAAATCTACGAATAACTCAGACACCAAGGAAACCGGAAGTATCAAGGCTGAGTCAAGGAACATTAAATTGATGAATAGCACTTTGTGTGACATAATCGTTGCCTTAACATAAACTGAGCTATGATTTAATTTGAAATCATTAAGTAGCCACGCAATATTATCCTTGGAGGAATCCTGCGAAATGAGCAATTTCCGTATGAGCTATCTTGGCGTAACGGTTGATATGGCGGGCTGTCCGAACCGCTGCAGACATTGCTGGCTCGGAAACAAGAAAAACGGGCATTTGAGTGTTGACGAGTTTAAGAATATCGCCGCGCAGTTCAAAGACTGGCGCGACGAAAACGGTGACGGCATTGCAGAAATGAGTTTTTTCTCATGGTGGCGCGAACCGGACTACCGCGATGATTTTCGCGAGCTGTGGGCGCTTGAGCAAGAGCTGTCCTCGCCGGGGCGCGCGGAGCGGTTTGAACTGCTGTCCACATGGCGGCTCGCTCGTGACGCGGAATATGCAGAATGGGCGACGACGCTCCCGCCTAAGACATGTCAGATTACCTTTTTCGGTATGGAAGCAAGTACTGACTGGGGAATGAGGCGGCGCGGTGCGTTCCGCGATCAGCTTACGGCGACACGTCGCTGTCAGGCGGTCGGAATCACTCCTCGCTGGCAATTATTTTTGACCAAGCGCTCTCTCCCCGAACTAAACGAATTCCAGGAATTGATGAAAGAATACGGCATTACAAGCTTTTTCATCGGCGGCATCTCCCCGGAGGGCTGCGGTTATGAGATTGAAAGAGAGAGGATTGAAAAAGCAGATTTGCCATTAGTACCGGACGAAATGACCGCTCATTCCCTCTACAGTTTAAATCTTCTCGGCAAGCCGGAATGCGAGCTGCTCCCCGAGCTGCTACGTGATCATACGCCCCCGATTATTACCACGCATATTCCTGCTGTGGCGGTGGACGCCGATTACGACGTCTACCCGAACATCGCCGAACCCACAGAATGGTGGCGACTCGGCAATCTGAAAACAGACGGCGTGGACGCTATAATGAAAGCATACCGCGACGGCACGACGCCGGGTATGATCGCTAACAAGACGATCCCCGTGTCGGAGCTTGCCCGCCGCTATGGAAAACCGGACAGCACTAAGCTATATGATAAAGAAGACCTGCTCCGCCGCTTCATGCATCAGTGGGGTATGGATCATATGCGTAAATAAGTAGCCGATACTTATCAGGAGTGAACTGCATACATAAGTTGACTGCTATCATCTTGTATTTATTGAAATATCGATAAACAACATACCTTTATCCCCGCCGACAGCAGAGAATAATCGGCATCGGCATTTATGAGGAGGATTGGACATGAAAACTGTTTTCTTTACCGGCGCTACCGGAGGTCTTGGTGAGCTATGTGTACGCGCCCTGTCCGAGAGAGACTGGAAGGTGTTCGCCGCCGGCACCAATAGGGACAAACTTAGAGAGCTGGAACAATTGCCCCATGTAATCCCTCTACACGCCAATGTGCGTGACATGGACAGCCTGACAGCGGCCAAGGAAAAACTGCTTGAATACACCGACCGCTTGGACGCGGTGGTCAACTTTGCAGGGATATCAGTGTTTGCCTCCCTTGTTGAAGGAGAGGCAATACCGCTGATGGAAAAGCTGATAGACATCAATGTACTAGGCACCGCCCGGGTCAACGCACTCATGATTGATTTGTTAGAAAAAGGACAGGGGCGCATCGTCAACTGCTCCTCTACCGTGGGCTGGGCTGCTTCTCAGCCTTTTTCCGGAGCCTACTGTGCTTCCAAGCGAGCCATCGAAGCCTATAACGACAGTCTGCGACGGGAGCTGATGTTTATAGGCATCCCTGTGATTAAAATACAGCCCGGCGCCTATCAGACCAAGTTGCTCAGCGGTGTTGATGATGATTACTTGGAGACACTAAAATGCACCACCCGTTATCAAACGGTGCTAAGACGCCTTAAGTTTGTGATGGACAGGGTACTTGGCGCCGCGGGAGACCCGCAGGAGCTGGTGAATATCGTGATAAGAGCGTTGGAAGATAAACGCCCGCGACTAAAATACCGCAAGGGCACCGGCTTTTTGATGTACTTGATGAGCGTCCTGCCCAGCCGCCTTTTGGACTGGGGTTACCGTACGGTACTGAAGCTGCCTTGGGGTAAAAACGAATAAAATGTGCGTCTCTGAACCACTCTACGAAATTGTGATGCGGAGCGCATTTTCAGGTTCAACATTCTAATCGCTTAAAGATAAGGAAATCCGTTATCACGGCATAGAGATACCAAATGGTCAACACCGGGTTTGATGTATTCATGATAATCCATACCCGCCTTTAACAGGGCGAGCAAAAGCAAGGGCGCGTCGCACAGACACCAGCTGAATACATCTTCACCAGTACCTCCAAAATGCTTGGGCACATTGGTCATAGAATGATAAATACCGTGCTCGTTCTGCAAACAAGGTCGCCTTTCGTTTGCACTTCGTCTGTCGACTCATACTCACAGGGCGACCTTATTAATGGGACAGTTGCTCAAATTACTCGTTGAGCAAAAACCGTTCTCCACTCTCAGCGACAAGCGTCTTTCCGCCATCTTCGATCGTCAGCTCAAATCCGTCAAAACTTTCCATCTCGCCAATTTTCATGACATCACCGTTGATAGAATAGTATGCAATTTTCTCTTCGTCGTCTCCAGAAGATTTTAGCGACAATGCCGATATATCATAGAAAAACAATGAATGTGCGTTCGGATCTCCGTTCAGATAATAATAACTGTTAGGAGGGATCGGGTGATTATAATATGCATCAGGATATTCGCCGTTTTTATCCGGCAGAAACTGTGCGGCGACGCAGATTAGGATCTCTCCTTCTTCGGACTTCAGCACGGCGCCATTGTCTTCTACGAAAACTACAAATGTGTCGTCCGTGTCATCAAATGTAAAAGTCAAGGTTCCTGCATCTAAATCTTCCGAATACGTCCCGTAGTTTATATTCGAATCGGAAGCTGCCGCGGCGAATGCGCCTTCTTCATTCAGGAATAGTCTGCCTGAGGTAACATCGCCGTTAAAAAAATACGGATATTGGAATTTGATTCCTAATTCTGATTCCGATACATCCGCAATCACCCAATTGTTCCCGTCAATCTCGTCATCGGGCGTCTCATCAGCGTCGTCATCCTCATCCGTCTCGTCGTCACTCGACCAATCATCATCGGCATCTACGCGCATATAAGATGCACCGCCGTCTTTCATGACCAGCTCGTCTGCCCCTTCAATGCTGAACGCGACAACCGGTTCATTGTCATCAACATTATTCTCAAACAGCTGTAACTGGTACTCGTCATCGCCCCGATACTCCACATACCCTTGTCCGGCGGTCCCATGTCCGGAAGACTGAGCAGCCATAAGCATCCATTTTCCGTCTTCGAATGCGTAATAATCTAAATCCGTGTCGCCGTCCAAATACCAGTCACCGTAAAATCGTCCGAACTCGATCGATTGTTCGGCGCGATAATAGTGCCAGCCCCAAAACTCCAGTGTGTCGTCGTCCAGAAGCACACAGCCATAGCCTTGTTCCTGTCCCTCAAATTCAAACATCTCATTGTCTTCGTTATAGGAAATAGTGCCTTCATCGGTAGTCTGCGAATCATAATCAACGATAAAAGTACCGTCCGCATTGATTGTCAATTTTCGATCTTCCAAATTGCCGCAAAAATACCAGTCTCCCTCCACTTTGGAAAGAAACGTTTCCAGCACTCCTTCGGGCTTTTCTTCGGAACTGCCGCATGCGGCAAGTGATCCGACTAAGATAAATATCAAAGTCCAAACAAGAATTTGTTTCATAGTATTATTCATTATTCTTCTCCTCTCATGGTGTATTGTTTTTTTGGAAATAAACAACTTTCATATTACGTTTTTATTATGTATCAGAATGAACTTTTTGCAGTGTGACCTTTTGTCATGATTTTTGATTTGTTTGCAGTTTTAATAAACTTTTTGAGTTTTCTATGGATTTCGATGAACCCTCCCGCATCCTTTCCCACCACCGGGAACCTGACAGAATACATTGACATCGACCAATGAGGTGCGAACTGCCCCCGAGTTACATTGAGACAATACTCTTTCTGCTGTCAGTGCGTATGTTCCATACTTGGCGTTGGACTCCGTTTGCATGTGAACCATAGCTTTCTACATGTTTGCAACCCACCTTGTGAAGAGTTTTCATATTAATTTAGATTCAATGTGAACAATTTTCAAATTTGTGTAAATTGATGAAAAACAGGCCGATTTCCGTGTTTAAATGTGCTTGCAGGTAGAGTGCGCGTCAGATTTACCGATACTTTGTTTCAGTATTGGACGACTCGTTACAAATGCAACTAAGCGAAGTCAGGAGGTTCAAGTCTTTCGGGAAAGACTTGCTAGCGTGAATAGTAAAGTATGAAAAAGAAAGAAAACATTTCTATTCCGACAATCCCTGAGCTTCAGGCTGAGCTGAATCGGGTACGTTATAAACAGCGCTACCGCTCTGTGCTTCGAAGCACAATTTATACCCTGATAACGGTGGCAGCTATTGCGATCTTGGTGGCAACATTATGGTTGCCTGTTCTGCAGATCTATGGGACCTCCATGTCACCGACACTGCGAGATGGCGATATTGCCGTTTCAGTGAAAACATCTGACTTCGAGCCTGGCGATATTATCTCATTTTATTACAACAATAAAATTCTGGTTAAACGGGTAATTGCCCGCCCGGGTGAATGGGTGAATATTGACGAGGATGGAAACGTCTACGTTAACGATACTCTCTTGGATGAACCTTATCTGGATGAAAAAGCCTTTGGAGATTGCAATATCGAGTTACCTTACCAGGTACCCGAGGGCAAGATTTTTGTAATGGGAGACCACAGATCCACATCAGTAGATTCTCGGAATACCGCAGTAGGCTGTGTTTCACAAGAGCAAATTGTAGGGAAAATCATATTCCGTATCTGGCCGCTAAGCTGTATCGGCAAATTGTAAAACGGGAGGAGACACAAAGATGCAGAACGAGTTGTTGCCTCAGGCAGAGCAATACATTAAAAGAAAAAGCCGTCTTAAACTGCGACAGAAAATAGTCGTGACGTTAGCCTGTTTAGTGGTATTCTGCACGACTTATGCACTGATCCTTCCGGCAATTACCATGGAACAGACTGCATATTGCGGCATGGAAGAGCATCATCATGGTCCAGAGTGCTATGAAAGGCGCTTAATCTGCGGATATGACGAAGATACAGAAGTTCTTGAAAATTCTGAGGCTTTAGCAGCCGATCATATACATACGGATGAGTGCTATGAGGAACGACAGGTGCTGATTTGCGGACTGGAAGAAGGCACCGGCCACGTTCATGATGAAAGCTGCGTTCAGACGGAGCAATCCCACGCTCATATTGATGGCCACAAGCATACGGATAAATGCTATGAGGAGAGGCAGGAGCTGGTTTGCGGGCAGGCAGAAGGCCCCGGCCACATTCATGATGAAAGCTGCATTCGGATGGAGCCAACCCTCATTTGCACAGAGGATCATGAACATACGGATGAATGCTATAAGGACGTCGAAACCTATATTTGCGGCATGACAGAGGGAGAAGGTGCCCACACCCATGGGGCAAAGTGCTATGAAACGCAGCGTATCTTGACATGCAATCTTCCGGAAACCGAGGAAGCCCCGGCAACTTCGTCGTATTCCTGCGGCTTGACGGAAGGAGAAGGCGCTCACACCCATGGTCCGGAGTGCTATGAAACACAGCGAGTTTTGACTTGCGGTCATACAGAAACCGGGGAAGCCTTGGAGGCTCCGTCGGGTACTCACATCCATACGGACGAATGTTATGAAGAAGTTCTTGTTTGCGACAAACCGGAACATGAGCATTCATTATCTTGTTTCTCCAATCCAAAAGCAGATATCGAAAGCAGAAATGTATGGGAACGGACAGTAGCAGGCGTGGAGCTGACCGGAGTATGGGCGGATGATCTGGTCGCCATTGCTCACAGCCAACTAGGCTATGAAGAGAGCAAAGCAAACTACGTCGTCATGGATGATGGGAAAACCATCAAAGGGTATACCCGTTATGGCGCATGGTACGGCTCATCTTATGCTGACTGGTGCGCAATGTTCGTCTCCTTCTGTCTGAACTATGCGGAGATTCCGAAGACAGCTGTCCCCTATCAGGCAGGTTGCAGCACGTGGGTAGATATCCTTTCAGCATCCGAGTGGAATCTTTATCGTGATGCGGATGAGTATACTCCTGCAAAGGGTGATATTGTTTTCTTTGATTTCAATGGTGACGACAAGTCCGACCATGTGGGTATAGTTGCGGAATACATCGTTGAGACAGATCAGATTAAAACAATTGAAGGAAATTCTGCAGACAGAGTCCAGTATGTAACACGCTCAATTGATGATATTAAGATCTGCGGATATGGCGCATTGCCTGAAAAAGGACAAGAGAATCAAAACATAGTTCTTCTTGAGACGACAAAAACCGCGCTCATTTACACAGATGGAACGTATGAAACTGTATTAGAGGATGAAGCGGTCATTACGCTTACCGGACTCATGCCTGAGGACGTAGAGGTTAAAGCGTTCCCGGTGACGGTCGAAACGCAGATGCAGGTTCTCTGCGCCTATGACATTTCCATTGTTATGCCTGACGGCACGCTGTACGAGCCGGCGGAAGGTGAAAAGATCAGCGTCACCATCCAAACTCCGGAACTGAATGACGACGAAACAGCGATAAATACAGCGGCATATTACATACCGGAAGACAGCGCACCGGTCCCCATGGATACAGCGTTTGATGAGGACGGCACTGTCAGCTTTGATACAGATCATTTCTCCGTGTACGCACTGATGAGTAGTGTCCCAAAACGGACAGAGGTTTACTTAAATGGGGCAACTGGAAATGATACTAATGATGGTTCACAGGCTTCACCTGTGAAGACCTTGGAAAAAGCCTTATCCCTTGTGGCAGAAAACGGAACGATTTATGTTTCCGGAACAGTGACGGTTAGCAGTGAGGAGAGCTGGAGCATCGGTATTGCCGGCGTAAAAATTCAACGAGCATCTGGCTTTACAGGACCGTTAGTTACAGTCGCAAATGGTGGTTCATTAACCTTATCTCACTTAACGATGAATGGTGGGAATGGTGAAATATTGAATCAATTGCTTACTAACGGCAATACTAGGTATTCTACAGCGTATGCGACAAATTCAGCGAGAGCACCACTGATTGTTGTTAATACCGGAGGTTCCTTGAATATTGCGAATGGTACTGTATTGGAACATAACTCTAATAAGCCATCTGATAATCCATTTATTAAAAATGGTTATGTTGGTTTGGGTGGAGCAGTGTACTCCAATGGCACTATGATGATGACCGGTGGTTTGATTCAAGACTGTGAGGCACAATCCGGTGGTGGTATTTATGTTGAAAACGGTACCTTCAACCTGAGTGGTGGAACGATTGATCATAATTTTGCACGAAATATTCAGAGTTATTCTGGTTCTCAGGGAGTTTACCGTACAAATGCCGGCGGTGGTGTATATGTAGGTGATAACTCCAGTATGATAATGTCTGGTGGTGTTGTCTCTAATAACGAATCCTCTCGTGAAGGTGGCGGCATTTCATTAGGATGGTTAAATCGAGATCCTGGAAATGAAATTCCTAATTATACAACTACATTCACAATGACCGGCGGTATATTCACTAGAAATAAAGCGCTTTCGACTGGTGGGGGTTTAAATGTCACAGCAGGACGTATAGCAACAGTATCTGCAGGATATTTCACAAGCAATAGTGCCTACAGCTATGATTCTCAAGGGAATGCTGTTGGTGGTTATAGAGTATTTTGTGGTGGCGGAATTTATGTAGATGCTGCTCAATGGAATAGTAACGGAGAATATGCCGGTGAACCAGGAAAACTAATTCTCCATCGCGCAATAATTACAAATAATACATCCAACAAACAAGGTGGCGGCATCGCAGCCTGTCCCACAGGGATCTCTCATATCAATGCCAATCTTGATCTTGGTAATGGAACGGCAATTTATAATAACAATGCTGATACGACTCTCGTAGGAATCAATAAAGAAATTGGTATTAGAGACAAGAATAATAGTGATCTAATCTCCGAAAAAGTATTGGGTGGCGGCGACTATAATTGGACGTCTGGAATATCAACATTTTCTGGAACACCTCCAAGAGTTTGGACAGACTATGGAAATACTTTAACTGACGACAGTCCTGAAATTATTGCTGCCAAAAGCTTAGCAACCGTTTGGATTACCGATAACTACGGTGATTTGGGTGGAGGTATCGGTAATAACGGCATTATTCAAGTTGGCGGTGAAACTGAAGATACTTTTGTCTCCATCACTATTACCAAGGAGTGGATCGCTGAATGTGCAGTTCGCCCTGATTTTATCACCGTACAAATCTTGCAGGATGATATACCTTATGGTGACCCAATCAGAATATACAAGACTTTAGATGAGAACAATCAAGAAATTTGGCCTACATATTATGTAGACGGTTTACCTGGCCATCCAGTCGGTTCACCGGATCAACCGTACGAATATACCATCGCCGAAGTATCAGTTCCCGGCTTTAGTAATGAAGTTTCAAAGGATGGAAACAACTTTACTGTAACCAATACTAAAACCGGATTTTGGGTTACAAAAAAATGGATCGGTGATACTCCTATAGATCGTCCAACCTCAATTGATGTGCAACTTCTTCAGAATGGAGAAGAATATGGAAGCGCTGTTCAACTTACAGTAGCGAATAACTGGACCTATATTTGGGAAAACCTGCCTAAGGAAAATGAAAATCAAGAACTTTATACATACTCAGTTCAGGAGATTAATATCCCTGACGGCTACTTCAATACAGGTAGCGGATATGTGCCCGAAAGTGGAATGTGGGAAATCACAAACACGAAGATTGAGAAGACCAGTGTTTCTGTAGAAAAACGATGGGCTAATGGTACCCCGCCTGCAATGGATGTTACAGTTCAACTTAAGGCAGATGGAGAACCTTATGGAGAACCGGTTACAATAAGTGCTACAAACAATTGGTTCTATCGTTGGAATAATCTTCCTAAATATACAGCGGAAAACGTTGCGCTTGGAATACCGATTGATTATACAGTAGGTGAAGTAAATGCTAACGGATATTGGCCGAGCATAAAAAAAGCAGTGCAAAGTGACGCAAGTTCTGGATGGACTGTAGTTGATGCCCTGGAAGATGGAAAGACTTATTTATTAGTTACTAACAACAGAGCACTAGCAGGGACAACAAGCACCAATCAACTTCAATGGATTAATGTTTTTAATGAGCTAATTACTGGAAATACACCTAGTCAAGCCGCGTTGTGGACTTACTATAGTACCGGTTCAAGGTTGCGTAACGGGGATGACAAATACTTAATTCTTTCAATCAATACTCCTTATGTCTTTTTTACAGATCCTGAATTTAATAGAGCAGTTTATTTTACAAATGGCTTGCTGTCCGCCAAAGGAGCATATAACAATTATTTATATGATTGGTATTTTACGGGCACCTTTACTGAGAATGGATATGGTAATACGTCTACATATATTTCCAACGCTATAACTTTTACACTCTATACTCAAACAAGCGATACTTCAAATTGGGGTGATACCCATTATATCGTGACCAACGAGACAGCATCAGAGTCTATAGATGTTAGCTTTGGAAAGTATCTAGCAGGCAGAGATCAAGATAATCCTGTTCTTATTGAAGGAGCAGCCTTAGCTCTCTATCGACAAGATGAGAACGGAACGATTATTCCTGGCACAAACGTAACTGGAATACCTATTGAAGAATGGACATCTGATGGTGTTGAAGTCAATTTGAAAAACCTAACCAAAGGTACCTACTATCTAGTAGAGACAGAGGCGCCAGAAGGATATATGGGTCTAGCTGGACCAATAATCTTTACAGTAAACCCTGCAAACGCCCAGGTGATTATAGAACAGTATCCTGGATATTCGAGTTTAGAGGGTACCAATCTCTTTACAGAAGGGAGTGCACTAGTTCCAGTGTATAACTCTGTAGCGTATTCTCTTCCCGAGACCGGTGGACCCGGCACAATAGCGTATACCATAGGAGGCATCCTGCTAACAATTACAGCGAGTTTCCTATTGTATATAAATTTCACACGCAGAAAGAGACTTTCACACCCTTCTGACGTGTAATAAAACATTATTTTGAAAAAGAGAGGGATTCAAAAATGAAACATGTGAAAAAACTTGCTAGCCTACTACTGATGCTTGTCATGATTATAAGCTTGGCTACACCTGCTTTTGCAGCAACTGTTACGTTACCTTCAGATACAATTCTGACTGGTCACACTTTCACCGCTTACCAAGTTTTCTCTGGACGTGAGGAAGGCGGAGTCCTATCCGACATTCAATGGGGTACAGGAATTGATAGTGAAGCATTTCTAGCAGCATTGAAAGGGATTGAGGAATCCCCCTTTGCTGGCTGCGCTACCGCTACTGATGTAGCAGCGGTGCTTACCGGAAAAGACTTCGATAGTGCTATTGCTAACCAAGTTGCCAAGCTTGCTGAAGATAACAAGTTCGGCGGTGGTACTGCTCTAACCGCAGGCACACAAACGTTGGCTGACGGCTATTATCTGATCGTAGATACCACAGCTGATGTTGGCGACGGAGGCGCATATAACGCCGCCCTGCTTCAGGTGGTTGGTGATATCGACATCACAGTCAAGACCGACGCTCCTTCCGTGGAGAAAAAGGTTCTGGAAGACGACAAAGATACTCCAGATGATGCAGCCTACGGTTCTGGTTACAACGATGTTGCTGACTACGATATGGGTGAAGCAGTTCCTTTCCATCTAATTGGTCTTGTTCCTGATATGAGCCGCTATGACACCTATAAGTACATCTTCCACGACACGCTGTCCTCCGGCCTGACTCCTCCCGAGAATACAGCTGTCAAAGTATACCTATCTACTGATAAGGCAGTTGGCGATGATACTGATATTACTAGTAGTTTTAATGTCTCTATCGATGAACAAAAAATCACTGTTTCATCCAACAATATCAAAGACATTACGGGGATAGCCCAAGGCAAGTACATCATCGTTGAGTACTCTGCAGTTCTAAATCATAATGCTGAAGTAGGTTTGCCCGGTAACCCTAACGTGGTTTATCTGGAATACTCCAACAAACCTGACCAGTCAGGAGCTGGCGATACAGGGAACACCGGCAATACTCCTGAGGATAAAGTCATCGTTTTCACATATGAATTGGATGTCACCAAGGTAGATGGTAAAAATACCGAAACCAAACTGCAGGACGCTAAGTTTGTATTGCTTAATTCAGACAGAACTAAAGTGGCAAAAATCACCAGTGGAAAATTTGACGGCTGGGAGGATGTTCCTTCAGCAGATGCGGAAGGCAATATTACCTGGGATGATGCATATATCCTGACCTCTGCAGAAACTACCGGCTTATTCTCCGTTACGGGTCTGGATGATGGCACTTACTACCTGAAAGAGATCGTGGCTCCCGCCGGCTACAATCTGTTGGCTGATGATGTTAATGTGATCATTACTGCTACCACTGCCAACGGACAGGACTGGACGGATGGCATAGCAAGTAAAGCTCTTACCGCTCTATCAGTTACTGCTGATGGCGTCGCCGGCACAGGTGATACAGACACCGGTATTGCCGCACTCACCATTGCCAACAACGCCGGCTCCACCCTGCCCGAAACCGGTGGCATCGGAACAACCATCTTCTACGTACTCGGCTCTATCCTGTTTGTGGGCGCCATTGTACTTCTGGTAACAAAGAAACGTATGCGTCATGGTGATAAGTAGGTTCTACTACGTCATGTAGACATTGGCTAGTTTGTGTTGTGACCGGGGAGGAGTTCTCCTCCCCGGCATGCAACAGTGAGGGAATCCATGCATGAAGAAAAATGCGAGCAAAATAATTACAATTGTTTTATTTCTGGTTCTTCTTGCAGGGCTGTCTTTACTGTTGTATCCGACTGTCAGCAACTACTGGAATTCATTTCACCAGTCAAGAGCTATCGCTACGTACGCCAAGCAAGTGGCAGAGATTGATGACAACACCTATGAACAGCTATGGGCGGACGCCCAAGCCTATAATCAAACACTGGTTGGGAAGACCGGGCGCTATCAGGCTACTGATGAGGAACGAGAGGAACAGGAGAAATTGCTGAATGTTTCCGGCAATGGCATTATCGCCTATATCGAGATTCCCGCTATCCAGTGTTCCCTGCCTGTGTATCACGGTATCGATCAGGCTGTTTTGCAGATAGCAGCAGGTCACATTACAGGAACATCCCTTCCCGTTGGTGGAGAAAGTACCCATTGCGTTATTTCCGCACACCGCGGGTTGCCATCCGCCAGGTTGTTCACAGATTTGGACAAGCTGGTCATCGGTGACAGCTTCATCATCCGCGTTTTAGACGAGGTTCTGACTTATGAAGTGGATCAGATACGGATCGTCTTGCCGCATGAAATTGATGAATTGAAGATTGAAGAAAAAAAAGACTACTTCACTCTGGTAACGTGCACGCCTTACGGTATCAATACTCATCGGTTATTGGTACGGGGACATCGAATTGAGAACCAGGTAGAGGCACAGAAAATACGTGTGACAGCGGACGCCATTCAAATTGAGCCGCTGTTAGTGGCACCCGCTGTGGCCGTACCGATACTGCTTGTGCTTTTGATTATATTACTGCTGCCGAAAAGGCCTAAAAAACATGGAGGTGACGCTGATGAAACTATATAAGAAACTGAGTATGGTTTTGCTGAGCTTACTGATGATCACTATGCTGTTTCCTTTAACAGTATTTTCAGGGGGAAGTTTTGATCTGGACCGGGATGTAAGCCTCTCCATCACCTATCAGGATGATGGACGAGCGTTGGTCGGCGCAGATATCGATATATACTTAGTTGCTACGATAGACGAATATGTTGAGCTAACCCCTACCGAATCATTCAGACAGTTTAACGTAGACCTCAGGGGCGAGACCAGCGAGGCATGGAAGACGCTGGCATCCACCTTGGAGGGCTTTGTGCTCCGGGATAATATTACTCCTACGGACAGCGGTAAGACCGACGCCAAGGGGCTGCTGGCCTTTCCAACTGATGAGAAAAAACTAGCGCCGGGATTATACCTGGTACTGGGAGATCGTCACCTTCAGGATGGCTATCGCTACGATACTGTACCCTTCATGGTTATGTTGCCTTCTCAGGAAAGAGAAACCGGAAAATGGATATATGATGTGACGGCTAGTATCAAATATGAGTCTGACGAATTCACTGTACCGGAAACTATTACCCTAAAGGTTCTGAAGATATGGAAGGACAAAAACTTTGAAGAGGAGCGTCCGAAAGAGGTCACTGTACAGCTTCTCCGTGACGGTGACGTTTTCGATACAGTAGTCTTAAATGACGGGAACAATTGGCGATACACATGGATAGATCTTGATGACAGATACAGATGGACAGTAGTAGAAAAAGAGTTGGAAGGCTACACAGTGGCAGTCGATCGTGAGGGCGCTACGTTCGTCGTGACGAATATCATCACCAAGGTCCTTCCGGCTGAAGATGAACCCGAGCCAACTAGCCCGGATTCTAACAAACCCGACAACCTGCCGAAGACCGGACAGCTTTGGTGGCCGGTGCCCCTCTTGCTGTGCGCAGGACTGCTGTTGATTGTGATTGGACTAATCCGCCGCAGATGTGATGTGAATAAAACATAAAAGCGTAAGGGGCTGATGATCATGAGGCTGTCGCTGATGAATGCGACAGCCTTTTTCAAAGCACCTATACAATCTGCGCAAGGATGCATGGGATAAATACCGTAATTGGCTTTGTTACCCATAAATTGTGTTTGCGCAGTCAATTTTCCCGTTAGCTTTTCCGGCGACCTCTCCTTTGTTTTTCTGAAACATCCGATTCATGATGAAGGCACTGAAGATACCAACCGGAATCATGACGAATAAGAAAATTGTGTAGACCGTCTGTACAGTTTCATTGTCACCAAAATGTGTGCCGAAAATGCTGCCGAAGAAGTTGAAGACAACATGAATCAGTATAGGCACCCAGATGGAATTAGACCAAATGTAGGAAGCACCTAAAAGGAGCCCGAGCGGCAAAACATACAGAATTTGCACTAAGTTTCCGTGTACCAAGGCAAATATAACACCGCCCAGCAAAATGGCCAGCCAATCCGGAGCCACCCGTCTGATTTCTTCGGTAATGATACCGCGAAACAATAATTCCTCGGCAATCGGGACCAATACGGCGACGCCCAGCGTCATCAACAGCAGATCAACGCCCTGAAGAACCTCTGTCGATTGCTGATAATTGACCATCATACTGTGCCAAAAAGAACTGTTTTTCGCCCACATGTCGAATAACTGAATCAGCAGAGTTGTAATTCCCAAACAGCCAAAAGCAGTGGCAATACCCAAGGGAAATGCGGTCGCACGGGAAGGTCGCAGCAACAGATACTGCCGATCCTTCCGTTTTTGGTACCAAAGGAAAATCACGCAGATAATGATCTGTAAAGGGGCACTGTACAACAATGCGAGAGTGCCGACCGCCTTAACCGTCTCTTGAAGCATATCCAGTGTCGTATCATCCATAAAGGAGGAGAACGAATCACTATCCATATATGAATTCCAAGCAAGGACACCGGCCAGAAGCTGAGTCAGAAAGTGAACGACTAAAAAGACAATCGGACAAACTATCGTGCGGGCGGATAAATAGTGTTTTCCGTTCGGACGAATCCGCTGACGCATTCGGACAGGAAAGGTTTGCGGTAGCTGTCCCTGAGCATAGTCGGGATCGCTTAGTTGCTGCTGCCAACGGTCGGTATATTGTAATGATGCCGGTTGTATAGTTTCTGACTTGGTTCCCTCCCCTGTCATTTGAAGATCAATTGCATAACTTGAAGGTGTTATTTTCTCGGGATTTTGTTCCTGAGTTAATCCACATTGTTTTCTAGACTTTTTTGTTTTCTCTCCTAATATCATTCTTATCACCTCCGTGAGTTATAAATTTGAGTTCATTTTAAGTAGAGGGTTTCTTTTAACAATTAACTAGTCGTAACATCGCTGTCACTCTTTGTAACAAGATTAAAAAACGAATCATTTACGTTAGATAGCAAGATTATTTTGATAAAGTCACGCTGATTTCGAGCAGAATAACGCCTATTTGCACCCTTCGACTGTTTGGGTGTCCTCTAAAAACCTTGATATTTTAACGTTTCAGGATATAAAAAAAGCACTGCTATTGTACTTGTAATGGCGGTGCTTTTTGGCTAAGGACTAAGAAACGTATAAAGTCCACGTGAAAGCCGGGTATGGTACATAGAAGTGCAGAATTAATAGTTAGACAGCAATTTCAATTGTATCTGAAACGGGAAATTAATGCTATTTCCTCCTAATGTTTTTTGCTATTATTATTCTGCAGAAGTTCCAATGTCTTCCTATTTATTCCTTTGTCAAATTGCGGACTTCATTCTACGTGTACTGATGAAGAAAGGATATACACATAATGAGTGACACTTTGATTTTTATCCTGATAATGGCAGGTATGACGTTAGCCATTGTTTTAATAATGGCCATAGCAAGAAAAGCAATAATACGTAAAATGGAACGTATCAGGGCAAAAGAACTTTCCAATGGATATGTCAGAACCGAAGAAAACGCTTATATAATTTCAACCAGTCATACGGCCATGATGATGGCCAACTATCCGGTGCTGGATATACAGTTTGCAATCTTCCCTCAGGAAGGACCGATGTTATTGATCGATAAAAGACGCACATGTACGTACGCCGAGATCCCATATCTACGAGTCGGTGAACCGGTGCGTGTGTAATATAGTTTCAACGCAGAGTTGGCTCAATCAGAAGAGAATATTAGTAACGCAGTTGCAGACATTAGTATCCTTGGACCCTCTCAGGTTCAATGGGAAGGAGATTCAAGGGTTAAGGAAGCAGCAACCCTTCTTGTGTCTCGTATTGAAGGCAGTAAGCTTATTGATACCCAAGGTAAAATTTTAAATATAGAAAAAACAAACGCAATACTTGGAGGAAACCCGGTTTTTCGATATGACGTACGCTTCCTGACAGATGACGGGCAATGGATAGAAGGAGAAACATATCAGGCTGCCCGCCCTTGGCTAGAGAGACAGAGATATAACGGTTGTATTGAAAATGTGCAATACAGCGCAACCAATTGTCACGACTTTATATTCGCGAAAAGATAGATGACTTGTAAAAAATATTTAATGTGCTCTTCAGTTATGTCTTTGGTTCTATACGCAAATGATAGTAGATTGTTTCTATATTTTTTCTTGTCATCATCTCGTTTCCTCCCAAATCTCCCGGAAATTCACTCTATCTTTTATTCATCCTGAAAATCATCTTTCCTTTTCAGTTACCGAAAGTAATATCACCAAAAGCGGTAATCCAGCCCCGCTAAACAAACCGCAGATAAACACGAGCGCACTCAAGAGTTTCACGCTCTTTTGCTCCGTTTCTTGCTCTTGCATTGAGTCTTTTACGCAAAAGCTCCGGGTTTTTATTGCCAATACATATGCATCAGCGGGGTACAGATTAGCCAAGAAACAGCATTATTTCCCAATCGCAGAAAAGAAATTGTAAATCAACGTATCCGCATAGCGGTAAAATACACTGTTTCCGTTTTCAAGACCGGACAGGATTTCCACGATTTCCCCGTCAGAGGCTCCGGTTTCCACTTTCACAAAACCTCCCAAAGTGTCGTTCTTCTCGTCGTAGCTTGTATAGACATAGGTCTTTCCGCCGCTTTCCACTAGCGCCGCCGCCGGAATGGTGATGGCCGCCTCTCGTTCTGCCGTTACGATCTTCACCGCAGCATTCATCCCGGCAATCAGGTTTTCCTCTTTGGGAAGGGACACCGTCACGCTGTACTTCGTGTTTCCGCCTTCATTGGTTCCGATCTTGCCTATCCCGGAAATGGTGCCGACAAACTCCTGTCCTTTCAACGCCTCCAACGTGATCTTCACGGGCAGATTCTCACGTATAGAAAGGATGTCGAGTTCATCCACGCTGATCGTGATGTTCATACTCTCCTGAGATGTGATGGAAAGCACCTGCTTTTCAGCCAAACTATACTGTTCGTAGGCTTTTGTTTCTTCCTCCTGTGGAGATTCATTCGCCACACCTGAGAAAGAAGGAAATCTCACGGAACCAGACGGTAACGAACCTTCACTTCTCTGAGATGGAAATGTCGAAGCGTCCGGATCGAAAGGATCCTGTGGATTGGAAGGATCCTGTGGATTGGAAGGATCCTGTGGATCGGAGGGGTCCTGCGGATTGGAGGGATCCTGTGGCTTGGAGGGATCCTGCGGATCGGCAGGTTCCTGCGAATCAGAAGGCGGTTGCGTCCCGGTAGCCGCACGATTGCAAACGATCCATACCGGCGTCACGTACTCCGGCTCACCAGCCGGGACAGCGATCACACAGAACTCTCCAGGGAGTAACTCCGATGCGCGGATTGTTTTCCACTCTCCGTCTTGATATAGGTAAATAGAATCTGAGCCCGCGCAAGAATAGGAGTCTGAATATTCATAGCCTCTTCCAGCCAATTCGGAAAGATCCGAATAATCCAACTCACCGATTGCAGAGGAAGATACTATAAACTGAACACCTTCTTCACCGGCAGAAACGACGATCGCTGCAAAATTCAGAAGTTCGGAATCATCCTCTCCCGTTGGCGAACTGGAGAGCGTTTTCACTTGTGCGGTTCCCTGATAGGAGAGTGTAGTTAGTCCGATGAGGGAAACGGACGGGTTCGTCATGACCGCACTCATTTTGACAACTTTGCGACTCGAGAGGTCCGCGTTGTTGTCTTTACTCTGTGCGGCAAGGCTGACAACCGTACTGTCTTCGGGAATACCGGAGATGATCCCGTCCGATTCGGCATGCAGATACCCATCCAGGCATAGCCGGAACAGGGAATCCATTTGCTCTTCCAGCTGTTTCCTTCGGTTCAGAAGGTTCTGATAGGAACTTGTATGGCCTACATCGCTGAGCTTTATTAGCGTATCGCCTTTGTCCACAAGGGCATTCTCCTTAACAGGAACGGAGGAAATGTTCCCGTAATACCCGGTGATTCTCAGTTCGCTGTGGATGTACAAGCTGCCTTCACCGAGTTGCTGTCCGTCTTCCTTCCATACGGATACGGCGTCCCCGCGGAATGCCGATTCATCGGAGATTGTAACGGTCAAAATCCCATCTTCTTTTGCCGATACCCGTCCACTCTCCTCCGTCCCGTCAGAGAGAATAACCTTGACCGTATCGCCCACGGAAACCCCATCTACAGTTTCCAGATCGACAGCCATGAGACCATCCAGCGAAATCAGCATCAGGCAGCCATGCTCGGATACTATATCCAATACGCTCTCATCTTCCTGCGCATAAATCACTTTTATCCTTCCGTCTACAGCGGCAGTAATCTTGGTATCCACGCTTTCCTTGGAGGAAGTGTACAGATCTCTGTCAAGCTCGTTCATTACCGCCTGAAGCTCCGCGATGGCAACGCCAACGGAAACTTTGTCGATCGAGGCCAAAACATCTCCCTCAGTAACCGCATCTCCATTATTCACATGGTAGGCAGTTACTGTAACGCTATCCGGGATACTAACCTGTTTGGCGTCCTCATCTGCCAGCGTACCAGTCCCTGATAATACGGTAGAAATCGTGCCTTTTTGCGCCGTGCCGGATACGACCTGTTCATTGGCGGACACGGTGTCAGTCTGAGTATTCTTTGAAGGCAATGACGCGATCACGGTTGCGACAGCGATGACAAGACACATGGGGAGAATCCATCCTCCTTTGTTCTTCCTTTTGGAGACCTCGTCATCCTCGTCACTCTCCGAACTCTCTTCCGATTCATCAAGATGTTGCCGAGTTTCGGCGGACATTTTCCTTTTTAGACGAATGTACAGTAATAAACAGACTCCGTTGCCCAAAAGGCAAACAATCAGGATCGGAAGCCATGCCCTTCTAACAAACGACAAGAATCCATTTCCGCCGCCAAAGGGCTGCCCATCGTTCGACGGGAACCTACCCGTATTGCCGTCAGGGAAACTAAATCCCCCCTCCGGCCTTGTAAAATCTCCGTTTTCCGGTGGATTGAACCCCTCAGGGATCCCACCCTCCGGCACCGAAAAACCTTCAGGCGCTTCACCGCCGGAAGGCGTAAAACCTTCCGGAACTTCACCGCCGGGGGGTGAAAAACCTTCCGGAACTTCACCGCTGGGGGGTGTAAAGCCTTCAGGGATTTCACCCCCGGGCATGGGGAACTGCCCGTTCGGTATCTCGCCGTTCCCATCTGAAAAGGAGAACGATGACGGGTCAAATTCAGAAAAATCCATTGAGCCCCTTGCGGGAGTCAGAGCGAGAATTATTAAATCGGCGATCATTACAAGCGTAAAGAACGCCATAAGAATGATGTAAATAATCCCTTTATTTTTTCTTAAAGAGAATACTGTTTTCTTTTTCATTGATTCGTTTACCTCCATTTATCCGTCGTAGCGGAGCGCGTCAATGGGTGCCATCTTCGCGGCTTTATTTGCCGGATACAGTCCGAATACGATGCCGATCAGGAAACAGAAACCCACGGCGATCAGCACTACATTCCACTCCAAAGAGAACGACATGCTGAGGCTGGATACGACCACAGAAATGATCCGAAGGACCGCCCATGACAGGAATACGCCAATAACGCAGCCGAACATACAAAGGACAACCGACTCCAAGAGAAATTGCTGCAATATGACTCCTCTGCCTGCACCGATGGCCTTGCGGATGCCGATTTCCCGTGTTCGCTCCGTGACCGTGACCAGCATGATGTTCATAATTCCGATCCCGCCGACGATCAGGGAGATTCCCGCAATACTGCCCAACAAGATCATTAGGACGGAGGTAACGTCGCTCATGGCGTCCTCCAGCGCATCCCGAGAAGATACCGTAAACGCATCGTCATCCTGATCAAACCGATCCATCAGAAGCGAAGTCATGGCCGCCTCCGCCGTAGCCATGTCCGTCTCGGCGCTGACGGAAAAACTTGTAATATTGGACGACGCCTCGGAAGACAGGCGCATCAGCGATGTATACGGAATATAGGCAACGATGGAACCGCGACCAAAAACCGCAGTCAGAGAATCCTCATCATCTTCCAGAAGACCTACAACGGTATATTTAATACCGTCAAGCGACACTTCTTCTCCAATGCAATCCGCATAACCAAAAAGTTCTGTCGCCGCCGTTTCATTGATGACGACCACATTCGTATGGTTGTCCACATCGGATGACTTGATAAACCTTCCTAAAAGGATGGAGAGGCCGTTGATTGTTTCGTAGGGAGGCGTCGTTCCATATACGGTAATGGAACCGCTATTTCCCTCGTATCGCGCCGTCGCGCTGGTTTCGCCTGACGGCGCGATGAGTCCGATCCCGTCTTTCTCCATCCACTCATTCAGCGTTTGAAGCTTGACCGGAGACCCTTTGTCGTCGGAGATCGTCACCGTGAGCAGATTGTTGCCCAAACTGGAAATAGAATCCGTGACCGATCCGGTGGCTCCGCTGACAAGGCTTACCAGAATGACCAATGCCATAACGCCGATGATAATCCCCAGCATTGTTAAGAAAGCTCTGAATTTGTTTCCGGCTATCGATTTGAGCGCCATTTTGAATGACTGAATCATATACTCACCTCCGACAGCTTTCCATCCAGGATGTGAATGATTCGCGAGGCCTGCTCCGCAATCTCCCGATCGTGCGTGATCAGCATGATCGTGTTGCCCTGATCATGCAGCTCATGAAAAATACCGATAATCTCATCTGTCGTTTTGGAATCCAGGTTACCCGTAGGCTCGTCTCCTAGTATCAGAGAGGGCTTCGTGATTATTGCACGTGCGATGGCCACACGCTGTTGCTGCCCGCCGGATAGCTCCGAGGGAAGATGGCGCGCCCATCTTGTCAGATTGACCCGCTCCAGCGCTTCCGAGACGCGGGATTTCCGCTCCGCTTTGCTAACACCCCGGTAAATTAGAGGCAGCTCCACATTTTCCTCAGCCGTCAGTTTATTGATCAGATTGAAGCTTTGAAAAACAAACCCTATTTTCCGGTTGCGTATTTTAGCGAGTTCCGTCTCCGTATAATCTTCAATCGGGATGTCGTCCAGAAGATAAGTGCCTGAATCTGCGGTATCCAGACATCCGATGATATTCATCAGCGTGGATTTCCCACTCCCGGAAGGTCCGGTAATGCTGACAAACTCTCCTTCATCAACATGAAGCGTCGCCTTATCCAGCGCATAGACCTTTTCGGAACCGACTTGATAGATACGGGAAATATTATTTAAGTCGATCATACTGTCCGCCTCCTCAATTCCTTGGGAAATTCATCCCGCCTGAACCGCTTGGCATATCCCTTCCACTGGGCATACCTCCCGGCATGTTGCCCGGCATTCCTCCCGGCATTCCGCCCGGCATATTACCCGGCATTCCGCCGCCAAAGTTAAAGTTTCCGAAGCCGTTGTTCCGGGATTCCGTATAATAGACCGTATCGCCTTCCCCGAGTCCCTCCAGAATTTCCACATAACTGCCGTTGGAAATGCCAACTTTTACCTCCACCATTCCCCCAAGCTCACCGGTTGACTCATCATGGGAGGTATACACAAAGGCTGAAGAGCTGGTTTTCCGAACGGCGTCATCCGGGAGAAGCAGAGCGTTGTCCACGCCTTCAATGACAATGGCTACCGAGGCGGTCATACCCGCGAGCATTTTTTCTGCTCTATCCAAGGTGATGGTTGCCGTATAAGTCGTCACGCCGCCTGAACTGGATGCCGCGGATGTATCGATCTTTGCCACCGTTCCCGTGTATGTATCGTCACCAATGGATTCGACGGTGACGGATACCTCCTGCCCCACCGCAAGGGCAAGCACATCCGTTTCATCTACGCTGATGGAAACAGTCATGCTCTTTCCGGGATCGATGGAGAGCAACACGGATTCTTCCTCCTGAGAGGAAATGACCGCAGTTTCGCCGGAAACCACACTCACAGAACCGGAGCTATTTTGCGTATCGGTTTCCGAAGAATCATCATCATAAGAAACGCTTTCTACACTCCCTGAAATCGGTGCAACAATCGCGCCGTTTTGATAGAGTTTTATGAGCGTTTGCAGCGTTTCTTCCACATCCTTACGCTGTTTCAGGATGCTGTCATAATTCGCGGAATAGGAGGTATCTGTCAAAGTGAGTAACGTGGAAGACGCCCTGACAGAGTTGTTTTCGGATACCTTTATAGATTTGACCGTTCCGGCATAGCCCGTAATTTTAAGCTCCTCATGGATGTACAGCGTTCCCTTGTCGAAATCTCCAACGGTCACCATGTCTTGATAGACCGGTCCGTCATCTTCGATCAACACCGTCGTTTTTTCCGCTGTAACTTTTTCCACGGTTCCGGTATATGATGTTCCGTTGGAAGCGGTCACAGTCACCGAATCTCCGACCTTATATGCTGTGGATTCCAGATCCACGGCCATGTATCCGTCCAGAGACAACAGGATGAGCGCGCCGTTTTCATACATGACAGAGGAAACATCGTCGCCTTCCTCCACAAAGATTGCTTTTACTCGGCCTTTCATAGAGGTCTTGATTTTGGAATCCACTTCCTCGTCATGGACCTCCGCAAGCCGTGCATCCAATTCGTCCAGTTTTTTCTGAGTATCCGATAATGCAGACAGAACAGAAGATGTATCTACGGAGGCCAGAATATCGCCTTCTTCCACAGGATCGCCCGCTTCCAAATAAACGTTATTGATTTCCACACCGGCAGGAATCGTCACATCCGTAATTCCGTCGCTTACAAGCGACCCCGACCCGGAAACTGTGGTGCTGATATTTCCGGTACTGACCTTGGCACTTAATATCTCCTGATTACTGGAAGCAAAATTCTGGCGAACCTTCTTCTGAAAAAACAGAACCGCTGCAATCAGCAGAAGAACGGCGATCGCGGCAAAACTTATCCCAATACGGATACGGCGATTTCTGCGCTCAGCCTTTGATAATCTTTTGGGCGTAGTCATGATTATTCCTCCTTGCACCCTTGAGTCTCGCCCATTATAAAAGCCGAGACTAAAGGCAGCCTAAAGGAAACTGAGTCTAAAAAAAGAAAAAACGAAGAGTCCCTCTTACAGTACAGTTGAAACGTTCAGCTGCCAGAGAGGGGCGTTTTTACTTGAATTCGGAAATATTTTTTGCCGATTTACCGGTGATGATATCGCTATACTTTACATTGAATTTATTCACACACGATTGAAAGCCTATATTTTATGACAACACGAAAACCGATCTGCCCCTCACTAACAGACAGTTAAATCGTTGAGAAACTACTTTAATACAATACGAAAACCGATCCGCCCTTCACTTGCTTTGTATGCGCGGATTTCTCCACCATGCTTTTCCACGATCGCTTTAGCAATGGAGAGACCGATTCCAAAACAGCCGATAAAAGTCCTAGCCTTGTCCGCACGATAAAAACGGTCAAATAGCTTATCAAGTTCCAGGTTGTCCACCTCAGCGTATGTGTTTTCCATACAGATTATGGGATGGCGCTTGGCGGAGAGAGACAGAGAGATGCTCCCGCCCTCGTCGCAATATTTCAGCGCGTTGTCAAGTAAAATGGAGATCACACGGCGTATGCCCTCCTCTTCGCCCGTATAGATAACGCCAAGCTGCACATCCGTAAAAATGGGTTTTCCTTTTTCATCAGCAAGTGTCTGAAACTCAGAGATAGTATCGTTGACCGCTTCGCTAAGCGAAAACGCGCTGACATTGAATTTCGTTTTTCCCTCATCCATACGAGTGAGTATCACAAGCTGATTCACAAGGGTGTTCATCCGTTCCCCCTCGGCGCGAATATCATCCAACCATTCATTCTTTCCGATATCTGCCTCAATAATGTCTAGGTTAGCAAGAATCAGCGTCAATGGCGTTTTCAGTTCGTGATTCGCGTCCGTAATAAACTGTTTCTGCTTTTCGTAGCTCTCCGCAATGGGTTTCACACCGCGTTTTGAAAACAGGATGATAAGGACGAGAATAAGGACAAGACTGCACAGCAGGACGATCCCTACCGTCAATTGAAACATGCTTGTAAGAGATCGATTCATTGTCCCGTCAACAAATACGACAATCTGTCCCATATTTGTATCCGATACTTTATAGCGGTAACCATCAAGCCATCCGCGTTCTTTCCCTGAACGCATGGCCTGTTCTGCGTATTCCTGCGCAGTCTCTTTCGTAACAGACGCAATAAATTCCACATCCGCCGACACCGCTCGCCCGTCTGGATCATACCTTACTATAAAAAAGCGGGTGCTGAAGGGTGTTTCCTTCGTGATAAAAGGCGCGAAACCTCTGGGAGGAGGCGGGTTCATCTCGTTAAATTCCCGGAAACGACCGTCATCCGGAGATATGCCGTCTGTCAACATATCCATCGTATTGTTCAGCCTGTTGGTACTGACCACATAAATGCCGGTGAATATGAGAACAAAAACGAGGATAATAGATAAACCACTGATCCAAATAAGACGCTTTCTTAATTTATCAATCATGTACCGACCTCTAATGCGTAACCGACATTGCGCACAAAACGTATCTTGAGTGGCACACCCATCCTATCCAGCTTCTTCCTCAAATTAGAGATATGAACCCATACAACGCTTGTGTCTACACTTGTCTCCCAGCCCCAGATGCGCGTAATGAACTGATCCGTGGTGATTGGTATGCGAGGATTACGCATCATCATCTCCAGCACCTGAAATTCCTTTCCACTGAGCTTCTGCGTTTGCGATCCAAACGCGATCTCTTGTGTGGAGCAGTTGAGTACCAAGTCGCCTATTTTCAGAAGGTCAGGGGTATAGTTGTCTTTCCTGCGCAGCATTGCCCGTACCCGCGCAAGCAGTTCCGATGTAGAAAACGGTTTCGGCAGATAGTCGTCAGCTCCGGCGTCTAGTCCCTCCACACGCTGCTCGATTTCTGTCCTCGCCGTCAAAAACAGGGCGGGTGTCGTAATATTTTGGCTTCGAAGTTTTTTCAGTACCTCTATACCATCCATTCCAGGCATCATAATGTCCAGCACAAGGCCGTCATATTCGCCGGACTGCGCAAAGGCCAGCGCATCCGTACCGTTTGTGACTCCGTCTGCGGAAAATGCGTTTGCTTCCAAAATATGCAACAATGTCTTCAATAATCTCCGGTCGTCTTCCGCCACTAATATGCGCATGGCACCTCTCCCTTGATTTTGTTATAGTTCATCATAGACCCTTGTCCTTAAGGTTCCCTAAAGAATGCGGACTTTTTTCAGACTGAGTATTTTTTCTATTATCATCAGGCTTTTCAGAGTTCTTTGGAATCAACCGTGTATTTTCCATCTTTTCCGTATCGTTAATGCGCACGTCGTTTCCATATTGCAGCATGCTCCTATCTGAAATCTGCCATTACACGGCAATTACCTGTTTTGTCGTCATGATATTCAAACTACATCTCTTGTATAGCTACGTGTCAATATAATTCGTCTATCTGAAGAATACAAGATTGCATAAGTGAACATTCTCAGAAAGAAATGTACAAGACGCAAAAGCCTGCCGCTGAACTGTCAAAAATTTGAAATGCTAATGATGTTCCCTATACAATCAATCACTATTCTTTAGGGAATGTTTGAAAAGATGCATTCACGTATCAGCGAATTGACTGTTATTGTACGTTGAAGACATAAAAAACCTTACAGTTACCGCGAATTTCTTATTAGACTTCAGGCATGACCGATTACGTTGAAAAATATCTTTGTGGGAAAGCGGCGCTGGATTACTGGGGCGTACCGGCCATTCGAGGAAATATCGAACCGCCCGATCTCGTCTTCCCCGAAGAGTACGTCATCTTCACCGATAAGCCTCTCTATCGCCCCCATCGAGCCACACTACACACATGCAAAATCCACGGCGCCGAGAAATACGTGGAAGGACAAGCGTGCACGCTCCCGCTTGTGTTCCTTCAAGTCGCACAGGACTACGGCATCCACGAATTAATCTACCTCGGACTGCAAATCTGTTCCTACCGCGAAGGCGATCGCCCTCGAAGCACTGTCACTGAGCTGCGCGCCTGCGCCGAAGAACTGCGGGGACATCGGGGTCGAAGAAAAGCCCTCCGTGCCATCCGCTACCTCGAGAACAACTCGCGCTCGCCGATGGAATCGATTCTCTATATGTTCCTCCGTTTGCCCAACGCGCTCGGAGGCTGCGGATTTAACGAAATCGTCCTCAACGAAAAGATCATTTTAGACGGGGGCAACAAAACATACTTTGCCGATCTCTACGTCCCTTCCTGCAAGCTTGACATCGAGTACGACAGCGAAGAATTCCATAGCAGCGCTTCGGCATTCTCAAAGGACAGGGAACGTGCCGCTCACTTGGAAGCGGAAGGCTATCGCGTCGTTTCAGTGGGCTACTCTCAACTTACCGACCTAAAGGCCTTTCGGAACCTGGCGCGCCAGCTTTCTCGATTGATTGGAAAACGCCTCTATATTCGTGCGCGTAAGTTCTTTGAGAACTTCGTTGCCCTACACGATCTGCTCATCAGAAAAGGACTTTGCATCCGCTCGCGTTTTCGAAAAATCCACTGGCGAGAAGTTCCCCGGTTTGCTGGCGTCCGCGCTGCGTACAAAATCTACCTCGCCGCCTGGAACCGGCTGATCCGGCACCCCAACCTCCCATTAGTCTTAACACGAGCACCGTAATTGTCAATTCGTTTATGAACAACCTCCAATAGCGAAATTTGCACAATTCAACAGCCTATAAGCATCTTGGTAGGCTCAGAGTACATTCGTTGCGCCCTCAACTCATTTTTTCCTCTCCTTAGTCAGCACGGCTATTATCCCAATACGCCAAAATGGGCCTAAAGCACGCTATTTACAGTACAGCGCTACCTCTAATCACCCCCTCCTTGTACAATTTTTCAACTTACTTCGAATAACTGTGGCACGTGTGAAAAGATTAGTTCTCTAAGGAGGGTATAGGGGTAGATTGGCCTTTCAGCGCACATTCTATGTGCAGTATTTCAATTCGTACTAATAAACTGTACTTGAGGTGGCTATTATGTATCGCACACATAGAATAGTGTCGCTTTTCGTCGCCCTGTGAAACGGTCCCTTACCTGACAGTTGGCGTGGTGAGAAAAAGATCAAAAATAATGATGACTCATGAAAGGAGTCGTCTGCATAAATTCGACGCTATCTGACGGTTCGGATAGCACCTATGTGCCACCGCACTGCTGTGCAATAAAGATTACACGACAATTCTAGGAGTTTGCAAAAATTGCAGTTGACTGTATACATGAGCGGACCTTTGATTACCAAGAATGGTTTGTTCTCTATTTCGTCTCAAATGTTTTTGCCACCATTTCATTCCAGTGGTTAAAGCAGCTTGAGATACGAATATATCTTTTGTCAAAATAAATCGGACGGCAACAGGATCACATCATTCGGTTCAGATGATAATCTACGCAAATTCTGTACAACAAAACAATAAGTCAAGTGAGAAATTCATTCTTGGTTTTGTGTGGTCTTCTCCTTCTATATAATCCTCCAAACAACTGCTACTATCTCAATTGAATTTTCGCTCATATTCTTGTTGCTTAACTAAACGCTATTAAATCTTAGTGCTCGGTAAACATAATAACTATTGTGAAAGCAACGCCTGCTATAAACGCAAAGGTAGAATGCTTCTTTTCGTATTCACTAGTTTCAGGCAATAAATGTGATGCTGAAACGTATATTAAAACACCTGAAACAAATCCTAGCGCAAGCCCTAAAATATCGTCACTAATATTTTGAACAAGAGGATAGACAATAAAAGCACCGATAGGGGTTGTTAACGCAGCCACAAGAAAAGCGTAAATCCCTGCTTTCTTCTTATTGATTCCACTTTTAAGTAAAACGGAGAAAGTTATAACACCTTCAGCAAACTCGTGAATGACTAAGCCAACACCTGTAAGGAGTCCTATTACTTTACCCATACTGAAGGTAACTGTATATGTAACCCCATCCATGAATGAATGAATAGCAATTCCCTCTATTGCAGTAATTCCAAAGGCTAACACTTTTTGCTTCGTTATATATTTGATGATCTTGTTGCTAAAATACATAAACATAAAACCTGCAAGAGCCGCAAATCCTGCATAAGAATTTTTTTGTAGGGCTTGAGGCAATGATAAGATCAACGGCGAAGAAATGAGTATTCCTGCGGCAAAACACATACAATAGTCTTTCGTCTTTTCTGCCCATTCACGTTTCTTATAAAAAGCCCAGATTCCAAAACTGTTTACCAACATTGCACCTATTGCAAAAATTGAAATCCAAGTAAATGTACTAAACTCTTTCATGTATTTTCATCTGCCTATTCTGTAACCATTATGCCGCTACTGAAAGATAATTCTTCTTCCAAAGGCTTCTCTCCTTCCTGGTTATGAGAAGTAAAAAATATTTATCTAAATACGATATTGATGGCCGCTCTTCATTGCATTGTATAACTTAATATATAGCACAGCAGCTATTGTCTCCGCGACGGCAGTAAATGAGATAATCAATTCTGTTAGTTTCATATCGTAAAATAACCCCATCAGCGCTGATCCTGTGAGCAACACCAAGCCGTAAGCAAACCCGATGCCTACTTGATTCTCTGCAACACCTGACAAAACCGTATCCTTGGCGGGATTGCGCAACGCCTTCCCAATCCGCTCCATCAACATAAAAATTACGAGAAAATCCCACTTCATGGCAAGACCCATCATCGGAACACTCAGGAGAATACCGTATCCAATGAACATGAAAAACCACTGCCTGCCACTCATATCAGACATGATGCCGGCCAACAGCCTTAACACATAGCCCAAGAATTCACCTATTCCAAAGAGACCAACCCGACTTTCGCAGCACTAATTCCTAGCAAATTTAAATACTGGCTATTTGCGCTTCTCGCCGATTCATAAACAATATCGCCAAGCATGCTGATTACACCAAAATAGACAATGACGACTACCGCCGGCGAAATAATTCTATCCGAACTTAAATCTTTTTTTCCTGACATACTGTCGCCTCACAATAATTGTTAAGACGGGTCTACTGTCTTAAACCGTGCCTAGTATAAGGCTTGTATAAGAAATCCAAGGATGGTCTTGTTGACATAATCAAAAAGGAAATAGGAAGGACCAATTAAAATTTAACGATTCGCCTCATATGATTGGATGCCCGCTTTTGTGTCTGGTCGTAGGATCAAATGCTTAAACAACCAATTTCCCGGAAGAATGTCATTCCCATAGAAAGGAATTTCTTTTAGCCGTCGTTTTGGGCAAAGCTTGATTTCTGAAGCAATGACTTCCGGAATACTCATAGGGATCGAAACCGCATCTGGAGCGTAAATTTTGCTCATGCCGTTCATCCTGAACCCATGCTTCTTCATCATCGCACCCATTTTCCCCGGCATATATTCAAGTTTGCCCTTACTATTTACATATACGACTGGAACGCCAAAAGCGTCTACATACATCATGCAGCGAGTATCATTCTCCTGACGTTCTTTTTCGGGTTTCTTCGGATCTGCGGGCGATCCGTGCGGAAACAGGATTAGCGATAGTATTTCATCTTTCACATTTTCATAAAAATGTCTGCGTCTGGAATCAAAACAAATGCCCACACCGACTTTTCCAAAAGGCGTTGTGATTATACTGCCAAAATCACCACGCTTGAATACTGCAGATTCTCCTTCTGACTTGGAAACGGAACCACAAACTCCATTCGCGCCGGCAATCATATAGCGGTTGAAGTAGTCTCCGTTTTCTTTATCCAAATAGCCGACACCGATATATGTATTGTATTTCTGTGCCGTCTGAATCGCCCACTCTGCCGTTTCCTGTCCACGATCATCTGCATATTTCCAGATCTCTTGACTTGCCATATAACTGCAAAGCGCTAATTCGGGAAGAACTACAAGTTCCGGAGACGGCAGCTGTCTCATCAATTCTTCGATATATTCTTTCCTCTGAATAATGCCTTTGATGTCGTTATTCAATTCCAAAGCGAAAATACGCATTCCACTGTCCTCTCCGAAAATTCTAAATTATCCAAATACTATTTTGTTCTATAAAGGCCAATAGGCTCATCTTACATATCCCCTCCCATCAAATTTTACCTTCTGGGTAAATCCTGCAGAAACTAGCTCTCCACGTGTATGGGTAGCGTATTATCACAGGGTTCTCTCTGCGGAACCTTTTGCTCCTTTTCCAATGCAACCAGTTTGCTGATTATCTAAATACTACGCGTGAGATCATCTGCATTCAATCTCGTATTTCAAATTTTTCGCGACAAACAAAAAGCACCTCTGGATGACCAATAGTGCTTTTGTTTCGCTGAAATGCTGATGCAACACAATCGCACGATAGTTCTAGGGATGTGCAAAAATCAGAGCTTGCCGTGTGCATGTTTGGGTTGAGAGTTGTGCATTACAGCTCCGATGATGTACAGTGGTGTGCACACACGAGGAATGATCCGAAACCGGATAAGAAGTCGAAATAAACCCCTGTATTTAGCTATTTGCATATTAAGAAAAACTTATAAAATCAATGTTATATCCGTGTAGCATTTGTCTGCCATCAAGGGCACTAGCAATCCCTGTTGCGACAAATTGGAATTTGTCTACTTATACATTAAATCCCATTTGATATGCCATATCCATCACGGGTGTCCCAAATACTTTTCCTGCATCCATTGCATCTGTTGCATAAATACGCCCCTTAATCTCATACTTATCAAAGTGTTCGACAAATCCATCTAAATCGCCCAAGGAACGTTTTATGATATTTTCATCAAGTCCTGCAGAAACTATGTAATATACTTCTTTTTCCCCTAGGTGCTGCCATATCGGATAAGTTCTATCAATAAACGTTTTCATCTGTGCACAGATACCGTAAAAATAAACAGGTGTTGCCAATACAAGAACATCTGCGTCAATAAATTTCTTTAATATATCTGCCATATCATCTTTTAAAACGCAGATACTATTATTCTTCATGCAATAATTACAAGCTCTACAATAGCCAATTTTCTTCTCAGACAAACGAATGATTTCTACTGAATTACCTTTTTCCTCAGCTCCCTTTTTAAATTCTTCACATAACATCTGTGAATTACCATTTTTCCTTGGACTACCAGAAATAATCAATACATTTTTCATAAAATCCTCCTTGTGTGAGTCAACATTGTCATTACTACATGATTTCCAATTTATAATTTCTTAATCATTGTATCATTTATTAGTTTCATACTTTGCGGAAGCTCTGAAACCCTATTTGTTACAACGTTTTATCCTCTTAGCAAAAATATGACATCCTGCCCGGAGAAAAGGTCGAGGAAATCGCGCTCGCAAAAGGCCAGTGCCGCGGCGTTTAAAGCGACCGGATTTTTTAGAGCGAGGATGCCTTCAGCGGACTAGATTTCCAGGTTGAGGAGAAGTACCGTTTATAAGCTATTTTATCACCGGAAAAACTATTAAAGTCAAGCATTTCTACCGGTTTTTACAAACATCAATCCAGCAAATAAAACCCGAATATTCTTCTAATTCTGCTATTGACAATTCAATTGCACTGTTACTGCTTCCGCAGGCGGGGAATACAGACGAGAACCTTTTCAGCGACTCGTCAAGATAAACTGAAACATCCTTTTTTATTACAAATGGACAGACACCACCTACAGCATGGCCGACTAAGCTTATTGCTTCGTCAGGTGTGAGCATCTTTGCTTTCGTCCCAAATTGAGCTTTGTATTTGGAATTGTCGATTTTTACATCGCCTGCCGCAACAATCAGTACGGCGTGCCCGTCCACCATGAATGAAAGTGTCTTTGCGATGCGGCAAGGTTCGCATCCCAATGCTTGGGCCGCTAATTCCACGGTGGCACTGGACACATCAAACTCTTTTATCCGATCTGCAATTCCGTATTTCGAGAAATACTCTTTTACTGCTTCAAAAGCCATAACGACCTCCTATACCCGCTACCAAGGCAGCATATTATTATTCAAATCTATATTGCCTATAAAATCAATATTCCCAAGGGCGATTTTTATCTAGCCATCCTCTTTTTGCCAATTGCTTGACAGCCTAACGATTGTTAGATATAATCATACCTAACAATCGTTAGGCTGGAGAACGACATGAATACGAAAGAGAAAATATTAATCGAAGCCCTAAATATGTTTTCAGATTCAGGGTACAATGCGGTATCAATCAGAGATATCGCCGGGATGGTAAACATCAAGGAAAGTTCAATCTACTATCATTTTAAGAATAAACAAGATATTCTTGACTCACTGATCGTTAAATATGAAGATCATATTAGAGCACTTGTTAAATTATTGCAGGAATCAACGAAAGACTTACGATCCGAGACGGCACTTTCTGCCGACACTGTAAATGCATATTATTTTGAGCAGTACTTGTTTGATCCGTTCTGTAATAAAATGATGCGCTTCATGATGCTTGAACAGTTTCACGACGACAAAATAGCTGAGTTATATGAGTACTATTTATTTGAACTGCCATATAAGTATCAGTTAGATTTTCTTATGGCGCTTGTCAAGATCGGAATTTTAGAAAAGAGAACAGCCAAGCAGATTGGAGAGTCTTATTTCTCGACAATAACGATGCTGACTTTTAAATATCTACTGTGTGGCAAATTTACAGAAGAGAAGAAATCCGCATTTTTAAATGAGGCTTCTGAATTCATGAAGGATATCTTCGGGAGATAGTGCGTCATGTCAAATATTCTTATCGTCGGAGCAAACCAAGGAATCGGCTACTACATGGCAAAACAATTGCTTGAAGACGGTAATAGAGTCTCGGTTCTTGACATTCAAACTGATCACATCAGTGAGCTCAAAGCAGATTATTCTGATAATCTGTTTGTCACTTATGCGGTTGCGACTGATGAGGCTTCGTTAAAGCAAGGGATACTGTCTGCGATAGAGTGTCACGGGGTGATGGACATCGTCATCCATAATGCCTGCTTGTGCACATTCGGAAGCGAACCGGACACAAACTATGAAACATATCAAAAGGTAATGGATGTTAATTACTACGGGGCATTAAAACTTGCGAAAATTGTCCTGCCGTATATGCGCAAAGCCAAGGGAGGGAAAATAATATTTACGAGTTCAGGAGTCGGCATTACCGGGTTTGGCAATATCTCCCCATACGCATCATCGAAAGGAGCCATTGAATCATTGGCGAAGTGCCTATTAATCGAAAATGAAGCATACGGCATATCATTTCACATAATGCACCCGCCTCTTACAGATACAGCCTCTGCCGCGGGTCTCCCCGTTCCGAAAGAATTTATGGCGGATGCAGAGAAAGTAGGAAAGGGACTCGCGAAAAAGATTCATTCCCCTAAGTTTATTATCTGTCACTCATGGATCCAGAAACTTCAAACGAAAATATGCTATCGACATCCTTTGCGTATGGGAAAAATGATGTGGAAAATGACACAGAGAGCCAAGGCAAAAACTTAGTATATTAAAACCATTTTTCTCGTCCTACAAACTCGTCAGTAAATAAAAAGTGACGATATGGAAATTTTAGCCGCCGAAGGCGGGTGGATTTTATTTAAACGCCTCGCCACTGGCCTTCTGTGAGCGCGATTTCCAACGATACAAGCATTTTGTGTTCGTATCGTCACAGAATGGCACTGAACTGCTGTTGCAATATAATCACACGATAGCTCTAGGGGTGTACAAAAATCGGAGGTTTCCGTGTGCATGTTCAATTGAACACGGATTGCGTTAGATAAACAGGAGTACCCTATGCGAATCAAGTCATATCCGTGTATTATACCCGCAGATGATTCAGACAGTTACTGGGTACTCAACCTTATTTATCTTCGAAACGGAACCGTTTCTCTTGTATCGAACTGCTGGACGAGGATACCTGCTGTATCGAAGTTATAACGGAACACTCTGCAGGTTCCACCAATTGTAAATGAGCTGGTAGCGGGAGAGAAGAAAGTCGATGTGACGCTCTCCACACCCCATGCCAATTGTCCCGCATCATTGACGGACAACTTGCCGCCCAATGAGCCTTTCACGGAATAGAATGTCTTCGTCGTTCCATCTAACGGGTCGCATAGAAGCAAAACCGCTGTATAGTTCTCTCGCACGACCGGCGTGAGTTCCTCGCTGGTAATATCCCATCCGCCATTCTCCTTAGAAGCCACAAAATCTAGGACATCAGCAATTTCATGTCGTCCGCCCTCGTCATTCTGTTTAGGGACAGCGTATGCTGACAGGTATACTTGTCCGCCAAACTCCACCATATCGGTAAGATAGTATTCACAATCATCACCTTCATACGTAAAACTTTCGAGTACGTTGCCTTCACGATCCAGCTTAAATAGCAGTGCTGTATCACGAGATTGCTGGTTTCCGAGCTGAACGATGTAACCATCGCCTAGACGGGCGGCGTTCCAGATACCTAGGTTTCCCACTTCGGTCTTTTTGAAACTCAATTCATTCCCGTCCATGTCATAGCAACTGAGGCAAAGATATTTATAGTCGCCTCGACTGATGACGGCCCACGTACCGTCGCCGTTACTTAACACAGCTGCTATATATTCATCACTAAAACCGTGATTGAGTCGTCGCGTCCACTTCACCGTTCCTTCATCGTCTACTCGAGCGATCCAGCCATATGTTGGTTGTGTCGAGGACCATGTTTCGTTCTGACCCCATACTGCCGTACCTTCACTCATATACGAACTGTCCTCAAGATATCCCTCAGTGAACTCTGCCGTCCAAAGCAACTTTCCGTCCTGAAAGCATTCCAGTATGCTTTTTTCGATGATCTCAAATCCTAATTGTTCATGCCGTTTGTGACGGTAATCTACTTTGTAGCAAATTCCGGATTGAGGCAACGAGTTCATCCAGACGTTTCGATCCCACAACGCTGCCAGCTCTTCAGGGGTGGGCTCATCCTGTTGAATCTCCAATCCGGAGAGCGCTTGCCGAATCACATCCGCTGTCTTCCCATAGGTAAAACGCTGGGTCGTAATGTCCCGGTAGACAGCTTTCACATCCGAACGGCTCAGACCATCGGTGGAGAGACCATTTGTTTCGAAAAAAGCGACCGCCGCATTGTATTCTTTCGCCTCAACAGCCAAAGCAACCGCTGTCGACCCAATAACAATGAACAACGCCAAACAAGCCGCCACAATATTCCATCTGATTCTGCGCGTTTGTTTTTCCGCCGTTATTTCATTCGAGACGTGCTCATCATGAGCATTGTCAACGGCATACATAGTTGCTTCATCTATATATTTCACATCGATTGTGCTGATAATTTCAGAAATCTTCTCTTTTTTCATAGATATACCCCTTCCTTAATCAAATATTTCTTTAAGTTTTTCCGGATTCGGTAAAGACGAACCGACACATTGTGTTTACTTATGTGAAAGAGATTTGCGATATCTTCAATCGAGTCGGCGTGCCAGTAGCGCCTGATAAACATGATTCGGCTTTGTTGATCCAGTATTTCAAGGTATTTGTCGATCATCTTGGCGACTTCATGCGCATCAACTTCCTCTTCCACCGACGATGATGAAGGTAAATAATTCGCGATTTCATCCAAGCAAACGTCATACATGCTATTTCTTTTCAATGCGGTATTCGCGTGATATTTCTTAAGGGCAAGATTACGAACAATGCGGCAAACATAGCTCAGTAGCGGATTCGGCTTTTGAGGCGGTATCGCATGCCAAACGGCGAGATAAGCATCGTTTACACATTCTTCGGCATCTAACCTGTTATTGAGTATGTTGTAAGCAACCCTGTTGCATACGGAACCATACTTTTTTGACAGTTCGACGATTGCTTGCTCTGAGCGCTCAAAAAACAATTCAATGATCTTACTATCGTCCAAACTCCCACCATCCTTTCCCCTTACCTATATACTACGGATTTGGAGGGAAATATCTCACCATCGAAATAATTCATCTAGTTTAAGTCCTCGGAATTGATCATTAGAAAATGGTTCCAAGACTACGAGAACATCATACGACGATCAGCGGTACAATCTACGATTTATTCATGACGGATGAAGGACTTGATTTCCGTGCAACGAAAGATATTGTTTTATCACGATTGCGTGATATAATACAAGTGAAGAACAGGTGTCAATTATGCCTGTATTAGCAAGGTTTTATGGGATCGTTATTCGCATGTATTTTCAGCAGGCGGAGCATAATCCACCGCATATACATGCTCTATACGGTGATGATATGGCAGCCATTGACATTCAGACAAATGAGGTTTTAGAAGGTCACTTGCCACCTAAAGCTCTAGCGATGGTTCGGGAGTGGGTGCTTATCAATAAGAACGATCTTTTGTATATGTGGGAAACTCAAGAATTTAAGAAACTTGCCTCGCTTGAATAAGGAGTTGATATCATGTTTCACAAGGTAAAAGCGATTACTCCTCTTCAGGATTGGCGCCTTGGTGTTCAATTTGCAGAAGGCGTTAGCAAAATTTATGACATCAAGCCTCTGTTTGATAAATGGCCACAATTCAAAGAATTAAAGGAATCATCCGTGCTCTTTTACGATGTAGAAGTCGATGTAGGTGGATACGGCATTGTATGGAATGACGAACTCGATCTTTCGTGTGATGAACTCTTTGAAAATGGTGAAACGGTTGAGACGCCCTTTGATGGACTCATGGCATTTACCGATGCTACCGAGCTGTGGGGACTGAATGAAAGTACGCTCCGCAAGGCGATTTCCTATGGGAAATTAATAGAAGGAGTTGATGCCTGTAAATTTGGTAAGCAATGGGTCATCTCAGTGGAGGCCATGAAGCGAGAATACGGTGATCCGAAAGCTATTCTTGACTGAGTTTTTGCGTATCTCAAAGTGATCTCATCTAGATAAGTTATCTTCAGGATAGAGGCAATAATGAGAAACAAACGACAAAAATCATAATTTTTAGAGGAAATGCGCTACCTATATGGATAGGAGGACCTAACTAACTGAAAATTGAGTAGGCAAGGTTAGGTAGCTTTTCAACGTAAATAAGTGGACGAACACATTCTTTGTGTCCGTCCACTTAACTTGCCACCGGACTGCTGTTGCAATACAATCACACGATAGCTCCGGGGGTGTGCAAAAATCGGAGGTTGCCGTGTGCATAATAAGCTGGGAAGTGTGCATTAAAACATTTACAGTAAACATGCCCACTTGGAACTGCTTCATCTAACTCACGCATAATCAAAGACTTTTTATCGCAGAAGATAATGCATCTACTGCTTGTGATGAAATAGAGCCATACAAAGACGGATCAATAGCCTCAAATTCCAAGACTTCCCATCCGCCCGAATCATTTTTCAACAAATCTACTCTCATATACAAAAATAGCTCCGACCTGAATTTATCTTTAATACAAGAATAAAGCTTTCTACATAAATTGAGTGCAGCGGGGTCTGCGTCACTCTGGACAGTATATTCCCCTCCATACTGAGGCTGAACTCTCCAGTCACTAGGCGATGGTGTTTTTTTGACAGTTAGCACTGCTTCACCAGAAACCATTATGATAGAAAGCTCTCCTTCGTAAACAGTTTGTCGAAATGGATTGAATATTGAATCTACATGTGCCGTAACAGATTGTCCAGGGGAGAGTTTAATAGCACCACTTGCTCCTAGACCAATAACTGGCTTTAAGACTGAAAAATATTCAACTACAGGTGTTTGCTCTCCCTTGAGAATAACCTGTGCAGGAACAATCGATATATCAACAGATTTAATATCAAGTAAATACATTTTCGAAACATTCCACTTAATTACTTCGACAGGGTTAATGCAAGGCAAGTGAGAACTATGTATAAGATCTATGAACTTCATGAATTTTTCAAAGTATAGTGGGTAATCCCAAACGGTACGCATTAGAAGCAAACCTCGGGGTTTTTTGTTTACCATTAATTGATCAAACAGCTCATGCCAGCAAACTAATTTTGAATTTAAACCAGCCTTCTTCAAAGAATCAATCATAGCAAGATTTTCACCTTTAAGATCTGGATAAGCAGCAATATTAGAGGTAAGCACTATTACTTCATTACTCATAAATGTTTTCCCTTTGGAGGAGTTTATCAAAACACGGATGCCACTCAGGATGCTTGGAATGCAACTTTCTCATAATCGGGCTATTGTTAAAGATATGCATCATATAATTTTCCCATGAAGTTTTATCTTCAGCTTTTGAGCTTTGAATATCATGTTGAATCCACTCAAAAGTGTCTAATATCATTTCACTGGTTACTACTAAACGATTATAATCCTCACCGTCTACATTTTCACATTCAAGGTTCTCATAAAAGTATGGCCTCATCTCTGGATTGCTGAAAAAAGGTTCGTTTATACTAAAAAACATTTCAGTTACTCTTTGATATAAGGAAACTGAAATCGTTCGCTTTCCTATATAAAACTCAATAACTAGAGTTAAACAAGAAACAATAATTGCAATGATTGAAAGAATATCTGAATACTGCATTAAACTAACCTCCTTAATTGTTAAAATAATCATCTGCCAGAATAGAATAATAAGAGGCATCACATACTCCTTGATTATTCATTTCCCACTGTCGAAGCGTCCCTTCATACTTCAAGCCACATTTTTTCATAACTAGACCGGAATTAGGGTTTCTGGGATCATGTCTAGCTTCTATCCTGTTGACCAAGACCTCCTCGAAGAAGAAACGGATCAAAAGTCTCAAGGAACTACTTGTATACCCTTTATTCCACCATTGTTTTCCAATATTGTATGCAATGTGTACTTTATCAACCTGATCGTCCACCTCAGTGACAAAAATTGCACCAATAGGAAACTTTCCTTCAGTTTTTGCAACAATCGCCCAGTGATAAAAAAATAAATCTGAGTATTGCAAAACGGTTCTTCTTACATATTTTTCACTATCCGATATTGTCTCATGAGTCTTCCAGTTCAAATATTTTGTTACTTCAGAATCGTTTGCCCAGTTCAAGAACACAGATTCATAGTCACCAACACAAAACTGCCTCAGTAATATTTCACTATCTTCTAAATCAACAGTTCCCAAATGCCTCATATATAATTATGCGCCCCGATAATCTTAATGTCTTCTCTTCATAAACAATGGCTAAGCAAAGAATTTCACTATTTTTTCAATTGCTCTGCAGATTTCACACAATCGTCTTATCAACATCCTTCGGAATAATTACAACCTCAACGAGAAACATCCATCACTAATGATCAAATTCTATCACGTTTGATTTTTTTAAGAAATATTCGAAATAAATAATATTACATCAAAGAAAACTTTTAGTGATTATGCGCTGTTCTCTGTTTTTCAAGAACTATACACATCACCTCTCTTCGGAGGAAATTTAGCGGTTAAGGTAGTTTCTTAAATCTGCATTTTTATAGGTTCTTTGTGACCAACTTTTGCATTAAAAACGCTATTATGTCCTTTCACTTGGACAGGTACCACACCGTATAAATCAGATTTCTTTTTTGGAATTCTTGTATTTGTATATACAAATATTTCCCCATCCCATGATACGGTTTTGTCATTCTCTCTAATATCATGAGTAAGATACCGGCATTGATCTAGGGCGCATTGAACAGCACGAACCGCTGTTGCTCCTGTAATCATAATTTATAGCCCGATTCCTTCAAATAAATCGGATAGTAACCTTCATCATCATGATCAATCTCCTTAAACCATGTATACATAATCAGGGTTTCAAGGTATCTTTTCTTGTTTTTTAGATACAGCAGCTCCCCTAATTTTGTGTACAGAGTATCTAGGTTAAACCTGTTTTTCTTAACCTTCAGATTGTAAGAAGGGTAAGAACGATCTCTACCGTTTAAAGTGTGTGGGTAGATTTTATGAGATGCTGGCCAGAGAGACTCCTGATCAAAAAACCAGTTTGCATAATTACTTGCCCACGAAATTAGATCTACGTGTTGTGCCCTCCTCGTTTTTTTAACAAAAGAAATAACTTCATCAGGAAGTTGTGCTTTCTCATCGTCTTCTAAATCTACCCGGTAGTTAAAATTCAATATTTTTTGATACTCACTGATTAATTGAAAGAGCTCTTCAGTGTAATCCTCAAGAAACGGGTACTTTTTAGCGGTCTTCGCGTAAGTATTAAAGGTGACTTTCCGGATCTGCGATGGCTCAGTCAACAACTGAAATATCATGTCATCCCGCAAGCATTTTTTGACAACCATATTGATTTTTGTGCCGTGCTGAGCATAAACACGCAATATCCAGTTTTGCGTTTCTATGCTATAGTCTGTTAACTGCTTTTGGTACCGCATGAGTTTTTCATCTTGTTCAATCTGCCGTTTTTTCAAGGCATCTATATCTACATAGGTTGAGTAAAACTCAAAAACATAGTCAATCGTTTGATGAAGATTTGATATCTTTTTCTCGACATCAAATTCGTTCATCTGATCTTGAGTTTTTCTTAGTTTGATATATTCTTCAATTTTCATTATTTTCACCTAAAAACAAATCACGATTGAACGTGATTCCTAATATACCGCTTCCAACAAAAAGCACTGCTTTTCGACCCCTTCAGAAATAAGCAACTCCCCTATTGCTTCAAGAATTTCAATTACGATTATTGAATTAGGATATCGCTCCGGCTCTTCTTTACACCAACCAAGGTTTCTCCCTTTTAACTTAATACTTCGTTCTCCGTCGCAAAAAACGAAACATTGCATATATCCATCTACAACAAGCGGACTCTCGAGCGATTTTATTGTATACAGCCTTTCATCCGCTAGTATTGATTTTAGTTTATGAAGAGTTGATTCATCTATTTCCATAGTGTGTATTTTATCTCGGTTCGGCTTATACAGATTAAAGCCTTCATCTAAATACGTTCCGAACTGAACAAGTCGTTTTGATTCAGAAACACATATGCTAGCAATTGGACACATCCATGCATCATTCAACTCGTATTTAAAGATGATATTATTGTCACCCATGTTAAATCTAACCATATATTTTTCAAATCGTGCGTTACTTGGCCAAGTCTATTATCCGTTCCTCACCATTTCTTAGCCTTAAATTGATTTTTTTCTCACCGTCCGGAGGAACCGTCGCTACTTCAATTAGAGAGATCCATAATCCTTGATCAAATTCTAACACCCTTGAATTTATTTGAGAAATATTCGAGATAAATTGTTCGGCATCAAAACGTCTGCGGTTTTTGTCATTGATGGAATCTGTAGTCTTTCGTATTTTCTCTTGAAGTAACTCATAGGTTTTTAAGTCTTCCTCAAACTGTTGACGCTGCTCGTCCGATTCTTCAAGCACTCGGCCCCTTTGCCGGATATGTTTATTGAGCTTTTCGTATAGATCATCAGCTTGTTCTTGGATCTCTTGCAGCTTTTTCTCCAGACGATCGGTACCCAACACTTCACCAACTATTTTTTTACAGGTAAGAATCAGATCATCTCGCTCCATAAAAAGCTCGTTTACCAACTGAACAAAAGCATTCTTAATTTCATATTCGTACAAGTGTATGCTGGTACAAGGTTCAGACCCATCATACTTTTTCCCACAGCGCCAAACATAGCGTTTGTATTTGCTGTTCGAGTGCCAGACGTTCCTGGTATAGGGTTCTCCACAGCAGCCACAAATAATTCTTCCGGAAAAGAAATAGTTTGAAGATCTGCCCATATTGAACTTCTTACGTCTCTCCATCTCGATTTGGACCATTTCAAATATTTCATCAGTAACAATCCCCTCGTGACTATTGGTAACGTAATACTGTGGAACTTCACCCTCATTCACTTTCATTTTCTTCGTTAAAAAATCCACAGTGAATTTCTTTTGTAAAAGCGCATCCCCTTTATACTTCTCGTTCGTCAAAATACTTTTGATGGTGGAGTCGTGCCAAACTGATTTGCCGCGTGGTGAAGGAATATTGTTCTCCATTAGTTTTGAGGCTATCCCTTTGTACGTCATCCCAAGAAGATAGTCTCGGTAGATTTGCTTGATGATAATGGCTTCTTCAGGAACGACCTCCGGTCGACCATCTACGCCCTTTCTATATCCCAGAAAGCTTTTATAGGCGAGTGAAACCTTGCCATCAGCGAAACGTTTTCTCTGTCCCCACTTGACATTTTCTGATAGGGATCTTGACTCTTCCTGTGCCAAAGAACTCATGATAGTGATGAGAAGCTCGCCTTTTGAGTCCATCGTATAGATGTTTTCCTTCTCGAAGTAGACTTCTACACCTTTTTCCTTTAGCCTCCGAACATAAGTCAATGTATCAACTGTATTTCTCGCAAACCGTGAAACTGATTTGGTGATGATCAGATCGATCTTCCTTGTCAAAGCATCAGTTATCATTTCTTGAAAACCTTCGCGGTTTTTTGTCATCAAACCAGAAATGCCTTCATCCGTGTAGACTTTGACAAACTGCCATTCCGGATTGCTCTGGATGTGCTCTGTGTAAAAACTCACCTGAGCTTCATAGCTGTTGAGTTGTTCCGCATCATCGGTAGAAACTCTGGCATAAGCTGCCACGCGCTTCTTATTCTTCTTGTCCTCTAAAAACTGTTCAATCCGCTGCTCTTTCGCAGGAATCACATGCACTTTTGGTTTAGCCATTTTGATTTATGTGCCTTTCTTTTGTCTTCTTACCTGCCTCTTTTCTCATTTCTAATGTCCAGCTTTCGCTCCTGCTTCGGTCTGACCAGTGTTCTTCTAACACGGTTCCATCTCTCATGTGAAACAGCAGACGATTACCGTTTAACGCTTTCACACTCTCTACCTTTAATTCAAATGCAGATTCATCAAAAGAAGAAAGTCCCAGCAATGTTGCTGAGACCTTCTGTAATGTTTCTTCAGGGATTTGCTTTGAGTTGCATCCCTTTACTCCATCACGCCTATAGGTACAACATTGCCATTTATGTTTTCCTCGATCATGTTTCCGGTTAAAATTCGCACCGCAAATACCGCAAATGATTTTTCCTGAAAATACATGTTTTGTATCGGGTTTCTTTTTATATCGCCTTTGTGCTTTTATCTCTTGTACCTTCTGGAAAACGTCCATCGATACGATCGGCTCATGACTATTTTCAATATAATATTGAGGCAGTTCGCCCTTGTTTTTTACCTGTTTTTTGTCAAGATGGTTTGGCACATAAAGCTTTTGTAATAAAGTATTCCCGGTATAAAACACATTGGATACAATTTGATTCAACCGATTCGTCCGCCAAATGGCTCCTTCTAATGTCCTGATTCCTCTCCTGTTTAAATCCTTTACAATGACACTAGGGAGCTCGCCTCGTACATAGCGCTCAAAAATCTCTTGAACGACAACAGCCTCACTTGGCACTATTGAAACCTCGCCAAGCTTAACTAAATAACCATAAGTTCTGCGTACCTGTTTTAGTGATCCCTGCTCGTATCCTTTACGAATTGCCCATTTCATATTTTCCGAAGCCGATAAACTTTCTTCTTGAGCTATCGCAGCAATGAGAGAAATCATCAACTCCCCATCCGCTGTCAAAGTGTTTATGCCTTCCTGCTCAAACTCAACGGCAACACCTAAGTCCTTTAATTCACGGATGATGTTCAGTAAATCCAATGTATTTCTTGCAAAGCGTGAGATGGATTTTGTAAGAACTAGATCCACTTCCCCTTTTCTACAAAGAGTAAGCAGCTCATCAAATCCTTCTCGCTTGGTCTTCGTACCCGTTCTATCCTCATCAGAAAACACGCCTTTGAAAATCCATGCTGGATTTCGTTTGATCTTCTTTTTATAGTAATCGACCTGTGCGTTTGCCGACTTTAAGTGCTGATCTTTACCGCAAGAAACACGAGCATAGGCAGCGACTTTGTTACACCTAATTGAACGGACTGACTGTTTTCTTATTTGTTCTATCAACATGCTTTACCCTCTTTATGAGTGATATTCGCTCTTATCTACCTATATAGCAAGTCAAATTAATCTTCTTACGTGAGTCCAGAAACCGCTGGTTTATAAGCATCTTGGAGCTTTTCACTTATCAGTACAAACTCCTCTTTTCGTATATATTGGCGCATCATAAGTGCTCTGACCAAAGCAATACTCATCTGATAATCCGCTTCACTTTTCCAACCATCTGTCATCAAAGATCACCTCCAAAGCGATCTTTGATGTAGCACGCATGTGAACAATATTTCCGACTTCCTGGGCTTTGAAAACCCGTCTTGCAGAAAGTGCAAATGTGATGGTTTCCTGTCTTTTTATTCTTTCGTTCCCTTGCCCACCATGCAAGTCGACATCGATCAGAACAAAATCGTTTTCTTTTTCGGTTAGGATATTGATAGACGGGTAATCCGCATTCTTCACAAATTCCATTTGTAGCATCTACTTTTTTCGTTTTGGTTTGATCAATGAGATTCTTGTTTCTTCTGCAAAAAGACTTCACTGTATTAATTGAGATTTCCATATAGTCTGAGATCGATTTATAGCTGTGCCCCCCAGCTCTCATCTCAACAATTTGTTTTTTCTGCTTCTCGTTCATACGGCCTGGCCTCCCATCTAAAGAGGGAAAAATCCTCTCTGACATAGGCCTTGCGCAGGCACATTTTCGGACGGTTAAATAGAAAAAGCCCCACGACCTAAGTTCAACTTAGACCGTGGGGCAAAGCGTATTATCGTGATGGTCTGTCGTTAGTCTTGCAGCCTGTATTTCGGCCAATGGTTTTTTCTAAGATACGGCAAACTATCTGCTAACACTTCCAGCACAAACTCTTCTAGTGTCTGACCCGGCTGAAGATCATTTCCTACCATGCTTTCAAGGTGGGCATATTCCTCATTCGTAACTTTGATTGTTATGGTTTTCATTTTGTTCTACCCTCTGCTCATTAATATTTAGTTGTCAGCAGTATAAGATAAACAAGAAGCCCATGCATATTAATCTCCGAATCGGGGCATTCCACTGAGTTCATATTTTCTTTACTCCATCAATCGGCAGCCATGACGCAATACCATCAGGCCAACCGAGGAGCACTTTGTCTTTTTCTACCTGCGAGACCTTATGTGTTCTTTCCTTCACCCAGCCAGGCACCGTTTGACCAGTGGCATAACGAGATGCCGTCACCCTAACAGTGTCTCCAACTTTTATCACTGTGGCATCTGCCGCTACTCTCGGTATTTTGAGTTTTTGTCCGGAATAAATGATGTCCGATGTAAGTCCGTTCAGTTTCTTGATTTCCGGATACCTTCTTCCATCACCTAAAAGTCTGGCGGCAATCCGCCAAAGACTGTCACCGCTGACTACTGTATAAGTTCCATATTCAGCAGCAGACTTTTCCGGATAGATGGCAGTTCCTTCATCATCAAAGACAAAGTAGCCGCTGTTTTCATCTGCCTTTCTCTGGGCATTGGCAAGCACCTTATAGGCTCCAATCTGGCTCTTTTTATCCTGCCAGGATTTACGCACCCGGTAATAGCCTGTCTCAAGCTTTGCAGGAGGATCATCACTCGGTCTCGGAGTGACTGAACTTCCGCCCATCAGCTTTTGCACATCCTGACGGAAGGTGTCCATGCTTTTTCCGAACTTTGAGAACCAGTGCCTGGGATCACCGTGATTGGATGCGATCCCTCTTTGATGCCCTTCGTAGTGCCCGATGATGACTCCGTCCGCCAGTGGATTAAGCCCATAGAGCTTACAGAGATACGCACAAAGTTCTATTGCTTCCTTATAGACTTTCTCAAAATATGAGCGGTCGCTTAATCCGTCTTCGCAGATTTCAAAGCTGGTATGCGTGTTGTTTGCCGCACCGCCTGCATGCCATCCTCTGTGATCCCAGGGAAGCGTCTGATAGGTGGCAATGGAGCCGTTCTGAAGCTTCCCGATAAAGCCATGCACACAAACTGCGCGATCCATCGGCTGGTTCCAATGATTGTTGTACTGATTTTTCCCCAGCTTCCCATCATCCGGGCCGACATAGCGTTTCAAATAAGGATTGTTCGCTCCGGTCGAATGCACCATGATGCCTTTTACTTTAATCTTCCTTCCTGCCTTGTAGCAGGCATTTTCTGTGAAAATCAGCTTATTGAGATTCATCGTCCTCGTCCTCCTTCGAGATTGTTTCCAGCACATTTTTCAGGGCTTTAGGTATCGGAAGCCCCAGATGCGCCGAGTTTTCCAAAATGGAAATTCCTTCATTTGAGAGATAGAAAAAGATGACCGCTGTCCTGATGGCACTGCCTTGTTTTAAGATAGAAACATCGATGATGTTCCCGATGCCTACAAGGACAAAGATGAGTACCTTCTTGGCAATGCCCTTGAAGCCGACTTCGCTTGAGAGGTTTTTGTCGTAAATGGCACAGAACACTCCTGTGATGTAGTCCGCTGCGACAAAGACGATGAGTGCATAAAGAAAGCCGTCCAGACCTCCCAAATACCAACCGAGAAAACCTCCCACAGCCGTGAGTGTTGTCTGTATGGCAGACCAGATTTGTTTCATATTGAAATCCTCCTTCCAAGTTTTGAGAAATAAAAAAAGGGCATTCGCCCTTCTTAATAAACGAAGTTGCTATGTTCACTCTTCTATGCCTGTAAATGCTCCGGGGTTTTCTGAAGCTGCAGTTATCAGGTCTTTGAGTCTTGTTTTGCTTCTCCTACCACCGCTATCTACAGTAAACGAAGTAAAAAAGCCACTCCTGCCAAAGTTATGAGTTATATCGGTGAGTGTTCCGACAAGTTCCGTACCGCCTTTTTCATCGACGACTCGCACTTCATCCCCGAGCGTGAGTTGCGGCATGAAAAGTCCTGCAAAAGTTTCCACGCGTCCAGAAAGCTCCAAGGAGTCTGCAATCGTGTTTGCTATATCTGTCATTTGCGCTTCGGTAGCGTTGTCCACAGTCTGAACATAAAGTGTTCGATGCGCGGGTTGCACCCACCACCTGTTGTACTTCACATCAACATAAACATAGCGCTTTGCATTAGAACCTCCCCCTCCTGCAATCTTTGACCATACGCAGACACGACTTGCCGCATTCGAATCATCGTACTCGATGCTGTATTCCCAGCAAGTCTTATCTCTCACAAAAGTATAGACTCCCGGCTGATCAAATCTCGGATCGCCAGCTTCCGCCACACCAACTACACCATCCATCGTCTCTGCAACTTGCCAGTTGTGAAGAAACGACAGAGAGTACCTTATGCCCTCAAGAAGAGTCGTGCTCGGCTCAAATTCAAGCGTTCGGTTTATGCCGGGATCTCCAACAAAATATCGCTCCACTCCGGCAAATTCCAAAATATCTTTTATGTTCATTTGAAGTGTTCCGCTATCCCAGACGGTATACTCATCAAAGTTCTGTTCTTTTAGCAATTTACCGATGGCATTTCTTCCGTCTATCGACACCTTTTCTTCCGGATAAGCAACACTTGAGCGGTCAATATAGAAAACTCCCATTGGGGTTTCTGGGCTGTTTCCGAGCGCAAAGTAAACTTCCAGCTTTGTTCCCGGAGTGACAAGAGCGCGATACCTGTTGAGTAGTTCTCCCCTTAAATTCAAAAGAGAGCACGACATCGAGGATATATAGTTTCCGACACTAAACTCAATCGAGCCGTCTACAAGTGCCCTGCTGATGTCTGTTGGCATCATATAAATTACAAAGCGGTGATCTCCCTCGGCGCTCCAAAACCCATATGCACCATAGTGCGCTACTCTTTTAAGACTCGGAAAAGATATGTTTTCATCAGGAGAACACCTGCCAAATTCCTCAAACGACAAGTTATCGTACATCCCAAGCACAGGGTTTGCCTCTACGTAGGAAACTGTGTTTTCACTTGTCAGATAGATTACCCGGAGCAGATTGCTTTTGTCGTGTACTGCCTGAGGGCATTGTCCGTATCCGCAGTCAAGAACCCTCTCAAAACTTAGAAACATCGCCTTACCCCCTCTGAAGCTGAATCGAGCAGGTCATTTTTAAGATATTATTTGAAGTCTTAAACGGGATATCGAGCGTATAGCTTACTTCCACCGCTTCACCGTTTGCAGGCGGAGTCATCAGCTTCAGTCCAGGAACGCTCTTTCCTAAAAAGAAAGTGGAATAGATGTGAGATGTTCCGTCACGATTACCTAAGTTATTTTGATAAATAAGATAGTAAGTCCATGAGTAACCGGGAATATATACACGCCAATATCTTGCGGATACAAGATTCCACGTCCATTTGTAAAGCGTATAACTACTACTAATCTCATTATCTTCTCTCGTATATGTGACCGCAGTCCAGTTTACATTGTCATTGGAATGCTCAATCACAAGAGAGTTTATGTAGGAAACATTGATATTTCTATTGTCTATACGCAAAACATTGCACTCTTTACCCTCACCAAAATCGATAACGATGGGGTATGCTGCACTAACAACACAAGAGGCTGGATAAAGCTTTTCGCTAATAGGGTATGGAAACCATGAAAGAGGGTCTTGATACCTATAGGAATTATTGGGCGAACGATTTGCGATATCACCAAAAGATACTCCTTCGTCCTGAACCCTCATTTTTGCAGTATGATAGTTTTCCCTACAGTCTACACAGTTACTCCCATGGTCTACTTCGAATGCTCCTGCAGCAAGCTCTGCGCCACCAACAAAGACATGAACTGATCCTTCCTTTATTAGAGGACACCCAATGTTGAACTCTGTTTTCGCACCGTCTCCTTCTCCGACCACAAGATGATTAATCGCATAGTCCGGGAAAACGGACGGGTCGGGAAACTGAAATGCTCCGATGCCGGGGATGCCAAGATTCTTAACCACATGATTATTCCACTCACTGTCTAAAATAGTAATAAGCGGCAGCTCATAAGTGAGTGTTTCAAAATTTCCCGCACCCAAAGAAAAATTATATCCCTTGCTATATTGATACTGTGAAGACAATTCATTAGACTTTTCCAGCGGATACCTATTGCTATATGCAGTGTAATTATAGTTACCCCTTAAAAGCCACTTCACCAGCACATTGTTATCCGCGTCAGGATGGATGGCATTATCTCCAAAACCTGAAGGTGTATACGTGCAAAAGAAGGTCGCATTAATGTAGACTACATCAATACTTGTCTTTTCGATTGAGATTTGATTTCCTTCGGAATCTTGGAGCATAGCGTGAGTTGCCATGAGCCAATAGTCATTACCCCACATGCCTGCACTATAATGGAAGGCCATTCCGACTTCGGTAATAATAGACCCGTTATATTCATCGGCATTCAGTTTAATCTGCCTCGTGATATGTGAAGTCGGATACTGGTAGACTTCTTCCACAATTGCAGCAGACTTAAGGGCAAGCCTCTGGAATAAATCAGTATCTGTGGTGCTTGGAGTACCCGCTCCGGTTCCCACACCGATATAGCTCATTCCATTAGACATACTTACGTTAGAGTTAAGTCCTAACCGCACTCTAAAATAGTTATCTAAAATAACATTATATGCGACCGCTTCCTGCTTTATATCTCCTGTTTTCGCATCCACAACCTTTATGTCAAACCTATTGCGTAAAACAGCATTAGTTTTTATGTTCATAAAAAACCTCCTAAATCGGTAGTGATGAAATTGGTATAAGTTCAACCGAAGCTGCAATTTCAAGTGAAAGTGCCCAGGAATTATTCGCAGCCCTAAAAACAGGGTTTTCAATCCAAAAACCTGCAAAAGCAACAGCAGTTAAATGTTCATCCGGATGATAAAGACTGTGTTCCTCTGATTCTGCTCCAAACTCTGCACTTAATTGCGGTACATACCATTTCTGTCCTTGGGTTCGGTCATAAAAAAGATAACGAGTCTCAGGCATGGTAACCGTGAGCACATTTGTACGTTTAACGTCGGACACAAAATATAAAGCGAGGGCTTGTTCCCCGCTCAAATATTCAATATTCGAAATCTTGACAGTAGTTGTGCTTGAGCCGTTAAAGACTGATACACTGCTTCCTGAAATGGTGCGTGCATCCACTTCTCCAAACAGGAACCTATCAAGATAAAACTTCACACCGTAGCTATAGAAGGTGTCTTCTCTATTCAGTTTTTCCTTAGCGATAACCGTAACTACAGGTGATTCCGGATAGGTGTCGTAGCTAAAATACGGCATAACTATTTCAGGTCTAACAGTTTCACCAGGAGCGTATCCGTCTTTTGCTACCTTGTCTATACATAAAAACTTTGCCTTGCTGTGTACATGAATGATCTCCGGACGAACAGACATTCCAGCATAGTTGCGCCTTGAAAGAGCCATCTTCATCCGACCGTTATTTTCCGTAAGAAAAGTCACTCTATAATCGTTTGTTCGAACGATGGATAAAGTGCTGTTCCCGCTCCCGAGCTCGCTGACCTCTCTTTCAATTTCCCAAACAAGAGAGCCGGTTGCATCAGAGCAGAGAGCACGGTAATATACTTTGCTGTTTCTCAAGTATCCTATGATAAGTCCTTGATCAAGTTCGAGCTGAATATTATTGCGCCAGCCCTTGCAGGCTGATATCTGATTTATGCCATCGGAAGCCAGGAGGGTTCTTGAGCTTTGGTCTTTCCACTTTTGAACATAGAGATTGCCGCCTTCAACCGTAAAAACATACGGATACACTTCGGTCTCAAGGTAATACCACTGATAGTTTGGATCCATTTTCCATATGCCGTCATACTCTATTGCAACATCGTCAGCAGCTCCATACGTCCACTCGTACTCCCATTTGTAATCAAAGTGAGCCGGAAACTTTCTGCGGTAAACTGTAGCGATTCCGTTATCTAAACAAATGGCATAGGCGCATTCTGGAGAAGATTTGCCTGATGTTTGCTGAACCGTCACATCACCAAATGCAGGAACAATATCATTATGAATTGGCTCTGAGAGAAGAGTATTGATTGAAGTCTGCGTTGCTATGAGCTTGATAATTGGCTCACTATCTGTACTAACTGCCTTTATACGATTTAGCAGTTTGTTTCTTAAAGCTATGGGTATACTTTTCACCTGTCCACCACCTCGCTTTCTGAAGAGAGCGTTGCTTCGACCTTAAAGTGATGAGCAGTCAAAATTTCAAACTCTGATAGACTTATGATTCGCCCTTCAAAAGTTCCCTGTCTTGCAGAAATTTCTAACAGAGCAAGCATGTCCGCAGCCGCAAGGAGAAGCTCCTTTCCTTTGTCATCGAGATATAGCTCAAGTTCATAGTGGCGAACGGGCTTTCCAAAACGAGTAAGGTATTCAGTTCCATCAAGTGCAGTCTGAATAGTAAGGACACGTTCTTCATTATCTCTAAAGCTGACATACCGAGTAATTATCCTTCCTGTCTCTTTATTTTTAAGATAAGCCATCAGATACGCACCTCCTGTCTTAAGCGGTCAATTACAATGTCCACGACTCCGGTAAGATCGCCGCTATCGTTAACACCCTCAACCCTGATTACCCCTGTGTGCTGCAATATCTGTATTGCGCCAGCTTTCATATTCCCGAGGAATGCATTTTTAATATTGCTGCTACCCGCGATGTCAAACTCAACAGGGATAGTGCCTTTCACTCCGCCTGCGACCTTACTCATCGCATCATTTATCGCAAGACCCATGCTTTCTGCTGCCTTTATCGCGTCATTGCTGCCTGTAATACCACGGGCTAGTCCCTCAACAAGCATCTCGCCAATCCAGCCCATCTCTTTGGAAGGAGACGCTATGCCAAAAAAGTCACAAATGCCGTCCCAAATACCTGAAATCCAACCGGATACCTGGTCCCAAAGCCAAGAAGCAAGACTTTGTATACCTTCCCAGAGACCTTTGACGATGTCGCCGCCGACTTCCACGATCTTGTACATTGAAGAACCGAAAGCATCTACAATCCCTGCGATTATCTCCGGTACAGCTTTGACAATCGTCGCAATAATCTGAGGCAGCTCCCGTACGAGTGCCACTAATAGATCAATCCCTGCTTGAATGATCTGCGGTATTGAACCAAGTATTGCCGTGATCAAGGAATCGATGATCTGTGGGATCGCCGCCACAATCCGCGTAATAATGTCAGGCAAGGCACCAATTAAGGATGTCAAAAGCTCAATACCTGTCTCAATAATCTGCGGGATGGCTCCTAACAGGAAGCTAATGATCGCTTCAATGATCTCCGGTAGCGCATCTATAAGTTCAGGAATGGCCAAAAGCAATCCTTCCGCAAGCCCTTTTATCAACTCTAATCCCGCGTCTAAAATAAGAGGCAGGCTCTTGATTAGCCCTTTAATAATCGTTATAACCGCCCGCACGGCGGCAGGAATAAGCTTGGGAAGTGCAAGTCCAAGACCTTCTGCAAGCGATGTAATAAGGGTAGTTGCTGCTTCTACAAGAAGTGGCAAGTTCTCGATTAGGGCTTCTACGATGGTCAAAATGGCATCCACTGCAAAAGGAATAAGCTCCGGAAGCAGTGATAATAACGTTTCGAGTACCTGAGTGAAAAGTTCTGTGGCCGTTTCAAGAAGTGTAGGAAGAAGATCTCCTAAGGATTCTATGATGCCCCCTACTGCTACCGGAATTGCAGTAATAGCATTATCTAAAACAGGAACTATATTTTTTACAACAGCACCGAACGCATCAACGACATTCGCAGTAAGGTTTGACATATCGGCGTTGGCGTTTCCAAGACCTCCGACAAAGGACTGGACTGAAGCTTTAAGAAGGCCCAACGAGCCGGTAACGGTCTCGGTCGATTCTCTGGCGAAGTTTCCTGCATACTGCTCTGTTTTTTCAAAGAACATCTGCATGGCTATTTCAGCCTTTTCTGCCTGCGTTGCCGATGCCCATGTAAAATCAAGACCTTTTGCAAGAGCATAGGCCTGGATATTGGTCGCATTCATCGCCACACCGAGGTTATCCATCATGGTAAAGTTGCCCTTGGCCGCCCCTGCTACGGAATCCAGAGCCATCTGCATGTCAATTCCCATGACTGATGCCATGTCTGCCGCTCTTTGCATGGCCTTTTCGGTCAGTTCCAGACTTTTTTGCTGTTCGATGCCGGAGCCTTGGAAAAGCGCACCCATCTTGTTTGCTGTCGCCAGATACTGGCTTTGGGAAACACCCATGTTCTTATAGGCATCTTCACCGGTCTTTTGAATGGAAGCGGCATATTTTCCAAATACAGCTTCCGAGCCGCCGAGGTTTTGCTCCAGCTCGCCGAACTCTTTCACGACTTCTTTTCCGAGCTTGATAGCCGCAGCTCCGGCCGCTACAGCGACTGTCCCCATCGCTGCTCCGACACCCTTTAATACCGAGCCGAGTTTTTTGAATTTTCCTTCAGAAGACTCAGCCGCTTTGCCGGATTCCTCCAGCTCATCGCCCAAGTCGTCCGCACTCTCCGCCGACTCATCGAGTTCTTTCTCCATGTCATTTAGGGCGGCTTCCGCTTCGTTCAGCTTTATCCGCCAGTTATCGGTTCTGCGGTCGTTTTCTCCGAAGGAGGTGGCTGCATTCTCAAGAGCGGCTTTTAAGGTGTTGATTTTATCCTTTTGAGCATCGATTTCTTTGTTCAAAAGTCGCTGTTTTGCCGCTGACCCTTCCAGAGATCGGTCGTTCTTTCCGAACTGCGACTCGACAAGCTTCATCTCCGAGCCGAGGACTCGAAACGAGCGATTGATGTCGGCGAGGGCTTTCTTAAACTCCCGTTCGCCTTCAAGACCGATCTTTAAGCCGAATTTATCTGCCATCTACGCCACCTCCTTCCCGAAAAAGAACAAGAAAAAGGCACCTACCCTCGGGATAGATGCCGTCCTCACAACCAATATTTCTTAAATCCCGCTTGGGATCACCTCATCAATAGAGAATTCACACTTAGGCCTTGCCATACCTTCGTACTGCTTATGGCATTCCATCAGGTCTAACAGCAAAGAAAAGGGCATGAGCCAGACCTCTATCTGCGACAGGTGAAGCCTGCTCAGCCCGAAATATAAAAGCCTGGTAAATAACTCGTCGTCACTTACCTGGCCGCTGTGTTTTTTGAGTCGGTCTCGCTTTCTATGTTCCGCTTGGTCGCCTTTAAGAGGGCGTCTGTAATGGCATCCTTATATTCCGCCAGATCCATTGGGGAAGTCAAAAGCTCAACTTCTTCCTCTGTTAGAAGCTCTTTTTTGTCATCCTTGTGCCTTAGGTTATGAATTAAGATCGGCTGGTTCGCAAGAAGTGTAATAAGCCAAACGATCTCACCCAGAGCCATCTCAAAATTCTCCGCTTTCATGAGCTTATCGCCGAGATTTTCAAGACCGCCGTAGCGCCCGGCGATTTCCTTGGTCGCTTTGGTCGTTAAGAGCAGCTCGTATTCTTTCTCGCCGACTTTAATCTTCGTCATATATTCTTGATACATACGCCAACCTCCTTATGGTGCAACCGGTGTAAAGACCGGTTCATAGACGTTGTCATACCAGCCGGTGATGACTTCCTGAGCTACGCCTGCATCGCCCTCGGTCACTTCCGACTTCCAAGGATGTCTTCCTTCTGCATCCGGCTTGTTTCGCCGCATGATCGTACCTTCAATGGTCGGTGTAGAGAATGTGATGGAGTCGCCCTTTGTCTCAAGGTTCGTCGCCGGAATTCCAAACTTCACCCTGTAGAGCCAGAAATAACGGTATTTACCGTTTGATTTCTTTGCCCTAAAGCCGATAGCAACAGGCAGTCCGCCATCCTCCGACGAGGAGATCAGCACATTATTCGTATCAATCACGGCACCTGTTAAATCTGATGCCGCCGTGCTGCCGATGTCGTCTACACCGAGCGACAGCGTTCCGCTTTTGAACTCTTTTACGATTTCCGATGCGCTGTCATCGGCATAAAGGATCGCTTCGGCAAGTTCCACCGACAGCCCCGCCGTGATGGCCTTTGCCAACTGTACGGGCGTAGCATAGGTTTCTTCACCAGATGCGTCTTCGGTAATTTTTGCATAATATAATTTGTCTAGGCCTATCGTTGCCATAGTTCATTCCTCCTTATCTGACGTATTCTTTCGCCACGTCCAGGCTGTAATGGTAGTATCCCGTGTCTTCTTCAAGGTCTAAAAACCTCCGCTCCGTGATGATGAAATCCTGCTCCAGCAAGATGTCCGTCAGCCGCCTTTTCCAAAGAAGATAGTTTTCCTTGCTGAATAGTGAGATGCGGACTTCCTCCGTCTCCACTAACGGTCTGTTGTCGGCATAGAGCAACAAGTCATCATAAAGCGGTGTAAAGACGAGGTAGGTTTCCGGTGCCTTTTTCTCAAAAGAAACGGCTCCTGACGGAAGTCCTAACTCTTCTGCTATTCTTTTCAGTTCCGCTAATGCTCTCATAGGTCAAGCTCCCTTTTCAGCGTCTCTTCCATCGCACTGATAGCAGGCTTTCTTGCCTTTCGTCTGGCAGGCTTCATCCAGGGCTTTGCCTTCTGACCGGACTTTCCATACTCCAAGACCTGGGCTTTCAGTGCATTCGGCACGCCCTCACGGTCTTTGGAATCTCCGACGCCCACCCGGATATTCCACTCGCCGTTTCGATCCTGCAAGGCCGGTGTAATACCGAGACTTCTGACAAGGTCGCCCTTAGAGCGGGAAGGGTACTTAGTATCTTTACCGATCCTGCCTTCAAGGTTTGCCTTCATCTGCGAAAGCACAACCTTGCCGCCGCTTTGTAAAATCTTAGGGGCTGCCTGGTCAAAGCGGTCGCCGAGCTTTGAGAGCTTGTCCAAAAACTCATCCGGCATCTTGATTTCGCATCTAGCCATCTTTGACCACTCCTTCCGTGTCGACCTTTTCGGCCAAGATCTCCCAGTAAAGCCCCTTGTGACGGATATCTTCCACAGAGAGGATGTTGTATCTGCCGTCCTCCGTCACCACCACACACCGTGTATCGAGCGTGATGCCGGGGATGGAGCGGACGCGAAAGAGCACCGTCGCTTTGGAAAAAAGACTCCTATTCTTCCATGTTTCACTGCCGTAGCGGTCTTCCCGGTAGGCTCTGACGCTTGCTAATAGCTCGTCACGCTCTACCGGAAAACCGTCCTCGTCCGTTCCTTGTTCCACACGGAAAAGCTCAATGAAATGTGTCAATTTAATGCTCATAGGATCACGTCCTTATCCCCCTGAAGCAGAAGTTTCACTGTCTCCCAGACCTGCTTGGCAGCATCGGGAGAATCGGCAAAGAAGCCGGCCGTAGAACCGTCCCTGCTTTCATAGAAGAAAGAAGCAAGGACGATCACGGCCTGTTTCGTGCTTTCTGTCATTGGATGACTTAGATAATGATCCGGCCCTTTTTTCTGGTATCCCTCCGCATAGGAAATCGCAGAGGAAAGGCAGCGGAGCATGAGGGGATCATCCGCGTCGTGCTCCACAACCAGATTTTCTTTTAATGGATGAAGAAGCTCCTCTGCGTTCATCGTTTGCCTCCTTAAGCGCCGGCCTTCATCTGCAAGAGCTTCACACTCTCAGGCAGGATGAGTTTGCCGTCCACTCGCTGTGTCGCCTTAAAGCCCACTTGTCCCGTTGCGGCAAAGAGTTCATTTAATCTTTGGAAAGACCTGCCCTGACGATCGGCGATCCAGTAGTAGGAAAAGTCACCGAAAGCAATCGCCAGCGCCCCGCCTTCTGCCAGAGGAGCAAAGATTGACGTGTGCACAGGACGATTCAAGATGGTATCCGGTGTGCCTGCCGTAAGAGCCGGCTGCCAGAGATACTGTCCGGTATTGTCCTTCAATTTACGAATCAACTTCACCGTCGTATCGTTCATAATAAAGACGGCATTTTTCCTGTACGGTGCACGGAGCGAATAGAAGAGGTCGATCAGCTCATCTGCCGTCACTGCTTTATCCGATGCAGCCGTAACGCCAAGCTCTCCGCCACCTGTGCTTTGGAAAACGCCTAAAGGCTTGCCCGCACCGTCGCCGATGAGAAAGGCTTCCTCTTCTTTGGAACCCATTCGTCTACCGAATTCTTTAGCGATGTAGCTCTCCAGGTCAAAGACCGAGTCGTTTAAAAGTTCCTCAGAGACTTTGAGCATGGTCGCCAGTTTATAAGCACCGATGGAGACCTGGCCGAAAGCAGGATCAGATTCCGGGATAGCTGCTTCTTCATCTACCCAGCTTGCCGTGCCTTTCGTTGCGACTACAGGAATTTTGCGATCGCCGGAAGAAGTCTGTATAACGTGAGCAAGCTTTCTGAAGATGTTTTCTTCCTCCAAAGCCTCCACAAGTGTTTGTTCAAACTCATCCGGAGCCAAGTAACCACCCTCGGAGTCCGTGCCGACCTGCAGGGCATTCGTAATAACGGCGTTCTTCTTTCTCATAAGGTTCCAGAAGTCACGCTTGTAGGCATCACTGCCCCTGCCGGTCTTGTCTTCCTTAGCCTGCATAGGGCTTGTCACCACAGGACGGCTGGTCGCTTCGCTCAGCTTCATATCCATGTCTCGTTGGCGTTCCAGTCGGTCGATCTCTTTCCCAAGATCAACGACTTCCTGTTCCATCTTTTCGTAAGCGGCCGTGTCCTCTGCCGAGACGATGCCTTTGTCGTCTCGTTTTTCTTCCAAAAAGGCCTTAGCCTTTTCCCAAGTTTCAAGGCGTTTGTTTCTCAGTTCCTGAATTTTATTCATTTCTTCGTCCTCCTTAATGACGTAAAAGTTCGAGCCTTTTTTCCAGCTCTGCGTATCTTGTGCCTGTTTCAGATTGTTCTTGGATGTTTGTTTCTTCAGCGGGTTTTGTATTCTCCGCTTTCCTTTTGGAAACAGCATCCGGGCCTATTTTGTTTAGGACTTGAGCCACCATCTTTCTGGCGGCAAAAACCATACTTTCCTCCGGTTCACTTTCTTCTCCGGTGAAAAGGAAACCGTCACAAAATCCCAGCTCCTTTGCCTTCCTGGCATTCATCCATGTCTCGTCGTCCATTAGACGGGAAATCTTATGCCTTGAAAGCCCGGTCTTGAGTTCGTAGGCATTGATGATAGAGGCTTTGACTTCTTCAAGGATGTTTACAGCCCTTACCATCTCGTCCTTCCAGCCCTCGGCAATGGTCGTTGGGTTATGGATCATCATCATGGAAGAGGGGCTCATCAAGACTTCGCCGCCAGCCATCGCAATGACAGAAGCGGCAGAAGCGGCCAGGCCTTCTACTTTGACAGTAATTTCTCCCTGATGGTTCATGAGCATGGTGTAGATCTGTGATGCCGCAAAGACATCACCGCCCGGAGAGTTGATCCAGACCGTTAAATCTCCCGGATGTCTTTCCAGCTCCGACAAGAANNCTCATCGCCAAACCAGCTCTCTTTTGCAATCGGTCCGTCCAGTCTTAGGACGGTTTCTCCCTTTTCCGGATCTCCTCGTTGAAAGACCCAGAACTTACGTTTTTCCATTTACTTTCACCCCCCTTCCGGCAAAGATGCCGGCGTCTTCAAGTTTGGTCATGTTGCCGTTGATCAAGTACAAATCCCCTCCTTCTTCTTTTGATATTAGGTTCATGTTTTCAAGCCTTCTGATATCGTTGGCGCTCATCCAGCCGTTTTGTCTGGCCGTAGCATAGCCGCGCATGCGACTTTCATAATCGCCTCGAAGAAGACCGTCCACATTAAACTCAACGAAATAGTGCTGCCGTTCGGCGGGGTAAAGAAGTGTCTTGTTCATCGCCTGCTCGAGCCGAACCAGCCAAGGCCTGATGGTGTGGACGACAAAGCTGATAGACTGATGCTCAATATTGGAAAAAGTCGCTTTGTCGAGGTCTGCCACTAGATGCGGAGGCACACGGTAGATGCGGCAAATTTCCTCCGTCTGGTACTTTCTTGTTTCAAGAAACTGTGCTTCATTCGGCGGAATCCCAATCTGTTTATATGTCATGCCTTCTTCGAGGACAGCCACCTTGTTAGCATTGCCGGAGCCTTGAAAAAGTTGGTTCCAACTTTCTCTAACCTTGGACGGATCCTTAAGTGTCCCTGGATGCTCCAAAATACCGCCCGGTGCGGCCCCGTTTGCGAAGAAACTCGCCCCGAACTCCTCTGTTGCCATAGCCATGCCGATGGCATTTCTCGCCATTGCAATCGGCGAGTAGCCGACCAGGCCGTCAAAACCAAGGCCGGGAATATGAAGGATTTCTTCTCTGCGAAACGCTATGTTCTTCATGCCGCTTTGATAAAGGTAGATGAGTTCGTCCTCCTCATTGCGGCTGACCTGCATTTTATCCGGCAAAAGTTGATACAAGCTCGTAATCTCGCCATGTCCGTTCCTCAGTATCTGCGAATAGCTGTTCCCCCATAACAAGAGATGCGTCATCATGGTTTCCCTGAAAATGAACGAGGTCATTTCCGGATTCGGTGCATCGTGCAGGAGAAAGTACAAAGGATGTCCCGTATCCCGTCTTTTTCCTTCCTCGACATAGCGATAAAGGTGCAAGGGCAAACTTGCTACGGTCTCAGCGATGACTCTGACGCAAGCGTAAACTGCCGCTGACCGCATGGCATTTTTCTCCGTCACCTGCTTGCCGGAAAAGGACGGAGAAAAGAAAAACCGGAATACTGACGGTTTTGTCAGCTCCGGCTTATCTCGGCTTTTGAATAGATTTTTTAGAAGTCCCAGAGGACATCACCTCCTTTTCTGTACATAAAAAAAGCACCCTTCTCAGGATGCTCGAGGTCGATTTTCTGAAAAGATTATCCTGTTAATACTTTTACAGACTCTATACTATTTTATGTTTTTTGAGCACTCAGATCTGATAATGCATTCTTCGCAATTTGGATTTTGAGGTCTACACCAAGTTCTCCCAATTTCCCAACATGGAGAATCTATAATGCCCGGAAATTCAGGACATAATTCCCTGGCCTTGTAAATGATTGAGTCAATATTAGCGTTTTTATCTACAAGTCCGCTTCTACGTAATACTCTTAGGATGTGTACATCCGGTGAGATATCTATGGAGTAATAATCTGCGAAAGGAATTTTATAATCTCTGGCTAGAGTATTAGCTGCCATCGTAGCTATCTTTATTCCCACTCCATCGAATTGTAGAAACCTGTAAACAACAGAAGCACTGCTAGGGTTTCCCGCCCAGATTTTTGACGCATCTCCATCGTAATCACTAACTATCCGTTTTACCGCACTGTAAAATATATTGGCCATTGTGTCTTTGAAACGGTGAAGTGAGTTGTCGTTGAAGATTTTCAAATATTCCTCAAGAGATATATCGTTCAAGGTTTCGATCGAAAAATCGCCTATGATCTTTTTTAACCTCATTGGTATAAACCAGGCAGTCTCCGCTTTAATCTGTCTGTCCATGCAACAAGCTAGTACAAATGCATGGGGGAAATTGACAAGATCATTCAATAGGTCATTTGCCTCACGATCTTCAACAAAATAGACAGATTTTTCTGCAGGGCTAGAGAATTTTGATTTGCCTATTTTTACTAGTAAGTGATCTTCTTTTTTCTTTACGGTCATTTTGTTTCCCTCACATTAATCCGTTTTTATTACATTGTCAGAGAATTAGCTTATTGTCTGATTTTGACATTTTCCCCTCTATTATTCTTAATTATCTTCAAACCTAGCTGGTTCCTTTACGACATGAACTTTGATGATATTACTTGCAGGAATTTCTGTCTCAATTCGATCATCATACCGGTGATCTCCCTTTTCGTTGCGCAAATCATCACATACCCATTTTTCTATCATATATCTTGCGACATCAAACAGAATAGATTCGAGCCATTTTCCAGGAAAGAAGAATTCAACTACACACGGCATTCCAAGTTTCTTAATTCTTGCCGCAATATCAGCAGTAATTAATCTATTTTGGTTCTTATCTCTGAGTGCGTTGTCGACAAACTCTCCGCCTAAAGTCATAAGAAAAATATCATAGTCTAGATAGTAATCCATATCATAAAAGAAACTGACTTCATTAATGCGATTTTGAAAATTCTCCTGTCTGAATGCTTGCTCTTTTTTTACCAGTCTTTCTAACTCAACTGCAATATTCTCATCCATACCTGCTTCTAGAATAGCTCTCTTTAGTTTGCCTAGATATCTTTCATCTGAGAAAATCAAGCCTTCATGATAGATATCCTCAGGTTGTGTCAACCTAGTATTGTGATAAGCCACAATATTATGGTTTCCTAAAGCCTCTATCAAATCCAAGAATAATTCTCCTAAACCTTCTGTAGGTTTCCATTCTTCTGCTCTAAGACGGTCATTTATAAACTTTGCGGTCTTAAGCTCATGAATTAATGTATCTGGCAAAAACTTTAAGCGATTTCTAATCTGAGCAATTTCCGCAGGATATGTATCCGCTTGGTAGATTTTTATTTTCATGTACACTCCTATCTAATTTCAAGTTAAAAAATCAGAAGCCCTCTCTCATCATATATAGAGACTCCCGCATTTGCACCTTGATTTCTGATTGCCCGATCAAGGGCCATGATAAGAGCCACCGTTCCGTCAATCCGCTCGGTCGATTTTTCCTTGTCCGGCTTGATGTTTCCGGCAGGGTCAGTGCGAACGAAAATATTGTCAACGCACCAGCGAAGCACAGGATGCCCGCCGTGTGCGAGTTTTTCTTCCAAGACTAGCTTCATCAGTTCTTTGGTCGGAGGACTCATGTCCTTGTATCCTTGCCCGAAGGGAACTACGGTAAAGCCCATGTCTTCCAAGTTCTGACTCATCTGCACCGCCCCCCAGCGGTCAAAGGCGATTTCACGGATGTTGTATTTCGTGCCTAAGTCTTCAATAAACTTCTCGATAAAACCGTAGTGCACGACATTGCCTTCGGTCGTAAGAAGGAAACCTTCTTTTTTCCAGATGTCATACGGTACATGGTCTCGGCTGACCCTAAGCGGTACATTCTCTTCCGGTATCCAAAAATACGGAAGGACAAAATAAGGCTCCTCGTCTGTTTCCGGAGGAAAGACCAGAACAAAAGCGGTCAAGTCGGTCGTGCTTGAAAGGTCAAGCCCGGCGTAGCAGACACGGCCGAGAAGTTCTGTTTCGCTGACCGGGAAACTGCAGGCATCCCACTTTTCCATCGGCATCCAGCGGACAGACTGCTTCACCCATTGATTGAGTCTTAACTGCCTGAAGATATTCTCCTCAGCAGGGTTTTGCTTGGCGCTGTTGCAGGCAAGTCGAAGTTTTTCAATATCAACGGTAATGCCAAGTGAAGGATTGGCCTTCTTCCAGACTTTCTCATCCGTCCAATCTTCATCCTCATCCGCTCCGAAGATGACAGGATAAAAGCTCGGATCTCGCTTTCTTCCTGCAAGGATATCCTCCGCTTTTTGATGAACTTCCCAGCAAATGGAGTGCCTGTCCGTACCCGCTGTTGTGATCAGGAAGTAGAGCGGCTGCTTTCTGGCATCGCCCGAGCCTTTGGTCATAACATCGTAGAGCTGGCGGTTCGGCTGAGCATGAAGCTCATCAAAGACAACTCCGTGAACATTAAGACCGTGTTTGGTATAGGCTTCGGAAGATAAGACTTGATAGAAACTGTTCAGAGGTTTATAGATAAGGCGCTTCTGAGATATCAAAGGCTTGATTCTGGCCTTTAGCGCCGGGTTTTGCTCCACCATCTGCACAGCAACATCAAAGACGATGGATGCCTGCTGGCGATCGGCAGCACAGCCGTAGATCTCACCGCCATATTCAAAGTCGCCGCAGGTCAGGTATAAAGCAATGGCAGCGGCAAGCTCACTCTTGCCTTGTTTTTTCGGTATTTCTACATAAGCAAAGTTAAACTGCCGATAGCCGTTCGGTTTTACAATTCCGAAGAGGTCGCGGACAATCTGCTCCTGCCAGTCAATCAAATCAAAAGGCTGGCCGTACCACTCGCCCTTGGTATGTTTAAGAAGATTGATGAAGGTCACAGCACGATCCGCCATATCCCCATCGTAGTGGGATGTGGGCAGCATGAAGTTTGTCGGTTTATAGTTTTCAAGTTTTCTCATGCCGTCCTCCTCTCCAAATAAAAAAACGACCCCTTAGGCC
>MTKW01001449.1_pt1 | contig 122527 bp, 116 predicted proteins | sample 1042761 | NCBI WGS metagenome assembly MTKW01 (sample SAMN06205366, study PRJNA360243) | anaerobic digester metagenome | biome: Wastewater treatment plant; feature: Anaerobic digester sludge; material: sludge; isolation source: anaerobic digester fed with sludge from wastewater treatment plant ... | reverse complement strand
GCAAATCAACTGAAGAATCATAGACATGGCCCCGGCAAATCAGTGCCGGGGCCATGTTGCTACGCTCTTCTGTTGTTATGTATTATGAAGCCTTGTCTCGGCCGGTCTCCCTCTTTTGACTGTCTCTTTCGATTGTCATGAGAAAGAGTCTCTTAGGACTTTTCTGCCTGGCAATTTGCCTGGTCATTACCCAATTCTTACGGAATCCGCACTTTTCAAAGCACCTTACCGCCCGTACGTTGTCTGCCAGTACCCGAAGGTAGATGCTGTCCAGTCTTGTGGTGGAAAACATGTAATCCAATAAGGATGAAATCGCGTCATAACCGTAACCTTTACCAAGATAGTCCGGGTGTCCTATACGAACCACGAGCTCAGCTTCACTTCTGCGCCAGTTGATTTCTACAAGGCCAATGTCTCCAATCAGTATGCCATCTTCTGCCTCTATGGCAAACATCCTTGTGCTGCGGGCATTTACCCGGGACATGTATTCCTCGCTCACTGTGAGGCGCCTGCCGGTATGCTCAAATGCTGCAGTCGTGATATGCTGCCCTGCTTCCCACTGACATATGACTTCCACGTCAGCGCCGTTAAGCGGACGAAGTAAAGTCTTTTCGCCTTTGATCACTTGCGTGACACCTCTTCTTCCAGTCCACCCCCCCCCACTTGTCGCAAAAAGACTTCGCCCCTGACCCCTCTGATACCTTTAAGTATTTTTATCCGCTTTCGGCATCCATGACCATATATTATCTTTTATGAGCTCACCTCGGCTGCACAATTAACTTGATCGCGGTCCTTTCTTCCCCGTCAATTTGCACATCAGTAAATGCAGGTACCATCACCAGATCTATACCACTTGGCGCCACGAACCCCCTGGCAATGGCAACAGCCTTAACCGCCTGATTCAGCGCAGCCGCGCCTACTGCCTGAACTTCAGCACCTCCCCGTTCTCTCACAACTCCTGCCAACGCACCTGCCACAGAATTGGGATTTGACTTAGCAGACACCTTGAGGACTTCCATACTAAATTCCTCCTTGTATGGTCGAGAATGCCGGTTATGGATGAGATATTCAGTACCGAGGCATTACATTCCTGCCGTATTCTCATATACAGTTGAAAAAACGTGGTAGGGAAGTATGTACATACGGTCTGGAGACATCAAGTGGGCCGGATCACTCGGTGGCTGCTTCTCTAACCCTCTGAATCGCCCTGGCCTTGCCGGTACCGTGATCAACTGTGACCACCGCGCCACATAACTGAGTCGGCCCTGACGCAATCTGAAACTGCCTGGGCAGTCCTGTGAGGAACCGGTCTATTATGATATCAGTCCGAACTCCCAGAACCGAGTTTACCGGCCCCGTCATACCCAGGTCAGATATGTAACCTGTACCCTCCGGGAGGATCCTCTCGTCTGCAGTCTGGACATGTGTATGTGTCCCGACTACGCATGCAACCCGTCCATCGAGGAACCAACCCATAGCAATCTTCTCAGAGGTAGCTTCAGCGTGAAAGTCCACGACAATCAAGTCACACTCTCTTGACAACTCAGTCACAATAGCGTCAGCGGCCCTAAAGGGGCAGTCAACAGGAGACATGAAGACACGGCCGATCAAGTTCACGACACCAAGTCTGATTCCGTTTGAAAGGTGTATGACAGTGGCTCCCTTGCCCGGAGCCCCAGGGGGGTAATTGGCAGGACGTAGAATGCGCGTGTTATCTTCAAGGAACGTATAGAACTCTTTCTTTTGCCAGACGTGGTTCCCGGTTGTCATAACCGTAATTCCAAGGCCAAGCAACTCCAGAGCAGTATCCTGAGTCAGTCCAAGGCCTCCTGCCGCATTTTCACCGTTAGCTATTATCGCGTCAGGCTCATAAGCTTGGACGAGTTCAGGTAAGGCGGCCTTTACTGCACGGCGCCCGGGTCTGCCTACGACATCACCTATGAAAAGAAGATTCAACCCGCGTCCTCCTTGAGCTTCAAGATTTCGTGCGCTCAGTCTGCTTATTGAAAACAAGAACGCGTCCTTCTTCGCGAAATCCTATTAGCTTTCTTTGCTGCACAGACTCTCTTAAGTCGTCCAGCATAGTCTCAATCATCTCATCTTGATATACCAATTCTTCTTCGAATTCGCCATCTTCGCTGTTTCCTTCGCTTATTAATTCAGAACCCAGCGCATATCTGGCAAGTTCAATTATGAGAGATATTTCTTCCTGGGTCAGGGTGGCGACATCTCGGGATATCTCCACAATCGATACGCTGTCAAAATCCAGCCGCTCCGCTTTGATCCTGGGAGTTCCTCTGTGCACCAGAGAGGCGTATACTTCTACACTCTCAAAGAGTCTATGGCAGAATGCATTCCACAATCGGTCGGAAATAGAAGATGATGTCATGAACGTAAACCTGAGAATCTTACCTTCCGGAACGAACTTTACCGTCGCTATTTCGGGATAGCGCACAAGTATAGAAATGAGAAGGCTTACACTGTTTGCCGTGCTGTCAGAAATGGCTTCCAATTGGGTATCAGCGTCATCCACCGTAACCACCCCTCCTTGCGACCTGTTCTCGCAGCTCAACTGAGAGTTCGCCATGGAGACGAAAACTCCTGCTAAGACAGTTCTCATGAACTCCGGCGGGGCGGGCGACGCCCGCCCCAAATCGTAACGCTGTGTTATTTTGCATAATCCACTACACGGGTCTCCCGAATTACGGTGACCTTGATCTGCCCTGGGTAATCCAGTTCCTTCTCAATCTTTAAGACAATGTCCCTCGATAGGCGGACGGCAGCTAAGTCATCAATCTTATCAGGCTTCACCATTATCCGGATTTCGCGGCCGGCCTGAATTGCGAAAGACTTTTCAACTCCTTCAAAGGAGTCAGCAACCTCTTCTAGCTTGGCCAGACGCTTCATATATGATTCCAGCGTTTCGCGCCTGGCGCCTGGGCGCGCCGCTGATACTGCGTCTGCAGCTTGCACAAGGACCGCTTCAACCGTATGAGGGTCTTCATCACCGTGATGAGCCGCAATTGCATGGATTACTTCAGGCGATTCCTTGTACCTTCGCGCAATATCCACACCTATCTGAACATGTGGCCCCTCAACTTCATGATCCACGGCTTTGCCGATATCATGAAGAAGGCCTGCTCGTTTCGCTATCATCACGTTGGCGCCCAGTTCGGCTGCCATGCCTGCTGCAAGATAAGCTACTTCTATGGAGTGTCTCAGCACATTCTGCCCAAAACTGGATCTGAATCTCAACCTTCCGAGCAGGCGAATAAGATCAGGGTTAAGGCCGTGAACTCCTACTTCGATAGCAGCGCCTTCCCCTTCTTCCTTTATTATATTATCGACTTCCTTCTGTGCTTTCTCCACCATCTCTTCAATTCTGGCAGGATGAATTCGCCCGTCATTTATGAGCTTCTCCAACGCTATTTTCGCTACTTCTCGCCTGACTGGATCGAAAGCAGACAGAATCACTGCCTCCGGGGTATCATCAATAATAAGGTCAACCCCGGTAAGGGTCTCAAGAGCTCTGATGTTTCTCCCTTCCCTCCCGATGATTCTTCCTTTCATCTCATCGTTAGGAAGCGCTACCACGGATACGCTGGTTTCAGCGACATGGTCAGCCGCGTAGCGCTGGATTGCGGTAGCAATGATTTCCCTTGCTTTTCGGTCTGCTTCTTCTTTAGTTTGTGCCTCGATATCACGTATCATTATTGCGGCTTCGTGATGAAGTTCGTCTTCAATGCTCTTTAGGAGAAGCTCTCTGGCTTCATCCGAAGACAAACCTGACAACCGTTCAAGTTCTGCTCTTTGCTCTTCGTACACCCGTGTGAGATTGTTCCTGAGCTCATCAAGCTCTTTCTCTCTTCTGTTTATGGCTTCTTCCTTGCGTTCAATAGCCTCTCCTTTGCGATCGAGGCTTTCTTCCTTCTGAAAAAGCCGTCTTTCACTTCTTTGAAGCTCTGCTCGTCGTGCACGGCTTTCTTGCTCAATGTCGGTACGAAGGCGATGCGCTTCTTCTTTAGCTTCCAGGAGAATCTCTCTCCTGGCTGCTTCAGCCTCCTTCTCCGCCTCTTCGACTATTCTCTCGGCAGCTTGCTCTGCAGAACCGATTTTTGCCTCAGCAAGAATCCGCCTGGTAAAATAACCGATGCCAAAGCCTGCTACAACGGCAGCTATTGCTATTAGTAAATTTGCAGCGATATTGTATACACCTCCTTTTCACGAATAAGGCCGAGCGCGAACTCGGCCACTAGATAAAAGACTTGCGTTATCGTCACTTGGTCTAGTGCCGGAGCCGTACCTCCGGCTGGAACCGGAATTCATCGCTATTGTACCTTTTGGATATACAAGTGTCAAGGTAGACCCCGGATGCTCCGGGAACTACTTCAACACCTTAATCAGTGTATCCCTGATGACATTAGGTGCAAATCCTCTCCTTGCCAGGTACCCGTAAAGTCTTCTTGCTGTTCTTTCTCTGTCATCTGAGCCCCTTCGTGCAACCCACTCATTTGCAAGCTCCAGTGCATTGGCCTCTTCTCTACCTTCCGGAAAGACGCTCTCAACAGCACATTCAGCCATATCCTTTGGGATTCCACGTTTTCTTAATTCAACGAGAATGCGATATGGCCCGAATTTGTCATAAGCTGCCCGAAACTCTGCAAAATGCATAGCGTATTTCTTGTCATCAACATAACCCAAGTCTTTCATTTCCCCGGCGATACCGGTTATGATATCCTCGTCAAAACCCTTTTTTCGCAGTTTGTCTACGAGCTCCGCCATGGTACGATCTTTTATCGTAAGGAGGCGAAGCGCGTATTGCCTACCGCGTTTTCTAGTGTTCTCCATATTTGCCGACACTATCCATTATCAGTATTGATGTAAGTCTCACCTCTGTTATCATACATGTTCTCGTTTGGCAAAGAAAGTCCTCTCTTACGCGCAACCGCGTGAAAACAAAAAGGAAGGATAACATCCTTCCTCGAAACTGAGATGCTGCAATAGCACGACTGCAGTAACACGACTGCAGCAACACGACATGCATTACATGTGGCGAGATACCGAGCTTAATCAGACTTCTTGTTTTTACTCTCTTCCGGTAGTTTAAGGGGTTTCAGGCCCGATATTTCTCGGATTTTGCCTTCGACTTCACGTGTGATATCCGGATTTTCCTTCAAGAAGTTCCTTGCGTTTTCTCTGCCTTGCCCCATTTTGATGTCACCGTATGAATACCAGGTGCCGCTTCTCGTTATAACGTTATTGGCTTCTCCCAGGTCAAGTATGGCCCCTTCCCGGGAAATGCCTTCTCCGTAAAGAATGTCGAATTCTGCATCTCGGAATGGAGGGGCAATCTTGTTCTTTACAACTCGGGCCCTGGTACGACTGCCTATTATCTGCTGACCCTGTTTAAGAGACTCCACTCTTCTTACTTCCAGGCGCACGGTAGAGTAGAACTTCAGAGCTCGACCGCCCGGTGTGACCTCGGGATTCCCAAACATGATGCCAACTTTTTCACGTATCTGGTTTATGAATATGGCACAAGTCCGCGACTTTCCTATGACCGCAGTCAGTTTCCTGAGAGCCTGCGACATAAGTCTGGCTTGCAGGCCAACGTGAGCGTCTCCCATTTCTCCTTCAATCTCAGCTCTTGGAGTCAATGCTGCCACAGAGTCTATGACCACTACGTCCACTGCACCGCTTCGAACAAGGGCTTCGGCTATTTCCAGAGCTTGTTCCCCGGTGTCAGGCTGAGAAATGAGAAGGTTATCAGTATCAACACCTAACCGGTTGGCATAAACCGGATCCAGAGCGTGTTCTGCATCAATGAAAGCTGCGATGCCACCGATTCTCTGTGCTTCAGCGATTATGTGAAGAGCGACTGTTGTTTTGCCTGAGGACTCAGGGCCATAGATCTCAATGACTCGTCCGCGCGGCATGCCGCCTACTCCTAAGGCGATATCCAGGGATAAGGCTCCTGTAGGGATTGTGTCAATTTCAAATTGGGTATCTGCATCACCCAGCTTCATTATCGAGCCTTTCCCAAATTGCTTTTCTATTTGAGATAACGCCATATCAAGGGCTTTTCTCTTATCCTTGTCCATAAGGCTCTCCCTTCTTCCCATGCTTGTCCATGATAATTGTATCCCACTTGTCCTTTGTTCTCAATGTCCGTAATTCCTCATCAACCTCACTCACCGCTATGTGGGAACCAAATATCATTATGGGAACGCTTGTTCCCTATTTAGCTCTTCATATCGCGTCCATACGTCATATCTCGGTGGGGAGCTGAAGAGGAATAATGTCAATCGGAGTGTATATGGGCCCTTTCGTTGTCAGCTCACTGGCGGTGAACTGAATATTCGCAACTTCCATCTTGCCTCTTACTCTGATGTGGGAATTCAGCTTTTCAAGAAGAGTTTTGAGGTTTCGGGGAGATCTGACTCTCCCAATCGTAAGGTGTGGGGAGAAGCCCCTGCTGTCTCGCGCAAACCCCTCCATTTTCATAGCCTCTCCCACCGTTGACATAAGGTTTGCCAAATCTTCTCTGCCTGTGCTCACACCTACCCACAAAACTCTCGGGTTCTGTAAATGAGGAAAAGCTCCTACGCGGTCAAGCTGCAGCGGAAACCCGGGCGAATCACCGATACACTCCCTCAGCGCGTCAGCGATAATTGGAATGCGCGTCTTCTCAACGTCACCTAAGAACTGTAACGTAAAATGAAGATTGCAGGGTTCAACCCATTTAATATCAGCTCCGCTATGTGACAATTTCCTTTGAATGGCTGCTATTTCCCGGTGAAGAGACTGATGAAGGAATACTGCAACAAAGCATCGAACAGTATCCACTATTAGGCCTCCAGTTCAATGTAGGTTACGTGAACGGAATATAGTATATGGGTTCGATGAATATCCGATATTGCCTTCTTGTACCATCCCTATTTCACTACAAGTTCCTACTTAATCATGGCGCAACAAGTGCCTGCGAAGAATATCCAAGCTTCTCTTAGCCGCTCTTTCTTTTATCTCACTACGGGTTCCGAAAAACTGAAAACGTCCGCAGGTAATCCCGTGTTTCCAGGCCAATCCTATGAAAACAAGCCCTATGTTATGCAGACGGTCATCTTTTTTAGGGCCTGCCACCCCTGTTGTGGAAATCGATACTTCAGCTCCGGAGAGGGAAAGGATCCCCCTTGCCATTCCAAGCGCCACTTCTCTGCTTACTACTCCATATCGCTCCACATCATCGCCGGAGACACCCAGAACCTTAATTTTCGCGCTATCACTGTAACTTGTCACCGCAAGGCCCAATACTTTGGAGCAACCGGGCACTTCAGTAAGCTTGTGGGAAATGAGCCCTCCGGTAACCGATTCTGCCACCGCGCATGTTAGATTCCGTTCCTTCAGAAGCCTCACCACGACATGCTGGATTTCATCGTCTCCGGTTCCATAGACGTCATGTCCCAGGCACTCTCGTAACTCGGTTTCGACTCCATCAATCATCGCGCCGGCTTCTTCTCTTGAGGAAGCTTTTGCAGTTATTCTCAACATGACTTCACCCAGTGACACCAGCGGAGCTATTGTAGGATTGGATTTTCCGTGAAGAAGATGCCTTATTCTATCCTCAATTTCAGCTTCCCCGGGACCGCAAATCCTAAGTGTCCTGGAGGAGATTACCCGGCCTCCACCTTCAAGGCGCGTCAGGTAAGGAATGACTGAGAGATCCATCATGGCTTCCATTTCTCCCGGTACGCCCGGAAGACAGATCACGTGCTTGCCCATGTTCTCTGCTATCAGGCCACATGCCGTACCACGGGGGTTCGGTATCAAAGTTGCGCCTTCGGGGACTTGTGCCAGACGCCTCAGGCTTGCCCGGTCTTGGTGTCCCCATCTATTCAGTAACGACGAAGCATGTGTCATTGCTTCATCAGAGTGGATCTGCCGTACGCCCAAGACCTCTGAAACCACCTCGCGGGTTATGTCATCTTCAGTCGGGCCGAGTCCGCCTGTGACAATCACGAGGTCAGCCCGGCTGAGGGCTTCCGCGAGTGCGGCCGTGGCCCTTAGTTTATTATCTCCGACTGCTGCTTTGTGGTAAAGGCTGATTCCGATTTCCGCCAGCTTACGGCCAATATAGGCAGAATTGGTGTCCACAACGTGTCCAAGGAGTAATTCAGTGCCAATCATCAGAATCTCTGCGATCACGCCAAAATACCCTCCCCGATCAAACCTCTGTTACCCGGCGGGGTACTGCCTATCCTCAAGGAGCCTTGCTTGTGTTGAGGACGCCCCAAGTAGTTCATTAGTTTTCGCCGGTTTTCCGATTGTCCTGGGTGGCCCCGCACGGTACGTACGTTTTCTGAGGCCGGTGATTGCAACGAGGGGTGTCAAAATCCGGCCGTTAGCCTACGGGCCGGATTCTGTCAAGGCAACTCGCTTGGGGAGCCGTCCCCTTAGTGCAACACCGGTAACCCCACGCGGTACGCACATTTTCCGGAACCGGCGATTACTTGCTTATGGCAATCTGCTTAGTTGGTCTCAACCCAACATCCTTCGGAAGTCCTCGCCCTCAATCCTTTCAGTCCGGATTATGTGGGCGCTGATTTCCTTGAGAACACTTAGCCTGGATTCCAGGATCATCCCTGCCCTTTTCTCTTGAGTCTTGAGAATACTGCTTAATGTCTCGTGGTAGACTTGCTTCGGGAGTTCATCAACACTGACAATCCCTGCCTCGGACATTCCTGCGCTAATGAGTCTTCGCGAAATCTCCAAAGCCTGCTCAAAGTCGTTGGATGAACCTGTGGATTTTGATCCAAACACAAGTTCTTCAGCGACTGAGCCTGCCAGAAGTATGGCTATCTGCTCTTCCAGGTAACCGCAGGTATACAGATGGTAGTCATCTTCCTGGGAATGCCTTGTATAGCCAAGGGCCTGGCCTCTTGACATGACGGTAATCGTAGATACTGATCCGGGACGCAATACCTCACTGACTATCCCATGCCCCACCTCATGATGAGCGATTCTATTCATCTCTTCTTCTGTGGGACGGCGATCCAGTTTCTCCCCCATAATCACCTTGTCGATGGCTTCCCTTAGTTCATCTTGACCTATGGTGGTTTTCCCTTTTCGCATTGACAAGATGGCAGCCTCGTTCGCCAGGTTCTCAAGGTGAGCCCCGGAGAACCCCAGCGTGTCCATGGCAATTTCATCAAGATCCACGTTCTCTTCAAACGGCTTCCCCGCTGAGTGAATCTTCAGTATGTGAAGCCTGCCTTGCCGATCAGGGAGGTCCACCCGCACTATGCGATCGAATCTCCCAGGCCTGGTGAGAGCGGGATCAAGCAGATCCGCCCTGTTAGTGGCAGCCATTACAAGCAATCTGACGTCATCATGCGGGCTTATTCCGTCCATCTCCACAAGCAGTTGATTAAGGGTTTGATCGTATTCCAAATGACTGCTGTGCCTTCCGCGTTTTCCTCCGAGGACCTCTATTTCATCTATGAATATCATTGCAGATTCGCGGCCCTCGCGCAATGCGGAAGACCTTGCAGTAGAGAACAATTGGCGAACCCGCTGCGCGCCTACGCCTGCATACATCTCAATAAACTCCGATCCTGACGATGCTACGAAAACACTCTTCGTGTGGTTGGCAGCAGCCTTCGCCAGGAGGGTCTTCCCTGTACCCGGAGGGCCTGTCAACAGGATTCCCCTTAGCGGCCTGATTCCCAGCTTTCGTGAACGCTCGGAATCAACGATAAACTCCAAAGCTTCCAGGAGTTCGCGCTTTGCCACTTCCTGTCCGCCGATCCCTTCAAAGGAAACCTTTGTGTTTCTCCGGTCCTGCTTATTCCCTCCGATAATCTGAAAGCGCTTTCCTAGCTGAGCCCCGGATCGGATAAACCACACGGCTGCACCGAATATCGCAAGCAGGAGAAATATGCTTATATCATAACCTAAGGCAGCCAGGAACACAATTCCGGCAAGGGCTACCCCAATTCCGATCTCCTTTGCCATGGTATTCCTCTCATCCTTTCTTGGCTCGGAGTCTAAGAAGCCTTCCCTCTTGGAATGACTTCATATAGATAGTAATCTCCCTTGTGCAACTGCACGTACACATAGTCTCCGTCTACTCCCACGTTCCATCGATCCAGCTCCGCTTCCTTCGCCTCTTCGTCTATTGCCAGGGACATGGCGTAGAAGCTCCCTCTGGCCAGCGCTTCTTCTATGTGAATGCGCATACTGCGGAACGTCTCCTCCAGCCCATTGCCGCGCCTATCCGTTACAGTGAGGGCAGCAGGCGTTCTACCGGTAGCCTCCTCAATGCCTGCCCAAAGTTGAGCATATTCAGACTGTATGTCCTGGACATTGCCTAGGTCAACGCTTACGCACAGGCCTTCCGCACACTCAGAAACAGTGTAGTCCAGAACTCCTGCCTGCTGCGTAAAGAACTGATGGAGGGGTCTTCTCACTTTCATACTGTAGCTTGCAGCGCGTCCTCCGTAGAGTGCAACGAGCGTGATAATGAATACTATAGCAATTCGCTTGATATCAAGCCCCAATAGTTGCAATCCCTTCCCCTCTCCCTTCTGCAGGATTGTCTGAATTATAACATAAAGCCCTCGGCTCATCGAGGGCAAACATCAGGTAAACATAGGAATTGGCACATCTGCAATCAGGCGGTTCCCCGCTTTATACGGGGTTTCGAGCAAGGCTTGCGCTACGAAGGAATTCCACCTTCTCCGAAGGAGCATCATGCTCAAAGATGTAACTGCCGGCAACCAGGACATTGGCCCCGGCCTTTGTCACGATGGGAGCAGTGATATCATTGATTCCGCCGTCGACTTCCACGTCAATGTTCTGTCCTGCCCTATCCGCCATTTCTCTGACCTTTCTGATCTTGGTCACCATTTCAGGTATGAAAGCCTGTCCGCCGAATCCGGGATTCACTGTCATGACAAGCACGAGATCTACCATGTCAATGATATGCTCTATCATGATAACCGGGGTTGCAGGGCAAAGTGCGACCCCGGGTGAGCATCCGGCATCTCTGATCGCCCGGATAGTCCTGTGGAGATGGCAGGAAGTCTCTGCGTGAACTGTAATGATTGAACTGCCTGCTTTGGCAAAAGCCTCAATGTAGAGCTCAGGGTTGTCTATCATAAGGTGGACATCAAGGGGAAGATCAGTTGACTTCCGAAGATCGCTTACCACAGGCGGGCCTATCGTTATGTTGGGAACAAAGTGGCCGTCCATTACATCTACGTGTAGCAGGTCGGCATTTCCCACACTCTCTATAGACGTAGCCAGGTTCGCGAAATCCGCTGAGAGTATTGACGGAGCAATCTTGATTGTCATCTGCCTCTCCTCCTTTCTCTTTCTGTTGATTCAAGCAAGAGTTTCACATAGTGACTGTACCGGAATTCAGCGATATGACCGGCTTCTACAGCCTTTTTCACACCGCAGTCAGGCTCTTTATGATGAACACAGGTAGAGAACTTGCAGTCTTCCATGGGTATTTTGAATTCGCGGAATAGGTAACCAAGGGTTCTACTGTCAATTCTGTCAAGGTCCAGCTTAGAAAAACCGGGAGTATCAGCGACGTATCCTGCAGGCTCGATCTTAAGGAGGTGTGGGTATCGAGTTGTGTGCCTGCCGCGTCCGGTTTTTGCGCTGACCTCCCCTGTTTCAAGCCTCAGTCCCGGCTCCAGGGAGTTGAGAAGCGCGGATTTTCCCACACCTGACGGGCCTGCGAACACAGAGAGCTTCCCCGAAAGCGCTTTCCGTAGTCCTGTCATTCCCCAACCTGCCCGGGCACTCGTCTTTATCGTTTTATACCCTGCGTTTCTATATGGTTTGGTAAGTTTATCCGCAGCGTACCTACTTACCAGGTCAATCTTATTGAAGCATATCACAATATCCAGAGAGTCTACCTCAACTGTTGTAAGGATTCTGTCAAGCAATTCCAGATCAGGAGATGGTTCACTGCATGCCATAACAACGACAGCTTGATCTACATTCGCCACAGGGGGCCGATAGAGGCGTGTTTGTCGTGGGAGTACATCCTCAATGACTCCGTACAGGCCGTCCCGCGAGGTAAAAGTGAATGAGACAATGTCCCCTACGAGAACGTCCTTGTCCTCCTTCTGGAGCCTGCCCCGTATCTTGCAGTCAACAACAGTATCTCCGTGGCTGACAAAGTAGTGGCCTGAATATGCCTTAATAACACGTCCTTCCGGCATCCACCGTCCTCCTGTTATCCTTTGGGAACTGATTCGTCCCTGTATAGGACTCCTCCGATGTAAACCCTGACCCTCATCTTCCGGCCCCATGCGTTGATCTGCTTCTCAATGCGTTCACCCGGCGTATGCATACCTACGTAATAGTCTCTTTCGCCATAGTAGTCATTGATACGAATTCTGACTTCCTGTAAATCTGTTCCCGGAGGGACTACAATAGTGACCAGGCTTGAGATAGGTGTAATTGCGTCAAGAAGAGATGAAGTATCCTGACCTTTGCCTACGACGAAATCTACAGGTGAGCCCAGTGCGGCAAGTTGCCCCGACTCCGGCTGTTGACTGAATATAATTCCGGGTTGTGCCCCTTCCCTGGCTTCCTCGGTTACTCGCCCTTTAACCAAACCTGAGACAGTCAGCAGGGACTCAGCTTGGGCTATATCCATACCTCGAAAATCCTGAACTGTCACGAGTTGAGGTTCAGGACCGTCACTTACGACAATTTCCACAATGGTGCCCTTTTCTACTTGGGCTCCTGCAGGAGGAGACTGAGAGGCCACCTTGTTTACTTCTACCTCGTTACTGTAATCCCTTGACTGAGCGCCTGGCAGGAGTTCCAGCCTCTCCAGTTCCAGCATGGCTTCACGAAGACTCAGCCCCAGGAGATCCGGCATTTCCACAATCTCTTTTCCCAGACTCACGACCAGGGTGACTTTACTGTTCATTTTCACCCTTTCGTATGCAGCAGGACGCTGAGATATTACGCGGTTAGCCGGAACGGTCTCATCGTATCGTTTGTCAGGGGAGTCAAGCCGTACATGAGCTTTGTCTGCAAGGATCTCCGCTTCTTCAAGAGTCTTTCCTGTAAAATCCGGCACTCTCACTTCTTCTACATAAAGCCATTCAGGCAACATAAAGATGATGCCGGCTGCAATTGCAAGTAGAGCAAGAACAAGGAACAATGTTACAAAGACAGTACGTCGTGGATTGCCGTTCTTCGGTTTACGTCTCACCTGCGTCTCCTCCATGTCAGCCCCGGGATCCGACGGAGATGATAGGACCTGTGCAGTCAGGTCCGTAAGAGTAGTATCGCTATCCATATGAATATCATCATTCGCAGCGTCATAATCGTTGCCGGGGAACGCATATGGTTCTAACGCTCTCATCATATGTCTTGCGTCTTGATAACGCCGGGAAGGATTTTTTTCAAGGGCTTTCAGCACTATCCGTTCAAGACCCAAGGGGATTGCCTCATTAATCTCTGTAGGAGGGGTCACAGAAGTCTCGAGGTGCTTCAGTGCTATGGAGATGGGACTCTCACCCCTAAAAGGCACAGTACCTGTTAGCATTTCGTACAGGACGACACCTGACGAATAGATATCGGATTGTGCTTCTACTGCATCGCCGCGGGCCTGTTCCGGTGAAAAGTAGTTTACCGTTCCTATTATCGTTCCGGTATCAGTCAGAGTTGACGCGCTCAGCGCCCTTGCGATACCGAAATCTGTGACTTTCACTCTTTCGTCTGAAGTCACCATGACGTTGTGAGGCTTAATATCCCTGTGCACAATTCCGTTCTCATGAGCATGCTGCAAGGCAGCCAGAATTTGCCAGGCTATCCGGGCAGCTCTCTGCGACGGTAAATGGCCGGACTTGCGGATAGCCTCTTTGAGGCTTGTGCCGCTTACATACTCCATTACTATATAGTAGTGTTCTTCGTCTTTGCCGACATCATATATACTGACAATATTGGGATGTGAAAGACCTGCTGCAGCCTGAGCTTCCCTTCGAAAACGCTCGACAAACTCTTCGTTGGATGCAAATTGGGGCCTTAGGACTTTTATCGCAACTGTTCGATTCAGGATTTGGCAGTGAGCTTTATATACCTCCGCCATCCCGCCTGAACCCAACTTAGAGAGTATCTTATATCTCTTACCGAGAACCTCCCCTACCATCTCTGAACCTCACCTGCTTCGCATTTCAGGTTTGAGTGCCGATAAACACAGCAACAACCGTGACGTTGTCGTGTCCGCCGTTTGTGTTTGCCAGAGCAATGAGCTCATCCACAACTGCCCGAGGGGCTTGCCGGGACACAACCACGTCCAGAATCTCAGAGTCGTCTATAGCCCCTGACAGCCCGTCTGTACATAAGATAAAACGGTCCCCGGGTTCCACCTTCCAATCGACTATTTCCATGTCCACTGCCGGTAGTGTACCTATGGCTCGAGTCAAAAGGTTGCGCTGGGGATGGACCTTCGCTTCACTCTTCGTCAGCATTCCCATCCTGACAAGCTCACCCACAACAGAGTGGTCTTCTGTCAGTTGATATATGACATCTTGCCTTACCAGATATGCTCTGCTGTCTCCTACGTGCCCTATATATGCCGTGCCGTCTTGGATAAGTAAAGCTGTCAGTGTAGTGCCCATGCCTTTACAATTCTCATCGCGTATGGAGCGCCTGTAAATTGCAGCGTTAATTCCTTGGAATGCCTCCCTGAGTCTGCCGGCCGGATCGCTTTCAGAAGACAACAAGTATTCTTCAAGCATCTTCACAGCCATTTTACTGGCAACTTCTCCTGCCTCATGCCCACCGAGGCCGTCAGCTACGGCAAATAAGACGTCACTTAGCAGGTAATTATCCTCATTTACCGTCCTTACAAGCCCCACGTCAGTACGGGCGGAGGCCTCCATATAATCCACCCCCGTTCAAGAGTGTCTAAAAGGAAGTATAACCTTGAATTGCCTTACCTGCAACACCTGCGACGCAACTGACCGCAGGCTGCATTGACATCCAAGCCCAGATCTCTCCTCACAGTGACGGGAATAGACGCATCTTGGAGTATCTTATGAAACCTGCTTATCCGTTCAGTTGTAGGCCTTGAGTATTTTCTCTCATCGATAGGATTAAGGGGTATCAAGTTTACGTGGCAAGCCTGCCCTTGGAGCAGATCCGCAAGCTGACCGGCGTGCACCTGGCTGTCATTGACATCTCGAATCAGCGCATACTCAAAAGTCACTCGCCTGCCTGTACGCTCTCTATAGAAAGCTGCTGCATCCATTAATTCCGCAATCGGATACCGCCGATTTATCGGCATCAGCATTTGGCGAACATCATCAGTAGCCGCATGCAGGGAGATGGAGAGAGTCACCGGTATCTCTTCCTCTGCAAGCCTCCGTATTCCCGGCGCCAGTCCGCAAGTGGACACAGTCATACGGCGAAAACTAATCCCTAATCCCCCTTTGGCGTTGAGAATGCGTAACGCCTTGACTGCTGCCTCATAGTTGTCAAGGGGTTCCCCTGTACCCATAAGGACTATGTTTCCGACATTGGCACCGAAGAGGGCTACATCTTCTTGGATTCTGAGTGCTTCATCCACTATCTCGGACGCAGTAAGGTCTCGAACGAATCCGGAAAGTCCTGATGCACAAAAGGAGCAAGCCATTTTGCAGCCAATCTGCGTGGAAAGACAGGCAGTGATACCGTACCTATATTCCATTCTGACAGCTTCTATAGCATTTTTGTCATGAGTCTCCAGTAAATACTTTACCGTACCTTTCTTGCCTTCATTTCTTGCGCGTACGTCAAGGCATCTTATGTATGAGGTTTCCTTGAGTTTTTGGCGAAGCGCCAGGGGCAGGTTAGTCATATGGTCAAAAGAGCACACAAGGTGCTTATGGACCCATGAGAATATCTGGTCACCCCTGTACGAAGGTTGTCCCAGCGATACCACAAAGCTGCTCAGTTCGTCAGGGAGAAGGCTTTTGATGTCTTCCATCTGGATTCCTCCCAGTGAGTTAATTCATCTCTTTCAGTAGGATTTCCTCTTGCCGGTATTAGAGATGACATTGCGTATGCGCCATAGGTTATTATAGACTGTAACAAGGGGGTTGTCATATGGATACGCTTCTCTATCTTGTAAGGCATGGCATAACCAAGTGGAATGACGAGAGAAGATATCAAGGACAGCGCGATTTGCCTCTGTCCGACGCGGGTCGGCTACAAGCCGAAAAAGTCGCCCGACGATTTCAAGGGGTGGAGATTGCTGCCGTGTACTCCAGTGACCTCGCCAGGGCAATGGATACCGCGCATTTCATAGGCAAGACCCATGGGCTTCCTGTGATCCCCCTGGGAGAGCTTCGCGAGATAGATGTCGGAATGTGGGAGGGTAAGAGCTTTGAAGAACTCCGGCATACGGAGAGAGAACTCCTTGAACACCGGCTTTCTGACATCGTAAACAACCCTATCCCGGGCGGTGAGTCATACGCTCAGCTTAGGGATAGGGTTATCCCGAAATTCACGGAACTCATCAGCATCCATAGGGGTTCATCCATATGTATTGTGAGTCACAGCGGCCCCTTGAAATTGATAATCTGCCATGCCCTGGGTATGGAGCCTTACGGACGTCTTAGATTCGAATTGGCAAACGCCGGTGTAAGCGCGGTTGCATGCACCGGCGATATGCGGATTCGAGTATGTTTTCTAAACGACACATGTCATCTCGTTACTTGATAACGACTCCAAGCACTGCCACAAGGCCTAAGAGCACTTTGAGAAGCCCGTTCTCTTTGCGTAGCTTGTCAAGATCCTTGGTTGTTTGCCCTTTGAAGGCTGCAAGATCCGATGACAGGGTCGTAAGCCCGCTCTCTAGTGAGGTATAAGATGAGATTCTGGCGGTGCGCTCGTTCCTGAAAGCGTCTTCCAGGCTCAGAGTCTTTCCGCGAAGGGCATTCAGCTCATCAGTGAAAGATGTACCCTCTTGCTCTGTTTTGGACGTGAGCTGAGAAACCTTGCTGTCCAGTTCAGAAACTGCCTGTTTCGACAAGGTAATCTCAGCAGCATGCTCACTTACGGCCACAGATACGCTGTCAAGATCTTTCCGTATAGCCGCTACTTGAGGTTCGAGGGAGGTAAGCCTCAAAACAGTGGCACTGAGATCCTCTTCCAGTTGAGCAAACTTCGTCCCATGGGTACCAACTTGTGTCCCCAGCTCAAGCAAGCCCGCCTCCGTCCTCAGAGCAAGCTCATGGGTGTCGCCGATTCTCTCGGCAAGCTTCGTTTCCACCTGGGTAATGCGTGCGTCGAGCTTCTCTTGGCCTCTCATAATATCTGAGATGATTTTGTCGACTTCACCCTTCATTTCACGTTGGGTGAAAGTAAGCTTTGCAATATCCTCTTGCATCACTTGCCGAGCCTTATCATTTTCATCCATGGTTTTCGCAAATACCTGCAGCTCAGTGGCAATAAGGACAAGTTCCTCACGGAATTCACCTGACAGTTTCCTCAGCAACTCAACGTCTTCCGGAGTTGCGCCGACACGTCCTGTACCTACCTCATTCAGGAGTCTTGCTATCACCGTAGCAAGGGTATACCTGTCCACAGCCTTAGTCCCCTGGAATGTTCCGTCTCCGTACAGGCCGAGATACCCTTTGTCCACAAGTAATTTCACAGATTGGTATGCCCAATGTTCTTTCGGCACATCTTTAATCTCTGCGCTCGCGCCGTGATATGGCACAAGGCATGCGACAAGGGATGCCAAGACTACGAAGGTAATGGTGTTGAGACGTGATTTCCCGGTTAACATGTAACCCCCTCCAATCCTGAGTATGAGTTCATTAGTTTTCGCCGGTTTTCCGATTGTCTTGGGTGGACCCGCGCGGTACGCACACTTTCCAGAGCCGGCGATCACTTATGGCAATCTGCTTTGTTCAGTGCGGCGCCATATTACTTGTCGGTGACAATCACGGATCCATGCTCAACTGAAGTGACCACTACTTGCCCTTCTCTTCCCAAGAGGGACATGTTACGCAGAAGGACATGGCTTTGTCCCGGAGCTTTTGCCCTGAAGCCGATAGTCGCCAACTCACCGGTGATATCGGCGGGTTGAGTCAGGCGTCCGTAAACATCTGTCAAGAGTCCTAAAGGATTCTGAATTACCCCCTCATTCCATTCAGACATCCTTCTGCCTTCCACGAAGACCGTCCCTCTGGATACATAGACAACCTCGACAATGGACGGGTCAAAGTTTAAATCAAATTTCACTTGCTGAAATCCCTTTAAGTTGCGAGCCAGGATTCTCACTATGAAGAATTTCCCTTGCCCTACAGGAGAGGCGGGAGTCTCCAACAGCAGTCTGGATCGTAACATAGGCACGCCTATGTCGGTGGCTGTCATTAGGGTGTCTGTATTTTGCGCATCCACCTTCACCCTGTAATCGAAAGCCCCCGCTTCGCCAAATGGGACGAGATACCATGAGACATCGCAGGTTTCACCGGGGACAATCTGCCCGGGAAACCGTGAGGATCTTTCACTTGGGGCCAGAACGATTCCGTAATCAGGCGTGAGAGTGACTTTAACACCGTATGCAGGCGCACCGCCTGAGTTATTGATCTTGGCGCATACCTTTAACGGATATGGATGAAACATATCATCCATTACTCCGAACATGGGCGGCGCCAGAACAGAAAGACTGAGTCTCGGGGGAGCCAGAATAGTCACCTCACGATACACTTCATTCCTCTCGGCGTTTTCAGCCTCCACGGCAACTCCGTATCCAAGGGTTGTCTGCTCCTTTATGCCTGATGTGACCTCCCATGCTATCTGACGGGTTTCACCCGGCGCCAGGTGGCCGAGGCTTTCCCGGCTTCCGGCACCTGATGCAAGAGTGAGGCCCGGCGGGAGGTTAAGATGGACATTAACGTCAAGCGCAAGTGTGGGCCCGTTATTCTCTACATATGCCACAATCGGGAATACAATAGGCTTATCCTTTTCAGAAGTGACTTCTGCAGGGGATGTGACACCGAGTGCAAGGACTCCCGGTGCGATACTTATTCCGCCCATACCGTAGAGGGTAGTGTATTCCCTGGATTCACCGGGCTTAAGTGTCTCTGCATCCCAGAAAAGGGCGAGCGCGCTGTCGAGTTCATACTCTCCTTCCCGAAGAAACTCGCGGCCGTAAATAACAAAGGCATCCCACACTCTGTCAGCAAGGTTTCCCCAATTTGTGAAGACTACCCTATCGGGAGGCGTGGCGCCTGCGCCCATCAAAGTCGCCTGACTGGTCACTGACGGGCTTGACAGCGAGTCAAAAGCCTGGACAAAGCGGGGCATTTCGTGTAGCTCAAAGACGGTGTCAGACGTAATTGCCCGGTCTCGGGCACGAAAAGGAGCTCCGTCATTTGATCCGAGCATGGTATCAAGCATCATACGGACTCCCACTTTATGGTCGATGTTTCCCAGATTCGTCACCACATACGTGATCTTTGCCGTGTCAAGTAACCCTGTGGTAGTTGATCTCACAATGCTAAGCATCTGAGACGCTTCAATATCGCCGAACCTCCATGTGGAGACAATACTGTTGCCTCCGATAACCTCAGGACCGGAAATCCTCTTGCCATACATGCCATGCCTTCCTGCGCGTGTTTCAGTGTCGCCGCCGAAAACGTAATCCTGCCCGTCTATCTTAAGAGTCGTATACGAAGTCCAAGGCCTCGGACGGCCGTACACCAGGGGCATGTTGTCATCTCGCGGATTCAGAGGATCACCGCCTGTGGAATCAACTGCAAACCTGCCTGTAGCATCATCTGATTGGTTCACGAAAACCCTTATGTACTGGTTCGATATCTCCAGGTTCCCGTAGCCTGCTGCAGACGCGGTTGGGCCCTTTGGATTTCCGATATTGCTGATGCAGGCAAATAGTGTAAATGCCATAAAAACAGAGAGCAGGCGTCTTCGGCTTATTCTCATTAGGGACACTCCTTTAATCTTCCAGGACGGTAACCCCGCCGAACTGGACATTCACATCGGCTTCGCCCTTAAAAGACACTGTCACCCGGATATTGTACGGCCAGTTGATGCCTTTGAATTTCCAAAGGGCAACAATTGTCATTCTGGCTTGCTCGTCCAGCTCCGCGTAGCCTGAAGCTTGAGATACATTGACACTGCGTATCTTGCCATCCCTATCGACTGAGACTTCCAGCTCTACGTTGCCTATCAGGTCCACGTTTTGCGCACCCTTTGGGTATCTGGGAGGAGCGGAGTTGATCGCCAAGGACTCCCCTTTCCCGAACTCGTGTCCCTTTGGCTTTTGGGGCCCGGCCTCTTCCGCATCTTTAGAATTGCCTTTGGTTGCTGTCTCTTCGTCTTTTCCTGTCGCGTCTTCAGCATAAGACCCTCCACCGGTGTCACCGGATCCTTCCGCATCACCGACAGGTTCAGGGGAAGCCTCCTTGGCCTCTGGGATTGGTATAGTCTCGTCGGATGAACCAGTAAGTACTCTGCCCAAATCTTCCGGTTCCGGTTCAGGCTTGGGTTCTTCGATTTCAGGCTCACGCTCTGCGGCTACCGTTTCAGGCTCTACCTTCACTGCGGGAGTCTCAGGCTCAGGCTTCGCCACTGGGGTTTCAGGCTCAGGCTTTACCACCGGGGTTTCAGGTCCGGGCTGGGGAGCGGGTTCCTTCTTCGGTTCTTCCTCAGTCTTCTGCTTTTCCGGCTCAGCAGGCGCTTTCGACTCCCGGACAGTGGCTTTCTCCTCCAAAGTCGTATCCTTAATCTTTGCAGGGGTCGGAACCGTTGTACCGACAGAGCTTCCTTGCCTGGTAGAGGCAAAGGTCTGGGATATTTCTCCAAACTCCACCGGGTATACGGTGACTTGATGCGCCACTGTTATCGGAACGAGGAGGATTACGGCGACATGCAGCAAAATGGATACCATCAGGGAAAACCACATGTTCATCCTGTCGTCGTCGTGCTTCATCCTCGTCACCACCTCTCATTCATTCAAGGGACTATCTTCTTGGCTTATCCGCTGCCAATGCCAGTCTGCCTGCGCCTGCTAATCTTGCAACATCCATCACATCTACCAGCTTCTGGTAGCTTGTGGAACTGTCAGCCCTTATAACCACGATTTCATTGGGGTTTTTCTGAATACGCTGGTTAATCGTGACCTTCAGGCTGTCAAGGGAAGTCCTTTTGTCGCCTAAATATACATTTCCTGCCTTATCAATCGTTATAACAGTCGTGGATGCCTGTTGAGCCGTGGCTGTCTCGGCGCGCGGAAGTCTTATGTCAAGGCCTGCAGGGTTCGTGCGAAATGTTGTGAATAGCATGAAGAACACAATAAGAAAAGTCATTACGTCTACCATGGGCACGATATCAATTCTAGGCTTCTTGCGTCCGGTCCTTTGAAAGCGAAAGCTCATACGGTTGCACTCCCTCCATGAGCAACTTGACGATGTTCGTTGCAAACTCATTCATGTCTCGAATTCGCCTGTCAACTGCCCCGGTGATGAACACGTAGAGTATGTACGCCCCAACTGCAATTGAAAGCCCTGCTGCAGTAGTAATCAGAGCTTCCGCGATTCCGGCTGACAGGGCTCCTGCTTCCAGCAACTGAGGACTTGCAGCCAAGACATTGAAGTTCTTGATGAGCCCAAGGACAGTTCCGAGCAGGCCCAGAAGCGGCGCCACTGAAATCACCATTTCAAGGGTGGGCAGACGTCTTTCAAGAAGGTATACTTCACGCTCACCTGCCATTTTGACCTCCACCTCAACTTGCTCTCTTGGCCGGTTGGCTGATGCAAGAGCAGTTGCTGCAAGCGTCCCTATCTGCCCTTTAACCTTATGAACGGCCGCGACTGCATCTACCATGCGATCGCGTTCCAGGGCCAGAGCTATCAGTCTCAAAGCACGATCAGGATCTTGACTGGTTCGACGGAGGTACAGAATGCGTTCAAATACCACGGCAAGAGCTACTATTGAGCAGATTACCAACGGTATCATTACAGGGCCACCTTTAACTAGTACGTCAACCATATCTCGTTCCTCCAATCCGGCGAAGCTAGCTTGCCTCACCGACAAATATTCGACATGGCTTTCCAATGTTCCTTCACGTGTTCCAGCATCATCTATAATTTCCATTATACACGAGTATTACAAATTTAAGTTGCTCTTTGAGAACGACGAACAGCCACTATGCGCTCCCTTATGTAGGAAGCGTCCGTGGCTGTTCAGGTTTCAGCCGGTCTGTATCAGGCAGCCTGTATCAGGCAGCCTGCTATTTTTGACGTTCGTAAGGAATTCCGCTTGCAGCAGGTGGTACAGATCTTCCAATCACTCCGGCCAGTGCAGCCATGGTTAGAATATACGGGGCCATCAGCAGGAAGTCTCTGGGGATAAATGTAAGCCCCAGGGTCTGCGACAGAATTTGGAGAGCGTCGGCAAATCCAAAAAGAAGACATGCTCTTAACGTGCCGTACGGAGTCCACTTCCCGAAAATCATGGCTGCAAGGGCAATGAAACCTCTTCCTCCTGTCATGTTTTCCCGAAATTGGCTGAGAAAACCCAGTGACAGAGAAGCGCCTGCCAATCCGGCCAGAGCGCCACTTAGTAGCACACACAGGTACCTTACGGCAAAGACGTCAACTCCTACAGTCTCTGCTGCTTTCGGATGCTCTCCCACTGCTCTGATGCGGAGGCCAAGCCGAGTCTTAAACAGGACGAAGTTAGAAATAATCACGGCAATGAGAGAAAGATAAACAAAAGGAGTGTGTTTCCCAATCATTGCGCCGACAACAGGGATTTTCTCTATCAATGGGATAGTCCAATCAGCAACTTTCGCAACAGGAGGCGATTGGCCTGCATGCTCAAAAACCTTACGCAACATAAATCCTGTAAAGCCTACACTGAACAGGTTGATGGCTGTTCCGCTCACGACTTGGTTTGACTTATATTTAATGCACACCACGGCATGGAGCCAGGCAACTGCCACTCCGCTTATGACTGCTGCAAGGACCCCCAGCCAAGGCGCATGAGTGAAGTGTGAGACAAGCATTCCCATAAATGCTGCAATCAGCATTATGCCTTCAAGCGCGATATTGACAACACCTGAGCGCTCAGAGAAGACTCCTCCGAGGCCTGCCAGAATCAGGGGGGTTGCCATCCTCAGCGTAGATACTACCAGTGCAATGTAAATGGTAATATCAGCTAAATTGCTATTCTCCATCGCGTTCCACCTCCCCTGTATCTGCCAAAGCCTGGGTTCCGGGACTTCCGGACTTAAGTAATCGTCTGAGGACTTCGTCAGCAGCCACAATAATTACGATAGTCGCCTGTATGATACCGATGATTTGCTTGGGAATTTTCGCAATGCTCTGCATAGTGATTGCGCCTCTTGCCAAGGTTCCGAAGAGGGTTGCCGCAATCAGCACGCCAAAGGGGTGGTTGCGGCCCAAGAGCGCCACAGCAATACCGTCAAATCCGTAGCCTACAAATCCAAAAAGATCCAGGAACCTGAACTGAACACCCAGCGCCTGGACTGCACCTGCAGCACCTGACAATGCACCGCTTATGCTCATTGCAATGATTATGTCTCTCGATACGTTAATTCCACCGTATCGTGCTGCATGCGGATTGATGCCTACAGCCCTTATCTCATATCCGAGTGTAGTCTTAAACAGCAGGTAATAAACTAGCCATACAGCGCCGAGCGCCAGTATTAAACCGAAATGAAGCCTGGTTCCCGGCAGGATCCTCCATAATCGGGCTGCTGCCACAACCGGAGGCGTCTGGGGAATCGGACCCGGCTCTTTAAGTGCGCTCATTACAAGGTAATGGCTGAAATACAGGGCAATATAGTTCATCATTATAGTGTTGATGACTTCATGTACTCCCAGTTTGGCCTTAAGGTAACCCGGCAGCGCAGCCCACAGGCCTCCGGCAAGCGCTCCCACAAGAAACGCCAGCGGCATGTGTATCACAGTTGGCAAGCCTGTCAGTTGGAAACCAATCCATGCAGCCACAATCTGCCCCATGATGAATTGACCTTCAGCGCCTATGTTAAACAAACCGCACTTAAATGAAAAAGCCACTGAAAGGCCGGTGAAGATCAGAGGCGTCACATTGATAAGGGTCTCCGCTATATCCCGCTTGCTTCCGAAAGCACCCTGAAGGAGAGCGCTATAGGCTTCCAGCGGACTTCTTCCGATGAAAAGTATCAGGAGCGCGCCTAGCAAGAGAGCAAGAAGGACTGCCACGACAGGTATGGATAGCTCCACTGCTTGTTCACGAGATATGCGCAACGTCTGTTTTCCGGGATTTCTCTGGGTTTTGCCGTTATTGGACACTCCTCTCACTCCTTTCAGTGTCAAGTCCGCGTTTAGCATGTCCTCCTGCCATGAGAAGGCCCAATTCTCCTTCAGTTGCTTCTGTTGCCGGCATTTCACCGACAATTTGCCCTTCATATATCACGAGAATTCTGTCGGAGAGAGACATTATCTCATCCAGCTCAAGAGAAACAAGGAGAATGGCTTTCCCCTGTTCTCTCTGGGCAAGAAGCCGCTTATGAACAAACTCTATAGCCCCCACATCGAGCCCACGAGTAGGTTGGGATGCAATGAGCAATCTCGGTTCACCTGAAAGCTCCCGAGCGACAACCACTTTTTGCTGATTTCCTCCGGATAGAGACCTAACGGGCACGTTTTCATGTGGTGTTCGTACGTCGAATTCCGAAATCAAATTCCTGGCGTGAGCGTGGACTTTCCGATAGTCCAAGTTGATTCCACTTGCAAATGGGGCTTTATAGTAATTCCTCAATATAAAGTTCTCGGAAACCGTGAAATCTAAGATGAGGCCGCGGTTCTGCCTGTCTTCCGGGATGTGGGCTACACCCTGCTCAATCAGTGCTCGGGGTTGCTTATTCAAAACATCAATGCCGTCAATGTAAACATGCCCGGATGCCGCTTTTCTGAGTCCGGTGAGGGCTTCTACCAGCTCGCTCTGACCGTTTCCTTCAATACCTGCGATACCCACAATCTCGCCGGCATTGACGTCAAAAGAAACCCCTTTCAGAGCCGGTAAATTCCTTGAGCCCCTCGCGTGCAAGTTATCAACTCTAAGGACGGTGTCGCCTATCCTTGCCGGCTCTTTTTCAAGGGAGAGGACTACTTTGCGGCCGACCATCATTTGAGCCAGTTCTTCCGCGGTAGTATCTCGAGTCTCACCTGTTCCAACGCACTTGCCTCGTCTTAGGACCGCAACGCGATCACTTGTGGCTATGACTTCCCGTAGTTTGTGCGTGATAAATATGATGGACTTACCTTGCCGGATCAGGCTGCGCATAATTTCGGCAAGCTCGTCCACTTCTTGAGGAGTCAAGACCGCTGTGGGCTCATCCAGGATTAGTACCTCAGCACCTCGATACAGCGCTTTGAGAATTTCAACTCTCTGTTGCATCCCTACGGAAATATCCTCGATTCTTGCTCGAGGGTCCACAATAAGCCCGTACTGATTCGACAGTTTTTCCACATCACGTATGGCTTTATCCATGTCGAGTTTACCGCCGGCATCGACAGGTTCAACGCCAAGAACAATATTCTCGGCAACCGTGAAAGGCGGTATTAACATGAAATGCTGGTGTACCATGCCAATGCCCAGTCTTATTGCATCATTGGGATTGCTGATGGAGACACGCTCTCCCCGGATATTGATTTCTCCTTCATCAGGCCTGTAGAGGCCATAAAGGACGTTCATCAGGGTGGTTTTGCCCGCCCCGTTCTCACCCAACAGCGCGAGAATCTCTCCGGAGTAGACGTCTATACTGACATTGTCGTTTGCGACTACCCCGGGAAATTTCACGGTTATTCCGCGCATTTCCACCACAGGGGTACTCATAGGTTCTTTCAGGGTTAAGAACCTCCTCTCAGAAGATGCCAGGCACCGCTGCATGTGCAGAACAGCACCTGGCACCTACTTTCTTTACCGCAATTACCCGGACATATAACCTCCCTGAGCTACTCTGCAGGCGGTGTGAAGGCTTCGAGCTCAGTATAGGAGGCCGGGACTACGACGTCACCGTTTACTATCATTTCTCGATATTTCTCCACCTCTTCGAGGACCTCTTCCGGAACGTGGTCGGAAGTCTTATCACAGGTGCCTACCCCGTCCTCAGCCAGGCCGAATACATAATGGGTAGGCTCAAACGTGCCATCCTTAACCTTCTCCGTAATATCAAACACGGCTACATCCACGCGCTTCATCATGCAGCTCATTACGTTATCAGGCGCAAGGTGGTGCTGGCACGAGTCAACGCCCATGGCCCAGAACCCTTCTCCCTGTTCTTTTGCAGCCTCAATGACCCCAAGGCCACACGCGCCTGACGCATGGAAAATGATATCCGCGCCTTGATTGAACTGGGCAAGAGCCACTTCTTTACCCTTTGCAGGGTCATCAAACTTCCCGGTATAGCCTCGTAGCACCTTAATACTGGGATTAGCAGCGCGCACGCCTGCGTGGAAACCTGCGTCGAAGTGCTCAATAACCGGCACTTCCATACCGCCGACGAAACCTACGGTTCCGGTCTTGGTCATCTTTGCGGCAATCACCCCGAGAAGGAATGAACCCTCTTCCTCTTTGAACGTGGCTGATGCAACGTTAGGCTGCTCTACTACGCTATCAATGAGTCCGAATTTGAGATCAGGGTATTCAGAAGCGACTGTATCTACAGCATCAGTCAGCAAGAATCCAATAGCCCAGCTAATATCTGTATCTTGATCCCCCAGGCTTCTAAGATTAGGCTCGTAGTCATCCATCTTCTTTGACTCTACTACCGTAATCTCAAAGCCCAGTTCCTCTTCTGCTTCCTTAAGGCCTTTATAAGCAGCGTCGTTAAACGATTCGTCTCCCAAACCGCCAACGTCGGTAACCATGGCAGCCTTCAGGACCTCAGGGGGAACCTCCGCGATTTCCTCTTTGGGCTTTCTAAGACCCACCGCAACGGCGATGATGATTACCACCGCAACAATTATCACTGCCCACTTTGTTGATTTAGACATTGTCTAAATGACCTCCTTTCGATATTTGGGACCCTTTCCTCGCTTGAATTGAGTCTTGCTATCGACACACACCGCGAAGTCTCATGGCTTCAGCAACTCTCAAAATAGCCAGGTTGTACGCGGCTGCCCGGAGACTGGCGCCCATCTCTCTTGCTGTACCCAAGACTGCTCGGAAACTCTCTGTCATTATTCGCTCCAGCCGTTCTGCGACTTCCTCCTCGGTCCAGTAGAAATTCATAAGGTTCTGAACCCACTCAAAGTAAGATACGGTAACCCCTCCGGCATTTGCCAGAACATCCGGGATTACCATAACGCCTTTGTCAGACAGTATTTCGTCAGCCTCAGGTGTGGTTGGGCCGTTAGCGCCTTCTGCTATCATTCTGGCCTTTACCTTTCCTGCATTGGCTTTCGTAATCTGGTTTTCAATAGCTGCAGGTACCAGAACGTCGCAGTCGAGTTCAATAAGTTCAGCGTTGGACAGACTATCAGTGTCGGGCGTTCCTTCAACTGATCCCGTCTCTTTCAGTTGACTCGTCATTGCTTCAGGGTCAAGGCCTGTTTCCCGGTAAACCCCGCCAATTACGTCTGTTACCCCTACTATCTTGCATCCATAACCGTGGAGTATGGAGACGACATTGGAACCTACGTTACCGTAGCCTTGCACCGCGATTTTAAGGCTGTTTAGGGGCAGCCCCAATTCTCTTGCGGCCTCCCTGACGCAGATTACAAGCCCTCTGGCAGTGGCTGCAGCGCGGCCCAGTGAGCCTCCGAGGGGAATTGGTTTTCCTGTGACAATACCGGGCACATGTTTACCTTTTTGGGTGCTATACGTGTCCATCATCCAAGCCATGACCTGGGGATTAGTGAATACGTCAGGCCCTGGAATATCAGTAGCAGGCCCGATTACATCACTTATCTCAGTTGTAAAGCGCCGGGTCAGTCGTTCTATCTCCGCTTGGGACATTTCCAGAGGATTACATGTGACTCCTCCTTTGGCGCCGCCAAAAGGAAGTCCTACTACCGCACATTTCCAAGTCATCCACATGGAAAGGGCTTTCACTTCTTCGAAGGTGACATCAGGATGATAGCGAATCCCACCTTTACCCGGCCCTCTCGCAGTATTGTGGATTACCCGGTAGCCTTTGAAGACTTTGACAGTCCCGTCATCCATCTTAACTGGGAATGCCACTTCCACGGCGAATCTGGGATGTCGAAGCATTTCGCGTATACCGGGATCAATATCCAATTTCCCCGCTACAGAGTCATACTGGCGTAAGGCAACATCGTACGCGCTTTCTTGACATGCGTTTTCTTTCACCGTTTTCCCACCTCCCTACCCGAAAGTCTTCATGAACCTTCCAATCGATAATATTTCTCCATCGTTCTCACATTTCCTTCCTAGTGAGAAGATACAATCTCCCCTACTAGGTCATAATCACCTGCATCAGTGATCTTTACAAGCTTGAACTCACCTGGTTCGGGATGCAGGTTTCCGATATAGATCGAACCGTCAATTTCCGGCGCTTCCCCTTGGGAACGTCCGATTGTGACTAATTCGCTTTCTTCCGCCCTCCCTTCGATTAGCACTTTCATAACCCGTCCTATCTTTGACTCGTTCTTTTCTCTGGAAATCAGTCTTTGAACCTCCATTGCTTCCTGTCTTCGCCGCTCTTTCACTGCTTGTTTCACCCGGCCTGAGAAGCGCGGCGCCGGTGTCCCCGATTGAGGCGAATAACTGAATATACCGACTTTGTCCAGGCGAACTTCTTCCAGAAAATCCAAAAGCCTCCGAAACTTCGCCTCTGTTTCGCCTGGGAAACCCACAATGAATGTGCTCCTTATTGTTATATCGGGAATAGCCTGTCTGAGCTTGATGATTGTCTCGAGTGCTTCTTTGTGCCCTCCTTGACGGTTCATGAGCTTCAGCAGTTCATCATCTGCATGTTGAAGAGGCAGATCTACATACTTACATACTTTAGGCAGGGAAGCCATTGCTTCAATCAATTCATGGGTCACTCTTGTAGGATACATGTAGAGAACCCGTACCCATTCAACTTCATCTATTTGACATACTTCCTTCAGCAACTTGGCCAGGGTGTAGGCCCCATAAAGATCCTGTCCGTACCTGGTTGTATCCTGAGCTATAAGAATCAGTTCTCTTGCGCCGTCCAGCGCGAAATTCCTGGCTTCCTCCACTATCGAACCGATGGGGCGCGAACGAAACCGGCCGCGGACTTCAGGAATAACGCAGTATGAGCAATGGTTGCTGCACCCTTCGGCTATTTTGATGTATGCAGTATACCGGGGAGTTGAGATGCGGCGAGGAAAAGTCTCATCGTATATGAAGCAAGGCTGTCGACTGACAAGATTGACCCGTTTGCCGTCCATTGTGTCCTTAACAACCTTAACTATCTCAGCGAAATCGCCTGTGCCTACCACTGCATCAATCTCCGGTATCTCATTAAGGAGATCTTCGGGAAATCTTTGAGCTAAGCAACCGGTGACAACTAATCTGCGGCACGGATTTTTCTTTTTCAGCTCTGCAAGGCCAAGTATGATATCTACTGCTTCTTCCTGAGCCTCATCTATGAAAGCACAGGTATTGACCAGCAAGACATCTGCCTTGTCCAAGTTGACAACCGGTTCGAACCCCGCCTCTGAAAGAAGGCCTATCATGACTTCAGAGTCTACCAAATTCTTTGCGCATCCTAATGATATCAACGCTACATGGGTCTTCACTTGACTTTGCAACTTCTCCTTATCCGGCACCAATAATGCATACAGGTTCCGCCATTATATTGTATATTGCTTCACAGATGGAATACTCGAAGCCCGCCGGGAATCACCGAGAATTCCATGGAGTCAGCCGCGAACACTTCCCCGTCCATATGAAGGGGCATTTCGGCAGAAAGCTGAATGCGGACGGATTTTCCCCGCATAAGCCTGGCTTTAGGGTCATATATATGTGTTCCTCTGAGCGCCTTCGGGACTTTGCTAAGAATTTCCAGGCTACCAACGGCTTCAACAACACACACGTCATATAGTCCATCGTCAGGAATTGCACCAGGAACAATAGGTATCCCTCCGCCATAAGTCTTGCCAATGCCTACGGCTATAAGCAGAGGGTGAACCGTTATTGTCTCCTCGTCGTCAATGGTAATGTATGCCTCAAAACCTTTGTACTGCCGTAACGTCTTGAACAATGCCAGAATGTAGAGGGGGATTCCTCTGGCAGGGAAGTTCCTAAGGGATTCGCTTGCAGTCTTGGCCACAGCGGCATCAAACCCAATCCCGACTGAGTTCGCAAAGTACCTATCAATAACCCGGCCAAGATCCCGCCTTGTCGTGTTTCCTTTAAGTATCACTTCACAGGCTTGATTTATGTTTCTGGGTATTTCCATACTGATAGCTAGATCATTGCCACTGCCGCACGGGATTACCCCCAGGATTATGTCATGCCCTGCAATGCCGTTTACCACTTCGTTGGCAGTCCCGTCCCCTCCTGCGGAAATGACAGCGTCATATCCTTGTTGGACTGCACGTTTCGCTTCATTCGTGGCATCCCCCGCTGCTTGAGTAATATGCATATCAAATTGCATTTCACTTTCTTCGAATAACCTTTGGATGACGGGAATGGCTTTCTCAGCCTTGCCCCGGCCTGCTTTGGGATTCACGATAATTTTGGCTCGCAATTCTACCTGCCTCCTATCGGAGCTTTGAACAAAGCTGCACGTATCATAGTGTCCGTACCCCGTTTGAGAACACAAATTCCGCAAATTCGTTGAAGTCGCTTCGTAAATCGGGAGTATGTTGATCCGCCCCGCTGTCAAGCAAGAAATCTTCCACAAGGTAAGTCTTAAGGCCAAGGACTCCTGCTATGATGTCTTCATCCATGTTGTTTCCCACCATCAGACATTCTTCAGGTTCGTACCCGATGATCCCCAAAGTTTCTTCATAGTACTTGACGTTTGGTTTGCAAAAGTGCATTGTCTCATAGCAAGTGATCAACTTGTATGGGAGGCCTTGAATTCCGCCCCACCTCATCCGTTCCACAATAGCCTCAACCGGGAAGACCGCGTTTGTGGCAATAACCACATCATAGCCTTCTTGAAACAGGAATTCCAGCATTGCCCTGGCTTTTGGGTGAGGCTGAACCCCGAGAGCATTTTTAAGCTGCGTAAATTCACTTACGTAGAACTCTCCGAATACAGGCATAAGAATATCTTCCGGCACATTGACTCTTTGGAAAAAATCCCCAATAAAGACTTGTCTGTTTGACCTTGAAGGGTCCTCGTTTCGTATCATGGCTTCAGTTGAAGCGACAAGCGCTTCAACAAACTGTGCGGGTTCCACTAATGTGGCTGCTGCCTTTGTAATGGCTCTGAAATACTCCTTCAGGAAATCGTCATATTCAAAATGAACCAGTGTTCCGTCAAGGTCAAAAAGAACACAACGAACCACCTTACCACCACCTGATCAGGTCACTCAGTAGATCGCCATGAGACCGTTGTTCTCTCCCATATTATGTTAACACAGCCCGCCCGAATCGCAAAAATTGGCCGACGTCTTCGGCGAAACCGGCGATTACCGGAGAAGTCCAACGGTCTCCGCCATAAGTAATCGCCGGTTCCAGAAAGTGTACGTACTGTGCAGAGTTGTCGGTATTGCACTAAGGGGACAGCGCCCCAAGTGGGTTGCCTTGACAAAGGAATTACCGGCCTCAGAAAACGTACGTACCGTGCGGGGCCACCCAAGACAATCGGAAAACCGGCGAAAATTAAGGAACTCATACGTAGACGTGAAACTAACTTCCGGCCTGTTGCTTATGTAAAGGAACCTCTTCTTTAAAGAGCTTGGCAAGATGCCTTGTCACTTCGCCCGGAATGCCGTTTCCGATAGGTTGTCCGTCAACAGTAACCACAGGCATGACTTCTATAGACGTATTAGTGATGAATACTTCATCTGCTGACATAAGAACTTGAGGGCTGAAGAAGTCTTCAACTATAGTCATACCCTCGCGTCGTGCCAGGCGAAGAACTACTGCCCTGGTCACTCCTGATAGTATCCAGTTCCCTTCGGGCGCGGTATGTAACTTGCCGGATTTTACAATAAACACGTTGCATGTCGTACCTTCCGTTACACGTCCGTCATCTCTCACCAAGATAGCTTCAAAGGCCCCGGCACGATTTGCTTTCTCTTTTGCAAGCACATTAGGTAGAAGACAGATGCTCTTGATATCGCATCTCAACCAGCGCTCATCACGGGTGATAATTACAGATACTCCGTCTTCATATAGCTTCTCAGGCATGGGCCGTGCTCTCCGTACTGTCAGCACCATGGTAGGTTTGACGTTGTCCGGGAAATCGTGCTTCCTGGGCGCGTGTCCTCGGGTAATCTGTATGTAAACCACAGCGTCCTGAAGGCCGGTTCGACGGATCGCTTCGTCTATAAGCCCTTCCAGTTCCCTTCGATTCCCGGGCAAAGGTAGATCCAAGAGCCTCAAGCTTCTTTCTAAGCGGTCCAAATGGGCGTCGCAAGCGAAGGGTATACCGTCGTAAGTCTTGATTACCTCGTATACTCCGTCGCTGAACTGAAAACCCCTATCTTCTATTGAAACTTTCGCATTCTCAATCGGCATGAACACCCCGTCAAGATATGCAATGCCTTCCACTGTTATTCGCCCCTCTTTCCTTGGCACATCGCTCGGTATGCCCGCCGCGCAGCCTACAACCTGCGTTCGCCTTGCGCACCTTTCATGAGACACTCATATAACGCAAGAAAATGAAGACACTATTTACGGAGGATTGACAAGATGGACACAACAGACACTGAAAACCACGAGACACTTGCACAAGCTCTGTTCTCAATAGCAGTTGAACGATGGCATCCCTCCATTGTCAATTATGAACTGGCGGAGATTGACGGTATCCTCTCATCCTATGCTATTCTCGGGAGAGCGCTTTCTGATTCAGGAATACCGGCTTCTGAGAAACGGGAAATCATAACTGATGTATTTGGCAGCATTCTCTCCCCGATTTCCCTGGGTTTGCTTGACCTCTTGGTGGAAGAAAACAAAATCCATATGGTAAGGGATATTTCCAAGTCATACAGACATCTTCTCAAATAGTTTTTCTACATCCGGTATTATCCTAAGAATCATCATGCCTTGACGACACGGTTTCTCCCCTCACGTTTACCTCTGTAACAGGCCATATCTGCTGCATAGAGTAAATCTCTCTTAGTCGTGCCGTCTACAGGATAAGTAGCCACTCCTATACTTACGGTCAAGTCATTCCCGTATAGTTCAGTGCCGTGGGAAAACGAATAGTTGTCAATCCGGGCTCGGATGCTTTCCGCCACGTTGAAAGCCGGGGCTTTGTCCGCCCCTGGCAGTAGGATTACAAACTCCTCTCCGCCGTAGCGGGCAACGACATCAGTGGAACGTACAGACGAGGCAAGGAGTCTCGAAACTATCCGTAAAGCCTCATCTCCCGCCATGTGTCCGTACGCGTCATTATAGTCTTTGAATCCATCGATATCTATCATCAGAAGAGAAAGGCATTTGCCGTTCTGCTCTGCTTGTCTCAGTTCTTCGGTGAATCGTTCTTGGAAATACCTGTGATTGTGAAGTCCCGTGATCGAGTCAGTAATCGCCATCTTTGTTGCTATTCCATGTAGACGCTGTGCCTCGGCAAGTTTCTTGTCCAATCTGGCGCTGACTCCTCGCAATTGTCTGTGCCTTTCCTGGAGCAACTCATTTCTGGTCTCAAGTATACTGCAGAGACGGGCTTTTTCAATAGCTACCGCATTTAAGGCTCTTATCTCCTCCTCCAGACGTATATTCTCAGTGATATCTTGGACTACTCCTCTGAATGCAGCAGGTCTGTTGTTCTTCCAAACAATCCCCAAATCCACTTCGAGGTATTTTGTCATGCCGCCCGAGTGTACTTTGGCAATCTTTAAGATGCGAGGCGGATCTTTCCCGGCGGTATTATTCCCGAGAGCGGCCGCCACGTCGCAGAATAAGTTGGCCTCGAACACCTTATCCATCTGCTTGCCAATGACATTCTCAGGCCCTAAGTCCAGGATTTGACGGAATGATTGGTTCGCATACGTAAGTACCCCGTCAAGATTCGCCACGAAAACGCCACAACCGAGACTCTCCATGACTCTTTCAGCGATCCGTTTTGACCTTCCTACAGTTGCAGACATGATCATAGCTGCAGCGAAGCAGACAGCAACTGCAATTAGGCATGGTACCGGCACTACGACACTTTCTGAAACCTTGGGAACTGCATCGCGTAGCGCTTCTGCAAGAAGGGCAAGAGGAGCTATGGAATTTGTCTCTACAATAGGTAACAGCTCCATACCCATCTCCCTCATGGATGTAAATACTCCCTACTTGTGAGTAATCCTACCTGTTTCTTTCAAATAGTCAAAAAAAGTCTCCGCATCAGCAAATACCTTTGTACAATGGAACTTAAGGAATGGACTGACCCGCTCCTTAAACACGGCATGCACTTCCTTGTTATTGGTAGAGCCATAGATGATTTCGCAGAGTACACCCGGAGACGTCTTGTCAGTAGGGTAGTAAACAACGACTATGTCGCTCTGATCAATCAGCATATAATCACGGATGACAGTCTGGTCTTCCACTTTGTCTTGCTCAGAAGCTGTCAGGGTGAAATCCTGACCAAGCTCCGACAGGCAATACTCCTCTTCAGATTCTCTGTCTTCTGCGGTCCCATAGGTCAGCTCAGTATCTTCTACAGCCAGAGGATCAAAGACCTCGAAGTGTTCTCTTAGTTTATCACGAAATTCCCTAACCTCTTTCATCTTCTCTATATCATCAATCATCAGGGTTATCGGGAAACTCAGGTAGGCCTTTGTCATGTCAGGTTTAAGCATAAGGTTGTATATGGTTGTGGCAGGCTGTTCTATTGCTACTACATAGTGGGGTTTTCGCTGGAAAGATGCCATCATCTTTGTAACGAAGATCTCTTCATCGCGCCATGTCAGGATATCTTTCAGAGACAGGCGCCCTTTCCATGCAGGGGATTCGTGAAGCCTTTTCGACACGTTCAGTACGCTGTCGATTATTGTGACGTAGAGATCCGGCTGGAGCTCGTTTAGGTAATGCACGTCAAACGCGGACATAAGATAATTCTTCCATCGGAAACATCCATGTGTGCTTATGATACAGTGTTCCACCTTCTCGGTCTCTTTCAGAATCTCTTCAAATACAGCAGCACGTAATGCACGCAGGCTTGAGGGAGAAAGGTCCAGAATCTTCTCAGGGCTTGTAGGGCACTCAAGTTCTTCCGCCTTCTTAAACATTAGATCTCCAACGTTGTAGAGATGAATCTTTACGCCCAGACGTTCAGCTTCACTCACTACTCGTTTGAGGTAGTCGAGCTTCCCGGAACCGCTTGTGCCGGTACAGATGACTTTCATAGATTACCCCTCCTCACGAAGGCATCACTCAGAGGCCTTTCCGCCACCTGCAAGCTTATGCATAATTGCGGCTGTAAGCTTGATCCCATCGACAAAATCGGCGGTATTGATGTTCTCATTGGAATCTGCCGCACGCGAGTCATTATTGGCGATACTTAGGCCTACCGGAGGTATACCCAGTTGCGATACTATCCGGATCACCGGATTTATGTTGCGAGAGCCGAGTGACACTAAAGGATCACGTTGATAGAACTCTGTTACCGCATCACATACAAGACTTGCTATTTGAGACTCCGAATCGCTGTTAGCAGGGCGTGTGTGATTCGCAAATGTCAACTCAAGCCTGCCCTCATCATCTCGACTGCCTGTCGCATAAATGCATGCATCTGCGTGAAATATCTCCTGACGCCGGGAAGCTACCCACACCAGGGCCGGGCTGCCGATCCGGGCTTCTCCCTCCACAATGAACTTGACTGTCAAAGGAAGCGCCTCTCTGACCTTAATGAATGCCTCAACTGCTTTCACTCTCGCTACAAGATCGCCCTTGCCATCCGCTGCGCCTCTCGCATAGATTTTGCCTGCATCGATAGTAGCGCTAAACGGCAGATAATCCCATTCGCTAAGAGGCCCGGGAGGCCTGACATCGTAGTGGTTATAGAATACGATAGTCTTGCCGGTTTCACCTGAGATCTTAGCGTACAGAATGGGGGCTCCGCCTTGATAGGGTTGGATAATTTCTACATGTCGGGAAATACCTTCCAGCAGACCTTTGACTATAGCAACTGTCTCCATAATACCATCAGGATCAGTGGATATCGATGGCTGCCTGAGCAATTCCTGTAGTTCCTTAACATATATCGCACCGGACTTGTCTATAAAGTCGAATACTTTCTCCATCTACATCGTCTCATCGCCTCTCCACCGCGAGTGTCATAGTCTCCTTGGGCGTGATGACCCTGCCCTGGACAAGAAGACCAATACTCCCTCTGACAGGCCGGCCAATATCGGTGATAGTATTCCCGCTACCATCAGTTGAATGAGATACATAAAACACCTGAAACCCTTATGAATGTCAGGAAGATAGAAGACATAGGCAGAACCTTCGGTTACAATAAAGACGGCAATATGAGCAACAAGGGCAAGGGCTATGAAGCAGAATCCTGTCAGGCCTGCCAAGAACCCTTGTCTGTTCTTGCCCTGTTCTTTTCTTCCTGAGGCCGCCCATCCGATGATAACTGCAGTCAATGTCATACACGCCACTGAATCCATTATCCGACTGTGATAGAAGTGTGTGAACTCGGACAGCTTCAAGATAGCACTTGGTGAAAGGACGGCGCCTTTGACAAACATCAGCCCATAGTAGGCAGTGAAATAGCAAAATACTCCAATTGCAGCAGAGGAGACACTTCTCATGTCACCCTGTAAAAGCATTGTCGCGATGATTATGAGTAACCCGGCCGTAGCTGCAAGAATCGGAACTGATATCATTCTCGAAGCCTTCACCAAGCCGGATCTGGCTTTCTGCAGAGCAGAGGTGATTTCTCTGTCAATGTCGAGTGCGGCCTCAAATGCGTCCTGATAATGTCCGTCGTTGTGAAGGAGAAATGCGTCGAGCACAGGCCAATCTTCATTAGTTTGCCGGTTTAAGGTATTCATGTACTCAGCGGCAAACTTAGCTCTGGCAGCAGTTTGTCTAATAGCTACCTCCGAAAGAGTATGATGAGCCAGGTCCAGCATACTGAGAATGGCTTCACCTTGCGAGTGGGTAGGCACGGGACAGCCTAATAGGCTTGCGCATGTAGGAGCAACGTCCACCGGGCGCCCTGAAACCCACTGAATCTCTTCGGAGGAGTCTTCCGGTGTCACAATTCCCGCTCCTGTAGCCACTAAAAACGCATCCCCGGTATTCTTGGAAGACTCGACCGGGGTATCTTGCGTCAAATGCGAGCCGCCCGATACAAAAACCACTGTGGCGGAACTGAGATCGATTGCTTCCAAGATATCGTTTAGTCTCATGTCGATACTCGCAACGGCTTCTTCCCGTGTAATCCGTTGTTGCGCAAAGTTCGTAGGAGAATTCGTAAGATCTCTTTCAGAAAGGAAACTCACAAGCACAAGCTGGGATTTCCCTTCGGTAATCTCAGTGATGGCGTCTTTTAGGATAATATTGTTTATGTCAGTATTTGATACCTTGTCACCGGGCCCTCGGTAAATACCCTGTGTCACCAAATGTCCGAACAGCGGCTCCCATCTGCTGTCTCCTAAAATCGCTGTATTAAGGCCGGCTCTGCGAGCTGATGACCAGAGGCTGCCAATCATGACTCTGTCGCTAAACCAGTTAGTGACGACTCCGGATATCTCAGGGAGCGCTCCTGTCATTAGGACAGTGGAGGCAGGTATGGGAGCAAGCCCTCGGCTCCCCCGGAGAGCCACTGCAACCCCGCGCCCGGCAACGTCTTTTACTGCAAGCATGGCTTCAAAGTCCCGGGATTGAAGCCCATCGACAATAACAAGGACCAGACGCTGGGTAACCGGCTGAGACCCAGGGCCCGGCTGTATCTGAAAGGTATAAGGACTTCTGTACAGAAGAACACTTCGGACACCGGAGTCCAGAAGACACCATGAGCCGAAACCAAAAAGAACCAGGATAACAGAAAGGATGGCAACAAGGACTCTCTTGTTAGTTGACAGGCTGTCTAATTTCAGTTGCACTCTCATTACTCATTGAATTTCGACAAATGCCTGACATTTCCTTCAACATGAAGAAGCGGAGCGGATCAGACCGGTGAGATTTCCAGCCACCTCTTAGTAAGATCAAGGGCGATGTGATCAGGTATAGCCAGGCTGCCCAGGCCGTATGGTTCGTCAGGGGTTGTTTTGTGAAAGTCGCTTCCTCCGGTCACAATGAGGCCACGGCTTTCGGCGAACTTCAACCACTTCCCGGTTGTCTCTTTACTGTGGGTCGGATGATACGCTTCAATACCTTCCAACCCGACGTTGATCAGGCTTTCTATGACGCTAAGGCGAATTCCGGTCCCGGGGTGGGCCAACACAGGGACTCCCGAGCAGTCTCTTACGAATCTCACAGCATCCTCAGGAGAGAGGCCCCCATGTTCTACGTAAGCGAGGCCGTTTTTGCCAAGGTATCTTTGGAAATCTCCGCGCCTCTTGTCCGGTTGTGCAAAGCCAAGGTTGACCATGGCTTTGAATATGTGGCTCCTTCCGGTGAATCCTTCCTGCCCCAGGCCGAGAACGTATTCCAAGGGTATATCCATCCCCAGAGTCCTGAGGCGATCAAGTATTTGCGAGCACCTTTCCCGACGCCTGAATTTGAGCATGTCCAGGACTTCATGGAGTCTGGCGGAAGCCATGTCAATATAGAAGCCCAGGATATGGATTTCAGCATCTTCTATGTCTGTAGAAAGCTCGACTCCGGGTATGACAAATACCCCTAGCTCTTCCCCTGCTACGAGAGCTGATGGGACACCTCGGACACTGTCGTGATCCGTCAATGCCATGGCTGTGAGCCCTCTCGCCCTTGCCATAAAGACGAGTTCTCTCGGAGAGTGCACGCCGTCGGATACGTTTGAATGAACGTGTAGATCTACTGCCAAAGCCTTCACCCTTTTTCCAGGATTCTACCTTCCCTGCCTGAATCGCAAAAATTCGAGTAAAACAGGTGGGTTGTCGTTATGGCAACCCACCTGTTTTCATCCGGGAAATGTGAATCGCCGTCCATCAGTCACCGGCGACTTTTTCTTTCAATGCCTTGCCTGCTTTAAATGCCGGAACTCTACATGCAGGAATCAAGATTTCCTTTCTTGTCCTGGGGTTTCTTCCGACGCGCTCGGCACGCTCACGCACTTCAAAACTGCCGAAACCGGTTAATTGGACCCTTTCGCCTGATGCCAGAGCATCTCCTATAGCATCAAGTGCTGTACCTATGATCATGTCCACATCCTTCTTTTTTGCGCCTGTCCTCAGAGCAACGTTATTTACCAGATCTGTCTTGTTCAAGTTCATTCCTCCTTACAGAACACTTGCTTGGATTACGTCGGTTCTGCCTAGTCCCTATGCCATTTGCTATTCGCTGTTGCCATACTTTTCCCTTCATATTCCGACTGAAAATGTTAAGAGACTGCGGTATTTCTACACGATTTCTCAGATAGAGGACGCTATCGGTCAGGAACTGGAAAGGATAACTCAATAACATCACCGGATCTGCCGGGTGAACCGATGTGGACACCATTATATGTGACAATAACCCCCCCTGCATTACCCAGCCTTATTATGATCTCATCATTAGCTGTCCAGGTGTTCGTTTCACCTGGCAGCATCGTCTTTTCGAAGACTCTATGTCCGTCGGCTATGACTTTCACCCAGCANNGAAATATCCAGGGTATCTACGGTATTGGCATCCGGCCTCTTCTGTGGTTTCCATAGGACCGGTACGACAACAGCGATTACAACGATTATTACGCCTATGGCAACAAGCGGGTTCACTCCGCCCGGCATATGCCTTTCCTCTGTATCCGCTTTTGCCCGCTCTGAGACTTCTGCATTCTCAATCTCAGAGCTATTATCTCGGCGGTCATATAGAGAGACCAGTTCATCCCCATCTAAGCCTGTCACCTTCGCGACATTTTTTAGGAAGCCTCTTGCGTACACGTCTCCGGGTAATTCATAAAACCTGTCTTCCTCCATGGCAATGAGATATGCTATGCGTATCTTGGTAGCATCATGTACGTCCTCTATAGACAAGCCCAAAGCCTCACGGGCCTTTCTCAGGCGGTCTCCCAGGGTTTCCATGGTTTCCTCAACCTCCGGAAATAGTCAACCTTAATCACTCTTACATCTTCCCTTGAGATGCCTCCCATCTCTCCAAAGACATAAGCACTCTCCTAGGTTTACTGCCTTCATACGGGCCCACTATTCCCAGGGACTCCATGGAGTCAATAATCCGTGCTGCTCTTGTATAACCTATTCTGAATCTCCGTTGCAGTTTTGAAATAGACGCTTCCTGTGTTTCGAGAATCAGTCTGACTGCATCTTCGAAGAGCTGGTCTTCTTGGCCAATGTTTTCGCCGTCAGTCGTCTCACGTACTATGCTTTCAGCAACATAAGTAGGTTTGGCTTGCGCCCTGACAAAGCCGACAATTGATTCAATTTCAGAGTCAGAGACGAACGCGCCCTGAGCCCTAATGGGTTTTGGGGCACCTACAGGGAAAAACAACATATCTCCCCTGCCCAGAAGTCTTTCCGCTCCCCCCATGTCCAGAATGACCCTGGAATCGACCTGCGAAGGCACGGCGAAGGCTATCCGGGAAGGGATGTTCATTTTAATAATGCCCGTGATAACATCTGCTGAAGGCCTCTGAGTAGCTACCACCAGGTGAATACCGGCTGCTCTTGCCATGAAGGCTAACTGGGAGACTACGTCTTCAACGTCTTTTTGAGCGACTAACATTAGGTCACCGAGTTCATCTATTATGACTACTATGTAAGGCAGCGGGGTTGCATTTTCAGAAGGAAGCTTACCTGATGTGCAAAGGGAGTTATATCTATCGATATGCCTCACCCCGGTTTCCTCCAGCAATTTATAGCGGTTATCCATTTCCTCAGCAACCCACCGCAAGTACCCTCCTGCTTCTTTCGTGTCAGTCACAACCGGAGCGAGCAGGTGCGGAACGCCGTCATAGACGCTTAGTTCAACGCGTTTCGGATCAATCATAAGGAACTTGACCTCAAGAGGTGTGGCTTTAAAAAGCAGACTTGCGATGATCGCATTGAGACAAACGCTTTTGCCTGAACCGGTGGCTCCGGCCACCAATAGATGAAGCATATCAGAAAGGTCAGCGACTACGGGTTTTCCCGCGATATCCATACCGAGAGCTATTGTCAGCTTATTGCGGTTGGATTGAAACTTCGAAGATTGGACTACCTCTCTGAGAAGCACCATAGAGACTTCGGGATTCGGCACTTCGATGCCTATGGCGGACTTCCCGGGGATCGGAGCTTCCAAGCGAATGCCTGTAGATGCCAGAGCGAGGGCAATATCATCCGTAAGGCTCAGTATCTTGCTCACCTTTATTCCGGGTGCAGGCGAAAGCTCATATCGAGTTACCACAGGCCCCATGTCAACCTGTGTAACCTTGCCTTTTACGCCGAAGCTCGCCAGGGTGTCTTGCAGCAATTTGGAGTGATCAGGCACTTCACTTTTTCTGGACTTTCCGGACCTTGCAGGGTAGCCTAACAGCGTTATCGGAGGAAGGACATAGCCGTCGTGGGATCGGACAGGCAGTTCCTTCTTTCCCGGAACGAACACTGCCTCCTCCGGCTGTTCCGACATGGCAGGTTTAGATTGTCGCCGCTTGCCGGTTCTTACCTTCTTTGCGGGTTTCTCAATATCGCCTACGAATTGTCCGGGCTCGTGATCTATTTCAAAGAAAGGCAAAAGGACCTTCTTTGCTACAATACGCAGGATTTCAAGGGGTTTGATGAGAAGGCCTGCAGCAAGCTGAAGCCCTAGGAACAGGATACGCACGGACTCCCTGACGAGGGTAGGGATGGACATTTCCAATAGAAGGCTTAAGCCGGCAACAATAACAAACCAGAGCACTATTCCTGCCCCGACGGAACCACATGCCCACCGGAGTCCGTCAAACATCCAAGCTCCGAACGCGCCTGACCTGGCTATCCCCAGTGTTGACAAGACAATGAATATGCAACCTAAGAGGCGAGGCAGGATAACTTGGGAGTCATGTCCCAGGACAAGTTCGATGCCCCCGTATATCACTATGATCGGGAGTAAAAATGCCCACTTGCCGGCGGCAAGCCTCAGACTGTACGCCACCTGCATACCTGCAGCCCCTGCTGCTCCCACCGGCCCATGCAACTCCATATAGAGGGAAACCAGCGCAAGGATACCCAGGGTAATAGTGACAACGCCGAGAATCCCCGGATAACGAAATTTCTCATTGGTTGTCTTTGCATGCTTCCTTGCACGCTTATTATCGTCCAATGTAACCCTGGCCATAGGCATCCTCCCTTACCTCTATAGCAGGTTCTACGTGTTCCGCGTAAACTCCTTCATATCAGCGCCCGGGAGAGCGTAGTCTACGCCGCAACTGCAAAGAGATATCGAATGAGTCACTCTTGTAGGGAGACGGTATTTTGAACGACTGCATCAGCAAGGTTAACCGCATGATCAGCCAGGCGCTCAAGGTTGTCCAACACTTCAATATAAATAACGGCTGAAGCCGGCTGGCAAGTTCCATCGTTAAGACGCTTGAAGTGATTGTCACGGAGTTTAGCTTCAATGTCATCTATGATCTTCTCTTTTTCCCAGACATCTTGAGCCAGGGCAGGGTCGTTCCTCTCCAGGGCACTTACTGCATCAGAGAGGATTTCGTCCACACGCCGGAAGAGGCCGGCAAGTTCAGATTCAGCCTCATCTGAGAATTCGATGCGCTTCTCCGCCCTGTAGGACGCAAAATTGCCCATGTTCACCGCATGGTCTCCGACACGCTCAATATCGTTGACTGTATGCAACATCCCTGCTACCTGTGTTGATTGCCGGTGGGTCAAAGTGCCTTGGGACATGAGAGTTGAAAGGTAGAGAATGATCTCACCTTGCAGATTGTCCACGATTTCTTCGTGGTTGTTTATAGTCTTTACGACGTTCTCCGGGGAGTCCGACAAAAGCGCTTTCCCCGCATCATTAACCATCTCTTGGGCGATCTTCGCCATTCTCACCAGTTCCTTAACGGAAAGCTGAATGGCAGCGGAAGGCGTTCTGAGCATCCTCTTGTCAATGTACTTCGGGCCATGTTCAATTATCTGTTCTTCACCCGGGTAGAGAGTTACCACAATTCTGGCAAGCAAGCCCGCCATAGGTAACCATACCAGGGTATTAAGAACGTTGAAGGATGTATGAGCATTGGCTATCAGGCGTGTGACACTGCCGAACGGGGTTAGCCATACTACGATCCTGCTGAACACAGGGAGGAAAACAAGGCCGAGGACTGCCCCGAACACATTAAAGAGGACATGGGCAAGAGCGGTCCTCCTTGCAGACAGGCTTGCCCCCATACTGGCAAGGACTGCAGTGACACAGGTTCCTATATTATCGCCGAAGAGGATGGGTAAGGCTGTCTCGAATGTAATCAGCCCTTGAGATGCAGCAGCCATCAAGACTCCAATGGTCGCGCTTGAACTCTGAATGACAATCGTCATGACAATGCCTGCCAATACCCCGAGCAACGGACGCTTTCCCACTATCCCTACAAACCGAACCAATGACGGATTCGAGCTAAGCGGCTTCATAGCCTCAGTCATGACCATCATGCCGAGGAAAAGAATACCGAACCCCAGGATGATTTGGCCAAAGTATTTATGAGTTCTCCTTTTGCTGAATATGGAAATGATCGCACCCAATCCAATTGCCGGAAGGGCAAAATCCGATAGGCTAAAGGCTATTAGCTGAGCAGTCATGGTCGTCCCGATATTTGCGCCCATAATCACTCCGACGGCTTGCGTCAGGGTCATAAGGCCTGCGTTCACAAAGCCGACCAACATGACTGTAGTGGCAGCCGAACTCTGGATAATTCCGGTAACCAGAGCGCCTACCAAAACGCCCATCCATGTTTTGCTGGTCAGCGCCTTCAGAATTCCTCTGAGCTTGTCGCCTGCAGCCTTCTGCAATCCATTGCCCATCTGAACCATTCCATATAGAAAGAGGCCAAGACCACCTATGAGTCCGGCGATGGGAGTTATTGTCACGAGTGTGCCCCCTCATCCACGGTGTAGCAGTGATGTCAGCCTGTCATGCGACTGACCAGATAATCACTGCCATCCCTAAAATCCATGTATATACTGCAAATATCGTTAGCCTACGTCGCTTAACAACTGTTAGCACCAGACGTATCGCTAAGTAACCCGAAACAATGCTGGCAATAAACGCCAAAAGGATAGGAACCCTCGAGCCCGTAACGAATCCCAATGCGTCCACATCTCTTAGCTCCAGGAGCCCCGCTCCGAGAATCACCGGTATCGATAGAAGGAATGAGAAGCGAGCTGCATCTTCCTTAGAAAGCCCTACGAAAAGGCCGGTGCTTATCGTCGCGCCTGAACGCGAAAACCCGGGAGCGATGGCAAATCCTTGAGCTATGCCTATGCAAAGAGACTTCCATACCGTGAGGCCGGCAGGCTCGATGCGGCTCCTGGATGAGTATTCGCCGAGCCAAAGCACAGTTCCTGTAGCTACAAGGAAAACCCCCACAGCCAGTTTGGAAGAGAACAGCATGTACACCAGGGGTTTGAACACCATTCCCATAACTGCTGCAGGTACACTGGCAATAATAATGGAAACTGCAATTTTGCGATAGCCGTCTTTCATGATGGCAGATCTTATGGAAACGCCGCGGAAGACATCTACGATAATACCCACGGATGCGCATACCAAAGCCTTTACATCTTCCCGGAAAACCAGAAGGACCGATATTAGGGTGCCCAGGTGCACTAGAACATCGAAACTGAGTAATGCTTCCTCTACGTGGAGGAGCTCACGCACGATAACGAGATGTCCCGAGCTTGATACAGGAAGGAATTCCGTCAAACCTTGAACTACAGCGAGTAAGACTGCGCTTCTTATATCCATTTACGTCTTCCTTTCATAAAATTCACAAACTGCCCGCACCATGGGAATACCACCAAAATGGACATTAAGTTAAACAGAGTGTGTGCATTTGCCAACCTGTATCCGGGATCTGCCGGTGACAAAAGGCTAACCATCATTACAAAAGCATTGAAAACAGGGAGAACGGCAGCCACTCCTATTAAGTTGAATACGAGATGGAGCAGAGAAGTGAACCGGCCGGCAGACGATGCCCCGAGGCCTGCAATCAAGGTAGTCATGCACGTGCCGATATTACTTCCTAATGCCAAGGACACTGCTGATCTCAAGTCTACCAAACCTTCACGGACAAGTCCAACAAGTATTGCAGTGACGACAGTGGAACTCTGGATAATTCCGGTAAACACCGCACCTGCTAAAACGCCGAAAAGCGGAACCTGTCCAAATACGATCAAGGCATGAAGGATGTCAGGTACCTCAGCAAGCCATGCCAGCGCAGAACCGGTAACTTCAACTCCTTCAAGGATACACCCCAAGCCGAGAAATACGAGAGCCTCATCACTTCTTTGTCTCTGCCTCATCAAGACATACACGAGAATGCCGACAACCAACACCAAGGCCCCTGGAATCCCTACGCGGAAAGCCACGATGTATGCGGTCAGACACGTCCCAAGGTTTGCGCCCATTATTATGTAGAAGGCTTGGTAGATATCGATTACTCCTGAGTCTACCAGGCTGACGACAATGACTGTGATTGCGCTTGAGCTTTGGATTGCACAAGTCGCCACAATGCCTGTGATAACCACCGTAACCGGTTTTGGGTTAAGTGCTCTCAGGGCGTTCTCCACTCGGACGGCTATCTTCCGCTTGAGTCCTTTCCGGAGAAAGGCCATGCCTGAAAAGAAAAGCAGCATTCCACATAGCAGGCGACAGAGAGAAGCAACCATCTCACGTGGCTCCTTGTCCTCGCGATTATTTGACCGCTGTAGTCGATACTTCAGTCAAACAGGGCTTCGCTGTCAATATATGCTGGGAATACCATGCATATTATAGCATGGCAGTGGCCGAAGATGAAACCTGAAACAGGCGGATCTTCCTGCCGGGGGAAAACTGAGGGTTAAGGTAATGACGTGGATCCGTGCTTATTAGCCTTACTATTACCGCTTCTTCCAAGGACACAGGTTCAACTGTTAAGGTTACGCCCTCCAGTTGGATATCGATGAAGCTTCTTTGCCGATCCAAACCTTCTAAGACGGTTTCAATAGGAAGGACAGTGTAAAGGATCATTGCCGAGGGATGCCTCCGTCAACAGACATTTCAGGGAAAGAGCTGTCAGCTTTCGTCTTAACGCGCTTTTCCTGTATCAGTTTTTCAAGGACTCTCAGCGCATTACTGAGACCGCCTACTTCGTCAATCAAACCGAGCGTCACAGCGTCCACACCCACGAGCACAGTTCCGACGTCCCGGACCAATTCACCTGTGCGGAACATCAGTTCACGAAGCTTGTCCTGGGTGATTGTGGAGTGTTCCGAAACGAACTTAATCACCCTGTCTTGCATTTTCTCAAGATACTCATATGTTTGCGGGACACCGATAACGAGTCCGGAAAGGCGAAGCGGATGGATGGTTACAGTGGCAGTGGAAGCGATAAATCTGTACTTGCAGCTTACTGCGATCGGTAACGCAATAGAATGCCCGCCACCTAAGATCAATGACACGGATGGCTTTGACAGGGTATCGATCATTTCAGCGATGGCCAATCCTGCCTCTACGTCTCCTCCCACTGTGTTCAGGACTACAAGCAATCCTTCTACGGACGGGTTCTGCTCTACTGCCACCAGTTGCGGGATGACGTGCTCGTATTTGGTGGTCTTGTTTTGAGGAGGCAGAATAATATGGCCTTCGATCTGTCCGATTATACTCATTACGTGCACATTGCTTACAGGCTGAGGCGGTGTGCCGGTTTCCCCGAATGCGGTTATCGCCTGGGTCATAGCCTTCTCTTCCTGCGCCTCCGGCGAGGCCTCGGCTTCCATTCTCGGTTTTGCGCGCCTTTCCTTGGGAGTCTCAATTCCGGGTGTGCTAAGCTCCGGCCTGTTCCAGGCGGACCGGTAGAACATATCATTCGCCTCCGCTACGTCTGCATCAAGTGTGGATAAATTATGCGCTGCTAACTATTATGCTGACAGAAGCGGCAAATGATTCATAGTTCCATTCTGCTCCAAAGTCTGTCCCCGGCAACTCGAAGAACCCTTAATCCGGATGTCAGAACGACAGCGATGACAGACCCTGTTACGGCTTGCGCAACGAGGCCTGAGTATCCCCTCCGGAACAAGATGTAAACCAGGTATCCCATGAGAAACAAGAGTGCCATCCCGCCGAAGACACCAATAAGTGTATTGAGGTTGGACTTGATGGCTTTTTGCTGATCTGTCCAATCAAGCATCGGTCGTGCCATGTCCAATAGGACACCCCAGATACATAATGCATAAGAAGAAGCAATACCAAAGATTACCCCTACTATTAGGTTTGCCATGGGCAATCGGGCAATGTACTCAAAAACCGCCAACCCCGGAATTGCGCCGGCTACGATCATGATCTCAGATGCCAAGGCTTTTCCCATGGCTGCTGTACGCCCTGAAACGGGTTGAGATCTGAGAACCCATACGTTCGCCTTGCCTTCCCTTGAAAAGGGTGAAAAGGGAATTCCCGAGAACGCAGTGAGTAGAAAGAAATATGCCCCGACAAGAAGTGTTCCTATACTGCGAAATTCAGGCATATTCACGAGAGAGCTCCATAATCCCGAGATCTCCGGATCATTGACTACGAGCAATAATACCACGAACATTATGGGAAACATTAGGAAGCCGATGAATCCGTTGAGGACAAATACAGGAGTCCTCGAAAACAGCTTCATTTCCGCAACTGCCAAAGACAGTAAAGGAGTTCTCTTGGAGAATCGAATACTCTCCGGCTTTTCTCGAAAGGTGCGTCGCCTTGCTGTTGGAGCCTCAAACCCTGATAGAACCCCTTGGTAGAAAAATCGATTTCCTAAAGCCAGAAACAGGCCGAAGCTTAAAGCGCTTACACCGAGAAAGAGACAAAGGCTTGATAAGCCTTTAAAAGTACCTGCCTCGGAAATAGCCCAAGTAGCCCAGATGCTGGGAGGAAATTGCCTTCCCAAAATGGCGACCAGGCTATTGGCCTGAGAAAGCAACTGCATCATAAACTCTTGTTCCTCGCCGCGGGCGGGCAACTTCGTTTGGACATAGAACTGAACACCTACTATCAGGGCTACAAGGAGGAAACCCCCGATGACAGTCAGCATATCCTTACGCTTTGTAAAGCCTACGACTCTCATTAGAATAACAGCAAGCATCGAGGCGATGGCAATGGGGATTACGGGAAGTGTTAGAAATATGGTAATTGCGGAAAGTGTATAGCTGATAATCCCGACGTTCGCTCTCCTTCCATATGCTACGAAGATAGGAACGATAAACACCAAAAGTCCCAGGTATTCGTTGCTCAGAATGACAGCGAACTTGGAGGCCAGGACTTCCCAGGGCCGGAGAGGTAAAGGAATCAAACAAGGAAGGTCATTTGAGAAATAAAAGACTGCTATGACCAGGGCGATACCTAAGATCAACATGAGGAATTGAGCAGCCAGAATTCCGGTGGTCAAAGTAAGCGCTTCTTGATGTAGGAGAGACGCTTGGGAGTAAAGAGCGTCAGCCAGTTTGTAGACGCCAAAGGCCAAGACTGCAGCAGTCATTATGACAGACACGACAATGAGCACGCCTTCCCACAACCTTTGGCGTTTCTCGAGATAGTAATACCTGGAATGGGATACGGCGAAGTTCATATTAAGCTGTACCCATATCAACGATATGAGGCGGTGCTTCATGTTAATCCACCTGCTCAGGGAGGGTCAATTCGAGGAATATGTCCTCCAGGCTTTCGTCAGTTTCCGAACTGAGCTTACGGAGCTCATCCATGGAACCGCAGGCAATAAGCCTCCCCTTGTCAATAATACCTACTCTGTCACAGAGACGTTCCGCAACTTCAAGGATGTGGGTAGAAAAAAACACTGCATACCCTTGGTCACAGTGGTTGCGCATAAGGTCCTTGAAAAGCCGCGAAGATCTGGGATCAAGGCCTACCATGGGCTCATCAAGTATGAACAAAGGAGGATTGTGGAGCAAGGCTCCTGTCAGCGCCAGTTTCTGCTTCATGCCATGGGAGTAGCTTTGTATTATGTCATTTACCTCAGAGGTTAAATCAAACATTGAGAGCAGGTCTCTTACGCGCTTTGCCCTGTCAGCGGCGGACACACCATAGACATCTGCTACCAGATTCAGATATTCAAGCCCTGTCAGCCTGTTGTAGAGATTAGGGTCATCAGGTACAAAGCCGATGCTCCTCTTTGCTGACACCGGGTCTTTGACTACGTCATGGCTGTCTACGATAATTCGCCCGTCATCCGGCATGAGGAGCCCGACTATCATCTTGATTGTAGTGGTTTTGCCTGCCCCGTTAGGCCCGAGAAACCCAAAGATTTCTCCGGGCTTAACCTCAAGGCTCAGGCTGTCCACTGCCCTACTCGAGCTTCCTCTATAAGTCTTTGAGACACCTTCAAGTTTCAAGAGAGAAGCATTTCCGGCTTTTTCCACCTACTTCACCCCCATGATCTACACTTCCATTATCACAGGGAGTATCATAGGCCTTCTTCTGATCTTCTGGTAGAGGAATGCAGCAAGGGACTCCCTGATTTTGTTCTTGATTGAGTTCCATTCAGTGACCCCGCCGGAGATACACTTTGATATGACTTCACCGACTGAAGCTTCGGCTTCTTTAATAAGCGCTTCAGATTCTTTTACATACACAAATCCTCTGGAGACGATATCCGGCCCTGCAACGACCCTGCCGGACTGCTTATCTATGGTGACTACAACTACCATTATGCCGTCTTGAGCCAGTACTTTCCTGTCGCGGAGAACTACATTGCCCACATCTCCCACGCCAAGCCCGTCAACGAGGACTTGTCCCGCCTCTACCTTGCCTGCACGATGCGCACGGCCGGATGAGTCCAACTCAAGGACGTCGCCGTTTTCCAGGATGAACGTATTCTCGCTGGGTATTCCGACTTGCTCTGCAAGTTGTGCATGCTTAACAAGATGTCTGTACTCGCCGTGTACAGGGACAAAGTACTTGGGGCATGTCAGGTTGATCATGAGCTTAAGCTCTTCTTGACTTGCATGTCCTGAAGCATGCACACAAGAGAACTTATCATATATTACATCAGCGCCCTGCCGGAAAAGATGGTTAATAGTCCTCCCGATGTCCTTCTCATTACCGGGTATGGGCGATGCAGATATGATAATGGTGTCCCCCGGACGAATGCCGACCTTTTTGTGGGTAGCCATTGCCATGCGAGTCAGAGCTGACATTGGCTCTCCCTGAGTACCGGTGGTAATAATAGTCAGCCTATCAGCACGCGCCTTGTCCACGTCTTCAGTAGGTATAAGCATCTCATCGGGTATATCCAGATAACCGAGGTTAGATGCGATTTCCACCGTGTTTTCCAGGCTTCTCCCAATAATGGCAATTTTGCGGCCGAACTTCCATGAAGCATCGATCACTTGCTGAATCCTGTAGATATTCGACGCGAACGTAGCCACGATGATTCGCTGTTCAGCCCTGCTGAATTGCTCTTCAAAAGCTTCGCTCACATCCCTTTCGGACATGGTGTACCCAGGGCGTTCCGCGTTTGTCGAGTCGGACAATAGGCACAACACGCCCCTTAGCCCAAGCTCTGCAAATTTGCGAAAATCAGGCGTTTCCGTGAAAATTGGCGTCTGATCAAACTTGAAATCCGCTGTATGCACAATAATGCCTACAGGCGTGGAGATCGCAAGAGCAACAACGTCAGCGATACTATGGCTTACACGGACGAATTCGACGGTAAAGGGGCCGATATCAACTTTGTCACCTGCTTGAACACATCTTAGAGAAGCTTCAGATAGCAACCGGTGTTCACGAAGTTTTCCTTCAACAAGGCCGAGAGTCAGTTTCGTTCCATAGATCACAGAGTCGATCTCTTTTAGGACGTAAGGCAGAGCGCCTATATGGTCCTCATGCCCGTGGGTCAATATGAGTCCGCGGATTCTGTCCTTGTTTTCCTTCAGATATGTGATATCCGGTATGACAAAGTCAATACCAAGCATTTCCTCTTCGGGGAACGCCAAGCCTGCATCGATTACCAAGATCTCACCGTCATATTCAATTACAGTCATGTTCTTGCCTATTTCACCAACCCCGCCCAGGGGGATAATAGACAGCTTCTTACCTATGTTATTATTCTTACTCACGTATTACACATCACCATCTTTCTATATTATTGACCTATGTACCAGAACCCCCTGCACGGCAGCAGGGGGTGTCAAGGCTACTACAATACAACAATTTATATTATCACACAAATAGCGATATCTCAACACTAAAATGAACTTTCCGGCCGGATCCCGCTATTGGGATATCAAGCCCATGTCTGACAGGGCTTTCCTGACAATAGCGGTTTCCGCATCTCCTGCTTCAACCAGAGGAGGCCTCACTCCTCCGACATCGAATCCTTTCAGCCTAAGAGCAGCCTTCACAGGAATAGGATTGGTAGTGACAAACAATGCCTTGAACAAAGGGAATAATTTGCAATTGAGCTCTCGTGCCATTGCCACATTGCCTTCTTGGAATGCGTGAATCATCTGCTTAATCTCTTTACCCGCCACGTGTGAGGCTACACTTATGATGCCTTCGCCCCCCACAGCCATAATAGGCAGAGTCAGGGAATCATCACCACTGTAAATCTTGAATGAAGAAGGTGTGCGTTGGCGTATGTCTGTGACCTGGTCCAGGTTACCGCTGGCTTCCTTCACACCTACGATATTCTCAATTCGGGACAGCGTCTCAATTGTGGCAGGGGTCATATTGATGCCGGTTCTGCCCGGAATATTGTAGACAATAATCGGCAGCCCGGCAGAGTCTGCAATTGCCTTAAAATGAGTGATGAGCCCCTCTTGAGGAGGTTTGTTGTAGTACGGCACTACAAGCATAATGCCGTGTACGCCTACCTCTTCGGCAGCACGGGTCAATTCAATGCTGGATGCAGTTGAGTTACCGCCTGTTCCTGCAACAACCTTTGCGTCATTTCCTACCGCATCGACAACAGTCCGAAAGAGATCCAGTTTCTCCTTGAAAGATAATGTAGGAGATTCGCCTGTCGTGCCTGCCACCACAATACTGTCAGAGCCTGTTCTTACCAGCAATTCAGCGAGTTCGCCGGCTCTGTCGAAATCGACCTCGAGGCCGGGCTTGAAAGGAGTCACCATTGCAGTCATGACTTTGCCAAAATCAACCATGTCAGGATCCCTCCAAATCAGGTGTTATTGTTCAATCAGCCGATGCGCCTAATCCAAATGCAGTGTGGAGTCCTCGGGCTGCTTTCAGTATATCGTCCTGCATTACAAGACACGATATGCTTGCATGGGAGTCGGATGTTTGAAAAATCTTCACACCCGCATCTCCCAGAGCTTCCACTACTTCCGCCATGACTCCGGGAACCCCTCTCATCCCTGCTCCCACCACAGATACTTTGGCGCATCCCGGGGTGATTCTTATCTCCTCTTGTCTCAGCCCCAAAGATTCCAGCACCCCGAGGGCTTTGTCGACTACACTTTCACTTATCGTAAAGCATATGGTCTCGGGAAGCACGGTTATTAGGTCTACGCTTATCTTTGCGCATGCCAGGGCCCTGAATACTTTGCCCAAGAAGCCTGCCTCATTAACATCGCGTTCCCGATCCAATCTCACCTGAGTAATACCGGTAAGGTGAGCGACTCCCCTTGCGACTCTGTCTGATTTGATGACAGTCTTCTTTGAGATCATACTGCTTTCACACACAAGAGTGCCCGGCGCATCAGACAAGGTATTCTTGATCCTTATAGGAATTCCGCCTTCCATGGCAATCTCCACTGCCCTTGGATGGACAACCTTGGCTCCGAGGTGAGCCATTTCCACGATTTCGGAATAGGACACAACTGTGAGTGGCTTTGCATCAGGCACCATTTTGGGGTCAGCGGTCATGACGCCTTCTACATCTGTATATATCTCCACTGATTCAGCGCCGAGAGCCACACCGAGAGCTGCAGCGGTCGTGTCACTGCCTCCCCGCCCCAAAGTAGTGACTTCGCCGTTTTTGCTAATGCCTTGAAACCCTGCGACCACTACTACCTTTCCTTCATTGAGGCAATCCATGACGCGCCCGGGATGTACTTCGAGTATTCTTGTGTTGCCGAAACTCTCATCAGTTATGATGCCTGCTTGCCCTCCTGTCAAACCTACAGCTTGGCATCCCATTCCTCTCAGCGTTTCGGTCATGACCACTGCGGAAATTATCTCCCCGCATGACATAACCAAGTCTTGCTCTCTGGGATCTGCATCTTCATGTATGCCTTTTATGAGTTCCAGCAGAGTGTCAGTGGCATACGGTTCTCCTTTCCGGCCCATTGCAGACACTACAACAACAGGCGAATATCCATCGGCTTGAGCTTCTATGACCTTTCGGGCTGCTTTCTCTCGTTTCAGAGGAGTAGCCACAGATGTTCCTCCGAATTTTTGGATTATGATTTTCATTTTCCTCACCTCGCAAGACATCCAAGCTCCAAAGCCTTTTCTCCGATTTCAACTGCATTAAGCGCTGCTCCTTTACGAAGTTGATCACCTACGACCCACAGGTTCAGTCCGCTGGGAATAGAATTGTCTTCGCGTACCCGCCCCACTTGAACAAGATCTGTGCCCGAGACTGAGAAAGGCATTGGGTATAACATCTCACCCGGGTCGTCTATCACCTGAATCCCGGGGGCTTTCGAAAGAATCTCCAATGCCTGTTCCCGAGTGAGTTTCAGGCGAGTTTCAAGATTCAACGATATGGAGTGAGATCTCTCTACCGGAACGCGTACAGTGGTAGCAGTGATTCCAAACTCGCGTCCCATAATCTTGGCGGTCTCATGAACAGTCTTCCATTCTTCCTTTGTGTACATCATGTCCTGGAACACATCCACTTGCGGGATTACGTTGAATGCAATCTGATAGTGCTTTGGAGCTGATGCAAAGGGAAGGATTTCAGGCTTGACGGCTTCCCCTGCAAGATATGCCTTGGACTCGCGGAATAAAGCATCCATAGCCTTCACTCCGGCACCGGATACAGCTTGATATGTGGATACCACCGCCCGCTTGATGACTGCGGCGTCGTCAATGGGTTTCAGCGCCATTACCATAATGGTTGTGGTGCAGTTGGGGTTAGCAATGATTCCTTTGTGTTTCAGGATATCTTCCGGGTTGACTTGAGGAACCACCAGCGGCACTTCCGGTTCCATACGAAATGCGCTGCTGTTATCAATCACCAGGGCGCCATTTTTGACTGCGCCTTGCGCAAACTCTCGGGAAACGGAAGCTCCGGCCGCGAAGAACACGATATCATGCCCGGCAATGGCGCCTTCCGAAACCTCCTCTACCCGTAGAACTTCACCTCCAAAGTCTACCTGCTTACCTTTTGACCTGGATGACGCAAGAAGGGTAAGCTTACCAACGGGAAAGTCCCTTTCGGATAGAATCTTTAGGAGCTCCTGTCCGACAACTCCTGTGGCACCTACTACAGCTACTCTATGTCTTCTCATTCTTCTCCCCTCGCTATGCCGTTTATGCTAAGTATTTTTATGTTAGCATATATCTCCTATGATTTCCTGTCAACAAGGATTGGTTGCAACTGTTTCCCGTCAAGTGCACAAATCACCGTGTCTACAAGCAGTCGCATATCACTTATGAGAGAACAAGGTTTCGCAAGCGGCGCATCTTGTCCGAAGGGAATCATGTATATATGCTTAGTGCTCAAGAGGGCTCCCAGATTCTTAGCGTTTGCCGATAGGCCGTCGTTTGTGGAAATACCGATAATGACAGGCCTCAAATTGCGCATGGTGGACTTGGCGGCCATCAGGACAGGGCCGTCCGTAATACCATACGCCAGTTTGGCCAGAGTATTTCCGGTGCATGGCGCAATCACCAATGCATCCAGGATCTTCTGAGGCCCCAGGGGCTCCACTTCGACAATGGTCAGAATCGGTTCCTTACCTGTTATGCGTTCAAGTGCGCATGCTATGTCCGCTGCCTTTCCATACTTTGTGTTTTGAGTTGCAACTTTTTCAGAGAGTATGGGATACACAACTGCGCCCTCTCTAACGAGCTTCTCGATTTCCGGGAAGACTTGGGGAATAGTGCAGAACGAGCCTGTTATGGCAATGCCAATCGTCTTGCCAGCAAGCCTCATGGGCTCCACCTCCACCTAATGCTAGGTAGCCTGCCGGTCAAGAGAGGCGACTGAGTTCCCGCCTTATGAGTTGAGGGACGGAATCAGCAAGGATTTTGCCTGCAGTCTTTGGAGCAACTTTCCCGGGTAGTCCCAGGGCGAGAATAGCCTTAATGCCTAACCGCGATGCTGCCTCAAAATCAGTTCCTCCCGGCGCGGAAGCTAAGTCCACTATGAGAGAATCGGGCCGCATGCACTTGAGGATGTTTTCAGTCAAGACTATTGCAGGAACTGTGTTGAAGACTGCGTCTGCATCTCTTAAAGCTGCGGCAAGCGACGAGATATGCAGGGTCGAGGCGCCCATCTCATCAGCCCTCGCAAGCTGCGGGAGACTTCTGGCACACACGACAGTATTAGCGCACAAAGAAAGCAGAACGCGTGCCATGGTTTCTCCGACTCGTCCAAACCCAACTACAACGGCATTACATCCATGGATTGTAATGGGCATTTCTTTCATGGCTATTTGAAGTGCCCCTTCCGCCGTAGGTATGGAGTTACGGATGGCAATCTCATCGTCCTCGGTAACTTCTACAAGGTTTACATTATGCTTTGAAGCAAATTCCCGAAGCCTTGGCCTTGCAGCTCCGACCAGAAGAGGCACCCCTGGTGGAATGAGTTCAAGGACTTCCTCAGTGAGTGCAATATTGAATTCAGGGTCCAGAGTCCTCACCTTGCCTCCGACATCCAGGCCACCCATTCCTACGACAATTGCAGAAGCTCCAACAATCCCCTGGAATACACTGTTTTCCCTGGTAGTCCCTTCAAGCTCATCGAGGGGTGGGTATCCTACTACTCTCACTTGGGCCCCTTCAGCAAGGAATCTTTGAATCAGTTCAATTTCGCGGAAATCCCCTCCGAGCACACATATGACCAGTCCCTTGAGGCCCTCTGTCATACCGGTCCCTCCCCTGACCCCACATGACTATGGATAATATATGATTTCTTCGGGGAGGCGGTGCTTGTTCTTTCCTTTTCCGGTTAAAGCTTATTCAGATGTCAAGCAAGACATCAAGGCCGAAAACTGCATGATCAAGCTTCATTACTTCTCTTACCGCTATGACCACACCGGGCAGGAAAGACTCCCTTGAAAGAGAATCATGGCGTATTGTCAGAGTCTCTCCGGGCCTACCGAAGATAACCTCATGGTGAGCTACCAGGCCGGGCAATCTGACACTATGTATTCGGGTGACACCTACCTCCTCGCCTCTTGCGGGTTGAGATTCGAGGCTTACTGCTATCTCCTCCCGTGCTGTAGGATGCGAGTGCCTCATGAACTCAGCGGTCTTAAGAGCTGTTCCTGAAGGGGCGTCCACTTTCTTATCATGGTGCATCTCAATAATCTCGGCACTTGCAAAGTGCCTGGAAGCTATTTCCGCAAACTTCATAAGGAGTACGGCTCCAATGGCAAAATTGGGGGCGACCACAGCCCCTATCTTGTTTGTCTGGCACAAGCTTCTGATTTCATCAAAGTGAACTGCCGAAAGGCCTGTGGTTCCCACAACACATCTGACTCCGTTCTCCAGAGCTATTCTCACATTATCCATAACGCTTGCAGGGTGTGTAAAATCCACCAGTACATTTGGATGAGTCTTTGCCATCAAGGCAGGAAGGTCTGTTGTTACCTTGAATCGACACTCAGCCTCGCCTGTGCCAAAGGTAATATTCTGCATCTTCAAATCTACGCCCCCGACCAATTGTATGTCAGATTCATGTGCGAGGGCTGATGCGACCTGTCTTCCCATACGTCCTGCCATACCTGTTATGATTGTCCTGATTTTCATTGATAACAACCCCCTATTCGGCCTATGCCCATCACAATTCATTTATCCTTCCGGCTTCGAATTCCTGCTATCCCTAAGGGTAACGAAGAGCTAAGGCACGTTTCTCAGAATTTCGCCTGAGCGCAATATAAAAAACCGCCGCAGGCAGTTCTCATCCGGACACCATCCCGCAGCGGTTATGTTCATTGACACTACATTAAAGTCAGTGAATCTCAATGTCAGATGCGCCGAACTTGCCGTACACGTCTCTGACGTCATCTACCTGATCGTCATTGGCTTTTACTATAGCCAAGACCTTTCCCTCTTTGACCTTGCTTTCATAGAACTTGCTGCGATCTTCCGGAATCCCCAGATCCACAAGGCTGCCCACAAGTCCGCCTGCCACTGCTCCTGTTAGTCCTGCAGCTATGGGTCCGATGGCGACAATTGGGCCTATTCCGGGTATGGCAAGAGCGCCTAATCCCGCAAGCACTCCCGCAGTGCCTCCGATTGCACCTCCGGTGACTGTCCCACCGGACACGTCTGTGCCTCGGCCCATTCTGAGCCCGCCTTCACCGCGATCACCGCCACGTCCCTTATCTTCTTTGGCAACTATGGATACCTTGTCGTTACCGAAACCCTTCTTCTTCAACTCGTGAACGGCCCTCTCCGCCTCATCGCGCATACCAAATGTGCCTATGATATTTGCCATCTATCTTGCCTCCTCCTTCTTAGTAGGGTTCGGCTTTAGTTTGACATAATAATCAGCCTCATATGCGCCATTCAGCCTCTCTTTTAGGCGGAGGTATTCAGCGACCAGCTCATCAAGGCGTTCACTGATATCATAAGTCTCAGCGCTGTCAAGTGCCCCTTGATGCCGGACTATTGTCAGGTGCAACTCTCTACGCAAATCTTCAATGGCTATCCGAAGTGTCTGCAGTCTGTTCCCTAAGTCTTGTGCCATTTAGGTCCCTCCGAATAAGGATCAAGTCATTGACAAGGCTGATGTTTTTGCCGGTTTTCCGATTGTCCTGGGCAACCCTGCACAGTACGTACACTTTCCAGAACCGGCGATTACTCATTGAGGAGACCGTTGATGCCTCCCATATTATGTCACCGCAGTTCGCCTGAATCGCAGAAATCGGTTGCCGTCTTCGACGAAACCGGCGATTACCGGAGAAGTCCGACGGTCTCATGGTGATCTACTTAGACATACTTCGTTTCTCATCGACACGCACATAAGAATTCGCCCATCCAAGTCTGAATCCTCTTTTCTTTCGCTACCTATTGACAAGGTTTTGCACCACATTCAACCTTAGTATCCTTAACTTACATAGAGGAACTGTCTCATGCGCATGGAACTGGCAATTACCACTTATGTGCGTCCTGGGACGTCCGGCAAGGAGGAGAGCCCGAATCTTGGATCCAAAGATTGCCGCAACAGTCTTGACTATTCTACTCTATGTTTTCTCAGCAAACAATCCTAAGCCTGAGAACGTTGTCACACCTTCGCCGGTAGGTGCATATGAGGTGACTGCCACGAAACAAGCGGAAAGCAAGAAACCCATACGTGCCACAGACCACGTTCCGGCTTCTGTCAAGGAGCTTGCCAGGGTTCGTAAAGGGCCGGGGACAGAGTACCCGACTTTGCAGAAACTGCCCGCCGGTGCCCGAGTCACTGTCATTGCCTCGCTTGATGATTGGCATCAGGTCAGGCTCTCCGACGGGAAAATCGGTTGGATTGCCGAGTTTCTCGTTGAAGGCAGCGATCTGGCTTCCATGAACCGGGTTGATGCAAACAAGCCTCTGCCGGGTAGTGTCGGAAAATCACCTGAAATACGAACCGGCAAACGTAGAATAGTGGGATACTATACAGAGGATTACCACGGCGACCCAACGTCATACGGGTCTCTTCTTCCTAACAAAGGCTTTCTTGACTGTATAGCCATTTTTTCCCATCCGGTGACTCAAGACGGCAGAGTATCAGGGGAGACCAGCGAAAGAGCGATAAAAGTGGCCAAGTCAGGAGACATTCAGACTCTGGCCCTTGTACATAACCTGGTGCAGGGAGGGTTTGACAACAGGCGCGCTCATGCGTTGCTTCAGAGCTATAATTCGCGGGCAAAGGCAATCTCGGACATTATCGGGATCTTGGAAAACCAGGGCTACAATGGGGTTAACATAGATCTTGAGAACGTGAATCCCCGAGACCGCGACAACCTTACAGCTTTCATGAATGAACTTCGTGCCCGTCTGAAGCCCCGTGGATACCTGGTGACTATGTCCGTGCCGGCTAAGACTCAAGACCATGCAGGGCAAGCATGGGTAGGCGCCTTTGATTACTACGCCCTGGGAAAGGCTTGCGATTATCTGATGCTGATGACGTATGATGAACACTCTCAAGTCAGCGGGCCCGGTCCTGTAGCCTCCCTACCTTGGGTAGAGAAGGTAATCAAGTATGCGATAACCCAGATACCAAAGGATAAAGTGCTAATGGGAGTGCCTGCTTACGGTTATGATTGGAACCTTTCCACGAAAAGGACGGTAGCGCTTTCATATACCCAAGTAATGAACCGCGCAAATCGCATGGGAATCGACCCGTCTTGGGATTCCAACGCAAAGTCGCCGTTTTTCAAGTATGTGGAGAACGGTGCACACCACGAAGTATGGTTCGAGTCTCCACACAGTCTGAAGCCTAAACTTGCGCTGGTGGAGAAATATGATATAGGTGGCATAGCCATCTGGAAGCTGGGATATGAAGACAGCCAATACTGGAAGACTATTGCCGATGCTTTGGACAAGTAGCCCTATTCAGACTCAAGCAAATCTGATATCGTAAGAAACCCGTAGCCCGCCTTCCTTGAAGCGTCCACTATTGTAGGGAGAGCTTCAAGAAAAGACAGGGTTGGATGGGCCAAGATGATAGCTCCCGGCGCAATTTTCGGTATGACCCGGCCGGATATCTTCTTCGGATCTTGAGTGTTCCAGTCGAGTGTGTCAATAGTCCACATAACTGTCGTGTATCCCAGGGATGCACCTGCGGATACTACTGTCTGATTGCATTCGCCGTAAGGAGGAGAGAAGAGCCGGCTTGGCGTAACTCCTAAGCTGATAAGGAGCTTGTCATTGTCTGAAATCAGTTTCCGTATTGTGGATTCATTCATCTTCTCGACATGAACATGCCGGTATCCGTGGTTTGCCACTTCATGTCCTTCTTTGCTGAGAAGCTTTACCATGTCAGGGAATTTCTCAGCCCACTCGCCGTCGATAAAGAACGTCACTTTCATATTGTGTTCACGCAGGATCTCAAGTAAGCGAGGTAGATGCTCCTCGCCCCAGGCTAGGTTAACCGCCATTGCCATAGCCTGCCTTTCTGTATTAACACGGTAGACAGGGTCGAAGTGACGCGCAGTCACAGCAGGGGCAATTGTGATTCGTGCCGGTTCCACCACCTCTCCCGGCTTCGCTTTCATGACTCGGTTTACAGTCAGATCTACGTCAATATCCAATCCAGGCTCTTCCGGGATTAATTCGCCTGTCTCTTTGAACAACATAGCGTCTTTTGCTGCGGTTCGCTCTTGTTCCGCCATGGCTTCTGCAACTCTTCTCACCTCATTAGGCAGGTATCCGGAGACTATTCGCGTTTCCAGGGCAACTCCGGGTTTTGCCCCGTAAACCATACGCCTGATATCATCCAGAGAAGAGACAAGGACCACTGTAAACACAAAGATTAGAACGGCAAATGCCATAACAAGCGTCATTTGCCTTGTAATCACAATTGCAGTGAGACGGCCTTCACGCATGGGAGCCAGTCTGCTCTTGCGTTTCATCTGTTAGGCTCCTCCTTTCGCCTCTGCCTGCTGACGGCATATGTATTGGTCTCATTTCACCTGTATGAGGGTGTATGTAATAATCGCCTTTAAGTAGGAGTTGGCTCAAAGGGACTATTTCGTATTCTTGTTCTTTAATAGCTTCAATGATTTGTGGTACGGCTTCCGGAGTGTTTCGCCCTGTCACGTGAAATCTTATGATAGCGCCGGATTTGAGCTTTCCCAAGATCCTCTTCAACATGTCGTCTGAGGACGTGCCGCGCCAATCCAGTGAATCTATGCTCCAAATCACTGTTTCGTACCCCAGCTCCTTGGAGACTTCAATGACTTTATTGCTGTACTCGCCGTAAGGAGGCCTGAAGACCTTGGGCGTTTGGCCGGTGGCTTTCTCAATGTACTTGTGAGCCTTCTCCAACTCGCGTTTGAGATCAGTCTTTGGTAAAGAGTTGGGATGAGGTGCGGAGTAGGTATAATTGCCAAGCTCGTGGTTGCTCTCACTGATGCCTTTTACCGAATCTTCGTGTCTCTCCATCCATTCTCCTGATAGAAAGAAGGTTGCTGTAACATTATGTGCTTCTAAGGCTTCCAAGATTTCGCATGTCATATCCTTCCCGGACGCACCTTCGAATGTCAGACTCACCCAAGGTTCCGGTGTCAACACGGAATAGACAGGAATAAGCCTGCCGGATACGGTGGAAACAACCGCTCTTGCTGCCGTGAATAATGCTATTTGAGAAGTGTCAACAATGATGAGCAGGGTTATAAGTATAAGAATCAGCCGGCTCCAATTCCGTCCGATGACGATTAGCATCCGAGGAGTCCTCCTTGAACGGAAAGCATTTCCCATAGTACTTATGCAGGATCCGGAGATCGAATGCAGGTGTTTACAAAAGTGGCCAGGCACTGTGTGCCTGGCTACTTTGCGAAATAGTGATTTCCAATTACAGTGGTGACTGCCCTTGAAAAGATCCAGTAGGATGTCACGCGGGCGGGGTTATAGAAATACAAGGCGCCATAGGTGGGGTCACGGCCTGACATTGCTTCTCCTGCGGCTCTATACGAATCCGGGTCAGGTGCGCTGTTGATCTGGCCGTCGTAGACCGATGTGAATGCCCAGTCCTGATAAATGACACCCGAGACAGTCGAAGGAAAGAGAGGGCTGTAGACCCTGTTCATAACTACAGCGCCAACCGCGACTTTGCCGATATAGGGTTCGCCTCTAGCTTCACCTGATATTACCCGAGCAAGCAGTTCATAGTCAGATTGCCCTGCGCTTGCAATGTCCGTCTCCGTATCTTGAAAACCTACGCATAACACCATAATCGGTGCCAGGACACAACTGAGTAGAATTAACCAAGCTTTTCGGTATCTCATGGTTTCGCCCCCCTTTATGGAACAAATACATATGGTTTTTAAAAGGCGAACTCATGAGCGGATTATAGCACGGGGATCCAAGGTGGACAACTGGAACATGCTGCTAAGAGAGGGCTAAGCCTCACCGGCCGGCCAGCCATCTGTGGATAGACTCCGCTGTCTGACTGCTGCTTTCGACAGTCAGATTCACATCGGGAAGAGATGACAAAAAGGCTCGTCCGTACCATTTCCCTATCAAGCGATTGTCTAACACTACGACTACGCCTCGATCTTCACTGCTTCTTATCAGGCGCCCGAAACCCTGCCGAAACCTGATTACCGCCGAAGGAAGGGCATAAGATGTGAAGCCGTTAATGCCCTGCGCTCTGAGAGCTTCTATTCTTGCTTCATAGACAGGGTTGGTAGGGACTTGAAACGGGAGTCTTACAAGGATTACGCATGAGAGCGCATCACCCGGCACATCGACTCCCTGCCAGAAGCTATCGGCTCCGAGGAGTGCGCCCGGTTCCTCACGAAAAGACGTAAGCATGCGATGGCGAGGCATTGTGCCCTGCCTGAATACTCGGATCCCGGATTGTTCTAAACTCGGACGAATCATCTCCTCAACCGCATCCAGCATGGCATAGGCTGTAAACAGCACAAATGCCCGGCCTTGAGAAGCTTGGACAACACCTGAAATCACCCTTGCCGCCTCTTCTATGAACGCCGGGTCGCGGGGATCTGGCAAGTCTTCGGGGACTATGAGCAATGCCTGATTTGGGAAGTCGAAAGGCGAATCGAAGATGAATTCTAAAGGTGGATCAAGTTGCTCATCAAGTCCTACCAGGCGCTTAAAGAATTGGAAATCTCCTCCCACAGTCATTGTGGCGGAAGTCAGGATCGCCGATTCGACCATGCCGAACAAGTGCTCTCGCAAGTAAGGCGCTACATTGAGGGGTGTCGCGTTAAGCTGAGTATTAGAAGGATCGCCTGTACCCCAGTAAACAAATTCACTATCTTCCATGAATACTATGAAGCCAAGAGCATTGATTTCCGAAGACAGCCTGCCTACCACTCCTTGGATGTCCGCGCGTAGAGACTTGAGGTCGTTATTGGAATCCTCTTCAATCATGTCAAGAAGTCCCAGGATTTGATTTAGATCATTCTTCAACTCCTGCCCTCTGACTATCGTATTCTCTGCCTCAGGTAGGATTACGTCCCGCCATTCCGTCAATTCCGTTATATCTTTCTTCAGCCTAACAGCATTGTTTCCTCCGCGGTGTTTCGCTCCCGCAATTCTTAGAAATTCGCCGAGAGACCGAAAGAAAGAAGCAGAAGCCTCATAGCTTCTCCTCGTAGCCTCTATTGAAGAGTCAATGTAAGATATGATCTTCCGGACAACACTGTCTTTGACGTCAGTTGTTGCAGTAAACACCATTGATCTCAGATTAAACAGCAAGCCTCCTCTGCCGCGGCGAACGCCTTCAAAATTAACCAGCTCGTTATGGGCTCTATACATGTTCAGTAGGCTTGTTCCATATCCCAGATGCTCTTCAGCCACATCAGGGATATTGTGAGCCTCGTCCAAAATGAGATATTCATATTCAGGAAGGACTCGACTACCGGGATTGTCAGGCATTATCATTCTGAGGGCAAGGTCAGAAAACAGGAGATGATGATTGGTAACCAAAATATCAGCATCCTCCATCTCAGAACGTGCTTTCACAAAATAGCACTTCTTGCCCCACGGGCATCGCGTTCTTAGACAAGACATGGAATCTGACGAGACGCGATTCCAGATCTCAACCGGCACTTCCAGGTGAAAATCAGATCTCGAGCCGGTTGTGACAAGGGACAGTGCGCTGATAAACTCGGTAAGCGCCGGCCGCAGATCATCATTTGCCTCGTCTTCCATTTCACTTGAAAGCATTGCAAGCTTCCTAAGGCAGACGTAGTTCGGCCTTCCTTTTACCAGGCAATACCGGAATCCTACATCCAGGGAGCTTGCAAGGGAAGGGAGGTCTTTATGAATAAGCTGTTCTTGAAGGTTAATGGTATTAGTAGAAATAACCACTTTTTTGCCGGTGTTGGAAGCCCATAAGATAGCAGGAACAAGATAAGCAATGGATTTGCCGGTTCCTGTACCGCTTTCCACAAGAGCATGGCGTGATGTAAAGAAGCTCCGCAGCACTCCAAATGCCATTTCCCGTTGGGATTCCCGAAATTCGTATCCAGGCAGTGTTTTTGCCAAAGGGCCTTCAGGCCCGAATACCGCCTGGATCTTGTCTTGCATTTGCTCCTGGGTGAGTCCCGCCAATTACCATATCACCGCCTCTTGGGCTAAACGCCTGATAGCAGCGAGATTTCTCCTGTCATCTTCAAGGCTTTCTTTCGGCGTTTCCAAAACGAAAGGCAGACTTCTAAGCCGGCAGTTTCCGAGTATGACTCGAAACCCTTCCTCCCCTATCATGCCTTTGCCAATATCTGCATGGCGGTCAAGACGGGAACCGAGCGCGCCCACTGAGTCATTGCCATGGACAACTGCAATGCAGGACATTCCCAGGATTGCATCGATTTGCTCTAAAACCCCGGCAAGGCCTTCTCTGGTTGCCATGTCATAGCCGGCTGCGAACATGTGGCATGTGTCCAGACAGATTCCCAGAGGCGCCTCTTCTGCCATATCCATTATCGCTCTCTGGTGCTCAAACGTCCACCCGACTTCAGTCCCTGCTCCTGACACCATCTCAAGAAGGAGAAGCAATCCGTCGTTCCGGGTCAATTCGGTCATATCGCATGCCTTCGTAATTGCATCTGCGATTCTCCGAGTGCCTTCTTCTATGCCTGAGCCCAGGTGATTGCCGGGGTGAAACACCAGATAATCCGCGCCAAGAGAACGACAACGGGTGATTTCTTCAGCAAGGGCACGTGTTGATAATGCGTGAGTCTCTTCTTTTGGGGAAGCCAGGTTAAGGAGATACGGAGCGTGGATAACCAGTGGCCTTATATGTTCTTCGCAAAGGCCGCGCCTAAAATCCAAAGCCTCATCTTCATCTATTACAGAATGCCTGAGACTCCTGGGACTTCCTGAGAACATCTGAATAGTGTCACAGCCCAGGCTGATTGCATCTTGTAAAGCCTTGTTAAGGCCGCCCGCCTTGCTTACGTGCACTCCGAATTTCATCATACGTCCCCTCCTGTCCAGGTATTCGATGTGAGACATGAGTTTCCTGCACTCGTTTGCACCTCCTATGAATGTTGACTGCGTCCTAGTCTGTCAATGAAGCGGAGGATTGAGTTTCCATCAATGACCTTGGAGAGAGAGCGGCGTTCGGAGTAGATATGCACGCTTATGAGAGATAGAAGCACAAAAACCCTGGTGAACGACGACAGGCTGACTGCAACCCAATAACCCAATGCTGCTCCCAATGGATTTGCGCCTGCGTCCCCCATCATACATTGTTCTCTCAACTCATCACTGAGCCCTGCCAGCACGGCACCGGCGAGCCCCACGGGAACCGGTGCAGCAGGGGATCGAGAGTCATACGCGATGAGCAATACCAAAATAATGAAAAACGCCTTTACTGAACGTCCCGGCCTAAGGTCCAGGAGATTCATGAAGTTGGCTGCCAGGCTTATCAAAGTGGCATCAAAGATAAGGGTAAAAAGATTGTGAATACCTGCTGCTGACAAAGTGACTGAGACTGCCGCAAGCAACCATATGGCCACAGCTTTGATTATCCCTGTTGTGATTCTCTTCTCCTTCAAAAAAGCCTTTATGTGGCCTGCAATGCCTCTTGAAACATGGGATCCGTAAACATCATCAACAAGGCCCACAAAGGATGAGCCGACTGTCAGCATAAGACAGGAAAGATTCATCCGGGCCTCCTGGGCAGTTATTCCATTTCCGATCTCGGTAATCATAACTGCCCAGAAGGCTGCAATGACAAAGATTACCCCTTCCGAGGTTGGAATCAGCTTGCCCGCATAGTTGCGTCGAACCAGTCCGGAATCGCCTAACAGCCGTCGGGTTGGCCTTTTGATGAGTGAGGCAAGGAAGACTGCGATAATGCCACATGAAAGCAAGTCCGTGAGAATCGCTCCTATATCCTATGTCAAAGCCCGGTTTCATCCTGCCGGTTAACGCACCTGGCAGCGATAGCCCTGGCAATCTGTAAGAACTGGCGTGACCTGTGGGAAAACCCTGCCAGGTTCCATCCTGTGACTCTGTGTGTCATATCACAGTCGACCTCAATGACCCGGAAGCCCTTACGCAATGCGTCAATAGTAAGGCCTACTTCCACTCCGAAGCCGTGGGCAAAAGGCATCAGGTTGACGAGAGTCAGGCGTCTTGCGGCCCGCTGTCCTGAGAGAATCGCGCTTAACTCACTCTTGCAAAGCTGCTTCACGCCCCAGTAGGCTGTTAGTTTGACGATACCCAAACCTCTCCGCGGCAGGTGATTTGACTCCGGAAAGCGTGCGATTGCCATGTCCGCTTTGTCAGTTGCAATAGGTTCAATTAGCCTGGGAATCTCCAGTGCAGTCTCACCTATATCAGCATCCAAAAATACCACGATATCTCCTCTGCACTTCAGTGTCCCTTGCATGAGCGCAGCGCCCTTCCCCGCTCTCCTCGGCATTCGAACCACTCTTGCCCCGGCGGCTTGCGCCAGCTTGCAAGTATCGTCTTTGCAACAGTCATCAACAACGATCACCTCGCACATCCCGGACAATGCCTGCATCGAAGCTTTTACTGTTGACGCTATTTTCTTCCTTTCGTTATGCGCAGGGATTACTACGGAAATCATGACACGCACACCGCAAACATATCAGTTCCCGTCAATAATGACGGCAAGCTGCTCAATTAGGGAAAGACGCCCCATCGGGGTATCCACATGTTCTATTGTGGGAACGCCCAAAAGCCGGTATTCACTCATGAAAGAGAACTTGACGTTTCCGGATTCTATGATGACAGCAGGCATATCAAGGCGTTGAAATGCCTTAATAAGTGGGATATCGGTATGGAGGGGCGCATGCGCCGGGTCTTCGCTGCCTCCGGCGATTATCACTGCATCACACTTTGCCGTATCATAAGGGTCTATCTGTAGATACTCAGAATAGAGGAGTGCGTCAATTACATGGGAATCTTGAGAGTCCTCGGAAGTAACCAGCGCGGCAACGGAATCAGCAAGTCTCTGCCCTACTGTGCCCGGGGAAGGCTTGCCGAGGCCGTACAGCGCACCAAGTCTTCCGGCATCTTCAGCACTGACCGGTTCCAATCTCTTTCTAATGTAGACTATCCGGCTGATTGATGCGCCTGCGTCTTTAAGTGCGGCTGTTATCATCCGGGTCTCATCATAGGACAGGCCTTGTGCAGGTACCACCAGGGCTACGCATTTCTTTGCCAACTTATCGAAAATGAGCTTCGGAAGGGCCATTTCTCCGAACGCCATTGAATCTTCCAGTAAGGATTCTGCAGCAACAAGCCTTGCGTACAGGGCTTCACGGTCTTTTCTAATCAACGTGAATTCTGATTCAATTCCGTCAATGAGTAATTGCTGGTGTCTGATTAGGGTGTCGTCTTTTACTATGATGCTTCCCAAAAAGATCCCCACGCCTAGGGCAAGAAATATCGCTACAGTCGAAGTAATGTGATATCTGAGACTTATCATTCCCTGGATGTTCTCCTTGTGACTCTTGCTGTCAAATAGGCCATGTTGCAAGTTTCAATTGCATGATAATGAGCCTTAGGAACTGACGTAAAGCCTGGGAGGCTGCCACACTTGTAGAGAGCGGTATAAGGCCGGCCAAAGCTACCTTGGCGATGTCTTTACCTTGTGCGCTGCCCTTATAGAGCTTACTGATTCCCTTCGCATCAATGAGGACTGACCCCACTTTCAAGCGTGTCAAAAATGTACTTGACATTCCCCGGCGGCCCTTATCAAGAAAATCTTCGACTGAAGAATGGCTCCCCACAATGACAATAAGCTCAGCGCCTTTTTCGTAGGCGATTAGAAGCGCCAGGTCTTCGCTGAGCCCCGGCACCCGGCACTCCACTGCCTCAACGCCCAACAGCTTCAACCTCTCCCGCCCCGGAGAGCGCCCGTTGGGATAGACATGTACCACAAGCTCAGAGCCGCGTTTGAGTGCCCGGTCACTTGCGCTGTCCATATCACCTACGATAATGTGGGGTGGAATGCCGAAACGCAGCAGGGTGTCTGCAGCTCCATCCACGGCAATGACAACAGGCCTTATCTCGTGGATGTAGGGTATGATAGTCCTTAGATCGTCGTGGTATCCCCGCCCCCTCGCCACAACAAGGACATGCCTCCCGGCAATTCTTGTGCGAAGTTCGGGGAAAGCGATGTCTCTTAAGATTAGGGATCTTTCTTTCCTGGCGTGTTCAATAGTGTTGAGGACAAATGCGTCAACCCGGTCAGCCAGACATGCTCTGGCTTCTTTCAATCGCTCCAGTGCTTCGGCTTTACCGAGGATTGTCCCTTTGCAGATTACTTTTCCGTTCTTTTTCAACGTGTTGCCGAAGATCTCCACGCTCTCCCCGTCCCTGACTTCTTCCATCACCTTCGGTCCTACGCAATCTAATAAACGAATCCCGGCATCGCACAAGTGAAGCGGGCCGGGATTGTAATACTTGCCTGTAATAGAGGATTTGACATTCACGACTCCCCTGACCTTTGCCAGGATCAGCGCGTCACACGCTACCTCGTCAATGTCTTCATGATCCAGAATGACTATTTCCCCTCGACAGACACGGGAGATGAGGTTTTTCGTTCTCCTGTCCAGTCTCGCTACGCCCTTGACCTTCATGCAGTCACCCTTTGAAAGACCCGGTAATGCCAAACCTCGGCTGCTGCCTCCAAGTTGCCTCCCAGTTAGTAGTATGCATTACCTCAGGCTTTCTCATTCCGGCACGTATCCGGATTGGAACTTGGGTAATTCACATAGATTTGGGGACGTAAGGAAACTCAAGGGCAAAAGAAACTTGAGACCTCACAGACAGGAACCTAACTCGCTCGAATGTCGAGGCGGATCTTATCTGCTATCCTGGCAATAAAGGCCGAGTTTGTGGGTTTCCCCTTCTCACTGCTGACCGTGTATCCGAATACGCCGTTTAAGAGCTCGATATTACCTCTGGTCCAGGCGATTTCTATCGCATGTCTGATAGCCCGTTCCACTCTGGCTGCGGTAGTATCAAACGTGTCAGCCACACGCGGGTATAATTCCTTGGTTACGCTGTTCAGGAGTGTCGCTTCGCCGATTACAAGGATAATCGCTTCTCTGAGGTATGTGTAACCCCTGATGTTTGCAGGGATCCCCATGTCATGGATTAATCTGGTGACCTCTGAATGAAGGTCTCTTGACGGAGGAGAATAGTCTATATGTTTTCCCTTGATTATCTGATGTGATGACATTACTTGGCGTATCCTTTCTGCCAATGTTTCAATGTCAAACGGCTTTATTACGTAGTAATCGGCTCCTACGTCAGTTAACTGTTGCACAATACGCTCCTGGCTCAGGGCAGTGAGGATCACGAATCTGGGCCTATGGTTTAGCCTCTGTTCAGATAAGCGCTCGAGCACGCCCATTCCGTCTAAGTGAGGCATGATAATATCCAAAACTACAACATCAGGTTCCAGCTCCGATATCTTCTTTAGGGCCTCAATCCCATCATATGCAACTCCGACCACGGACATGTCTGATTGTGAGTCGAGGAATCCTGTCAAAACCTCACACAAATCATGGTTATCATCGACTATGAGAACACGTGTGACGCCTTGTCCCATGATACCACCCCAATCCATGCTCCTTGGGTCAGGGATCCCAGCGACTTCCCTGACGCAGTATGAATTCGCCATCTCATAGTGAACTCCTTCCGAATAGTCTAAAATCACATAATGGTCACAACTGAATTTATAGTGGGACTATCATGACAATGACTCGGACATACTCAAGGATTTATCTCCGGGCTGCATGAAACCTGCATCCCGAACCAGCCATTCAGCCAGCACGCCGTATCCTCTTGTTTGATCTGAGACAAAGACATGGGTCAATACACCTACCAGTTTGTTGTTTTGAATGATAGGACTGCCTGACATTCCTTGTACTATTCCGCCGGTAGCTGACAGTAAGCGTGGGTCGGAGATACGAACCACCAGTCCTTTGATTTGGGGGCCGGTTTGTCGTGTTACGCGCTGAATCTCGACGTCAAACCGTTCTATCATGTCCTCTTGCAAGACTGTATAGAGGAAGGCACGGCCCGGCACGACTTCGTCTGCAAGCGCCACGGGAATCGGTTCCGGGAAATGGGGATTGAGAGGCATGGTGTTGAGCCTCCCGAAGATGCCGAATTTGGTGTTGCGATCTATGGTTCCGATTACATCCTCTTCCCCGCTGAAACTGCCGATCTTCTCTCCCGGCCGGCCTCGAGTGCCTTGATGAATACCGAGGATTTGAGCAGCAACTATCATGCCGCTGGCTACATCCATGTCCTTGTTGGTAGACGTGTCTGTAATCACGTGTCCCAGTGCACAGTAGACACCTGAGTCCGGATGATAGAATGATAGTGTGCCGACACCTGCTGCATTCTCCCGAACCCATATGCCCAGCTTGTAAGAAGCAACCCTTTCACCTGTAGGCATACGGGCTTCATCAGATAGCCTTTCGTTAGAGACTGCAACAGGCTTCAATCGCACCGTGATTCTCTTGGAATTGCGCATGATAGTGATTTCCGCCTGTGCGCCCCTTCTGCCGATGTCTTCTATGGCAAGCTCTATTTGTGACTTGCTGTTGACAGTCTCTCCGTTAATGCGAGTAATGACATCCCCTACTTGAATACCGGCTTCACGTGCAGGATAGTACGAGCGCCCGTCAGACCCAACCAGAGGATAGTGTCCTATCACTACGACACCCCTTGAAGGCAGCAGAACTCCAATTGATTGGCCCCCGGGAAAAACGCGGATATCCGGCACGACGCTGACGACCATTCGCTTGATGGGAATAAGATCCCAGAGACGCACTTCCAGACTACTTTCCCCTTGGCTAAGGGGAACAAGCTTCACTCCGCCTTCGGAAGGCAAAAGTTCCAAACCTGAAGCAGTCCGGCGTAAATCAAGGGGTCGGCCTAACTGAACTTCCCTGACGGTTCCTTCTATAAGCGTAATCCTGCTCGGTATTCCGCCAACAGTGAGAGAATAGGCAGCCAGGCATACTAATGCAAGCACTGTAAGCCTCCGGATAAGTTGAACTCTGAAACCCGGTCTGTTTTTGTCCGGTGGCGGATGCCGTTCCAAGCCTCGTCTACCCCCAACACAACATGAATGAAAGTAAGTAATGTCGTTCCTACACAGCATCAAGGAGGCTGCTGTCCGCGCCTCCTTAACTCATAGGTCATAAGTTCCGACATTACCCTGCCCGCAATCGTTGTTTTTATGCCGTTCAAAGTTTTCATGTGGTGTCGGTGGTTGCAAGCTATGACAAGTTTAGTTATGTATCAAGCGAGCTATGAAGAAACCGTCAATTTCGTGTATGTGAGGATAAGTGTTCACGAAGGGTTTTCCTTGTTCGGGAAAAGCGGTTCTGAATCCGGCAGGAAGATAAGGTTCGGCACGGTCTTTGGAAAACTCAGGGTGTTCCGAGAGAAAACGAGATATCAATTCCGCGTTCTCTTCCGGTTCAATACTGCAGGTACTGTATACCAGAGCTCCACCGGGTTTTACCAGACAGGCCGCAGATTCCAGGAGCTCTCTCTGGAGCGCGACAAGGCCTCTTAGATCCTCGTCCGTTCTTTGCCACCTAAGATCCGCCCTTCGTCTAAGAACGCCTGTCCCTGAACATGGAGCGTCCAGGAGGACTTTGTCAAACTTCATTGTCCGAATATCATCAGGCAACCGGCGGCTATCACAAAGTATCGGCATGACTGAGGTTATTGCCAAGTGTTGTAAATTTTGGCGAATTAGATCCAATCTATGCTCATGCACATCGCATGCGATAACCTGACCCGTATCTCCCATAAGTTGAGCTATGTGAGTAGCCTTACCGCCGGGAGCCGCTGCTAAATCCATCACATTTTCATTGGGTTCCGGTGAAAGCACATAACTTACTAACATAGAAGCGATATCCTGGGCCATGAACATGCCGCCCAAATGCAACTCATGACTGAATAAATCTCCGGTGTTCCGGATCTCGATTGCCTCATCAACCAAATGAGACGGAATCGCCTCAAAACCTTCATGGCCAAGTCTGAGAATCAGGTCCCATCTTGCAATCTTCAGAGTATTGGTTCTGATGGTGAGCGGAGGCTCTTCGTTATTAGCCTGGCAGAGCCTTTCTGTTTCCTCCGGTCCGAGTCTCTTAATCCATCTTGACACTAACCATTCAGGATGCGAATGCTTCAGTGATATGTACGAGACAGGGTCTTTTGCAAAATCCGGAAACCGGATTGCGCCGGGATTTCGGAGTGCGGATCTGAGAACCGCGTTCACAAATCCCGCGCTGCCGGGGTGGGCATGCTTTCTTGCCAGGGCAACGCATTCATAGACCACTGCATGCTTTGGAATCTCATCCAAGTAATGAATCTGATATATGCCAAGCCTGAGCGTGTTTCGTGTAACGGGATCCATCTTCCGGACACGTCTTGTCGAAAAGGTGTCAATGATGTGGTCAACAGTCTTTCTATGCTTCGTGACACCGAAAATCAGTTGTGTACAAAAGGCGCGATCTCGCATAGCGAGATCGCCGGAGTGGAGGATACGGTCCCGTGCCTGCCGGGCATAAGCGTTTTTTCTATCAATTTCCATTAACGCTAGGAGCGCAGCTTCTCTGGCACTCTCAGGGCCTGCCATTAATATGCCTCCTAAGATCAATCCACTCTAGTCTCGTCTGCTTCCCCGCAATATCAGCAGCCTGAATAGTTGAGTCAACGCCACGGCAGTTGCAGCCAGGTATGTCATGCCTGCTGCAGACAGCACTTCCTTGGCGTGAGGAAGCTCTTCACGGGTAACATACCCACCTTGTGCAAGTAAGACAAGGGCCCGTCTGCTGGCGTCGTACTCAACCGGAAGCGTCACAATGGAAAATGCAACCGCTGCTACGAAAAGCCATATCCCTACTGTCATCAGCCAACTTAAGCCTGCTTCAGCAAAAAGTAGCCCTATCAAGAACAAAGGAAAAGCGAGCCTGGAACCGAACGACGCCACAGGAACAAGGCTGGATCTTACTGCAAGCGGTACATAGTTCTCATCGTGCTGAATGGCATGGCCGGCTTCATGCGCTGCTACTCCGAGAGCAGCCAATGAATCGCTTGCATACACCTCACGAGACAACCTCAGGATCTTGACGCGCGGGTCGTAGTGATCCTGAAGGGTTCCGGAAATCTGTTGGACTTGCACATGGCTTAGCCCGCTTCTGTCAAGTATGTCTCTGGCTACTTCCGCGCCTGTGGCTCCACTTGTTGCCCGTACTCTTGAGTACGAGTTAAATGCCCTTTGCACTCGCGCTTGTGCCCACATGGCGAACAAGAGCGCAGGCAATATTAAGAAATATGTCGGGTCGTAATAAAACATCGGCAAATCCCTCCTTTATGTGCCACAATATCCAATGAGCCAAAATCGCGCCCTAAGTACCTAAAACGTCACCTGCCTGTACAGGGTTCCCACATAGATAATCCCCTATCGCCAAGCGCTTACTCCCTTCACGCTGGACTTCCTCAATAGAGTAAAACCCTTCACCTGTTGCCACAATAAGGTTTTGAGGGCTCGAACGGCATATCTTGCCAGGCAACACCGGGGTACCACACAAGGTTTCGTTTTCATCCGGTACAACTTTGCCGGCAAATATCTTAAATCTCTTACCCTGAAGATAAGTGAATGCTCCCGGACGCGGATTGCCTGCTCTAACCAGGTTATGTATAACACGGGCCGGTTTGCGCCAGTCTATCAGAAACTCGTCATGTGCCAGCTTAGGGGCGTATGTCGCTAAGCTTTCGTCTTGCGGGATCCGTGGAGCGACACCTGCCTCTATGAGCTGCAGTGTCCTCGCGAGTAAAGCGGAGCCGCGAGCTGCCAGCTTTTGACTCAATTCTCCACAGGTCATATCTTCCGGGATTTCCATTTTCTCCTGCAAGATCATGTCCCCGGTATCCCAGCCTTCCGCCATATACATTGTGGTGACGCCTGTGACTTCTTCTCCGGCCATAATCGCGCGTTCAACGGGGGCGGCTCCCCTGTACTTCGGCAGTAAAGAAGCATGAACATTGATACATCCTTTGGGAGGAATACCAAGGATGTCTTTGGGGATCAGCAGTCCGTATGCGACGACTACGATGACGTCAGGCCTTATTGCTTCAATAATGCCGAGGATTTCCTGTCCTCTTAGGGTGTTCGGAGTGTAGACCGGGATTTGTCGCTCTTCCGCCGATATCCTTACAGGAGTAGGAAGATATCGTCTGCCTCTTGATCGTGGACGGTCCGGTTGAGTAAAGACACAAGCCACGTGATGCGGTGAAGACAAGAGGACTTCAAGATGAGGCACGGCAAATTCCGGACTTCCCATGAAGATCAATTTCATGCTTCGTCTTCTGCCTGTTCTTCTGCTACATTCCTGGCCTTGTCAATGAAAAGAATGCCGTCCAGATGATCGATTTCGTGCTGCAGCGCCCTTGCAAGAAGCCCTTCCGCTTCGAGCCTCTCACGGTTCACGCCATTTTCAGCCATCCCCTCGATCACTATCTTTTCCCACCTTGTCACTTCTCCGGTCAGCCCGGGGACTGACAGGCAACCTTCTCTCAGAACGGCTTCCTCGCCGTCATGTTTGACTATGCGGGGGTTGAATAGTTTTATAGGGCCTTCTCCTACGTCAAGGACAACAATCCGCACAGGAATTCCCACTTGATTAGCTGCAAGTCCTACCCCATCAGCCGCGTACATAGTATCCAGCATGTTGTCGGCAAGGGCCAGCATCTCTTTGGTGATTTTTTTTACAGGAAGCGCCCGCATTCTTAGAACGGGATCGCCGTGTTTTCTGACTTCCAGGATCAATATGCCGCCTCCCTTATCAGATATCAAAGCATACTCTCAGGGTCAACATCTACTTGGACCATTATATCATAGGACGGCAGAGGACAGGCGTTTAGCATCTCTTCAATGAGCTTGACATGGCCTTCGGATTCTATCCCGGGATCAACCTTTAATAGTATTTGCCATCTATGCATCCCTTTTACTCTTGCCAGCGCACAGGGTGCCGGCCCAAGGATTCTGGTTCTCTTCCACCGATTCGAGGACTTAATCTGTGCCCCGAGTGCCCTGACAAGGCAGAAGGAGTGCCTTTCAACGACGGGAAGGCTCTTGCCGCTTACAACAATCAGTATAAGACGGGAGAAAGGCGGATATTGACCTTCGTTGCGGCAAGCGATTTCTTCGTTGTAGAAACCTCTGTAGTCATGGGCTTTACCGAGTTCAATAGCGTAATGCTCCGGTGAATATGTCTGCACTATGACATGGCCGCCCTTGTCCCCTCTACCTGCCCTGCCTGCAACCTGGGTAAGTAGTTGGAACGTACGTTCCCCTGCCTTATAATCCGGGAGATTGAGACACGTATCAGCGCTTACCACACCAACCAAGGTTACATTGGGAAAATCAAGTCCTTTTGCCACCATTTGTGTCCCGATGAGTATGTCATACTCTCCTCTTCGGAACTTATTGACGATTGTTTCATGGGCGCCTTTCCGCCTGGTCGTGTCTGTGTCCATCCGTATAGTACGAGCATCAGGGAATAGCCGCGCAACTTCTCCTTCGATTTTTTGCGTGCCTGCTCCGAAGTACTTGATATAGCGCCCTTTGCAGTTGGGACAGACTGAAGGAACGGGCTCCTCGTAATCGCAGTAGTGACATCTTATGTTACTGCCTGCTGCATGGTATGTAAGAGCCACGTCACATTCCGGACACCTCATGGAATGGCCGCATTCCCTACACAGTACGAATGTAGAGTATCCACGTCTATTAAGGAACAGAATCATTTGCTCTCCTCTTTCCAACCTATCGGATATCGCCTGAGAGAGAGAGCGCGAGAACATGCTTCTATTCCCTTCTGCCAGCTCTTCCCGCATATCCACCACTTCAACGGTGGGCATTCCCCACATCTCAACCCTATGAGGAAGCTCAAGAAGAGTGTAGTCTCCGCGCAGGGCTTTGTGGTATGATTCCACTGAAGGGGTTGCAGAGCCCAGAACGCACACTGCCTTGGATATCCTGGCTCTTTCACATGCTACATCACGTGCGTGGTACCTGGGAGACTCTTCTTGCTTGTAAGAATTCTCATGTTCTTCATCAACGACAATGAGGCCTAGATCCTGAACAGGTGCAAAGACTGCCGAACGCGCACCTACCACTATCCTTGCGTCGCCTCGTCCCGCCCTCCGCCATTCGTCATAGCGTTCCCCCTGGGATAGTCTGCTGTGGAGAACAGCCACTGCTTGTCCGAATCTTTCGGAAAACCCTTGCGTCATCTGAGGTGTAAGGGCAATCTCAGGCACAAGGACAATTGCGGACTTTCCTTTGGCGAGAACGCCTTCAATGGCACGCATATATACTTCTGTCTTTCCGCTTGCGGTTACGCCGTGTAGCAAGAAAGGCTTAGGCGACTCCTGTTCCAGACTGCGGATAATAGCAGTGACTGCCTTATCTTGCGCAGCAGTTAATACAGGCACGGATTTTCGCGTCTTTGGGGCTGCCTTTATTGGGCTTCGCAGGACTTCTTTTTGCGTCTCATTGAGGATCCCTTTTTGAATAAGGGCTCGAACCGCCCCGGGGGTGGAGCCGGGCGCATTATTAAGACGTCTTCTCTGCATTACCGGGCCTTTCTCAAGGATCACCTGTAAGGCCCGGGCCTGGCGAGGGGCTCTTATTTTCATAGCCCCCATAAGAATTTCAGCCTTATCTTTTGAAATTGCGAGCTCCACCAGTGACTCAGTCTTTGGGCGCGCTCTGCCTCTTCGCACAGAGGACGGGAACATCTGGGCGATGGCTTCCCCCAAGGAACATGTATAATACCGGTTCATCCATGCTGCAAGAGCCATCATCTGCTCTGAGAGTGCAGTATCCCCGCGAAGCGCACGGATGTCTTTGACATGAGCGACATCAGGAGTCGGAGTGAAGCCTACCACATATCCGGTGAGCTCTCTTGTGCCGAAAGGGACCAGCACTGCACTGCCTACTTTGACTTGGCCTTCCAGTTTGGCAGGAATAGCGTAATGGAATAGGCCCTTTGCACTTTCTGAAGGGATGTCCACCACGACCTCGGCGTACAAATTGCATCCTCCCCGTTTCGTCCGTTACCCGAGGACTTACTCTTTCCCCGATCCACATTTTCGAGGAAAGGATATTAAGTCCTCTATAGGTAACTTTATCCCTTTCATGGAGGAACTTGCAAGCCTATTTAAGCTCTTTGTCAGGTTCTTTGGACTCTGATCTACTTTGTGGGGTTGCGAAGGCCTGAATCTTGACGATTGAGCAATCCACGGCATGCCAGCTTTCGTAGGACCGCTCTTTCCAGTTTTCTCAGGAATTTAGTGGTAATGAACTCATCAGTTGACATAGGTTGAACAAGGATAGTGAACAGCCCTGCACGGTTCCCTCCGAGGATATCAGTGAATATCTGATCTCCTATTATGGCAGTCTCTTCAGGCGATGTACCCAGTAGACTGAGGGCGGATCGAAACGCGGAACTAAAAGGCTTGAACCCTTTAGCGGATGGAATATCAAGCATGCTTGATATGTCGTCTATTCGGGCTTTGCGGTTGTTCGAGAGCAAACACACGCGAAAACCGGAAGCTTTCGCATCTTCAAGCCATTTAAGAATTTTCGGAGATACCTCTTTACTTCCCCACATTGTCACTGTGTTATCAATGTCGAACACAATTCCCAGAACGCCCATATCTCTGAGGTAGGGAAGATCGATACAGTCAAGAGACCCTACATAAAGCTTCGGACAGAGCTTGGACAGCAAAACCGTACCTCCTCAGAGCGTCAGAAGTTGAAGTGTGACACACATGACCAGTGCCGGTATTGTATCATATTGTTACTACCTGTTCCAGTAAAAATCCGTTGATCCGTCGATCAGTCGATCAAGCGAGCCACTTGAGGGGATCCGGAGTCGTTCCGGATGTCGATTGGCTCTTTAGTCCCAGGCAACCGTAAGCCTCAGTCTGCTTGGGCATCGCCCGTCCTTGGTTGCCCAGTGTGGACTATGGCAAACCTGGGACCGTAATGGGTCATGGGTTATGTGGAATGGCAATTGCAAGTTTCAGAGTAAGAGATTGTTATACGATGATTCCGGAGAGTTTTGGAGAAGGACTTTCCACCCAACAGGAAGAAGCAAAATCTTTGCCGGATTATCCTGATCACGTGAGGAATCAACCGAAACCATTAACTGATTGAGGTTTTGGAATACGAGATTTCCAACAAGAGGCTTCCGGCGGCGAGGGGGTAGACCTATGGTAAAACATCGAATGACCGTAGTTCTTGGGGATATTACGAGACAGCATGTTGATGCAATAGTCAACGCTGCCAACAGTACCTTATTGGGTGGAGGAGGGGTAGACGGCGCCATACACCGGGCAGCAGGGCCCAGGCTCCTTGATGAATGTAAATCAATCGGAGGCTGCAAGACCGGAGAGGCGGTCATTACACGGGGTTACAGGCTTCCTGCCACATGGATCATACATACAGTCGGGCCGGTTTGGCATGGCGGGGTATCAGGTGAAGCGGAACTCCTTGCCGGCTGCTACAGGAATTCTCTCCGCCTGGCTACGGAACGAGGTATTCACACCATAGCCTTTCCGTCCATCAGTACCGGGGCATACGGTTATCCTATTGATCAAGCTTCACAAATTGCAGTAGAGACAGTGGCACGGTTTTTGAAAAATGAGCCGTCTATTCTCGAGGTCAGATTTGTGTGCTTCAATGAGCGTGCATACGCCTCTTGTGAACGTGCTTTGAGCAAGTATTTCAAGAAGGCCTAAGTATGAGTTCAACGGTCTCATGGCAATCTATTTAGGAAGCCCATAATCCTCAGTTCGCTTTGCCATCACCCGGTCATTGCTGCTGCGTTGGAGCAGGCGAGTGTTGGCAGGACTTTATGGTCAAAGTGGCGAAATTATGGTGTGTCAACTTCGCTCGAAAACAGTAATACTGGCGAGCTTTCTCGTAAATCTTGCAAGGGAGGTGACCTACGCTCTAACTACTTAGGTTGGTTATCAGATACAGATGCTAAAGGAGGAGTTGCTTCATGAGAAGGTTTTCCCGGTGGTTTACGTCGGGTCTTGTCATGTCCCTTTGTCTTTTCATATCCCTTTCTCTAGGAATTAGCGCAGCAAACCCTATTGAGTTGACTTATTGGACCCACACTGATGACAACAGGACACAGATTGAAGACAGGTACATAGCTGAGTTTACCAAGATGTATCCGAATGTAAAAATCAAGAGAGTAGTAAATGAAGGCGCCAAAATGGGCGATCTTGTTCTTACCGCTTTCTCTGCTCAGAATGCGCCTGATATTTTCAACCTGCCTATTGAGCAGCAATATGCTTACGTGCAGCATCATCGTGTGGCGCCTGTTAACTATAAGGCTGCAGGATACAAGGACGCCGCAGATCTGAGGTCTCAATACCTCGATGGCACATTCGACGCAGTAACCATGGACGGTGAAATATACGGCCTTCCTCTTGAACTCACTAACTGGTGCATTTATGTCAACAAGAAAATCTTCCGGGACGCAGGGCTTGATCCTGAGAAAGACTACCCAAAAACCTGGGAAGAAATAGCGGATATCTCTGACAAGATCGCCATCCGTGAAGGCGACATTATTGTGAGACGCGGGTTTGACTTCCGGTATCCCTATTACCTGGTATCAGTCCTACCCATGATTGAGCAGCTCGGCGGGAAGCTACTCAGTGATGACGGCAAGAAGGCGATCGTCAATGACCAGGCATGGCTTAAGGTCCTGGAATACATGAGGGACTGGGGTCCCGACGGGCACAACCTTGGTAGCCCTACTTATACCGCCCCAAGAAAGATCTGGAACAACGACAATAATGATATGGCTATGTGCGTCAGCGGGTTCTATCAGCAAGGTAGGCTGAGACTCGATAATCCGGAATTCTACAACAGCAAGGAATGGATGGTCATTCCGTTCCCGGTGTTCAAGGATGCAGTGAACGACGTAGCATGTTCGTACTATGGCCACTACATGATGGTCAATGCGCAGACGTCCACGGAGAAGCAGGAAATGGCATGGAAGTTCATCGCTTACATGCTGGACCATCCCATGGAGTACCTTATGAAGGTAAATATCATACAGCCGCGCAGAGACCTTCTGGAATCCAAGGACTTTAAAGCGCTTCCTTACATGGATGTTTTCATGGGAGATATGGAGAGAGCACATATAGTCTTCCTTCACGAAAACGGGTACCAATTCGAACGGTTCATCAAAGAAGCCGTGGAGAGCGTAATGCTATCAGGAGTCCAGCCTAAAGAGGCACTGGAGACATTGCGCGAGCGCATACAAGAAGTTCTCGACTCTGAACTGTAGAGGCTGAAGTAGATGAAGGTCCGGGTTCTTTTTCGGAGCCCGGACTTCTCCTTTCATCATTTCGTTAGAGGGGTGCTTCGATGCAACATAACAAGAGATTTAGCATGGAGCAGAAGAAAGCCAGATGGGGATGGATATTCGTTGCGCCGTCATTGCTGTTCTTTCTCGTCTTTAGCTTCTATCCGATTTTTAACGCGATTTACATGAGCTTTTTCAAGAAGAATTTGCTGTCGCTTAAACCTCCTGAATTTGTCGGCTGGGGCAATTATGCATACTTATTTCACTCAAAGACATTCTGGCAATCTGTATCTAACACAGCTATATTCACCATCGGGACTTTCATCCCATTAGTTGTTTTCAGTCTCATGTTAGCCGTTTTCATTGTGTCAAGACGTAGATTTCAGAAGTCCTTTCAAATGGCGCTATACTCACCTGCTGCGCTTTCATCAGTTGTTGCGGCTCTCATTTGGCTGCTTATTTTCGATCCCAGAGGATTGGCAAACCAGACTGTGAATACCCTCCTGCGGACTCCCGGGGTCAACTACCACTGGCTCTCTAGGTCCAATATGCTACGGCTGTCCACCATCATCGTATACTTCTGGAAATACGTGGGTTATTTCACCGTTGTCTTTGTCGCGGGCATCGGAGGTATCCCTGATTACCTACACGAAGCAGCGTTGATTGACGGGGCAGACTCATGGAAGGATTTCTGGTACATAACGTTTCCGCTGTTGAAACCGACGACACTTCTGGTATCTGTGATGGTTATGCTCCAGTGCCTCAAAACCTTTAGCACACAGTATCTTTTCTCCACATCCGGAGCGCCGACCCGGCCTATTGATGTCATTACCCTTAGTATCTACAATACAGCCATCAAGGATTATAACATTGGAAGAGCAAGTGCCATGAGCGTCCTGCTTTTCCTAGTCATGCTGATCCTCACTTGGATGCAGTTGAAGATTGCCAGGACTGAGGACGTTACCTATAACTAGCTCCGTTGTAAGCGGGCATGGAGGCTAAGGCCTTAGGATCAGGGGGAGATTTTCATGAACGTCACCAAAACAAAGGCTTCATTTCTGGGGAAATCAGCAAACATCGTGATTTGGCTATTCTTGATCGTGGCATGCGCATTTGTTGTCACGCCGCTTCTCTTTATGTTCAGTGCATCCATCATGCCTGCCATTGATATTCTGAAATTGCCATACCCTTGGATTAGTGATCACATACACTGGCAGAACTACTGGAACGGATTGAGAGGGCCTGATGGATCCTTCATATTTCTTCGCAACACCCTTAATTCCCTAATTGTAGCTGTTGCGGTTACCGTAACCACTGTATTACTGTCTTCGTTAGCCGGGTACGGGCTGGCCAAGTTCAAATTCAAAGGACGTAATGCGGTCTTCATGCTGATCATGGCAACAATGATGATCCCCTTTGAAACCATAATGATCCCGCTTTACATGGTGACCATGAAGATGGGATTGCAGGATTCCTATGCCGGACTCATTGTACCTTTTCTTACCAATGCTTTCGGTGTGTTTCTGATGCGGCAGTTTCTGCTCACGTTTCCCGACGAAGTCTTGGATGCGGCCCGCATCGACGGCGCAAGTGAACCCAGAATCTTCACCCACATGGTGCTGCCTAACAGCGGCCCTGCCATTGCCACCCTGGCAATTCTGACTTTCCGTTCACAATGGGATAACCTGTTGTGGCCACTATTGGTGGTTCAGAGCGATGAGATGAAGACCATCCCCCTATATATTACGAAGTTCATGGCGGAGACACACAGTGATGAAGGGATCATGATGGCTGTTGCAGCTATGGCCAGCCTTCCCATGTTCATCTTGTTCTTTACAATGTCCAAGTACTTCGTCAGCACAGAGGGTCTGCATTCGACGATTAAGGGTTAGGCTGCGCAATACGTAAACACGGAGAGCCCGAACTGCTGTGGTCAATGGTATCCGTTGGCCACCATCTCCTTCTGAAGTTTCATCAACGCGCGTTTCTCAATCCTTGAAACATACGAACGGGAGATTCCCAGATACCTGGAGATTTCTCGTTGAGTCCTGCGTATGCCGTCCTTGAGTCCGTATCGCATTTCAATGACCTTTTTTTCACGGCAGGTCAGAGTGTCCACCTTTTCCACCAGCTTCTTCTCTTCCAGCTTTCCCTCGACTGCAAGCGCGACTTCGTCAGCTTCACTTCCCAGCACATCGATGAGCGTGATTTCGTTGCCTTCCTTGTCTGCTCCGATAGGGTCATGCAGAAGAAGCTCTGCTCTGTTTTTTCTTGTGGCTCTCAGGTGCATGAGGATCTCATTTTCTATGCACCGGGCGGCATATGTAGCCAGCCTGGTTTTGCGGTGCTGATTATACGTATCCACCGCCTTTATCAGCCCTATCGTTCCTATGGAGATTAAATCATTTTGGTCCTCCGGAGCTCCGTCAAATTTCTTGACTATGTGTGCAACCAACCTGAGGTTCCGTTCAATCAGAGTTCTTCTGGCGTCTTCGCTTCCTTGTTCCCTCTCCAACAGAACCTTGGCCTCTTCCTCCTCAGACAGAGGGGGTGGGAACACATTTCCAGATGAAACGTAAGATATGAGGTGCCACAGCCCACGAAGTAAGAGAGCCGAACCTATCAAGAGATCCAGCATAGAATCAGCCACCCCCGTAAAAAGATTCATTAGTATAGATATGATCTACTCGGGGAAAAGTGCATGTTCCGGTTGAGGTTGTTATTAATGATATGCCGGCCGGGCATTAATGACTTTAGTTGCGGGAAGCTTCAGCAAGAAGTCTACCTGCGATCTCCTGGAAAACGGGGGCGGCTGCTTCGCCGCCGGACCCTCCTTCTTCGGCAAAGACCACTATCACAAAACGCGGATCCTTAAGCGGAGTGAATCCTCCGAACCAGGCATGGCATATGGGATGTCCGTCAGAGTCCAGCCACCCTGTCTCAGCGGTTCCGGTTTTGCCACAGGATCCGTAATTATCGACCCAACCTGATTTTGCCGTCCCCCACCTGGTGACTGACTCCAACATGAATGTAAGTTGCCTGCATGTATCTTGCGACAATACTCTCTTTGACGTATTTGATTTGAGGCCGGTGATTGTCCCTCCTCCTGTTGGTTTGATTTCCAGGACCAGCATTGGCGAGACCGGTTCACCGCCATTGGCTATGACAGAAAGCAACACAGCAATTTGAAGTGGGGTTGCCAATACTTCACCTTGCCCTATTGCAAGGTTGGCAGTATCCTGCAGAGACATGTAGTAGGCGCCCGGGAGTTGGCCCGGCTGCTCAAAAGGCAGGCTGATGCCTGTGGCAGCTCCGAATCCCAATTTCTCATAGAAATCTACAAGGCTTCTGCCTCCGATCCTCAGTGCAGTTTCAATGAACACGGAGTTACATGAATAGGCCATGGCGTCCAGGAAAGAAATCCACCCGTGGCCTTCGCTTTCATGTAAGTAACACTTGAATCTCTTGGAGCCTACGTCTATGAATCCCGGGTCATAGAACCTGTCTGAGAGGGAAACCACACCCTTCTCCAGGGCACATGCGGCTACCACTGTTTTGAGTATTGAACCTGCGGGATAAGACGTGATTGCCCTGTTTATCATAGGAGACAGAGGCTGCTTGAAGGCACTGCTCACATTGTTAGGGGAAAAAGAAGGCCTGCTGGCCATAGCCAGCACCTGGCCGGTTTCAGGCTCCATGACAACCACAGCACCCCTGGGGACTTTTGCGTCCATCACTTCCTCAACGATTTCCTGTATCTCGCGGTCAATGGTTAGGACTACACCAGCCTTAGGTTCCGCGTCATGAAGCCACCTGATTCCCAAGCCCTTGTAAGGCATGCGCCTGGCATCTACAAAGGATGCTACCAGGCCGGTATCCCCACTTCGGAGGTAGGTATCAAAGGTTTTCTCGATTCCGGATATTCCCGTGATGCTCTCGTTGTCAAGATAGCCTATGACGTGGGCAGCTAACCCTGTCGGATCGTATCGGACAGGTTGTCTGATAACAGCGACGCCTGGGTCGTCCGGTATTTTCGAACGTAAACCGCCAAGAGAGAGCCGGCTTGCATCAAGATAAAGACAAGTCTGGCCCGACAGTTGTGAAAATGACACGAACTCCTCCACTCCATCCCTGTCTGACACAAGCTCAGGAAAGATGACTATTGCAGGCTCGTAGAAAGTTCCTGCCAAAACTTGCATATTCCTGTCATAGATTGTTCCCCTGAGCGGGGTCTTGTAGAGCACTTCAATGCGTTGATCCCTTGCCCGCCTGGCAAGAGTCTCACCGCGGATGAGTTGAAGCCATGTGAGGCCGGACATGAGAAACAGGAAAACGGCAAGAAGACAGTACACGATACTCCACCCACGGATTTCGGCTGACCTGTTGCGTTGTGACAAAGAGACTGCCCTCCATAGTCACTGTAATACACAACTGTAGCCTTCCTCGAAACCTGAGAGTCTAGTCGCGTACCTGCACTTGCGCGATGGCGTTTTGATGTTCCTTAAACGTCCTGCTGAATACGTGCCCGCCTTTTTGGTCTGCAGCAAAGAAAAGATAATCTGAAGTTGCAGGCAGAAGCGCTGCACGTACTGAAGACAATCCGGGAGAGGCAATGGGGCCCGGAGGGAGTCCGGGGGTAAGGTAAGTATTATACGGAGAGTCTGTCTCCAGGTCATCGAGGGTAAGCCGTGTCTTCCATGAGCCCAGGGCAAACTGAACCGTAGCACAAGATTGCAGTGGCATCTTCAGCCTTAACCTGTTGTAGAACACTGAAGCAACCAATGGCCGTTCTTCAGAGAGTTTGGCTTCTTTCTCTATTATGGATGCAAGGGTAATGACTCCGTGAAGACCCAGCTTCCTTGCATTTTCATGTACATTCTCCCCTGACCACTCCGGGAGCACGGCTTTTGCGAACCTTCTCACCATTATGGTAATAATCTCTTCCTCCGTGACGCCGGTTTCCACTATATATGTGTCTGGGAACAGGTAGCCTTCAAGATTCCCGGAAAACTCCATGTCCCCTTCTATTACTTTGAAGTCATGATCTTGGCCGGCAGCCAGGTGGAGAAAACGCTCTTTCGATGCAAGGCCTTTGGCTTCAAGCAGGTCAGCCATGTTCTTCATCGAGACTCCTTCCGGAATTGTGAACCGTATGAGTTCTACGTCGCCTTGGGCCAAAGCCCGTACAATACCGACAGTACCCATTCCCGAATTGAGTCTGTATGTACCCGCCTTAAGCTTGTTGTCGACTCCCACCAGCTTAGTGACCACGCGAAAAAGCACAGAAGATTGAAGGAGATCTGCCTTAGCCAAGAGGCCTGCAATTTCCCTCGAGGTCATGCCCGGGTCTATGGAGACCACGGTTTCATGTGCGGGGCCGTAGGGAAGCAACAGAAAACCGAACCAAAGCATAAGAAGTATGACAACACCCAATAGGATTTTCGCTTCAAGGCCCCGCCATGTTATGATGCTTTGCTGAGATCTGTTGGAACCAAGCTCACCAGGCACCTGTATCTATTCCTCGTCGCCAGGATCCTCATCAAAATCCTCGTCAAAATCGAAATCGTCATCGTCATCCTCATCGTCATCGTCAAAATCGTCATCAAAGTCATCATCGAAATCAGCGTCGTCCTCGTCTTCTTCACAGAGGACTTCAGTTATCTTCTCGTACTCGTCATCATCGAGTTCGACAAGGACTTCTTCTCCGTCTTCCTTTTCCTCCACTTTGAAAATGAAGGCGTCAACCTCAATGTCATCAGGGGCTTCAGTGTCTACATCTTCCGGCACAAGCACTACATATGTCTTTCCGTCTACCTCAAGAATTTCTTCAACGGTGAAGGTCTCCTGTTCTCCGTCATCGTAAATCAATGTGACAATCTCGTCCAACTCGGGCATTTCAAGCACCCCACTTTCAGTTCATCATGACACTAGGCGTATTCTCCCGGTCCACGTTCTTTTCCTGCTGTTCTATTCCTCGCTATGTTTTCCATAGAGAAGTCCTTTGATTCGCAGCCTGAAGAAATGTCAGGCCGCTGCCTGAGATAATCCAAGTAACCGTCGAGGATTATTGCAGCGGCAACTGAGTCTATCACACCTTTTCGCTTCTGTCGAGATACGTCAGCAGAAATCAGGGCTCGCTCCGCAGCCATTGTGGAAAACCTTTCGTCCCAGGTAACCACAGGCACAGAAACAGTCCTCTTCAACGCTTCAACAAATTCCATAACCCGCATAGCGCTTTTGCCCAGCGACCCATCGGTATTCCTCGGCAAGCCAACGACTATGAGAGATACTTCTTTATCCTTTACCACCTGACACAGTGCCCTAATGTCCTTCTCTTTTCCGGTTCTCGCGATTACTGAAAAAGGTTGGCTGACAATACGGGCAGGGTCAGAAAGGGCGATTCCTATCGTTTTTGAGCCAACATCAAGGCTCATTATTCTCATGCGAGTCAGACCACCTTCATGCATACCTCAGGACAGACTGCCTGGCAATAACCACAAAGCACGCATTTCGCCCCGTCAACTTCAACACGTCCAGAGACAATCTCAAGAGCCCCATGACTGCATCTCTCGACACACTTGCCGCAGCCGGTACACCAAGGTTCAATTATCAGAGTTTTATTAAGACAAGTCTTTTCGCGCAGGGACTCATCAGGTTCTCGCCCTTGAAATATCGCCAAGTCCATCTCGAGCTCATCCAGCGTCTTGATACCCACGGCAACTGAATCCACATATGGCTGGTCTATGGCGAATTTTAAGGCTCCTTCTACGTCCCGGAGCAAGGCCCCGCCTCCGATGGCTTTCATAGAGTATATGCCTTTCCTTTGCGAGTGAGCCAATTCAATTGCCTGAAGCATGTCTTGGACGGTACCGTCTGCTATTCCTATCCCCGAGTAATTCAGCAATGGGTGAATGACGTCAATTTCAGGCATAAGGGCAGCCGCACGTACGCACTGAATATAGTGAGTCGACACCCCGATTGCCCTGATAATTCCCGCCTTGCGGGCGTCTTCAAGGTAACGGACAGCCTCTCTATGGCCTATCAATGTCAGGGCTGATTCCTGTTCATGCAATAGGAACAGGTCCAGGTAGTCGACATTCATTGACTGAAGAGCAAAAGCCACTGATCTCTCCATGCCCTCATATGTGTAATCATAAGATCGAGAGGCAATTACCACATCGCTACGGTTCATCCCTGAAATTGCCGCACGAATATAAGGATATGTGCCATAAATCTCTGCTGTATCAAAGAAGTTTATGCCTCTATCAATAGCTGCACGAATCAGAGAAGCCCCTTCATGAACAGGAAGATTCGCTTGAAGAGGCCCGATTGTCAAAGTCCCGAAGCATAGCCTCGATACTGCGATATTTGTCCTCCCTAGCAACCGCATTTCAACAGAGCAATTCATATACCCAGATAATGCCTGATAAGCTCCTCCAGGATCTCGTCACGTTCCAGCTTCCGTATGAGGTTGCGGGCTCCCTTATGACTGGTGACATATGTAGGATCCCCTGACATCAGGTACCCCACCAGTTGGTTTACAGGATTGTACCCCTTCTCCTTCAATGCGTGACTCACTTCAAGGAGAACATCTCTTATACTGACCTTATCCTCCGGAACAATGCGGAACGTCCGGGTTTCATCAAAAGAGCCATTCATAACGTCCTCACGCTCCCGACGCTAAGTTTACCAAAGATTCTCGTATAAGACTAGCGGTCCTCTTTACCTGATGCCAGTCGGCTCTCTATGAAAGACCTGGTTTGCCCGAGGGCTTCATCAAGTCTTGATACATCTTTCCCTCCTGCTTGCGCCATATCCGGCCTTCCCCCGCCTCCCCCACCGGTTATCGTTGCAGCGACTTTCACGATATCTCCTGCGCGGATCCCTTTCTGGATCAAATCCTTTGTAACCATGGCGACAAACAGGACTCTCTCATCGATGCGAGAACCCAATACCACCACACCTGAGCGTATTTCATCTCTAATCCTGTCAGCAAGCTCTCGAATGGCGTGTCCGTCCAGGCCGTCCACTGCGTCCACCACTATTTTGGCGCCATTTACTTCGACAGCCTGGTCAATCAAGTGACGGACTTTGGGCAGCGCCGCCTTTAATGTCAGGCTCTCGAGTTCCTTTTCCAGTTCCTTCACATCTCGCTGCAGCTTCAGCACTCTGTCTGGAATCTCATCAGGAAGGCACTTGAGTGAGTTGGCGGTATTATCAAGTATCTCTTGATTAGACCTCATGTAATCAAGAACAGCATAGCCGCTCATAGCTTCAATACGACGAATACCTGCTGCAACCGGGCTTTCTGAAACAATCTTCACAAGACCGATTTGTCCTGTGTGATCCACGTGTGTACCACCGCAAAATTCGGCGCTGACATCCCCGATTCGGACTACTCGCACATCGTTGCCGTACTTCTCCCCGAATAAGGCCATCGCGCCGATTTCCTCGGCTTCTGAGATTGGCATCACCTCAGCGTTAACACGGAAATCATCAAGAACCCACTTTGCAACCATATCTTCCACCTTGCGGAGTTCACTGTCACTCACAGGCGAAGGGTGCGAAAAGTCAAACCTCAGCCGGTCACCTGACACATATGAACCTGCCTGCAAGACGTGGTCGCCAAGGACCGCTCTAAGCGCTGCGTGGAGAAGGTGGGTAGCTGTATGGTTCCTGGCTGTGGATCGCCTCATGCCCTCATCCACTTTTGCCCTTGCCACGTCCCCTACACTGAGATTTCCTTCAAGGACTGTAACGATGTGTGCAATTACGGAATCGGAAATCCTTACCGTATTTTTGACTCTTGCGTGAAAACCTTCCCCGACAATATCTCCTGAATCACCGACTTGCCCCCCGGCTTCAGCATAGAACGGGGTTCTATCAAGGACGACCTCCCCGTCTTGGCCGGATGATATGTGTCCTACAGGTTCGCCTTCAGAAAACACGGCGACTACCTTGGCCTCACCGGTCAGAGTATCATATCCGATAAACTTAACGTCAAGATCGGACAAGGCTTCTGCCTTCGCTGTAGACAAACCACCCATGTACCCCAGGGCATGCCTGGAAGCTCTGGCGCGCTCCCGCTGTTCTTCCATGGCTTCCTTAAAACCCTCTTCGTCTACGGCCATCCCGCTTTCTCCCGCAATCTCCCTTGTGAGCTCAAGCGGAAACCCGTACGTATCATACAGCTTAAACGCCCAAGACCCGGGGACTGTCAAGGCCCCTTTGCTTTCCAGCTCCGCAATTATGTTTTGGAGCATCGTCGTGCCTTGGTCGAGGCGTTCCAGGAACCGTTCTTCTTCAGACCGGATGACCTTATGAATGTGATCCCTTCTCATGACAAGTTCAGGATAAGCATGGGAGAACACTGATGAGACTACGTCAGCTATGTCCACCATAAACGGCCTTGCAATTCCCAGCAGCCTCCCATGGCGAATCGCTCTGCGAATCAATCTGCGTAATACATATCCCCTACCCTCATTGGCAGGGAGGACGCCGTCAGCGATGAGGAATGTGACAGCGCGGGCATGGTCGGCTACTATTCTCAGGGACATCGTCGGTTTGGAGCCCAGTTCCTCTTCCAGTCCGGCAGCGTCAAGAATCGCCTTTGTAATAGGCCGGAAAGAATCAGTGTCAAATACACTGGATACCCCTTGCATAACTGCTGCAACCCGTTCGAGGCCCATCCCGGTATCTATCCCTTTTCTCTCAAGGGGCTTATATTCTCCTTTTTCATTGCAATAGAATTGAATAAAGACAAGGTTCCAGATTTCCATAAACCTGTCACAATCACAACCGACACTGCAGTCAGGTTGTCCGCACCCGAAGGATTCTCCGCGGTCTACGTAAATTTCTGAACACGGCCCGCAAGGGCCGACTCCGATTTCCCAGAAGTTGTCCGGTTTTCCCATTCGCACGATGCGCTCTGGCGGGACTCCGATTATTCTGCGCCAGATATCAAAAGCCTCATCATCATCAAGGTATATGGTGATCCACAACCTGTCTTCGGGAAGGCCCAAATGGGTTGTGACAAACTCCCATGCCCAGATAATCGCATCCTCTTTGAAGTAGTCTCCGAAAGAGAAGTTCCCGAGCATTTCAAAAAACGTCAGGTGTCGCGAAGTCATGCCTACGTTTTCAATGTCCAATGTCCTTATGCATTTCTGACAGGTAGTCGCACGAAGGTATTCCGGCTTGGCGGTACCGATATAGTACGGCTTGAAAGGAACCATACCTGCGCCTGTGAGAAGAAGTGTTGGGTCGTTTCCGGGAACCAAAGAAGCGGACGGGAGAGGAACATGATCCTTGCTGACAAAGAAATCTCTGAACATGTCTCTAAGTTCACGTGTGGTAAATGTACGTACGCCTAAACCTTCTTGCACCGACTATTGCCTCCCAAGCTGGTAGTTTCCGAAAGCGACTAGACTACTTAAGCATAATGCCGCAAAATTACGCCACTTGAAACCTCATATCCGGAAGTGACGAGCATTGACGGCAACGTACTTCACATCGCTATTCGCCATAAGATACTAATATCATAGCGTGTACCCCAATGGGTGTCAACGAGAATCCCGAAGCGTCTCGGCCTTTCCGTCGGGCAATTCTACTGTAACAGCTTGTTATGGATGTACCTTAGAGTGACCTTGACAATGGAAGTAACAGGCACAGCAAGGATGACACCTAGGATGCCAAAGAGATAGCCTCCTGAGATTATCGAAAAAATGACGGTCACAGGATGCAGTCCTACATGCTCACCAAGGATATTGGGACTGATAATACTACTTTCCACCTGGTTAACGACGATAAAAAGGATCGCAACATAGACAGCGCTCAACGGTGATTTGAGAAGAGCGAAAACAACTGCGGGAACAGCTCCTATAATGGGCCCGAAGTAAGGCACTATGTTGAAGATTCCTGCTATCAGCCCGATTATCAGCGCAAAATCCACGCCCATTATGGACAGGCCTGCCGCAATTAGAAATCCGACAATCGCTGAGATTAGTAATTGTCCTCTGATGAAGGATCCGAGGCTGTTATCCATTTCGATCATGAGTCCTACTACGTCACTACGCCATCTGTCAGGTATCCACGAGAGAAGCCACATTTTGAGGTCGGGGAAATCCATGGTCAGGTAAAAAGCGAGAACAGGAACGAGTATAAGTAAGCTCAACCTTGGCAGAAGCCCGGGAATTGAACCCAGTGCCCGCTCAACGAAGGCCAGAAGAGCCTCTTCCGCCCTCTCTATTCCGTTATCGATTGCCCCCTTTATGGGTTCGGGAACATTGAACCGCGAGAACCTTACGTAGAATCCGGCAAGACGAGACTGTATACTTCCTGCTTGTTGAGGGAGGACTTCAGCGAGCTTCTCCAGTTGGACCAAGAATCTCGGCACCAAGTAGAGGGCAAAGAGTGTCACAAAGAGAGTGAACCCTACGTAAATTACGAGGGTTCCCAGCCCGCGTGGGGCGCCACGTTTTTCCAGATATGTGACAACCGGGTTCATCAAATAGGACAACGCAAAAGCCAGGAGGAAAGGAGTAAGTATACCCCTGACTTTGTAAAGCAAAAGCACGGAACCTGCTGCCAGAAAGACAGTGAAAAGCCAGGAACGCCCTGGGCGGTAAGGAGAGTTTTCTCCCGAATGCTCGTCTACAACTAGTCGACTCCTCCCATGGTAAGACGATTACCCAGTGCTTGCATGGTTCGGCCTGCACGCATCACTTCTTTCCCAATATCCCTGGCAAATCGATCAGTAGTCCGCATGATTCGGCGGGTCATTTTGCCTGCCATTCTCTCAGCTTTAGAATCATCCGTCATGAGGTTCATACGCGTCCTCTTGGATTTGGTATATAGATAGAAGCCTATTAGGGCTCCTGCTGCAGTCCCGGTAATCACGGTTTTCCAGAATCTATTCACATAAGTCACCTCCGGAACACTTACGTCTAAAAGTATACTTAGTATTGCCGTATGGCGGGAAATTAGACGATGATTCCGCCTCCTACGACAATGTCGTTGTCGTAAAATACAACAGATTGTCCCGGTGTTACCGCTCTTTGGGGCGTGTCAAAGACGACTTCAGCCATATCTTGACTCTTAGGTAAGACTAACCCAGGGACTTCTTTTGCGTTGTAACGGATTTTGATGCCTAAACGCATTCTGTGAGGAGGAGTGGAGTAAGCGATCCAATTCACATCGCCGGCCTCAAGCCCGTCAGATAACAGATCCGCCTCTTCCCCCACAATGATTGCATTCCGGGATGCGTCAATCTTCGTTACATATAGCCTCTTACTCCCCGGAATCCCAATGCCTTTCCTCTGGCCGACAGTATAGAAAGGCAATCCTTTGTGTTTACCGATGAGACAGCCGGCTGCGTCGAGAATTGGCCCGGGCTCAATAACCTGATTTTCATATCCGCTGAGAAAATCCCGATAATCAGTTCCTGCCAGAAAACATATTTCTTGGCTTTCACTCTTATCCGCCACTGGAATACCGGCCCCGGACGCAGCATCTCGAACCTGCTCTTTGGTAAGATTGCCTAATGGAAAGAGTATGGAAGAAAGGTCATGTTGTGTTAAGCGGTGGAGCACATATGATTGATCTTTAGTCGCGTCCCTTCCTTTTCTCAGCAAAAACCTGCCTTTGGAAGACTCAAAAGATACCCTGGCGTAATGGCCTGTGGCGACATACTCAGCCCCGAGCTCAGCCTTGAGGGCAATGAGATAACGGAACTTGATTTTGGCATTACAAAGGACACACGGATTCGGTGTTCGTCCTTGACGATACTCATTCACGAAATATTCTACGATTTCATTTTGGAAAGGCTCTGTAACATCCACCATATGGTGCGGGATACTCAGGGAATCCGCAACTGCTTTCGCGTCTTTCGAAGGAAATGCTTCCCATATCTTCAGAGTAACGCCGATTACTTGAAAACCTTCAGATTTCAGGATTAGAGCAGCGACAGAGCTATCCACTCCTCCGCTTATAGCTACAAGTATCCGCGTCCCCGGACTCATGTGTCGCACATCCGGCCCATTCACAGAATCATGCATGATTCATGAAGCTTCTCCGCCCTGCTCGCCGTCAGGCCGGGTTTCAGGCAAGCTCTTCCCCTGTTTCTTGAGGTAATCCTCAATAGCTTTCCGGAGAGCGTCTGCGCCGAGGTTTGAGCAATGCATTTTCTTAGGGGGAAGGCCTCCAAGAGCATCTGCCACCGCCTTGTTGGAGATTTCAAGCGCTTCCTCCAGTGTTTTTCCTAATACCAGTTCCGTAACCATGCTGCTGACTGCTATTGCTGCACCGCAGCCAAAGGTCTTGAACTTGGCGTCCTTGATTCTGTCCCCCTCAACCTTTATTGTTAACTTCATGACATCCCCGCAAATGGGATTGCCTACCATTCCTACGCCATCTGCATCCTGTATTTCCCCGACGTTTCTCGGATTAGTAAAGTGATCCATTACTTTTTCCGTATACATATTCCGGACCTCCCCCCTACCACTGCTATAAGCATGTGCCACTAAGATTGATAACTCTTGACAAGGTGACGCTCTTCTTGAGTACACGAGCAAGCACTGCCGGACGAGACTTCCTCGCCGAACGGGGACATAGCTCTAAGCCTACTTACTATTCCAGGCAGAGTCTCCAGGACGTAGTCAATATCCTGAAACGTAGTCTCATGCCCAAGTGACAATCTGAGTGACCCGTGAGCGATTTCATGAGGAAGCCCCATAGCCAAAAGCACATGGGACGGTTCCAGGGATCCCGACGTGCACGCGGACCCGCTGGATCCGCATATTCCGGCCTTATCAAGGCTAAGAAGGAGTGATTCCCCTTCTATGAACTCAAAGCAAAAACTGGCATTGCCTGGCAATCTCCTGGTAGGATGCCCATTCAGTCTCACATGAGGAATGCGCTCCATGACTCCCTTTATCAGGTAGTCCCGTAGTTGCGTAAGGCGTGCCGCCTCTTGTTCCAGTTCTCCCACAGCCAGCTCAAGAGCAACTGAAAGTCCTACTATCCCAGCAACGTTTTCCGTCCCGGCTCGCCTGTTGCGTTCCTGGCCTCCCCCGTCAATAAACTTTTCCACCTTCACGCCTTTCTTCACCCAGAGAGCTCCTACGCCTTTAGGGCCTTTGAACTTGTGCCCTGACAGGGAAAGCAAGTCTACACCGAGCTGCCCTACGTCTATAGGAATGTGTCCTGTGGTCTGTACTGCGTCTGTATGGAACAGTACACCGCGATTTTTGGCAATACGAGCGATATCTTCAACGGGCTGAATTGTGCCTACCTCGTTATTGGCATGCATTATTGAGATAAGTACCGTATTGTCGGTAATGGCAGCCTCCACATCCTTTGGATCAACCGTCCCGTAAGAGTCCACAGGCAGAAATGTCACTCGAAACCCGCGCTTTTCGAGGCGCTTGACACTGTCAAGCACGGCATGGTGTTCTATTGCGGAAGTAATGATATGTCTGCCGCGCCTTGAATTGGCGTAAGCGGCACCCTTGATCGCCATGTTATCTGCTTCAGTCCCTGACCCGGTAAATATGATCTCCTCCGGATGGGCGTTGATGGCCTTTGCGACTTTGCCTCTGGCCTCGTCCAGGGCAGCCTTTGCATCTCTGGCTATGCCGTAAATGCTCGACGGGTTGCCGTACATTTCCCCCAGGAAAGGCAACATTGCTTCCGCCACTTCCTGTCGTGGTTTTGTCGTTGCTGCATTATCCAGGTATACAAGCTCCATTTCTAATCATCTCCTGACAGTAGTGTGACTTTCGACACGACTGTTGACTCACCGGCACGTCCCTTTTGTGCGCTGGGAATCAGAGGAACAGACTCCACATGACGTCTGCATTGAGTCAACGGTTCCATCACACAAGTCTTTGAGGTTAATGGAATCAAGGACCCTATTGGTGCAATCCTTTAATCTCATCCACACAGAGCGCACCACGCAATCTCCAAGCTGTTCGCAATCGTCATAATCAAAGTCGCCGGATAAGCATTGCACCGGGTCAAAAGGTCCCTCCATTACTCTGACAATGTCTCCCACCGTGATCTCCTCAGGGGGCTTCGCGAGTTCATAGCCTCCCTGAGCGCCTCTGGAACTGGAGGCCAAGCCTGCTCTACGCAGTTTCGCCATGAGTTGCTCAAGGTAAGGCAAGGAGACCATCTGTCTGTCAGCTATGGAATTCAAAGAGACAGGGCCTTCACCGTAGCGGAGAGCTAAGTCGTACATAGCTCGGAGCCCATACCTTCCGCGAGTAGACAGCTTCATCAGATTCACCTTCTTCCTTGCAGCAGAGGGAATCCCAAGTAAATCAATCGGGATTCCTGCATAAAAAATATACCACCAGCCGATATCGATGTCAATTATTTTCTTTTGAACTGAGGAATTGAGAGTAGCTGGAAGAGAATATGAGAGACCGCCCTCGAGAGTGAGATAGGTGTAGAAGGCAATGCAGAATGAGTCTTTTTGCCTGTGTACGGAGGATTAGACTGTTCTAATGTCTGTGCAAGGAATCACCGGTCTCAGAAAACGTACGTACCGTGCGGGGCCACCCAAGACAATCGGAAAACGAGGGAAGACTAATGAACTCATACTTAGGTTGTCTGCTTCTCGAGCACCAAAACCACATGCTCATTCAAGCGCGCACATTCGAGAAACACGATCGAGAATCGAGCGAATCGAGCACGTCCGCATGTTGCTTGTTACTTAGGCTGACCCTTCTTCCACATTGCAAGCCTTTCTTTGATGGTCCTTTCATAACCGTTTGCTGAAGGTTCATAGTATGTCTTGCCTGCTAAAGAATAGGGTAAATACTGCTGAAAGATGTAGTTGCCGGGATGGTCATGGGGATACTTATAGCCTTTGCCATGTCCTAAGACGGATGCGCCTTTGTATGACGCGTCACGGAGGTGCGGAGGGACTTCGCCTGTACGTTCGGTTTCAAGGTCGGCTGTGGCTTGCTCCAATGCCCGGTAACACGAGTTGCTTTTTGGAGCGGCGGCTATGTACATGGCTGCCTCAGCAAGAATAAGCCCGGCTTCCGGCCATCCTATAAAGTTGACTGCCCACGCTGCAGCCGCAGCCACTAAAAGAGCGTGGGGATCTGCCAGGCCCACATCCTCTGCTGCCTGAATCAGGATTCTCCTTGCCACAAACTCGGGTTTCTCCCCTGACGCAATCATTCTCGCCAGCCAGTACGCGGTAGCGTCAGGGTCACTTCCCCTCATGCTCTTTATGAAGGCCGAGACTACGTCGTAGTGAGCGTCTCCACTCTTATCGTACCCTAATGCTCGCTTTTGAATGGATTCTTCGGCTGTCTCCAACGTGATACGCCGCATGCCGCACTCATCAGCCTCAGTGGTCATGACTGCAAGCTCCAATGCATTCAGGGCTGATCTTGCGTCACCGTTTGCGGTATTGACAAGATGAGAGAATGCGTCTTCATCAAATACGACTTCATATCCTCCGAGGCCTCGCTCCTTATCTTCAAGCGCTCTTCGGAGGATGATAGAGACATCTGCGTCATCTAGGGGCTCGAACTTAAACACGCGTGAACGTGACAGGAGCGGCCTGCTAATCTCAAAGAACGGATTCTCCGTTGTCGCACCGATGAATATCACTGTTCCATCTTCTACCGCAGGTAACAAGGCATCTTGTTGTGTCTTATTAAACCTATGGACCTCATCTATGAAAAGAATCGTCCTTGTTTCGTGCATTTTGAGTCTGTCTGAGGCATCTTCCATGACGCGCCTTATGTCGGCTATGCCTGATGTAACTGCGTTCAGTGATTGAAAGTGAGATTTGGTTATCCCGGCTATGATATTGGCCAGCGCAGTTTTGCCGGTACCCGGAGGCCCGTAAAAGATAACAGATGAAAGCCTGTCCCCTTCGATAGCTCGTCTAAGCAGCGTGCCCCGGCCCAAGATGTGTTCCTGCCCGACGAACTCCTCCAATGTGGCAGGGCGCATTCTGAGAGCAAGCGGCGCCTCGCGTCTCAAGATCCTGTCGCCTTGGCGGCTGAACAAATCCATGATATCACGCTCCGATTAAGGTTCGCCCGGATCATAACATACTTAACGCAGGAAGTGGGAGGATGGTGGAAGGATGCAGGAAGGAAAGAATCAAGAATCCCCGGCAGAAAACATGACCCCACCATGCCGCTTGGCCGGTAACATTTCTATCCCTGCGCCCTGCAGGTGGGTGCCCTCCCAAGTGTTTTACGACTCCGCACGCCGGCGGCACTCGCGCTACACCCGGAGCTGAGGCCCCTTTCAAATGGTGTTGGAACAAAAGTTACCGATGTCAAATCGCACACGGTAGGGTCCTTTTTGTATCGTTTTCCCTTGCAAGTGAATGATATCATAAGCCTTTCAGGATTTCAAGGCAGCTCTACATCACCGCTTGTGCCTATTTTACCCATGTCGACTACCTGTATATGCAGCTCTTTTAGTTGCTCCTGGCTAATTGCCGCCGGGGCTCCCGTCAAGGGACATACTGCTTTCTGAGTCTTGGGGAACGCGATTACATCGCGGATAGTCTTTCTCCCTGCAAACAGCATAGCCAGTCTGTCAAAACCTATGGCAATCCCTCCATGAGGCGGGGCACCGTACTCAAAAGCTTCAAGAAGGAACCCGAATTTCTCTTTAGCCTCCTCTTCGCTAAGCCCGAGGACTCTGAACACTCTTTCCTGTACATCACGTCTGTGTATTCTTATGCTTCCGCTTCCTAGCTCCACACCGTTTAAAACCAAATCGTAGATGTTGGCTCTGACACTCAGAGGATCCGTCTCCATTAGATCAATATCCTCTTCCAGAGGAGAAGTAAACGGATGATGGACAGCGGCCATCCTCTGTTCTTCCTTGCTGAACTCAAACAGGGGAAACTCAGTGACCCACAGGTATGCCATTTGATCTTGGGGAATCAGGTTCAATTTGGCGCCCAGGTGCAGCCTCAGTCTCCCAAGGGACTCCAGGACCACGCTTCTCGCGCCTGCCACTATCAAGATGAGATCCCCGCTTTTTGCACCTGTAAGCTTTACAATGCCTCGCAGTTCATCTTCGGTGAGGAACTTGGAAAGCTGCGAGGTGAGAGCCGGCTCCCCTTCTTCACTGCAAGTAACTGCTATTGACATGAGTCCTTCTGCTCCAAAGTCTTTCACAACTTCCTCAAGGCCCTTTACTTGCTGTCTGGAAAAGCCACTACAGCCTGGTGCCGCTATGGCAGCTACCTTGCCCCCTGCGTCAATAGCCCCACGGAAAACGCGGAAACCGCAGTCCTTCACAATACTTCCTATGTCAACAATTTCCATGCCGAACCTTATGTCGGGCTTGTCTGAACCATATCGCTCCATGGCCTCATGGTATGACATTCTCGGAAAAGGCTCATCCACTGATATCCCTAAAGTCTTTTCCATAGAATCAGTCATCATCCCCTCTACAAGGGTTAGTACATCGTCCCTTTCGACGAATGACATCTCAATATCGATTTGCGTAAACTCAGGTTGCCTGTCAGCACGCAAGTCTTCATCCCTGAAGCAACGGGCAAGCTGAAAATACTTGTCAAATCCTGATACCATCAGGAGTTGTTTGAAAAGCTGAGGAGACTGCGGCAATGCAAAAAATCTGCCTGGATTCACGCGGCTGGGGACCACGTAGTCCCTTGCCCCTTCGGGCGTGCTTTTCATGAACATAGGTGTCTCCACCTCAATAAAACCTCGGGAATCCAAGAAATTCCTTACAGCCATGGTTAACCGGTGGCGGAAAATGATGTTTCTCTGCATGTCGGGCCTGCGGAGGTCAAGATATCTATACTTAAGCCTGAGAACTTCATCAACATCAAGGTTCTCAGTAATATAAAAAGGCGGAGTCTTCGACTTGGACAACACTTCCAGGTGCTCAGCGGCCACATCAACCTTCCCTGTGGGGATTGAAAGATTCCAGGCGCCGGCAGGCCGGTTTACCACAACTCCGGACACGCATACTACGTCCTCCGACCCAAGCCTTTCAGCTATTGAATGTGCCAAAGGAGAACTTTCAGGATTGAAGACCACCTGGACGATGCCTGAGCGATCCCGAAGGTCAATGAATATGAGGCCTCCGAGGTCTCTTCTTCTTCCTACCCAACCTGCGAGAACAACTGTCTTCCCTATCAGAGCTTCATCTGCAAGCTCCCCTACCATATGAGTTCTTTTCTTCTGCATCATAGCTCACTTCTCTCTCCGTAACTTGGACTCTGTCAAAGGTGTTGTGTTCTATGCCAAGACTTCTACCAGATTACCAAAGGGAACCTGAGTTTGCTCCCCGGTTACCATATCTCTGACTATTACGTAGTCTCCTCTGAGTTCATCTTCACCTATGATCACGACTTTCTTGGCGCCCAGCTTATCAGCGTACTTCATCTGAGATCTTAGGCTTCTGTCCAAATAATCAATGTCCGTTGATATGCCGCGCTTGCGCAGAGCATGAGTCATGCGAAAGGCCTGAAGCTTAGCCTCAGCGCCCATTGCAGCGATGAACACACTGATCCTGCATGTATCTCCTTGGGCCTCTTCGCTTGCCGCACTCTGTAATACTTGCACAGCTCGTTCTATACCTGCAGCAAAACCTACAGCCGGAGTCGGGGCGCCGCCGAGCTCTTCCGCCAGGCCGTCATACCTTCCGCCTCCCCCGAGCGCATCCTGTGCCCCGAGGCCGGAATGGACCACCTCAAAAACAGTTTTGGTGTAGTAGTCAAGCCCTCTGACAATCGTAGGATCCAGTTCATAAACAACATCCAGCGCTTTTAAGCATTGCGTGACTCCGTCAAAATGATGGCTGCAATCTTCACAGAGATACTCAAATATCGAAGGAAGCTCTTTGGCAAGTCCGGTGCATCGTTCATTTTTGCAATCCAAGACTCTGAGAGGATTGCGCAGGAGCCTCCTTCTGCAGTCATCGCACAGCTCGTCCACATGCCCGGAAAGGAGATTGATCAGGCTTTCTTTGTAGCGAGGCCTGCACTTAGCACACCCGATACTGTTCAGGCGAACCACGAAACCCTCAAGCCCCAAACATCGGTAAACACTGATAAGCAAAGAGATAACCTCTGCATCCAAGGCAGGTGAAGAGGATCCCAGCGCTTCAACTCCAAACTGTGTATGTTGCCTTAGGCGCCCCAACTGAGGACGCTCATATCTAAACATCGGTCCGATGTAGTAAACCTTGACAGGCTGAGGATTCGCCCACATCTTATGCTCCAGGTAAGACCTGACAACCGGCGCCGTGCCTTCAGGACGCAACGTAATGCTTCGCTTCCCCTTGTCAAGAAACGTATACATTTCTTTCTCGACAATATCAGTGCTTTCTCCGACGCCTCTTTGAAAGAGCTCAGTATGCTCAAAAATCGGGGTCCTGATCTCGGTATATCCGGCATTCCGGCATACCGACCTTACAGTCTCCTCCAGTAGTCGCCACATGCCCGGCGTTTCAGGAAATACGTCTATTGTTCCTCTGGGCGCCCTGATGCGTGTCATGGGTTTGCCTCCTTAGTCATCAGCCTGCTCCTGGGATTGGAGAGCCTTGTCTCTTTCCTCCAAGAGCGCCCGGATTTCCGTAATCTTAGCTTGCTGCGTCTTGACATCGTCGTCAGTGCCCACGGTCTTCAGAAGAGACTCGAGACGAACATGAAGCAGAATGTCAAGCCCGCCGTATTCAGAAGCTGCCTTGAATTCTTCTGCGGCAAGATCCTTGGAACCTTTGTCTCTGTATGCCAGCCCCAAGAGGAGCCTTATATATGGATCCTCGGGCCGCAAGTCGGCAGCATTTTTCAGAGCTTCAGTAGCATGTTCCAGGTCGTCATTGGCCATATGGGCCTGGGCGATGCCTACGTGCAAATAAGCATTGTCCGGGTCGAGGGCTATGGCTGAATTGTATTCTGCAATAGCTTCCCCGTAGTCTTGTTCTCTGAGCTTCGCCAACGCCCGCAATTCAGCGTCCATCAGCTTAATGTCAGCCTCATCACGAAGCCCGTCAAGCCATTTGGTCAAAGCGTCTTCTTGCGCTTTCGTTCTGAGCGTTGTCTCGATTTCAGACCGCCTCGCGTCGAAGTCTTCTCCTTCAGCGGGATTCCCTGTTTCATCTGTATAGGCTTGTTTGATCTCCTCTTCAGAGACCTGAACTCCTGCTTGAACTTGAGCAAACAGCTTCTGGATTGTCAAACGATCCTTTATCAAGTTCTTGAACTGGGCCTCTGTGACGTTATTTGCAGCGAGAGCTTCACGGAAAGCTTCCTTGCCGGGAAAGGCCTCTTCCTGTAGCTTGAACTCTTCGTTAATCTCTTTTGATGAGACGCGAATTTTCTCTTTTTGTGCAGCCTCCGTAATCAAGGCTGTATTAATGAACTGATCAAGTAAGGAGGCACGGATAGGCCCGATAATCTCAGGAAGCACCCTTCCGGTATATTCGTACTCAGCAAGAATCGCGTTTCTGTACCCTTGCTCAAAAGCTTCTCTTGTTATGGATCTCCCGTTAATAGTAGCGATAACCCCGTAGCCGTCTTGAGAAGGCTCTCTCACCATTACTGAGCCTGTATATAGCAACCCTCCTACGAAGGCAATTGCTAACACTATAACCAAAATCCTGGTGAGTTTGGCACCTTTTTTCCCACGAAAGCCCCTGAACAAGGGCATCTCCCCCTATCTTCAACGCTATGTTGAGAGTCTATCTCACAGTCCACTCGGTTGTCAACGACCAAGGCCCATACGCTCTCCGCCGATCGTGGTAGAAGGGCCATGTCCAGGATAGACACGTGTTTCATCAGGAAGGACAAGGAGCTTCTCTTCAATGGATTTGACAAGTTCATCATAGGAACCACCGGGAAGATCGGTACGCCCTATCCCTCCGGAAGCGAAAATGGTGTCTCCTGAGAAAACTATCCCTTCCCCAAGCAGGGAAATGCTACCCGGGGTGTGGCCTGGAGTATGTAGCACATTAAGACAGACACTACCTGCGCACACTGTGTCACCTTCAACAAGAAGCAAATCCGCAGGCGGACTTGTCCTGCCCCTGGCCAAATTGTGTAAAGCCCGCGAAAGAGTGAGAGCAGGGTCTTCCAGTGAAGGCGCGTCGTCGGCGCCTATAGCGACAACTGCTCCCGTAGCTTCCGCCACAGCTTTATTTGCGGCTGTGTGATCCACGTGTCCGTGGGTGTTCACGATTATCCTGCATACTAAGCCTGCTGCTTTCAATGCACCCAGTATCAAATCTGCTTCGTCTCCCGGATCTATGACTATGGCTTCTTTTGATGTTTCGCACCCCACGATATAGCAATTAGTCCCAAACGCTCCTACGCGTATGGTCTTGAGTATCATAGATGCCGTAACCCCTTTCCAAAACTTTCAGTACTCGTCACACAAGCGACTTCCAAATGCAGCAAGCCACCTATGTATACTGCTGTGTACTGTCTTTATGATGTCAAGTGGTATCCGGATACTGCCTAAACGCCGGAACTGCCGTCAGCGCACTCTCAGGCGGTGCCGCCGGTAACTCAAAATGACTTATCACTGTCCAGCAGTATGGTAACGGGACCGTCATTCTCTACAGATACAGTCATCATAGCCTGGAATCTACCGGTTTCCACTGAGAGGCCGACTCCCTTGAGCCTCCTAACGTATTCTTCATACATCTCCATGGCTTTCTCCGGCGGCGCAGCATGACTGAAGCTGGGTCGTCTGCCTCTGCGACAGTCGCCCCACAAGGTGAATTGGGAGACAATAAGCACTTGTAAGCCCAGTTGTAAGGCGGAAAGATTCATCTTTCCGTCATCGTCTTCGAAAACCCGAAGATTAGCAACCTTATCCACAAGGTAACTCAGATCATCACAAGTATCGTCTTCCCCGACCCCTAGGAAAACCACAAGACCCGGACCGATCTCACCGACTACCTCATCCTCAACTGTGACTCTGGCACTCTTGACTCTCTGAACTACAGCTCTCATCAATACCCCACTCTCTCGTAATACAAACGGAGTCTAAGTAAATCGCCATGAAACCGTTGGACTTCTCCGGTAACCGCTGGTTTCGCCGAAGACGTCGACTATTTTTTGCGATTCGGGCGGGCTATGTTAACATAATATGGGAGAGAACAACGGTCTCCGCCATGAGTAATCGCCGGCTCTGGAAAATGTAAGTACCATGTCAGGTTGCCGGTGTTGCACTAAGGGGACGGCGCCCGAAGCGGGTTGCCTTGACAAAATCCGGCCCGTCGGCCGGTGGCCGGATTTTGACACCCCTCGTTGCAATCACCGGCCTCAAAAAACGTACGTACCGTGCGGGGCCACCCAAGACCTCAGAAAACGGACGAAGACTAATGAGCTCGTACCTAGACCGACACAGACTTCCCTGGATGTATGCCTATCTGCTGCACTCTGCGTACGGCTGTTACTCCTTTGATGCGTCCGACCCTCTCTATAACTGAGTTCAAATGGTCGGCGCCGCTTATCTCGACAACCATGTTAACAACGGCTATGTGATCCTTGCCTGTCCGGGCGTTTACAGCGCTTATGTTTGCCCTGAGCCCTGTGACGGCATTCATGATATTGGTCAGGAGCGCGACCCTGTCCATAGCCTCAATCTCAAGTTCCACTGGGTATGAGTTTTCCTGCCCGAATACCCACTCAACCTCTATACAGCGTTCCGGTGACGTCTTTAGCCAGGCAATGTTCGGACAATCCCGCCTATGCACTGAAATCCCCTTGCCCCTGGTGATGTAGCCTATAACCTCATCTCCGGGGACAGGATTGCAGCATCTCGCCATCCTGGCCAGGACGTTATCTGCGCCTTTAACCTTAATTCCTTGGGCGTCTTTAGGCCTTCTCCTCGGGGCGAGCTGAGTCGGCTCCTTGTCCTCCCTCACCTTCTCAGGTTTCTCAGGTACAAGTCGTCCGATTACGAGGGCGGCTGAGATCTTGCTGTCTCCCACTGCAGCCAGGAGGTCGTCTGCATCCTGAAACCCCAGACGGTGTGCAGCAACTTGCAGTTTTTCTTCTTTGAGGTTCTCGTGGACCTCCATACCTTGACGCCGTAATTCTCTCTCTAAGAGGTCCCGGCCTCGGGGTAAGGATTCACTGCGCCGTTCCTCCCTCACCCATTGGCGTATCTTGCTTCTGGCTTTTGATGTCTTGACAAAAGCCAACCAGTCCCAGCTCGGGCCTGTTTGCCCTTTTGATGTAACTATTTCCACGATATCGCCGTTGGTAAGTTGATAGTCCAAAGGAGTCATTTTCCCGTTGATTCTCGCGCCTACGCATCTATGTCCTATGTCTGTATGCACGCTATAAGCAAAATCCACAGGAGTGGACCCTGCAGGTAAGCTTTTCACGTCACCTTTTGGGGTAAACACAAAGACTTCATCTTTAAAGAGATCAATTTTCAAAGTCTCCATGAAGTCATGGACGTCTTTCATGTCCCTTTGCCATTCCAGAAGCTGCCTGAGCCATGAAAGCTTCTCCTCAAACTCGTTAGTGGCCTGGGTGCCTTCTTTGTACCTCCAATGAGCTGCAATACCATATTCGGCTGTCCGATGCATTTCCCAAGTTCGAATCTGAATCTCCAAAGGCTCCCCCTTGGGGCCTATTACCGTAGTATGAAGAGATTGATACATGTTGGACTTAGGCATTGCTATATAGTCCTTGAATCTGCCGGGTATTGGCTTCCAAAGGGAGTGAACGGCACCAAGAGCTGCATAGCAATCTCTCACATTACTGACGATGATTCGAACTGCGATCAAGTCGTAAATCTCGTCAAAGGTCCTGTCCCTCATCCTCATTTTTTCATAAATGCTATAAAAGTGCTTAGCCCGCCCCTGCAATTCACAGGGGATATTCCCGTCGCTCAGGTTCTTTCTAAGGATGTCTTTGGCTTCTTCAATAAGGCCTTCCCGTTCTTTGCGTTTCCTTGCGACTTTCTCCACAAGCTTGTAGTATTCACCGGGCTCCAGATACCTCAAGGCAAGATCCTCAAGCTCCCACTTAATCCTCCACATTCCCAGCCTATGGGCGAGCGGCGCATAAATCTCCAGGGTCTCCTTGGCTATTCTCGCCTGGCGATCCCAGGGGAGATGGCCTAAGGTCCGCATGTTGTGGAGTCTGTCAGCCAACTTGATGAGGACTACGCGAATATCCTGGGCCATTGCAAGGAACATCTTCCTGAGGTTCTCAGCTTGCTGTTCTTCTCTGGACATAAGGGGGACCCTGCCGAGTTTCGTGACTCCGTCAACTAAAAGGCCGATCTCATCTCCGAATGTCGCCTTAATCTCACCAAGGGTTATGTCTGTATCCTCAATTACATCGTGGAGCAACCCTGAGGCAATTGTAGTAATATCCATTTCAAGCTCGGCAAGGATAAGAGCAACCTCAAGAGGATGAAAAATATACCAATCCCCTGAATCACGGCGCTGTCCTGCATGTGCACGTGAAGCAAAGTCATAGGCCCTTGTTACAGTATCAACAGGGGCATTAGGGGCATATTGCTTTACCTTGTCAAGCACATCCTCGATGGTTACTCCCATAGATACCACCTATGCTTCGGCCCGGCTTCTTCTTTGGCCGAACGACTTAGTCAGCCATCTTCCGGCTTGTATACCTTTTGTCAATTATACATCAATCAGCCGTGATTTTCAGCGACTCTCAAACCTTTTACATTAAGTTGCGGCTGAATTATTCTGTTCCATTCGTTAACCTCAATTGTGTAAATGAGGTCAATCTTTTTTTTCAGGTAGGGATAAAGCCGTGATGCGAGATGGCCCAAGCCGAATCCTATGCCGTCATGCTCCTCGCCTGCTTGGGAAAGCCTCAATTTCAAATGCCTCCCGCCTGTCCCGACACCCCTGTACTCCTCGAGTGTAACTCCTGTTGAAAGGAACACAGGCGTCGGGTTTGCCACACCAAAGGGCGCCAAAAGAGCAATGCCCTTTGCGACTTCCAGGTTGATTTTATCTAGGGCGAGCTCCTGATGGCAAAGGATCTTTGGTATGAAGTCATCCTTGCTGAGAACGCTCCGCCCCACTTCGTTCATTTCCTTGCGGAACCCGTCTATTGCGTGGCGGGATACAGCGATTCCCGCAGCATATTTGTGTCCTCCGAAACGCAGGAGAGTGCCTGAGCAAAGAGAAAGCGCTTTATACAAGTCGAATTCAGGGATGCTTCTTCCGGAGCCTCTGCCTTCATCGCCGTCAAGGGATATTAAGATCGTAGGGCGATTGAATTCCTCAACAATCCTGGACGCGACAATCCCTATTACTCCCGGGTGCCATCCTTCATTTGCCAGGACGAGGACACTGTCAACAGGTTGGCCGTCGCAGGTTTCAACCATGGACGTGGCTTCCTCGAGTATCCTCATTTCCATCTCTTGCCTCTCCGAGTTGACATTGTCCAGGAACTTGGCGATAGCCATAGCCCTCCCAGGCGAATCAGTCAACAGAAGCTCTGCGCAGAGTGAGGCATCGCCGATCCTGCCTGCAGCATTAAGGCGCGGGGCAAGCACAAACCCTACGGTTCCTGCAGTAATCATACGGCCTGAAATGCCACAGACCTTGATTAGAGCCTGCAGCCCCAAATTGTCGGTCCGGTTCATCTTTTCCAGGCCTTGCTTTGCGAATACCCTGTTCTCCCCAACAAGCGGAGATACATCTGCAATAGTGCCAAGGGCCACGAGATCCAGAAGGCGGTCAGGCGGGCTGAACACGTCCGGTATGCCTTTGACAGCCATAAGAAGGGCCTGAACCAGCTTATAAGCGACGCCTACCCCTGCAAGATCCCGAAAAGGGTACAGTTCGTCGTGGTGCTTGGGGTTAATGACCGCCACTGCTGAAGGGAGCTCTCCATGGGGTTCATGGTGGTCTGTGATAATCACGTCCAAACCGAGGCTCTGTGCAAGCTGAGCCTCAAGGAATGCTGTAATACCGCAATCCACTGTAATCAACAAGGACGCACCATCCGTAGCTATGCTCCTGAGTGCCTCAGGATTCATTCCGTATCCTTCGTCAACACGGTCAGGTATATAATAGTCGATATTTGCTCCAAGGCTTCTGAGAACATCCACCAGGACGCATATGGATGTAATTCCGTCCACGTCATAATCACCGTACACGACGATTTTCTCGCCGTCTTCTATCCCCCGGACTATCCTTTCCACTGCCTTCCCCATATCCTTAAGAAGGTTCGGGTCCTCAAGATCCATAAGATCCGCTCGCAAAAACGCCTCAGCCTCACCTGGGTTTTCAATTTCTCTCTGTGCCATCACATCTGCCACAATTGAAGGAATGCCCAAGGCATCGCTGATGATCTTGCTTCTTGCCCGGGCCTCTTCAGGCATTTCCAATAGTTTCCACACACAATTAGTCAATCTCTCACTCCCCGGCTATTCATCCTATCCACTTAGGTGACATGCGTTACATGTTTTCTTTCTCATTGTTTTGAGGTTCAGGAAGGACCTCCATGGCTTGTGTCGCCTCCAGCTCAACTTGAAGAGCTGATACACGCCTTTGTTCAGTCTCAAGTTCCTTAGCCTTAGCCTGAATTTCCTCTTTCAGCCTTTCGACTTCTTTGTCTAAGTGGCCACTGTTCTCTCGCGTTTCATCCAGTTCCTTGGCAATCGCATCTAATCTGGCGTTACATGATCTGAGTGAAAGCCTGAGCCCGATTTCCCTGACGAAAGTGAATAAACCCACTGCCAGCGCACCTGCTGCTGCAGAGCCCAGGATTACCACTGCCAGAGAAATGTCTGTGAGCTGCCACCTGAAAAACGAGATAGACACCAGATCTGAGTTTTGGATAGCGAACATTGCCACAAGAACGGCAAACGCCAACGCTACTATGGCAATGGCAAGCAACGATATCATCTCCTAACTTGAAAAGTATGAGGATGGCCGAATATATGTTTTGGGGATATTCGCCAAGTGGCCGGGGAAATCCTGCCTTCAGCGTTTACCGCTCTTGGCGCTTTCTCGTCTACCGGCTCTTACCAAGTTCACCAGAATATCCTTATCAAATTCGTCCACTATATAGAGTTTACCATGAGCCACGTCAACGAGGCGAGAAAGAAAATCACGGTTAGGCTGAAGGCCTACGCACATGAAGGTGATTTTCCTGTCCGCTATGGATTTTGCGGCTGTAAGAGCATCTCTTGCGGGATCCGCAGTCCAGCGGTTCATAGTGGGAATGCCGTCGGTTATCAGGATAAGAAGCACGTCTTTTAAGTTTCTTGCCTTGATGAACTCCAGCGTGTCAGCGATGCCTGCCGCAAGCGGAGTCAGGCCTTGAGGTTGGATTTTCTTCACTCCTTCTTCAATTGCTTTTTTTGACCTGGTAGAAGCAATGTGGATCTTGACATCACGCTCTTGAAACGTCAATACACTGATTTTTACCCGGCACGCCATAGTCAAGTGGCGTATCAGATACTTTGCAGCTCGAATCCGTCGGCCTACCATACTTGCGCTGGCGTCTATCAAAAGGCAGACTTCCGGCGGGCGTGCGGGACGACGCCGATAGACATGTATGTCGTCACGCAGGAACCGGGGTGAATTGGCCTCCTCGACCCTGCATCTTACTAAAGAATTAACAACTGTTTCCGGAATGGCTATAGTGTCACACCATTCCCCTTCTCTGAGGGGCCTTGCAGTCTTGGCAATTCTCGGTGCATCGCCGGGAGCTTTCTTGCGGAACCGGCCTTCTTCATGTTGAGGAAATCTCTTCACAATCGGCATCTTCCTAATGAGTCGTCTGATTGCGGCTTCGATTTCTGAGGCATAAGCGGTCAGGATGCTTTTTACTTCGTTGCCTTTTGGAGTCAGTGTGAACTTGCCCATTTCGCGTCCTATCAATTGCAGAAAGCTGAGCCTTTCTATGACCTCATCCAGATCCCCTACGTCTGAGCGAATATCCGGAGGAATACTGCCTGAAGATGTAAGGCTTTCAAGGAGTCTTGCCATGCTAACCCTTCCGCCGAATTCCTCTGCCATAGATGCTACTGCGTCCACCCTGGAGTCTTGATTCAGAGACTTCCAATCCCGGTCAGCCGGACTCCGTCCCGTCTCGTTCAGATGTGAGTCAAAAATACTGGAATATGGAGAAAGGTCAGCCTTTCCTTTCCCTTCCACGTGAGATATGCGCTCCACTTTACGGATTTCAATTCCTTGATTCGCGAGCTCAGCTTCTACGGCACTGACAATATAGAACACGGCTGTAAGGCAATTATCAGGTAACATAGCAGCGAGATGCACATGGTTATAGTGGGCTTTTCTTAAAGAGAATTTTCTCCCGTAATTCAGGGATCCGCTTATTCTACCCCCGCCGCTTCCTGTCTGCATGTCAATGAGGTCCAGGAGCTCTCCTGCCGTAGGGAACAGGAGGCCTCTGGCATGATGGAGCATAGGATTGTGAAAGTACTCATGTACAGCCTGTTTAATTGCTTCAGCAATTCTTCTGTGGTCAATCTCGCCGATTTCGTGGAAGATATCAATGTGGAGTATTTCGTTCTTCTTAATCCTTGAGTAGAAGGCACAACCCGCATCCTGATTAATGACAATCTTGACTTCATCAGGCTCCTTAGGATAGATGACATGGACTCTACGGCTGATTATCGTAGTTTCACCAATCCTAAGGCCCCTTCCCATCCGAAACTCAGTCAGCATCGACTTAACCAGACGGTGACTGTCATATCGCAAGAAGGCTAAGTGGCGGAAATCACTCATCTGACTCTGAGGTCCTCCTCGGTAAACAGAATGTCCCCGCCTGCAAGCTGGAAGAGGGATTTAGCCTTGCCGGACGGAGCGCATACATCGACATCTCTGGGATCTGATATGCTTGTCCCACCTCCTGCCGCGTACCGCCGTCCGTGAGCTGTTTGGCCCCGCGACGCTCCGGTACCGGGCGCAAACCCTCTTCCCTGCACGCTGTGATGTCTCCTTGATACGTCAGGACGGATCAGACCCATGCCTTTCATGAGCCTGTCCCATAGTGATTCAGGCTTCCCGGGAGTATCGCCGCCTCGCGCCAGATCTCTCGTATCTTGCTCACAGGTTTGTTCCTCATCCACGTTGTCTCCTGAATCATCCGGAGCTGTATCTTGATCTCTGTGCCTGCCTCGTCTGGATTCGTACTCATCAAGGAACTTGCTGATGTTGATGAGCGTTGCCCCGTCAACACGGTGGCGAAGGGTAATAGCCAGCACTCCCCTGATATCATCAAGCAGCACTCGGGTTCTGGAGTTCATTGCTGCCCTTGCCCGTGCTCCCAGGGAAATCGCTTCCACAGCCCTCAGGCTTTCTATGCCGAATCCGACATACAGTTCTGCCAAAAGGGATGATAAGTCGTCCGGCAAGGTAATCTTCCGGAGTGCATCTGCTTTCTGAGGAACGGAACCTCCGTGTTGAAGCCATAGAGATTCTGCCTCTTTTGTGTAGCCGGACAGAATCTTCTTCACTGTGTCGTGGTTCTGAGGCCTTCCCATGTTTACCACAAAATCGAACCTGTCTGATAATTGCCTTCTGATATCTTCAAGCGCCCCCGGTTCTTCATCAGGATTACTGGCAGCCCAAACACAGCACATCACCGGAAGCGTAAAAGTAGGCAGGCCTGTCTCTTCTACCTGGAGGCGCCCGGGTTTTGTCCCCATGACATCAAGGAGGACGTCTGTAAGTTCAGGGGAGGTATCTGCCAGTCTGTTTATTTCATCAACGAAAATAATGCCTCGGTATGCCCTAGGTATCACTCCCGGCAAGAGGGCTACTTCGGGCTCATTCGGGTCCACTACTCTCGCCAGATCTATGCTCCCGACAACAGTCCCAAGTTTCGCAGCATGAGATATTTCAAGAAACGGAATGGAGACAGACTCGGTGCCTAAGAGAGAGAGGTCGTCGGACTCCATGTTCCGGTGGATCGGGCAGTGGGGATTAGTAGGTTCGCAGTTGTATAAACATCCTGCAATTCGTTCCATAGAAGGAAGAATGCTTTTCATGGCCCTGACAACTGTGGTTTTGCCTGTACCACGAAGACCTTCCACGTGAACGTGAATAGGCCTGCCTGCGATGAGGGACAAGACAGACATCTCCAAGGCATCAACTAACGATTGATTGCCTTCATGTACTACAAGGTCTCGATATTCTTTCAATATGGGCACCTCCATAGTGTAACGCGGCATTGGTGGGCAGCTATTGATATTATGGCCTTGCCATAATGAGCGCATACCGCGAAACAAGTGCCCTCATTTCCCAAAGATGTAACTCATTTACCGCTAATTCTCTTCTTGCATACCGAGTCTTCTCAGGCGGTACTGAAGGGTTTGGCGAGGTATTCCAAGGATGCGTGCAGTCTGCGACACATTGCCTTCGGCTTTGGTAAAAGCCCGGCGGATAAGCGTATTCTCCAAGTCCCGGACAGTCTCACGAAAGTCACTGCCTGACTCCATTTTCTGAATAATATCATCAAGAGGCGTCGGCACATCTACCGGCCGAAGCCTTGACTTTCCAATGTGATCAGGCAGATGCTCACGGAGAATCATATCCCCGTCCAGCATGTGCATGGCGCCTTCAATTGCATGTTCCAGCTCGCGGACATTGCCCGGCCAATCATAGGACAGAAACAACTGAAAAACTTCGTCTGAGACGCCTTTCACGTTCATCATCAGTTGGCTGTTGAATTTTCCGACGAAGTGGTCTATCAAAAGGGGTATGTCTTCGCGCCTGTCCCGAAGCGGTGGGATTCTGAGGCAAATGACGTTTAACCTGTAATACAGGTCATTTCTCAATAGACCCATGGCAACCGCTTCCTCGGGCAGTCGTGTCATGGCAGCCACAACCCGTACATCTACCATGCGTTCCTTTATGTCGCCTACACGACGCAACCGCTTCTCTGAAAGGACCCGCAGTAGTTTCCCTTGTAAGCTGGAAGGCATGGAATCAATCTCATCAAGAAAAATCGTACCGGGATCAGCCAGTTCAAAAAGGCCCGGCCGATCATAAGCGCCTGTGAATCCACCTTTTGTCGTTCCGAACAGTATCCCTTCAAGCAGGCCTTCAGGGAATGCTGCACAGTTTTGTGCAATAAACGGCCCGGCGCCTCTGTGTCCGGCGTTATGAATAGCCTGTACAAAAAGCTCTTTTCCCGTCCCGGTTTCACCGTGAACAAGAACGGCTGATATGCTTCCTGCAGCTCTTGCAGCCTTTCGTTTCAGATCCAGCATACATTCACTCTCGCCGATTATGTCTTCGAAAGTGTAGTGGGCACGATCTGAACCAATATCCCGCCTGCCTTCGCGTTTTGCGAACAACTCCATCTGAAGATCAACAATACGGTGGGCCATTTCCTGTATGAGTGTTATGTCGCGGGAGACCTCCACAGCCCCGATAAGCCTGCCCCCGACTGTCACAGGGAGAGTGGAGTTTACTGTAGTGATCGTATCTCCCTTGTAATTCATGAAGGTTTGCTCCCTGTTAGACACGGGTTGCCCGGCTTTGAGCACCTGAAGCAGGGTGCTGGTTTCTCGGCACAGCGAAGGGAATACTTCCAGTACGTGCCTACCGACGACTTCTTCAGGCTTCAGATTATCCAGGTTCGCTGCTGCTCTGTTATAGAATACTGTTACGCCGTTCCTGTCCACAACCTGAATGCCTTCATCTATGGAATCAAGAATCAGATGAAAGTTCTGAAGCAGCCGAACGGAATCACTGTCCGGATTTGAATCCGCAGTTCTCGGGCTCATTCCATCCATGACCATCACTCCCCGGGTATGACCGCTGATCTTTGGGCGTCCTACCCCTAGTTTTCTGGATTGATCCCGAGTCTCCTTCAATGATTATTAACTTATTCCAGAGCGAGTTCCACAAGGAAAGCAACAAGATCGGGAAATTCCATTCCCGCAGCCTTTGCAGCATCAGGGATTAAGCTGGTGCGGGTCATACCGGGGATTGTATTCAACTCGAGTATGTAAACCTCGTCACCCGGCGTGACAATTAAGTCGGATCGTGAGATGCCTCGACACCCCAGAGCCTTGTGAGCCTTCAGCGCACTTTCCTGGGCTGCCTCATAAGCATGGGCCCCAATTTGGGCAGGAATGATGTGTTCACTCATGCCGGGAGTGTACTTGGCTTCGTAGTCGTACAAGCCGGTGACGGAGCGGATTTCAATTACCGGCAGTGCTTGGGGCTCTTCATTGCCCAATACTCCAACAGTGATATCCGTCCCGGATATGTATTCTTCAACCAAAACCTCATCGTCATACTTGAATGCGTTCAAAACCGCACTCTCAAGATCTTCGGAAGACCTGACTACAGTCAATCCTATGGTTGAACCTTGCTTATTAGGTTTTATCACCATCGGATAATCCAGGCCTTTCGTTATCTGTCCTATGACACCTTGCAGTCCTTCTTTCCGTAACGCATGACTGCTGACCAAAACATCTTTAGGGCAGAGGAGGCCTTCAAGGCGAAAGAGTCTCTTTGAAATCGCTTTGTTCATAGCCAGGGCGCTGGCAAGAACCCCGGAACCTACATACGGAAGTCCAAGTATATCCAGAAGGCCCTGAAGACACCCGTCTTCCCCATACTTCCCGTGTAGAGCAATGAAGACTACGTCAGGCCTGGCTTCCGCAAGAGCAGTCACGGTATTATCGTCCAGATCCAAAGGTGTGACCTGAAAACCCTTCTCAACCAGGGCAGAACTTACTTGCCTTCCTGTGAACAATGATATTTCTCTCTCTGCAGATCTTCCACCGTAAATTAGCGCAACTCTCTTTTTCACAGTATCCGTCGGCAAACCGGCGCAGAAAGCGCCTGGAATTGCCTGTGCTCCTTTCTTGACATGGCTTATAGAATCATAACCGGTAAAACAGCGGCACCATAACCCTTACTGCGATAACTGAAACCAAGAATACATATATTGCCATCGTAGCCAAGACAATGCATGTGGCGAAGGAGATCACTTCTCCTGAAATCCCCCCGAACCGCCGGGCTGCAATTACCCACGCCATCTCGAATACTATTACAAGAGACAGAAGAGATGCGCACTTCACTATCGAAATGAGGCCCACAACTGCACCCCCGGACAAATAAGAGTCTCTATATTCTATGTCTATTGCCGGGGATTTGAGATTAAGATCCATCGCCAAACTTAATGTCCCAAGTCTTGAGCTGCTCAAGCAAATCGTATTTAGTGAGATCGAGGTGAATCGGGGTAATCGAAATCATGTTGTGCCTGACGGCTACGGAATCAATATCAAGATCTCCTTCGTACTCCTCTACATTACCTGCCATCCAGTAGTATGTCCTACCCCTGGGATCAACTCGCCTATCAAAGACGTCTTTCCAAACCCTCGCGCCTAATCTTGTAATGGATACGCCCGCCAGGTCCCGCTTCTCCACAGACGGAATGTTGACGTTCAGCAGGGTCTTGGGCGGCAGCCCTCTCTTGGCCACTGTTGAAACAAGTTGTTTGCCGAACTCGGCTGCCATAGGATAATTGCAGTTGTCAAAGGCAGCCACAGATATCGCCACTGAAGGAATTCCGTATATCACTCCTTCAATTGCAGCAGACACAGTCCCGGAATACAGCACGTCAGTGCCTAGATTCGGTCCGCGATTAATCCCGGACACGACTACATCAGGCTTCCATTCCAGGAGATCCTCAATAGCTAACTTGACACAGTCTGAAGGGGTGCCGTCAACAGCCCACGCCTGAATTCCGGAGTCGGGGAACTCAATGTTTTGTATCCTTAGAGGCCTAAGCACCGTAATGGCATGTCCCGTTGCGCTTCTTTCTCTGTCAGGGGCCACTACTTTGACTTCGCCGAGTTTTATGAGCTCCTGTGCTAACATGCTTATCCCGTCAGCGAGGATTCCGTCATCGTTAGTGACCAGTATTCGCATGGAGAGCGCTCACTCCTCATAACCTACATGAATCACGCCGTCCACTTCAGTGATCTCATCCAGCAACCTGTCTTTAGGCACTGAGAATGGCACTTCAAGGCTTAGATGGATACCGGCTTCATGCCCTTTCCCCAGAGTCTCCATATCTACTTCTTTTATACTTACCCCATATCTGCCCAATATCGACGCGATGGCGCCCAACTGCCCAGGCCTGTCGCTTACATGGACAAAAAGCGTATCACGTTTTGACAGTATGAATCTTCGCTCAAAACGATCAAATACCACAAGCACAACAACGACAAGGCCTGTAGCCACTGCACCGGATGCGTAAAACCCTGTGCCGACAGCCAATCCTATCCCTGCCACGACCCAAAGGCTTGCTGCGGTTGTCAGCCCTTTAATCGTCGAGCCTTCCCGAAGGATGGTGCCTGCCCCGAGAAAACCTATCCCGCTGATTACCTGAGCTGCGATCCGCCCCGGATCATACCCCAGTTTTCCTGAAAACTCCAAGAAAGCGTATTGAGAGATTATCATTATGAGAGCTGATCCAATACATACCAGGATATGAGTTCTGAAGCCTGCAGGCCGTTTATGGCTCTCCCGTTCGAGCCCGATCAGCCCACCTAACGCAGTGGCAACGAAGAGTCTCAGAATTACCTCTCCCTGGGAGATCATACGCTCACCCCACGATCCCTTGAAACTCAGAGGCCTTATCAATCAGATTCAATTATAGCATAAACATTGGGATGGAAGTGCAAGCGCATGTAATACCACGAGGCACCCGGAAATTCACTGGGTCAACTGCTTGCTCTCCGGTTGAATTGTTCTCGCAAGGTTAAGACACGGCGGGAGACTTGACACACAAGTGATCTTATCTCGTCCAGGGCTTCCAGAACCGGCTTTGTGGACTCATCTCCACATAGCTCTTTTATGGCTTCCAGTGCATAGGACCTGAGATCTTCATTCTCAAGGCATATCCTTACCAAAGGCTCAATTGCCCGCTCATCGCCTAAGGCTCGAAGGGCCTGTATGGCGCCATAGCGAACATCGACAGACTCGTCACCCAGACAGGAAATGAGCTTTCCCAGCACCTTGATGTCGCCGATTTTCCGCAGGGCTTCAACTGCTTCGTATCTCACTGCAGGATCAGCATCGCCCAATAGCGCTGACAAGCGCGACACGGATTTTTTGTGTCTCATCTCTCCCAGGAGCTTTGCCGCTCTGCGACGGGTGTTCCTGTCAGTGATCTCCAGCGCACAACTGACAGCTTCAACTACCTGTGTTTTGGGGAATTTCATAATTGCTCTCGTGATATTGTACGCCACATACGGATTTTCATCTCGCAGGGCTTTCACAAGATGTTCCAATGAAGACTCTTCCCGGATTTCGCCAAGCGCTTCTGAAACCCAGCTCCTGACTGAATCGTCCTCGTCCTCAAGAGCACGAATCAATATACCTACGGCTTTGCTGTCAGGTAGTTTACTAAGGCCATAGGCTGCCCCCCGCCTGGCAGAGACATCTCCTCGGTCAAGCGCTTCCATAAGAAGATCTACGATCTCAGCCCTGACGCTTTGAACCTCGACCCTGGCAACATCTGTTCTGTTACCGGCAAGTCTGTGCAAATCTTCCTCAAGTTGAGACAGTTGGTGAATTAGAATATCTATTTTGTCGATACCATCCACCATGTGAAATCTCCCCCATCCCCTGGCAGCAACTTAATTTCGAAATGGATTCCGCCGCCCGAGAATCAGCACAAAGGGGAAAATGCGCCTTACTCGTGGGTACAGCATGGCGACAGCACATTAATTGTTCGACGCCGGCAGATCTATTCCTCCCGGCCTATTCTTAGTCATTCAATCTTTTGTGTCTTGGCTAAGTGCTTCTCATTCCGCAATGAGGACACACATCTTGGTCAAGCTCCATGAGATCATGGCATTTTAGGCATTCCTTCTTTACCGGCTTTCCGCAATGTGGGCAGAAGGCCAGATTGTGGATGTACTTCTTGGAACAGTGGGGGCATGTGAGAAGTTCTCCGCGTGGACGCAAGAACAAGTATAAAACCACGACAGCCAGAGTTGCAAAAACATTTACGGTCAAAGCCGAGAAGACACACGCTACCGCCCAGATTACAGGGTTATGATCCCGCCCGCGGGCGTCGCGGAAAACCCACCAGGCACACACGGCGCCTACCGCTATAGTCCCGATGAATACAGGCCAATTCATTCCGTTTGCTTCCATTTCCCTTCCCCTGTCATATCATGTTTCCAAAGTGAGCCAGGCCTGGGGTCTTACGAATCCTTCATATGTTCAAACTTGATCCTGATTTCGGGAACAGGCATTCTGAGCATCAAGTCTTCCACTGCTTTTCTGGGATCCAAACCTTCGAAAAGAACGGCGTACAATTTCGAGGCAATAGGCATTTCCACATTGACGCGTTTTGACAAGGCCACTGCTGCCTTTGTGGTGGCAATCCCTTCCACCACCATGTTTGTGGAGCTTAAGATCTTGTCAACACTCTTTCCCCTGGCTATTGCCATCCCTGCTCTCCTATTCCTTGACAACATGCTCATGCATGTTACGATTACATCGCCCATCCCTGAAAGGCCTGCAAAGGTCATGGGATTGGCTCCGAGGGCAGTCCCGAGTCGCACGATCTCCGCAATACCCCGGGTCATAATGGCAGCGCGCGTATTATCGCCGAATCCAAGCCCGTCAGAAACCCCGGTTCCTAAAGCGATTACGTTCTTCAAAGCCCCGCCCAGCTCCACCCCGATGATATCCCTGCTGGTATAGACCCTGAGAGTCGAACACATGAGAGTCTCTTGAGCCAGCTTGGCAACGGGTAAATGACAGGACGCAGCGACAATTGCAGTAGGAACCCTGCGGGCCACTTCTTCGGCATGACTCGGACCGGATATGACCCCTATGTTATCAGCAAGCTCAGCGGGAAGTTCCTGCGCCATGACTTCTGACATACGCATTAGGCTTCCTTCTTCAATGCCTTTGGCTGCATGAATCAGGACATGTTCCGGCGTCAAATGCGGCCTGGCTTTCCGAATCACGCTCCGCATATGCTGAGCGGGAACGGGCATCAGGACGAACCGGTTCATCCCGATGACTCTTTCCATATCAGAAGTTGCAAGAACTCTCTCGGGTACAAAGACCCCCTCCAGAAATGTCTCATTTGTCCGGCATGTGTTTATTTCATCAACGACTTCTTCTTCCCTTGCCCACAAGTCTACCGTGTAGCCTTCTTCAGCTAGTAGAGCCGCTAGAGCCGTTCCCCAGCCCCCTGCACCGATAATCCCTAGTCTCACTCAACTTTCTCTCCTAACTTCCGTTCTTTGCCGGATAGTAGTCTTCTGATATTTGAATGATGCTTAAATATGGCTAATCCACCGATAATCGCAGCAAGGACCACATATTCCGGAGGGTAGTGCAATGCATAAGCTGCAAATGGAGCAAGCGCTGCTACGATAATCGAGCCTAGGGACACGTACCTTGTGAGTAATACAACGCCTGCCCACACCGGAACAAGAACCAGAGCCACCATAGGCATGGAGGCAAGGATGATCCCGCCTCCGACTCCAATGCCTTTACCACCTTGAAATCTCAAGAACACAGAGTATGCACCGCCTAACGCAGCCGCTAAGCCGCACAGTGCGCCGCACAATGTTCCTTGAGCCAGGATACCCAAATAAACACTTGAGGCCCCTTTCCCCAGATCACAACACAAGACGAGAAGCGCAGGGCCCCGTCCTAACACTCTAAGGACATTAGTAGCGCCTATATTACCGCTGCCCTTAGTTCGCACGTCTACACCTGTCAATAGCTTTCCTACAACATACCCGAAAGGAATGGACCCTAAAAGATAGCTGAAACCTATTGCTGCCAGAACCCCCACATACTTCATGATTTCTCCTCCGTTCCTGTCTATCCTCTTTTCCGGAGCAGGAATCTCAACGGAGCCCCTTGGAAGTCAAAGGACTCCCTTAAAGTGTTTTCCAGGTAGCGTCTGTAGGAGAAAGTCATTAGATTAGGATAATTCGTAAAGAGGGCAAAGGACGGCGGGCTTGTTGATACCTGGGTGCCATAGAATATCTTCATTTGCCTGCCTTTGTCTTGGGGTGGTGCCACTCTGAATTGGGCTTCTTTCAACACCTCATTCAGAACAGGAGTGTCGATGCGCCTTCTGTGGTTCGAAGCCACTTTCTCCGCAACCTCCATTAATGTGGAAATCCCCTGGTTGTTAAGGGCAGACACGAAAAGAACAGGCACGTATGATATGAACGCCATTTCGCTCCTTACACGCTGTTCAAAATGAGCTCTCCCTTGCTTGCCCCCTTTAAGCAGATCACATTTGTTTGCCACAATAATCATGCCTTGACCTGCTTCTTCCACGTATCCCGCAATTCTTGCGTCCTGCGAGACAGGCATCTCCGAGGCATCCAGGACAATGAGAGCTACATCACACCTGTCTGCTGCGCGAAGCGCACGAAATACACTATAGCGTTCTACAGGGCTGTCAATCTTCGCCATCCGGCGAATCCCGGCAGTGTCGATTATCACAAAACGCTTATCGTTCCACACAAAAGGCGTATCCAAAGCATCCCGGGTAGTGCCTGGTATTGGCGTCACTATAGCCCGCTCCTCCCCGAGGATGCAGTTTACCAGAGAAGACTTGCCCACGTTGGGACGGCCGAGGACCGCCAGTTTTATTGATTCATCTTGAATGTCCCGTTCGTCGGGCAAAGCGGAGGTATGTGGCAGGAGTTCAAGGGTTCTGTCAAGCAGGTCCCCTATCCCTATCCCATGAATAGCAGAGACGGGATGAGGCGGGCCAAGGCCTAACGCGTAGAATTCCACGTGGTGATCGTAACGTGCCCCCTCTGCCTTGTTGGCAACGACTATCACCTTGCGCCCGGACCTCCTTAGGACGTCAGCAACATCATAATCATGGGGCATTAAGCCTGAAGCTGTATCTACCACAAACCAAACTACATCAGCTTCACTGATTGCCATGTCAGTCTGAGCAATTGTGAGCTCTCCAATAGAATCTCCGGCAGGTTCGGCATAGATACCGCCTGTATCTACAAGAGTGAAGGTCCTTCCGCTCCATTCAGCGTGGGCGTAGACTCTGTCCCTTGTAACTCCCGGGGTTTCCTCGACGATGGCATGGCGAGTGCCTAGGATCCTGTTAAACAGTTGAGACTTGCCCACGTTCGGCCTTCCCACAATAGCCACTATGGAACCATACACTAAAGGTCACCCCTCTACCATAAACGTAATCCGTTCTGTGATGGGCCTGCCTGTACATACAGTGGCTTAAGTGTCCCGTATGTATTCTTACGACAAGAGGAGGGACTAGCCCTCCTCCTCATAATAACCAACAGCGTCTGCAAAAGCCAGACACAATTCGTCTCATCCAATGACAAAGTCTGACTAAAGAGCAGCAGCTCAATATGCTATGCTGTAAATAGCGCCTTCCAAGTCTTTGTCGTTAATTTTTATCTGTGCCGCATCTTTCAGTTCACTGAGCACTGCTGATGTAAGCTTCGCCTTCTGCTTTATGACTTGTTTCCGCACATCATCTTGCACGTTTTCATAAGGCAACAGTCTTTCGGGTTTCTTGTCCTCGACTCTGATTATGTGATAACCGAACATGGTCGTAACAGGAGCGCTGGTCTCACCTATACCAAGGCTGAACGCAACTTCTTCAAATGAGGTATCCATGACGCCTCTTTCGAAGAATCCAAGGTCACCGCCTTTATCTTTTGAGCCCGGATCCGTTGACTTCTCTTTGGCGATTTCGGCAAAATCCTCGCCCATCTCGAGCTGCTTCAGGATACTCTTTGCCGTCTCTTCATCCTCAACCAGGATATGCCTTGCCTTGACCTGCTCAGGTTCTGTGTACTTATCCTTGTTCTCTTCATAATAGGTTTTCAGCTCTTCTTCTTCCACTGTTACGTCTTTTGCTGCTATCCCTTCAAGTAACAACGTGCTTCTGATTTGCCCTCTTAGATCGTCAAGAGTCATTCCGTACTGGGATAAGACTTGTTCAAGGCCGACTGAGGATCCGAACTGGTCTGCCAGCTTGTCCATTTCAGATTGAACTTCCTCATCGGTGACTGTGATATCATGCTGCTTTGCCCCTTGCCTAATGAGTTCTTCACGCAACAACCCGGCTAGCATCTGGTTGCCGCTTTGCTTCTTCAGAGCATCGTTAAACTGTTTCCACGTGATGTTTGTTGAGTTTACTCTGGCAACGGCTTTCAGGTCATTATGAATCCACAAGGCTCCAATTATCAAAAGGCCTACAACTACAATGATAGTGATCACTCTTAGTGAGCTCTTACTGTTCACCATTGGTTCCTCCCTTTTCACGCGCTGCACAAGAACGGGTTCAGTGTACCATACCGGGGATCCGGTGTCAACTGCACCCGGGGCCAAGCTATTTGCGTTGTAGCCCTTTTTTCATGCATGGCAGCCTCCGCATTTGGAAAATAACA
>MTKW01000232.1_pt1 | contig 123544 bp, 120 predicted proteins | sample 1042761 | NCBI WGS metagenome assembly MTKW01 (sample SAMN06205366, study PRJNA360243) | anaerobic digester metagenome | biome: Wastewater treatment plant; feature: Anaerobic digester sludge; material: sludge; isolation source: anaerobic digester fed with sludge from wastewater treatment plant ... | reverse complement strand
ACATCTTTAACCCGACAACTTAGATTGATATTGGGGGTCTGCTCCTCAGTAAACCATAAATTCATCTTCTTGCTTATCCTTTAAAATTAGAGATCTGTTGGCTCCGCGGTCCTTGGTTATCAGTACCATAGCACCACGGCGGCAATAACCGCACCCACATGCTTAACCCGATATTCGATCCCCTTGATGATAATATTTTCCAGAAGCGCACCACGTTTCTTGAATGCATCCTCCAACATTATCTTCACTGTTGCCTCCGCCTTCTCCCGGCTCTCCTTTCCGGATCGTTCCATGATCACCCCAAAGGAGTCACGCGTATAACCGATACCGATAGCTGCAGAGATAACCTGATCGGGCACGTCTGAAGTAGTCGTACCATAAGCGGTGGGAACCAGCGAACCTTCCGGAACGATCAACCCGGGCTCCTCCTCGGCAAAGGGTGGAAGTATGCTGGTCACCCTGATCAGGTTGATATTTCCGATTCCGGCCTTTAACAAAGCACCGTCAAAAGCAGAAAGGGGCGTCTCCCCTTCGCTGGAACCCAGGGCAAATTTGTATTTTTTGGGCGTAGGCAACATCTATTTCACCTTCTTTGATGACATTGTAAGATTTTTTTCACTCCACAGATTATATCAGAACAGTCCTTAAAAATAAACCAAAAAACACCTTTGAATTATTTTTTTATAAGGCTTATTATATCTACCGAGGAGGACATACTATTAAGTTACATAGATTGATGGTCGGCCGNNCCCGATGATGAGGAACTTTTGGGGCCGGTATAGAAGGTGAGAGGCGTGAACAAAAAAAAGATCACCCGTTTTGTTTTCTGTGCTTTTATGATCCTGTTGTTGAGTTTCAACGGCGGTTGCGGAAAGCTGCTTCCTGAAAACTTTAACGGCCTGCCCGCCATCGAGCAACCGCTGACAACCCGTATCTATTATAATAACGGGGAGCTCATGGCCCATCGTTATGTCGAGAACCGCATCGAGATATCACTGGAAGATATCCCCATAGAGGTTGTACAGGCCACGATTGCCACCGAGGATAAAAACTTCTTTCGTCATTTCGGCCTTGATTTCGCAGGTATCGCCAGGGCCGCTTACTACGATCTCAAGAACAAAAAAATCAGCCAGGGTGGCAGCACCATCAGCCAGCAGCTCGCCAAGAATCTCTTTCTCTCCCATGAACGGACCTGGGAGAGAAAACTTAAAGAGCTCTTTCTGACCCTGAGGTTGGAACAGGTTTATTCCAAAAGGGAAATCCTGGAAAAATATCTCAACACCATCTATTACGGCCATGCGGCATATGGCATCGAGGCAGCCGCGCAAACCTATTTTGGAAAGACGGCCTCGGAACTTACTCTGGCGGAATCGGCTCTACTGGCCGGACTGCCGCGGGGTCCGCTTTATTACTCTCCCTTTCTGGATATGGATGCCGCACGTAAAAGGCAGGCCCATGTTCTAAGCTTGATGGAAACCGAAGGTTATATCTCTTTCGCAGAAAAAGAGGAGGCCCTTGCGCAACCCATCCTCCTGAAACAGTCAGAGGATAACGATGAAACCGGTTATCTGGTCGATTATATCATCAACATGGAACTGGAGCATCTCTGGGAGCAGAATTCATCGCTCCTGTCCAGAGGCGGGCTCGAAATCCACACCACCATTGATCCGCAGATACAATCAGCAGCCGAAAAGATCCTGAAAGAAAAAATACCGGTAAGCGAATCCGATCAAGACGGAGTCAGCCAGCCCCAGGGAGCCCTGGTGGCCATCGACCCACTTACCGGATACATCCGGGCGATGGCCGGTGGCAAAGATTACTCGGAGACGATGTTCAACCGCGTCTTCTCTCTCCGTTCTCCGGGATCGACATTCAAGCCTTTCGTCTATGCAGCCGCCCTGGAAAATGGTTATACCGCCGCCTCCATGTTCTACTGTGAGCCATCGGATTTCTGGGAAGAGGGCATGGATACCCCGTATCGCCCTGCGGACCACGGCAACACTTTTCACCATGATACCTTGACCATGAGAGAGGCAATCAGCCAATCGTGCAACGTCATCGCCGTAAAACTCAATGCCGAGATGGGAAATAATAAATCCATAGAGATGGCCCGACGCCTGGGGATAAAGAGCCCTATCGGCGATTACCTCTCGCTGCCGCTGGGGACATCCGAGGTTACACTGATGGAGATGACCTCCGCCTTTGCAACCTTCGCCAACGGGGGATTTAACGTCCAGCCGCTAGCGGTTAAAAAAGTGGTCGATCCTGAAGGACGGGTTGTTTTGGAGAACACACCTGAAAGACAGCCGGTGCTCGATGAGGGCATCGCCTACCTCCTGACCAACATGATGAAGGATGTCTTTAAAGAAGGAGGTACCGGTTTCCGGGCCGCCCACCTCCTTGATCGGCCGGTCGCCGGTAAGACGGGCACCTCCAGCGATACCAAAGACGCTTATACCATTGGCTACACCCCGGACCTCGTGGCCGGCATCTATATCGGACATGATCAGGGGAAATCTCTGGGGACCGACGGCGGTCATCTGGCCGCACCTCTATGGGCTGAATTCATAACCGAGGCCTTGAAAGATACCCCTCCCCGGGATTTCAGCCGACCCCCCAATATCGTGGAGGTAACCATCTGCCCCCATACAGGTCTGAAGCAAAGCCCCTGGTGTCAGGCTGACGGTTATACAGAGCTGTTTATCAGAGGGACAGAGCCTTCACAAACCTGCTCTTATCCTGAGTGCTTCTCTACCCCCGTCTACCCCTGGTGGCCGTGGTGGAGATACTGATGATTAAGATAAGACCAGGCTCGGTTAGCATTCTTGCTGCAGAAAAGGATTGAATTTCCGTTCATGTCCGATGGTTGAGGAAGGGCCATGCCCGGGGTAAACCGCGGCCTGATCGGGCAATATCATTATTTTTTTCTCGATACTGTCGATGATTTGCTCCAGGGAGCCTCCCTGGAGATCGGTGCGCCCGATCGATAAATTAAAAAGTGTATCCCCGCTAAAAACAGCGGGAGGGTTGGTTCCGGTCACCAGCGATATCCCGCCTGCAGTATGACCCGGAGTTTCGAGAACTTCCATCCGCTGAGTGCCAAAAGCAATGACATCACCTTCACGGACAAAGCGGTCGGGAGGAGGAGGCGCCTTCAGAATCAGAGAAAGCCCAAACCCCGGCTTGCGGTAGATACCAAGGTCTTTGCGGTGCAGGATGATGGGGGCTCCGGTTGCTTCGCGGACCCGGGCATTGGCTCCCGTATGGTCATAATGCCCATGGGTATTGATTATCGCCCTGGTTCTCCATCCCCGTTCATCAAGCTCGTGGACAATCTTCCTCCCAGCGGCACCCGGATCGATGACCACGCATTCCCCCGTACTTTCACAACCGACAAGATAACAGTTGGAAGCCAGTACCCCTACAACCAGCACCCGGATAATCATTGATCCGCTCCCCCCTGCCCGTCAGTGATCTTCAGCTGATCTCCCGGCCTGATCTTAAGCCGATCAATGGTTCCCGCCGGCAGCTCCAGAACATGGTGTGCCTCTTTTACTATCGGGGAAAGGCGGTTGGGTTTTAAAACGGGACAGGCCTCAACTACTCTTAAATTACGGTCCAGAAAAAGAATGTCGATGGGATAACGCATAAAAAAAGTATGGACACTCCGGCAAGGGGTAATCATCAGGACCTTCCCTGCGGGCAATTCTTTTGTAAACATCAACCCCCGCAAACGTTGGAAAAAAGTTCGCGCCGGGATAACGTTTGCCAGGCGTATCCCATCTCTTTCAAGATACAAAGACGGCATCTTTTCACCCTTTTTACTTATAATACCTTCAGTATTTGAACGACTGCCGGCCCCAGAAGCACAATAAATATAACGGGAAAGATAAAGATAAGCATGGGAATGAGCATCTTGATGGGAGCCTTCATCGCCTCCTCCTCGATCTCTTGCCTGCGCTTGTGACGGATCTGGTCGGACTGCACCCGCAGAACATCACCCAGGCTAAGGCCCAGCTGGTCGGCCTGAATAATGGCGGTGGTAAACGTGGTCACAGAATCAACATTGATACGTATAGCCAGATCGCGCAGTGCATCACGCCTCGGCTTGCCCATCTTTACTTCCTGCGCCACCCTCTGGAACTCTTCGGCCAGAGGCCCCTTCCTCTTTTCGGTCACTTTTATGAGGGCCGCATCCCAGCCGTAACCGGCTTCAACGCTGACCGTCAGCAAATCAAGGATATCCGGCATCGATTTTTCAATCTCCCGGGCACGCTTATTGGCCAGGCTGGTTAAATAATAGTCGGGAAGGATCCATATCCCCAACACTACTCCGGCGACAGCCATAATCATCTGAAAAAAACTGAGCTTAACAAATATGGGGATGCCCAGCAAGCTCACCACAATGATACATAAAACTTTGATGGTGAGGTATTCTCCGGCCAGAAGCCCCCCCGGGTTCCCCGCCCGATTAAGCTTGGGCTGTAACTCTTCGACAATCGAGGTCGGCAAAAGTTTGTTAAACGCCCTCGCCACTTTCTTCAGAGTGGGACGGATAACCCGGTCCGTGAAAGATTTTTGCAGTTCGGCATCGCGTATATCGATCACCATTTCTTCGCCGCGGTAAGAGATCTTCTGTAACCTGTCGATGATATCCACCTTCTCTCGCTCCAAAAAAGCAGAGATCGCCAGGATAATGAAGAAAATACTTAAGGCGGCAAAAATACAGGCTGTATGTATCATGATCGTACCTCCTACCAATCGATATTGACGATCTTACGGATAAATATCAGGCCGATAAACTGGGAGAACAGACCAACGCCGATCAAAATATACCCTATCGGATCGGTAAAGAAGGCCAACATATATTCGGGATTGATAAAATAAAGGATTACGGCCAGCAACAACGGCAGAATCCCGATAATAATTCCGGAAATCCGGCCCTGGGAAGTAAGTGTCTTTACCTCCCGCTTTATCTTGATCCGATCCATGATCGTGTGGGCAATATTGTCCAGAACTTCGGAGAGGTTACCTCCCACCTGCCTCTGGATAATGATCGCCATCACCACCAGCTCCAGGTCATCACTTTTGATACGATCACACATATTCTCCAGGGCCCTATCCGTCTGCGTTCCCAGGTTGATCTCCTGCAAGGTACGCCTGAATTCGGTGGATATCGGCGGAGGCATCTCGTCGCTGAGTGTTTTCATGGCCTGAAACAGGCTAAACCCTACCCGCAGAGAGTTGGACATTGTAGAGAGAGCGGTGGGAAGTTGCTGGTTAAAATTGGCCACCCTTCTGGTTCTGGCTCTCTTGATTAAAAACATGGGAATAATTACCGCACCGGCCACCAACCCGACCAAAAACATAAGGGCCTTGCCGCTTAACAGAAAGAGGATCACCCCCAAAACAAACCCTCCGAGGAAACAGAACATGATAAATTCCTCGGCCCGAAGAGGTATATCAGCACGGAAAAGCTCGTTCTTCAACTTGACCTTCCACTCATCTTTCTCCCCTAGCAGAACCTCGTCAATATCACTCGGTTTTTTGCGAAACAGTTTCCTTTTTTCTTTTGGCGGCGTCCCCTTCTCCGGGGTCGTATATTTCTTTAAGCGGCTGGAAACCTTGTCCCGCTCCATGGAGCGAAAGCTTATCAGAGAGAGCAGAAAGAAAAAAATGGAAACAAATGTAGCAATAATGACTACACCCATCTCACTCTGCATTGTTTCGAACATCAAATCACCTCATTCCGGCATCAGATCTCGGGGGCAAAAACTTCCAACGGGATTTTTATGCCCTGAGCTTCCAGCTTCTGCATGAATTTGGGCCGGATACCGGTAGGCCTGAACGTGCCCATTACCTTGCCTTCCGCGTCAACCCCTGTTTGATCGTAAACAAACAGGTCCTGAAGGATAATTACATCGCCTTCCATCCCCTGGACCTCGGTAATATGGGTAATTTTCCTGCTCCCGTCTCTCATGCGTGTCTGCTGGACGATAAGATCTATCGCCGATGCAATCTGCTCCCTGATTGCCCGTACGGGTAGATCCATCCCCGCCATCAGAACCATGGTTTCCAACCGGGAAAGCATATCCCGCGGGGAGTTGGCGTGTCCGGTGGTAATGGAACCGTCATGCCCCGTATTCATCGCCTGAAGCATATCGAGCGCCTCCCCGCTCCTTACCTCACCAACCACGATCCTCTCCGGGCGCATACGCAATGAGTTCCGGACAAGATCCCGGATGGTAATCATCCCTTTCCCCTCAATGTTGGGTGGCCTGGATTCAAGCCTGATCACGTGTTCCTGCTGCATTTGCAACTCGGCCGCATCCTCGATGGTGACGATCCTCTCCGAGGAAGGGATAAAAGAGGAGAGGACGTTTAGAGTCGTTGTCTTCCCGGAGCCGGTCCCTCCCGATACGATAATGTTCAGGCGGGAGAGAACCGAGGCTTCAAGGAAAGTGCTCATCTCCTTGGTAAGTGTTCCTTTATCCTGTAAATCCTTTATGGTGAAGGGTATCTTTGAAAATTTGCGGATAGTTATCGTCGGTCCGGTCAGAGAAAGAGGGGGGATAATACAGTTTACCCGTGAACCATCCGGCAGCCGGGCATCAACCATCGGCATCCCCTCGTCGATACGTCGTCCCAAGGGCGTAACAATCTTCTCGATAATATGCATAACGTGATCATCATCACGAAACGTTATCTCCGTTTTTTCAAGTTTTCCCTTTTTCTCGATATAAACCTGATGGGGGCCATTAACCATAATTTCAGTTATCTCCGGATTATTGAGAAGCGGCTGTATAGGCCCAAACCCGATGGACTCATTGATAATCTCGTTAATAATTCTTTTTTTATCACCCACCGAGATCTGGATATTCTCTTTCTCCATGATCCCTTCAACGATGGCGGGTATTTTGCGCACCAGCTCTTCATCAATCTCCGAGCTGCTTCTGTTTCCGTGTTGACCAAGCGTAGCGACCATCTGCTGATGAATATGGTTCTTTAATTTGATGTTNNTTCATCGCTGATATGTTCTTCCTTCTGTTTCTCCTGTTCCGCTTTCTCCAAACGCTTTAAAAGAGACATCTACATGGTCTCCTTTCTTGCCCTGAATTTCCCGAACAGGCCTTTTCTTTTGGGCTGCGGCGTGGATTCCTGCTTCTCTTCCGAATGTTCGTCGTTATCGGGAGATATTTTTCTGCAGAGATCCTGGATGCTCTTTCCCACTTCTGCAGGAACCTTTTGCAGGACAAAGGGAATCCCTTTGTTGATCGATAATCCGACTTGCCGGTCGTCCCTGGGAACGACATGATAAAGCTTTAACCCCAAGCTCTTCTCCACATCTTCCCTATCCACGCCATAGGTTGCCCCTTCCATGTTCAGAACAAGGCGTACTTTATCTGTATGACCAAGGATCTTGAGGATATTCATCGCCGTTTTGGTGCTTTTTATCGTCGCCAGATCATTCAGAACCGGCATCATGATTACATTGGCCTTCTCCAGGGCCAGAAGGGTCAGGTCATTAAAGGAACAGGGAGTATCGATAATAATATAATCAAAACTCTTCTCCAGCCCCCCCAATATCTCCCGCAGGTGGTTCTCCGTAATTTTTTCTGCATCCTGTGGTGAGAAACAGGCACTGATAACATGGACGCCTGAATTATGGCGCAACAAGTAACGCGGCAAGGTCTGCTCGTTAATTCCTTCGGGGTCATCGACCAGATCGCTGATGCATTTTATGTCCGATAAATTCAGAAGAAGGGAGATATCACCAAACTGCAAATCGATGTCGATAAGTACGACCTCTTTGTTCTGCTGAGCCAGCCCTACGGCCATATTGACGGCCATGATGCTCTTTCCGGAACCGCCTTTACCTGAAAAAAAGGTAATGATCGGCTCCTTTATCTTCTGCTCCGCAGTTCCTTCCGCCGTAATTATATTTTTTCCCCGTGCTTTTTCAAGCGCGTAAACCTGACGCAAGGTGTTGGATATTTCTTCGCTGTTTATCGGTTTAACCAGATAATCCCTCGCCCCGGCGACCATTGCTTTCTTCAGGTACTCCTGCTCTCCCTGGATAGAGATGATGACCACCGCAACGTTGGGGTAAGTGCGCGATATGATCTCCGTCGCCGTAATCCCATCCATAACCGGCATATTAACATCCATTAAGACAATATCAGGCAGCAGCTCCGCCACCTTGGCGATGGCCTCCTCGCCGTTGGCGGCCTCCCCCACCACCTCCAGATCTTCCTCAAAATAAAGCAGGCGCTGCAAATCTGTTCGTGTTTGAGCAATATCATCTACAATTAATAATCTTATTTTCTCCATCTATGTACTTACCCCTTACCATACATTTTAGAAATTGCTAAAATGCCACGGAGATACCGGAACGATCTTATCATCGCCTGAAGAACGTAACATCAGATGAACGCTGCCTCTCTGTGCCGCCAGGACCAGCTGTGGCGCAACTTCCGGAAGCACTTCAAGCGTTACGGTATTGGCCTGCTCCGTAACCTCTTTGAACTTTAAAGGATCATAACTTCTGTTAATGGCCAATACTTTTACATTCTGGATAATTATTTTCGTATAATGCTCCGATGTAACCTCCCAGGTGGCAATTACATCAACATAATTGCCGGGAGCCAACAGCCCCCCCACTCCGCTCACTTCGTTAACGGCGATGGCCACGGCCCTCTTTCCGGACTCAATCGTATAGAGAAAATCATCGGTCGTATCTCCCGGAACCACGATCTTGCCGGCCAACATCTGCTCGCCCTCATAAATGGTGGTTCTTGTAATACTGTCTACGAACCCCTCTTTGCTCTGCCCGGCTTCTTTATGGGCATAAGCCAGAGGAATCTCGATTACCTCAAGCATATCCTCTTCGATTATCTCATTGGCCGGAATCGTGGTCTTGGCCACAAGAACATCCGTATATTCCGTGCCCAACTTGGTCTTGGCCTCCAGATCCAAAAGATACAGATAAATACCACCGGCCGAGATTGCGGCGGCAACCAGAGCGAGAAACAGATAGATGTACTTTCTATATTTCACCGCTAACTTCCCTCCTTGGGCTCAAAGCTCAATGCGTTAATTTAACTGCTTTTATCCCATAATCATTTGCGTCAGGGGATATCTCCCCGCCCTCGACTCTCTCCAGAAAATAACCATTGATATAACTTTTATTGCCCTGGCCGGTAACCTCATCAAGCCAGAACGCGGCAAACCCGACCACCTGTACCGTTCTCCTTCCATCCTTGTTGTCATAAGGCTCCAGCATGGGAATAATTATCACCCGCGGACAACCTTTCGGCACATCGGTAAACGATGTGCTCCGTGCTTTGGCCAGTCTTTTTTCAATTCCCCGTTTGGAAGGGTTGGACATATTGCCCGGCTCCGTATCAAGAATATCGCCTACCGAAATAAGCCCCGAATACCCTTCCGCTACATTGCGTTCAAAATCGGAGGCCCCGCTGCCTTCGCCAAGAGCCAGAGCACCGAAGTTTCCTGCCCCCAGGCCGATATCATAGTCACCCGACGAGGAGTTCTTGATGATGTATTTCTGCCCATGTACCAGTTCCTGATTTATCAGGCCGAGGGGAACCACTCCCCTCATCGCTCCGATATTTCCCACTATCGCCGTGGCGTTTTTACGGAGCAGAAGAGATTCTTCGTCGATGAGTATTTTTCCAAAAAACACGGGGGCTTCCTTCCGGGCCTTTACGGTGATCGATGTGTGGTCAGGACTTATGTAGATATCGATACTGTCACTATCCATGCCGTTTTTTTCAGCATATTCCATCGCCGTAGCTCTTGCCTCCGTTGCGCCGACAACCAGATCCTGTGCCCCCGCCAACGCCGCCGCATCCACCCCGTTGCTAAGGCGTATATTGGTGATATAAAACGTGCCCACATCAATCACCAATGCCGAGATACCCAGAATTACAATCAGCGCAAATACGGAGATAAGGGTGATGGAACCTCGTTCATCTCCTAACCCATCTCGAAAGAATTTTGACATGGTTTCCCCCCCCCTTTTTTTATTCCACCCTCATAACTGCTGTAAAAGTAACCGGATAAGGATTGGGTAATGCCGAGGACACAACCGGCAGCATCAGAACAAGCGAATATTCAACCTCCACCTCGATGGAATCTCCGGCATACCGTTCGTCCTGGGGAGGATTGATACGGACCGTAATTTTGTCCGACTCCAAAGAGACCGTGCAGTCATCAATCTCGTCCATGATCTCCTGATCATCATAACCAACTGCACCGAAGCGGGCGCCTTCCCTGGCCGCATGAGTAACGGTAAGATAAGCATGCCCAAATCGGCCAAACTCGATCACCCCCCACAACAATAACAAAAACACGGGCAAGACCAGCGCCATCTCCACCAGCGCCTGCCCCCTGTCTCCGATATTTTTATGCTTAGTCTTACCCATGCTTACCCACCCCCTGAAACAAACAGAGCCCCGCCGATATGGCGGGGCCCGATTCCCTTTTAATCTACACCACCGCCACCAGCGTCACTAGGCTTAAGCTTGTCGCCGATGTCCTGGAAGATCGCCTTGATCTGGTCTCCCAGAAATGTCAACGCTACAATAACCACTACCGCTACCAACGCTAGAATCAACCCATACTCGACCATACCCTGACCGCTTTCATCCTTAAGCAGATTCTTGAAAAATGTTAACATTATAAATCACCTCTCTTTTTTCTTTCTTTTCATTTTTATAATAGCACGCCATGCCTTTATTGGCAATGGAGGGAATCATACCCATTGCCTATTTTTATTGAGACTTTGGTCCTATTTTTCTATGGAGACTCATTAAATAGATCATTTGGGGAGAAGATTTTTAGGAGGGAACCTCCTTTTGTGTCATTGCTGTGAGAGTGCAGTTTTTGTCGTCCTGCACGATCACTGTTCGTCATTGCTATGGAGATAATGATTTTTATCCTCCTGCACAAATACTGAAAAAGCTTTCATTTGTCGTGGTGCAGATGGCGCATGAAACTCCCTTTCCTGTCCCACCGGTTTTTTCTGTCATCCTGATTTTTATCTTGTCATCCAGAGCGTAGCGAAGGATCCTGAGCGGAGCGAATAGTTTCATGCATAATCTTTTGTTCCGTCCTTAATGAAGCTGAAATTTGGAAATAAAACGTAAGGGTAGGCGGCCAGTAAGACAACGCCTGAACGGGGTGATTCCGTTCCGGATGATATAAGCGAAACGAAAGTGGTTAAGATCCTTCGGTCGCTTACGCTCTCTCAGGATGACAGGGGGGCACTTCCTCAGGATGATAATAAAAATATTTTTCTGTCATTGCTATGAAGATAATGATTTTTATCCTCCTGCACGAATACTGAAAATGCTTTCATTTGTCGTGGTGCAGGCATTGCGTGAGAATTCTTTGGCGCAACGAGGAATCTTGTACAAAGTAGCTCCTGAAGCTGAAGCGGTAAACCAACCCTTATATATCGACCAGATTATGTTTGATGGCATAGATGGCGGCCTGGGTACGATCATTAACCTTCAGTTTACGCAAAATACTGGTGATGTGATTTTTTACGGTCTTCTCACTCAAGAACAGTTTTTCGGCAATGGCCTTGTTGTTTGCTCCTGCCGCCACCTCGGCAAGGATCTCCAGCTCTCTTTCCGTGAGCTTATCCTTGATGTTGAATCCTTCGGATTTGTAGCGCCATGCCCCGATCAGTTTGCCGGTCATGCGCGGATCAATATATGTATCACCGGAGGCCACTATTCTGATTACATTTAACAACTCTTCTGCGGTGGTATCCTTCAATATGTACGCCGAGGCTCCGTATTCCATCAGTTCATAGATATATTCCCGGGCATCGTGGATCGTCAATATAATTATGGCGATCTCGGGGTTATTTTTTTTGATTATTTTGGTCGCCTCAATACCATTCAATGCAGGCATGTTGATATCCATCAGGATAATATCGGGGTTCAGCTTCTGGGCGAACAGCACCGCCTCCTCCCCGTTGGCGGCCTCCCCGACGATGGTAAATTCAAGCCCCGCCTCGATATTCAATATTTTTTTGAGTCCGTCCCTGATCAGGGCATGGTCATCGGCGATCAATATTCGGATACTCTTCATCGGAAACCACCACCCGATCCCTTTTCATGACTCTTTTTAATTGGTATCCTGACCATAATTTCCGCCCCTTTGCCGGGGGCGCTGTTTATTTCCAGGGTGCCTTCGATAAGCTCAACCCGTTCCCTCATGCCCAATAACCCGAACGATCCTTCGGGAAACTTCTCCTCCGGCTTGAAGCCACACCCGTTATCACGGACGATTACCGAAATCAATTGATCGGTAACATCAATTTTAATCAGGGCATCGGAGGCATGAGCATGTTTCACGGTATTATTCAGAGCCTCCTGAATTATGCGAAAAATCGCAATCTCCAGATCCTTCTGCCTGATGATGGGCCCCCCGGAGGTAACCAGCTCGATATTCAAGGGATACTTTTCGCGGTATTCTTCAATGTACCTTTTCAGCGTGGCAATGAGCCCCAAATCATCGATGGCCATCGGTCTTAAATCGAAGATGATCCTGCGTATCTCCTGCAAACTGTTGCGGACCATTATTTTAAGATCGGCCAGCTCCTCCCTGACCTCCTGAGGTTTGGTATCCAGTATCTTTTCGCAGATTTCCGTGCGCAAAACCAGGTTTGCCATGGACTGGGCCGGCCCATCGTGAATCTCACGGGCCACCCTCTTCCTTTCCTCTTCCTGCGCCAGAATAATCTTGAGCCCTATTCCCTGCTTCTGTTGCGCCTCCTCGGTTTTCAAGCCAAGACCATTGAAATTCCCTTCAATATAGTCCACAGCTACCCCTACCCGTATAAACACCTGCTCGGCATTGTCAACCGCCTCATCCAGGCTTCGAAAATAATCCTCCAACTGTTTTTTTCTTTCTATCAGCTGTACTTCCCTCTCCTGGATAAGGCCCAGTGCAATCTGGAGTTCTTTGGCATTCTCGTATGCCTCCCTCAAACTTTCTTCATTGAAACTATTGTAGTTCTTGCTGATCTCCATCAGATTGAGCATGGCCTGTTTCTCTTTTATCTGCAACTGGTTTATCTGCTCCACCATCTCCTGGCTCTGCCGATCCAGTAATTCCAAATTCCTGGCGACCTTTTCTTTCTCGAAGCGGATATTATCACCAAGCTCGCTAATGTTTTCCCGGACCTTCTCCATTGAGCGGACAGCCTGTTTTATAATTTGTTCCAGTTCTTTTAAGTCAATCATTGATTTTCAAGATGCCTCTTTATTTCCATGGTTATGTATAATATTCAACAATTTTATGGTAACATCCTTTTTTATTTCATAAACAAAAACATACAATCTATTTCCTTTTCTTACCCTATGGCCCGGAGGCGGAGCTTTCATCCTTGTTACTGCTTCTTAATTCATATTCCAGCGCTTTCTCAAATTTGCAATCATCTTCGGCGGTTCTTTTGCGGGGCCCCCCGGTCCTGCCGCCGGCCTGCCGATAACGGGCCTTCGCCGCACGTAATTCCAGAAGAACATCGATGACAGCGGGCTTGAATCGTTGGCCGGATGGACTCAGACAGAAGACCCCCTTCCCTGTTACCATCGCGGCAAGTCCGCCATCCTGCGTGATGACCACATCTCCCTGTTGGCAGATATTCATTATTTTCAAATCGGCCTCCTGGGAGCCGTCCCCAACAATGATATGGTTATCCGTTCCCAGACAGTGGTTAAAACTGGCTACTGTCCATACCGGCCGGGAGTATTTTTTCCCGAGCCGATAACAGATCTGCAACACGTTCTTGGGGCAGGCATCGGCATCGATAATTATTTTCAACAATCGGTCTCCTTCCGCTTTCTGTTCTTGATATAACCATCTATCATCATTTTTATTTTAAGCACACTGACCTTCCCCGGCTTTTTTTGATTATACCTTCCCACCCATGCCCATCATTCTTGCAAAGCAAAAAAAGCTTTGATCAGACCAACGATACCGGCAATATCTTTTAGTCTCTCTGCTTTCTCAATAATTTCAGAAGGCCCCAAGATCAATGCCGGCACATTGTTGAGCGTGTGGTCTCTGTGGCTGATATCCTCCAGATTGCCATGATCGCTGGTGATAATAAGCATCGTATCTTCATAGTCGGCCGTTTCCAGAAGGTGGCCGAGAAATCTATCCAGAACAGCCACGACTTCCCCTGCTTGCTGCTTCTCCGCCAGATGACCGGCCACATCGCTTAAAAAATACTCGAAGAGGGTAAACTCATGATCCCGGCTCAGATCAAGCAGCCGCCAGGCCGCTCCTTCCGGCTCGATAATCTCTGCAGGATATCCCATCCTGTCCAGATAATGGTGGGTAATGTCCATGTAGAGGGCCCGCCCCTGTCCTAGTTGTTCCAGGGTTCTGAAAGGCAATCCCGCAAAATAAGTAAGCCATGTTGAACAAGAATATGAACGCGTAAGCCCTCTCCCCAGATCATTAAAAAACTCGGGGCGGTAAGCATTGGCAAATGTCGGCTTTAACCCGGCATCAATGAGTTGAGAGAAAACGCCCTTGTCCCGTAGCAGTTCTTTTAGCTCTGCATTCGGATAGCGGTTGATATGTCTTCCCACCAACGCCGCCGCATTTTCTCCGGTAAAGAGCGTTGCCTGACCGGTGGCACTCTGTGGGGTACCTGCAACGCCTAAAGTGGCATCGAGGCCGAGAAGTCCCAGATTAGGCCCGTGAAATCCTTCCGCTCCGCGGCAAAACGGTTTGTCTCCCAGAGCGCGGGATAAATACGGAGTTTCTGTAAAAACAAACGGATTGCTCCGTGCATCTTGTTCCCCAAGCCCGATTCCGTCGATAAAAATTAAAATGGCCCGTCCAGGTTTCACCGATTACCTTGACCCTCTTTCTTAAGACCACTTCTCTCCGCTCTAGGGCTGCTCCGGCATCTCTCCAAGTTTGATGACCAGGTCCTTCTCTCCACCGTTTCTCTGTATCTTTACAGTTATCTCCTCGCCGGGTTCATAATTCAAAAGCCGATCAAACAACTCTGCCGTAACATTTATCTGCCGATCATCAACGGCCACAATAACATCGCCCGCCTTGACGCCCGCCTCCCCGGCGGCACCTCCTGCACTTACCTCCTGAACAAAAACACCCCGATCGGTGCTCTTTCCCGTTGCTTCGGCAAGATCCTGAATATAGACGCCAATAAAGGGCCTCCTAACCTTGCCGTACCTGATAATATCCTCAACCACTCTATCCACGGTGTTGCTCGGTATGGCAAACCCCATCCCCTCGATCCCTGTATCCTTGATCTTAGCCGAATTTATACCGATTATATCCCCGGCCAGATTGATCAAAGGTCCTCCGCTGTTGCCCTCGTTGATGGCGGCGTCTGTCTGGATATAGGTATACCGATACTGGCTCTGCGGGATGGGAACCTGCCTACCTACGGCGCTGACAACCCCGGCGGTTACTGTCTGTTGAAATGCCAGGCCCAGGGGGTTGCCGATAGCAATCGCCGTCTCACCGATGTGAACCTTGTCAGAATCGGATAAGGCCGCATGCTTGATCTCGTTATTGCCGGGGTCGATTTTAACCACGGCCAGATCGGTTAACACGTCTTCTCCAACCAGTTGAGCATCGACCGTCCGACCGTCGCAAAATACCACTTCGATCTTTTCCGCACCGTTGATGACATGCTGGTTGGTAACGATATGCCCCTGTGCATCTATGATCACCCCTGACCCCGATGCCTGTTCAATCAACATCCGGGCACCCACCCTGCTGACGTTAACCGAATTGCTGATACCCACCACGGCAGGAGCTGCCTTCTCTACCGCGCCGACAATTTCGGTATGCTGGTATTCAGGCAGTATTTTCTCCGGAATTTGTTGTTTTCCCGGTGCCTCTTTGGCCTCCTTGAAGATGGCCGCATACAGCAGGCACCCCAGGAACGCCCCGATAACAGCCATGATCAGAACAGCCAGAAGAGAAGGCGATTTCCTTCTTTTTTCCGGATAATCGTATCCATTAAAATGATAATCTGATGAATTCACCGTTTTGCACCTCCATAATCCTGAAACAAAATCTGTACGCTAACCATAAAATAAAATGTTTATGAAATCAAGTGGCGACAATCATTAAAATTAATCAAGCTGAAATTTTGGGCGGCAGGCTTCCGTTCTAAAACAGATATAGATGCCGATTGTGGGGAGTAAACCCATCTTTGATTCAGGTCTTCCCCGATCATGTAGGTAATAAATGCATTGATCAGGCGTGCATGAGTGACAAACAATATCGCATCTTCTGTACCGGAAAAGAGATCAACTCGCCGACCCAGCGCCTTGATGCGGGAGATAAACCCGCGGCGGCTTTCCCTTCCGGGAATATATGTGCGCCAGTAATTCTTCTGCATCTTCCGATATTGATCCGGATAAATAAAAGCAACCTCTTCCCAGGTTAATCCTTCAAAAGCACCCCAGCCATATTCCCTGAGTAGAGGCAGACAATTTATTCCAAGCTCTCTCTCTCTCTCCTGAGCAATTAATATCGCCGTTTCCCTGGCTCTTCTTAGGGTGCTGCTGAATATACGGCTAAATTCCACCTCTTTTAACCGTGCCGCCAGCTTCCCCGCCTCTTTTTTCCCTCTGTTGCTTAAAGGAAAGTCCATCTGCCCCTGCAAGCGGCCTTCCTCCTGAGCAGATGTAGAAGCATGTCGAACCAGCCAAATCTGCATAATCTAAACTCTTTTTATCTGTTTATTACGATTGTTATGACGACGTCTGTATATCTGAACTCCTATTTCCGCATATTTTTCTTCAATGTTTTCATAACCCCTGTAAATATGTTCCACTCCGCTCAGGACCGTCTCCCCTTTGGCAATCAACCCCGCAACGATCAATGCCGCACCGGCCCTCAGATCGGTCACCTTGACCGGAGCACCGGTAAGCCTGTTTCCGCCTTCAACTACTGCCGTTCTCCCCTCCAGCTTGATGCGTGCCCCCATCCTTTTAAGTTCATCTACATGCCTGAACCGATTTTCAAATACATTTTCCGTAATAATACTGGTCCCGGGCACCCTCGTAAGCACGACCATGCCAAGCGGCTGTAAATCGGTAGGAAAGCCCGGGTAGGGGAAAGTTTTTATATCAACCGGGGTCAGCTCGGCAGCTCCTTTGATCTCGACCGTATCGAGGGTCGTGGAGATCTTGTAGCCCATCTCCTTAAGCTTGGCAATAGATGCTTCCAGGTGGGTAGGGATAACATCCTGGAGCAGCAGATCCCCGCCCGTAGCGGCGGCCGCCATCAGAAGAGTGCCGGCCTCAATACGATCGGGGATAATATTATGAGAGGCGGAATAAAAATCCTTGACGCCGTCAATACGGATAATATCGGTGCCCGCACCGCGGACCGAGGCTCCGATAGCATTTAAAAAGTTTGCCAGGTCAACTATCTCCGGCTCCTTGGCCGCGTTTTCAATAACCGTTCTTCCCTCCGCGCCAACGGCCGCCAACATAATGTTTATGGTCGCTCCCACGCTTACAACATCAAGATAAATCTTGGCGCCGTGGAGTTTTTCCGCCCGCAGCTTGACAATCCCATGCTCGACAGAGACATCCGCGCCCAGGGCGGCGAACCCTTTCAGATGTTGATCGATCGGCCGCGGCCCCAGTTCACACCCGCCCGGTGCCGGCACATCGGCGCGCTTGAAACGGGCCAGCAGGCTCCCCATAAAATAAGATGAGGCCCGTAGTTTTTTAACCAGATCATAAGGCGGGGTTGCATCGGGCCACATTTTGGAGGAATCAATTTCCAGTGCATTGCGCCCCCGGCGCCGGATATACAGCCCCATGCTTTCCAGTATCTGTACTAACGTGGAGACATCATCAATTTCAGGTATATTTTCAATATATACCTTTGCTCCGGGAATAATGGAGGCCGGCAAGACGGCAACCGCAGCGTTTTTAGCACCGCTTACTTTAATTTTTCCTCTTATTATCTGGTTCCCGGGGATGATCAGTTTTTCCATGTATGTTCTTCCTCCTAGAGTATATGCTATGTAATCTAATCCGCAGATCCGTCAGGTTCAATATAGCCGGTAAATGCATTGACATAATAGATGTCCGTCCCATCAATTATAATTCTCCAGACAGGAGGAACCTCCCATTGCTCGGCATTATATTCTTGACTGTAAAAACCCAGGTCAATACCTGTAATAGTTCTTTTTCGATATGCAGGCCCGATTTCCTCTATTAACCTCATTATGGCCATGGTAACGGGTAATACCTCCATTTCACGTCTTTTTTCCTGGCCAACAATCTCCAACAAACAGCTTTCCACCTCGCGGACTTTGCCTTTTTCTACCGTGACGGTGAGGTGGCCGGAAAACAATGGTATCCACGAAAAAAGCTGATAATAGGACATCTTGTAGCTTTGGGCCGGATCTCCACGCATGATATCAGGCTTCAAGTTCTTGAAATCTATCCCTCTGCGGATCAGGAAATCTTCCACGATTTCAACTGCTTCGGCAGGAGTAATTTCCTCCGTTAAATTATCTTTCATTGTATTATCTTTTGTTAATAAGTAACGGTAAAACCCGTTATTTGATATTTCAAGTGTCTCACCGTCTCCTTCAAAGGTAATTTTATCATCTGAGATAATTCTATTTACTCTTTCTGCTTTAAAGAACTGTTTTCTGATTTTTTCGGCGTCGGCTTTCAACGGCCGTACCGTTAAAAAAGAACTGCTCATCATTTCCTCAGGGATGGAAATGCATACTTCATAATTATTCTCCGTTAGTTTATTCTCCATTCTCCGGAACTCATCCCGTGTAAAAGCATCTCGTGCACCGCCCCATTCCGGTAAAAAAAGGTGGTAAATCAAAAAGATATTCAACCCCAAAAATACAGCAATCAAAACCGTCTTTGCCTTAGAAATATTCATCGTGTTCACTCCGCCCCGAAAGAGTTAAATCCGCCAGATCCAGATAAACGGTTGCATCGTTTATCCGCACCACCCAGACCGGGTAAGCCCTGACCTCGTTGCCATCCAGAGCATCGGCGGCCTTGTAAGCCGGATATATGTCTCTCAATTTCACCGGCGTTGAAACATCTGTCTCTTCAACATAATAATATTCAAAAGCTTTGGCTACAGCCTCCGTTGCCGCTGCCGCCGTCACTTTTTTTGTCGAAAAATCAGAAGGCCGGTATAGAGACCGCTTGTAGTAATATAATCCCTGATCATTGAACCTGATCTCCGTCCGCCCCGGACTGCCCATAATCGGCAAACCATCCGCATAAAAAGACCACCCGACGTAATAACTGGTCTCCCCTTGCTGGGGGGTGGCCCGGGAGTTGTTGCCGGCCAACATGTGGACCAGATACAGGTCTTTGGGCCATCCTCCATAATAACACAGATATTCATTGGCCTTCTGGATGGCACGGGCATAAGAGTATGCAGCCATCCCCTTCTCCAGCCGCGGCGCCGTGTACTCGACATAATCAGATATACGGAGGCCTTTCTCCCCATCGGTAAAAATCAAGGTCCCATCCGCCTCCTCTATCTTCCGGGCCAGCTTCTCATTTACAAAGACCGCTTTTAGCATCTCATCGGTCCTTATCTGCTCCCGTACCAAAGTAAGGTGTGCCTGCAGAAGATAATCTTCCGCAGGCAGATAAATATCTCCCTCGATCCGGACCTCGCCCGGGACGGATTGGTCTCCGTCTGCAAACAACGCATCGGTAAGCAGGTGATACCTGGGGTTGTCTTCATCGATCATGGCGGCTATCAAGTTTTGAATCTCCGGAAGAAAATGATCTTCGGCCGTCTTCAGAACCAGCTCTTCGTGCGTTCCGTCTTCGTGCGCTCCCTGCAAGAGGAGGAACATTTCGCCATCGTTGTCGTTGATGAAAAACTGCATCCGTTCTACGGAGATATCCGCCTGCTCCGCCGCATTGGCGATAACTTCCCACGGGAAGGGCGGATCAAAGTAGATTATCGCTAAAGGGTGTTCCGGGAGGAATCCGTTTTTCTCTTCCGTAAAATAATTCTCCTGCAGACAGGAGAGTATCAGTTCCCATAATTCCCCGTATTTATCGGTTCCCCGGCGGCAGAGCAGATATTCTTCTCCGGAGAGGGGCAATACTATCCTGGCGGGGAATATAGCGTAGATTCCATCCCGGGGCTCTTCAAAGAAAAACGGGTCCTCGACGATAAGATCCGTCTCTTCGTAACGAGGAGATCCATACCAAAGAATCACTGTTAACAGGAGGCCGGTTATAACCAGGATTATCAAAATTACAGTCTTGACGTTATCGCCATTCATCTTGCTTCTCCGTTTCTCTTGATCGCCGGGAGGGTGAACCAGACCTCCGTTCCCGCTTCCGGCTCGCTTTCGATCCAGATCTTGCCTCCATGAATCTCTATTACCAGTCTGGAGATAGATAACCCCAGCCCCGTGCCCCCGTATTCCCGGGAGCGCGTCTTATCAACACGATAAAATCTTTCAAAAACACGGTCCAGTTCCTCCCGGGGTATGCCGATACCCGTATCTTTAACACAGACATAGACCCGGCCATCCCTTTCTTCCGCCCCCACATCAATCCTGCCCTCTGCGGGGGTATACTGGATGGCGTTATTCAACAGGTTGACGAATACCTGGCTTATCTGACTGCGGTCGACAAAGACTTCCGGCACATCCTCCTTGAATTTAATGTAGATGGGGGGGATATCCTTCCGTTCACGGTGTAACTTCGTCTCCATGATAATCTCTGCAAACAGATTATGGAGGTTGACCACCGCACGATGGGCGTCTTCCGGTTGGGCATCGAGCTTTGACAGGGTCAACAGATCCTTGACCAGCTTGACCATGCGTTCTGTCTCTTTATTTATTACCTGGATAAATTTATAGGCCACCTCTTTATCCTGCAGCCGCTCTTCCAACAAGGTCTCTACATAGCTCTTCATCGAGGTCAACGGCGTTTTCAGTTCATGAGAAACGTTGGCCACAAACTCCTGCTGACGCCGCCCGATTTCACTCTCTCTGGTAATGTCCTGCAGCACGATCAGCGTACCCGTGGATCTTTCTTCCTCTTCCTGAAAGGGGGCTATGCTGAGCCGGAAGATGCGATGGGGATGATCCCAGGTCCTTTCAAAAACAACCGGCTGCTTATCATCATAATAGCGTTGGAGCGCCTCCGGGCCAATCAAGGTGCTTAAAAGAAAAGAAGGGCGCCTTCCCGGCCGGGGCACCTCACTGCTGATGGTTTTCAAGAAATTTTCCGCCGCCGGATTGATATGAATCAGTTTTTCAGAGTTATCGACAGCCACAATCCCGTCACGCATATAATTGAGGATAGCCTCTACTTTGCTCTTTTCGGCGGAGATCTCTCCAAGAGTGCTGTTCAGACGGGAGGCCAGATAGTTATACATGTTAACCAGCTGTCCGATCTCATCATCGGAGTATGCCTCCACTCGTTGGGAAAAATCACCGCGTGACATCTGCTCCGCTTTCTGAGTAACCTCTTTTATGGGATGTATGATTGTACGGGTCAGAGCCATGCCGATCGCGAAGCTGATTATTAGCACCAGTACCGAACCGGAAATCAGCATGCGCTTGATCTCTTTCAAGGTCTGATCGATTTTTTTCAATGAACTGCTCAGATAAATAACCCCGACCACCGTTCCTTCATGTTTGATCGGGTAAGCGAGGTAATAATAACGATGTTTGTTCTCTGCGCTGATGCGGATCGCCTCACTGGGGTTCCCGGCCAGGGCCTTGGTGATCTCGGCCTGAATTACCCGTCCCCCAACCATCTCCGGGTGCCCCGATGTTCCGGTAACCCGGGCATAACGATCCAGAACGATGATATCCAGATCTCCCGTACCCTTGAAGCCTTCCACAATATCGGCCACAAACTCACTGCCCCCCTCCTCCGAGATGCGCGGGGTCAGGAAGGTGGTAAGCAGTTTGGCCTGTGTTTCCAACCCTTCGATAAAATTGTGCAGGTAATAATTTTCAAGCGATTGCACCAGATATACGCTGATTAGCTGGAGAGCAAAAAGAACAAGTAGAGAATATACCAACACAATTTTCCATTGAAGCCCTTTAAACACTGCTCTCCCTCCGGAAGTAATATCCTACTCCCCTTTTAGTGCAGATATATGTCGGATCCGCAGGATTCTCCTCGATTTTTTCCCGTAAGCGCCTGATCATCACATCGACCGTCCTTTCCTCACCGATATAATCATATCCCCATACTTCATTCAACAGTTTTTTGCGCGTAAAGATATGATTGGGTTGTTGCATCAGGAAGGTTAGTAAGGTAAACTCACGGAATGATAGCTCGACAACCTCGCCATCTTTTACCACTTCCATGGTATTGAAATCAACTTCCAGGCCGCCAATCCTCAACCGAGTCCCCATCTGGCGCTGGCTTAAAGCACTTCTTCTTAATACCGCCTTTACTCTGGCCATGACCTCCCTGATGCTAAACGGCTTGGTGATATAGTCGTCTGCTCCTATCTCCAGACCGACGATTTTATCAACTTCGGTCTCCTTTGCCGTCAGCATAATAACCGGGAGCCTGCTCCGGGTTGCACGAATTTCCTGACATACTTCAAACCCATCACGTCCCGGGAGCATGATATCAAGAAGAACAAGGTCGAGATCTAGCTCTGCTATCTTTTTCAAGGCATCCTCACCATCAAAGGACAGAAAGACCTTGTATCCCTCTTTCTCCAGGCTGTATTTAAGTATCTCTGCTATGGATCGCTCATCATCGACCACCAATATTTTATAAGCCATCATGAGCCCCCAAAATTAATTGATTGTTCCTTTGTCTATTCGCCTTTTCCATAATATTATCCTTCTCTCTGGAGGCGGGTAATGAACCGCCGTTCCATATAAAAAGGGCCGGGATCTCTCTGCCCGGCCTGTAATTTATATATCAATTAAACATTCAACGGTTAACGACGAACATAGTTCAGGGGGTTAACCCGATTTGCCTGAATCCAGTTGCCCCCGTTGGCCGTCCTTACCTCAAAATGAAGATGTATGCCCGTGCGTCCATAGGTCTGCCCGGTATTCCCCATATACCCGATCGTGCCCCCTCTGCTTACCGCCTGACCCGGCGAGACCAGAATCCGGCTCAGATGGGCATAGACGGTATATAAATTCCCGTGGTTGATGACGACGATATTCCCGTAAGCCTTGTAATACTGTGCGGCAACAACCATCCCGGAATCTGCAGCAACTATCGGGGTCTTGCACAGGGTGCCGGCATAAATATCGATTCCCCGATGCCCCCCCGAGTAGGAATTGGTTATCCTGCCGCCGCCTTCATACGATCTCGGTATCGGCCAGAGAAATTGACCGGTCGGCCGGGAATCGCCTCCCACGGCCTTTTTTAGCTTGGTCCCCTGTTCTATAACTTTATCCTCGGCCTCCCGCACCACTCTCTCGCTGTTTTTTTGGCGGCTTACCTCTTTCCCGTTTTCTCTGGTAACATGATAAATAATTTCTTTGCTCCCCTCTTTGCCGGGGGACTTTACTCTGGTCTTGCCTATCTCAAGTTGTGCATTATTCACGTACTTTGTCTGGTAAGGGATACTTTCTTGAAGTTTTAACTCCTCAACAGAAATAATGGTGATCACCGGCTGTGCTGATATGTATATCTCCTGACCTTCCTCAAGCTGAACACCGTCAAGGCCGGGGTTTTTCTCCTTCAGCTCTGCAACCTCCATATTATGATTGTCAGCTATCCCGCTCAGCAACTCACCCCGGGAGGCCAGATATACTCTCTGCCCTATCGTTTCCGGATGGAGTATCTGGAATGCTTCAGCGATGTCTCTGATTTCATCGGGTGCAACCTTTTTCTGCTCACCCCCGATTTTTTCCGCAGTGGTAACACTGAGGACCCTGACATCAGGGCGATCAGGAGTATATCGCTGTTTAAGAGCTTCGATAATCTCATCAAACTTTTCCTTGCTCTCCAGACAGACGAACGGTTGATCGTCTATGTACGCCATATACCCTTCGGCATAAAAAGTAAGCCGTTCGTCAATGGTCTCCTTGATGTCTTTGAAATTTTCCCTCCCCAGCCACCGAAGCTCAAGCTCAGAGTAAGTAATTTGTTCCGCAGGGAAAACTTCAAAATCATAAATCTCATTTTTTTCTTCCACCTTTTCGGCGATCAGTTCTTCAACCGCGGCAATATCCTTTATCAGCCCTATATCTTCTCCCTCAAAAAACACGATATGGAAGAAGCTGTTGAAATAATTGTTCAGGCCCAGAAAAAGGGTAACCAGAAGAAATGAAGACATGATATAAGCCGCCGGTGAAATCCTGATACCTTTAACATAATTATAAATCCTGTCGATCTTTTTGCGGTAATATGCCCATTTCTTTTCAAAGGCCTGCAATGCATGCCTGTATTTTTTCTGATAATGAAACACAAGATCAAAGCTTTTCACGAAATATGCCTCCCCATACATTATAACAAATATTTTAACAATTGTTAACTTTTCTTAAAACATTCCATGATTGATTAACAATTCTTCATGAACTCAAAATCTCCTGCTAAAAAAATAAATAAATTACAATCATCTGCCGTTGTTTGTAATTTATTTAGGGGATACAAGTACTTTTTGGGGGGCTTAAAAAATTCTTCTCCCTATCTCTCTGGCCGCGATGATGCCTGATGCCGATGCCTGTATCAACCCCCGGGTAACCCCGGCACCGTCGCCTACCGCAAAGAGGTTCTGTATCTTGGTTTCCAGCTGAGGGCTTAAATCCAGTCTGAATGAATAAAACTTTACCTCCACGCCATAGAGCAGAGTATGGCGGGAATTGACTCCCGGCGCGATCCTGTCCAGAGCCTCCAGCATCTCCAAAATAGAGAGGAGGAGCCTGTAAGGAAGAACCAGGCTCAGATCACCGGGAGTGGCCCTGCCCAAGGTGGGGCAGACCAATCCCCGTTTGATCCGTTCGCCGGTTGAACGCCGCCCCTCAAGCAGGTCTCCCAGCCTCTGGATGATAGCGCCGTCTCCAAGCATGTTGGCCAGGCTGGCAATGTTTTTTCCGTAACGGAGCGGCTCATTGAAGGGCTCCGTAAACATTTTGCTTACCAGAAGGGCAAAATTGGTATTCCTTGTTTTCGGCGCGGCATAGCTATGCCCGTTTACCGTTATGACCCCGTTATTGTTTTCGGTTACCACTTCACCATACGGATTCATGCAGAACGTACGCACCCGATCGTCGGAAGAACGCGAAAAATAAATGAGTTTGGATTCATATACTTTGGAGGTGATATGTTCCATGATATCGGCGGGCACTTCCACCCTTACCCCGATATCCACCGGATTATTGGTCCCTTCAAGCCCTAATTTCTGAGTCTCCCTGAAAAACCATTCCGATCCTGAGCGGCCCGGACCACAGATGATATAATCCGCGCCATAACAAACTCCTTCGGCCGTCCGGACTCCGGTTACAACACCATCTTCCTCCATAATCTCCGCCACTTCCTCGTGGGTGCGAATCTCCACTTTTTTGCCGAGCTGATGATACATTTTCGCCAGAATCTGAAAACAATTTTCCGTGCCCAGATGACGGATTTTGGCCGGAAGCAATTTTAAATCCGCCGCTGCCGCCCGACGCTGAAGTTCTTTAATGGCCGCACAATCAGTCCCGTAAAGCTCGGACTTTCCTCCCCAGGAAAGGTACGCATGATCGACATAATCGATGAGTTCCTTCAAAACGGGCAAACCGGTATATTCAACCAGAGAACCTCCAAATTCAGGGGATAGCGTTAATTTGCCGTCGCTAAAAGCGCCGGCACCGCCAAATCCGTTGATCAAGTAACAGGGGTTACAGCGCAAACAGTTCCCGCTTGTTTTGGCCGGGCATTTTCTCCGGGAAATCTCCGGCCCTTTCTCTATGATCGTGATGCGGGCATCGCCTTGCTTGCAGAGCTCCGATGCAGCAAAAACACCGGAGGGCCCGGCGCCGACGATGATCACATCGTATCTGCCTTTTTTATTCAAAGGGAAAATCACCTCTTTGGTTTGCAACGAAGCGATCCGCTCCCGCTTCGCTTATTTATATAAAACCCGGAATGAAGTTATAGCGGTGATCGATAATCGGCTATTTTTCGGCGGCCATATTGCCAAACTTGATGAAGTTTTCCAAAAAGTACAGATCAAACTTGCCGACGGGACCGTTACGTTGTTTGGCAATGATTATTTCAGCGATATTCTTCTTTTCTGCGTCCTTAACATAATAGTCTTCCCGGTAAATGAAGACGACCAGGTCGGCATTTGCCTCTATACCCCCTGATTCCATCAGGTCGCTCAAAATGGGGCGCCGGTCGACTCTCTTTTCCACCGCCCGGCTCAATTGGGATAGCGCGATAACGGGGGTCTCCAGCTCCTTGGCCATTGCTTTAAGCGAACGTGAGATATCAGATAATTCCTGCTGTCTGGATTCACTCCGGCTCTGACTGCGCATAAGTTGCAGGTAATCGATAAAGATAGCCTTTAACCCTCTTTCGGCTTTCAGGCGCCGCGCTTTTGCGCGTATATCCATCACCGACAGCTGGGGAGAGTCATCGATAAACAGATCGGCTTCGCTCAGGGCACTGAGCGCATTTGCAATTTTAGGCCAATCATCTTTTTTAAGATGGCCGCTCCTCATTCTCTGAGAATCTATGTTCCCCTGTGAACATAGAAGACGTTGTGCCAGCGAATCTTTGGACATCTCCAGACTAAAAAACGCTACCGGTTCTTTTTCATTCATGGCGATATGTTGAGCAATATTTAAAGCAAGGGTGGTCTTGCCCATTGATGGACGGGCGGCGATGATTATCAATTCCGAATTTTGCAGTCCCGCAGTAAGTTTGTCGAATTCAAAAAAACCGGTGGATACCCCGGTTACGCCCGTCTTTTTTTCGCTCAGTGTTTCAATCCGATCGAATGTCTCGCTTAATATCTCTTTCAAATGAACAAAGCTCTGGCTGGAAGTATTTCTCGCTACATCAAAGATGGATTGTTCGGCTTTATCTAAAAACTCCTCAACGTTTTCAGGAGGTTCATAGCTCTGGCTGACGATATCGGTGGCTACGTTTATCAACCTTCTCAAAACCGCCTTCTCCCTGATGATGTGTGCATAGTATTGCACATTGGCCGCCGTGGGGACAATATTAACCAGAGTGGTCAGATATGCACGCCCCCCTATATCGGTGAGTATGCCCCTGCTTTTAAGCTCTTCAGATAGGGTAATGATATCGATTGGTTCTCCGTTGTTTACCAGATCCTGAATCGCGGAAAATATTTTCTGATGGGCGCTGCGGTAGAAATCACTCTCTTCCAACATGCTCAGCGCCGTAAAGGCCGCATCTCTATTTAAAAACATCGCTCCCAAAACAGACTGTTCGGCCTCTATACTCTGGGGAGGAACTCTTTCTTCAATCAATTTTTATTTTCTTCCTCTCTACAATACTATTAGGATTCTTCGTTATCTTCCTGTTCTTGTTCTGCTATANNTTCTTCAGCGGCTCTTCTATTTCAATATTACGTTTGTCGATTTTCAAACCTTTCTCCTGGAGCAGGGAGGCTATATCACCCGCCGTCACGGAACCAAAAAGCTTCCCTTCTTTCCCTGCCGGCCGTCTGAAGATAAGCTCTTTTCCTTTAAGGTTGTCCGCCATCTCCTGGGCTATCTGTTCTTCTTTTGCATCCTTCTTTCTTCGCTGTTCCTGCCATTTTTCCGCTTCCTTCAATCTGGCCGGGGTGGCCTCCAGCGCCAGCTTCCGGGGTAGGAGAAAGTTGCGGGCATAACCATCGGCCACGTTTTTGATATCTCCTTTTCTCCCCACACGATCAACATCTTTGATTAATATTACTTTCATGTTTTTTCTCTCCTTTTTACCCAAGACAATTAATATCTAATTCTTGAAATAAGCTGTTTTCTCCTCCTGAAACTTCAGCCGTAAAGATAAAAAAACACGATGCCGCCACAATAGCGACATCGCATTGTTTAAGGTACGATGGTCGGCTTTAACTGCTTTCGGAGGTAAAGGGCAACAGCGCAACAATCCTTGCTCTTTTTATGGCCACGGTCATCTCTCTCTGGTGCTGGGCGCAGTTACCGGTAATCCTCCGGGGAAGGATCTTCCCTCTTTCCGTGATAAATTTTCTTAACTTGTCCGCCTGTTTATAATCAATATAATCCGTCTTCTCCTGACAGAAAACACATACCTTTTTTCTGGGCCTACGCCCTCTATCTCTTTTCAATATTTTCACTCCTCATTTTAAAGCATTGATGCGTCAACAGATTAAAAAGGGATATCGTCTTCCTTGAAGTTTAACTCGCTGTCGATATCTTCCCCCGCAGCCTCGTCTTTTTTACGATCACGAGGTCCTTCCAAAAATTGCACGCTATCGGCTACCACCTCGGCGACATTGCGCCGGATACCCTCTTTGTCTTCATAACTGCGTATCTGGAGCCTTCCCTCCACTGCAACCAACCTGCCTTTCTCGATATAATTGGCACAGGTTTCAGCCAATTTTTGCCAGGCCACTATTCTGATAAAATCAGTCTCCCGTTCTCCCTGCTGGTTGGTAAAACGTCGATCGACAGCCAATGTAAAAGTAGTTACCGCTGCTCCGGATGGTGTATATCGTAATTCCGGATCCCTGGTTAATCTTCCAATCAGGATAACTCTGTTTAACATTTTTAAACTCCCCCGTTTCCCTTTTCATTAATTAAGCCTGATAATTAATGATCTGATAACCTCGTCAGAGATTTTACAAAAATGCTCCATCTCATTTAAAACTTCAAGGTTTCCCTTGAATTTAATTAGATAGTACTCGCCTTCTTGGTGGAATTTGTTTATTACGTAGGCCAATTTTCTCTTTCCCCAGGGTTCGAGCTCCAGAAGCTCTCCTCCCTTTTGGATGAAAATTTCTTTTAATTTTTCAAGCCATTGCTCTTTTTTCTCATCATCCAGATCTGTGGAGAAAATTATCATACTCTCATAGGATACCACGCTTGTCACCTCCCTTCGGACTAACGGCCTTCTGAAAAGGCAGGGAATAAACAAAATATAACATATCTGTTTCACCAAAGCAATTAAAGCCGCTTTTTTTCTCTTCAATCTCATAAAAATAAGAAAACCCGAATAACTCATTCTTTTATTGTTAAAACGCCAGTTTTTAAGCAAAATTAACATTCCTTATCGTTTTTTTAATCATTGCAGCCCTTTTACATATCTGTTAATATTAATTTACATCTTCACAATTGAGAGTTATGCACAATTTTCTGTGGATAAGCAGTCCCTTTCTTGTGGATAAACTCCCCGGATTGTTGATAACTTTATTTTTTATTTTTATATATGGAGGACAAGCTAATGACTTTGGAAGTAAATTTATTGTGGGAAAAAGTGCTCGATGAGGCAGAAAGAAAATTGAGTAAGCCGAGTTTTGAAACATGGCTAAAACCAACAAAGCCTCTTTCTATCAAGGAAAATCGGATTATCGTGGAAGTACCCAATGATTTTACCCGCGATTGGCTGGAAACAAGGCACAAACAACTGTTACTTGATGCCATTAAAAAAGTATCACCGACTAATTACGATATCTTCTTCACCTGTGGGCCGGCCCTAGAGGAGCAGGACGCTTTTAACGATCATGAAACAGCCAACACCCTTTTTTTTCACCAACAACCCGTGCGAAATACAGACCCTCAAAGATTGTTATTTAACAAGACCCCCTGGCTGAATCCTAAATACACTTTTGATTCATTCGTGGTGGGGAACTGTAATCGCCTGGCTCATGCAGCCTCCCTGGCTGTTGCGGAGGCACCTTCCAAAGCCTATAACCCTCTTTTTATTTATGGCGGTGTCGGCCTGGGGAAAACTCATCTGATGCATGCAATCGGCAATTTCGTGGTCAATAATTATCCCCAGGATAATGTTTTTTATCTATCCTCAGAAAAATTCATGAACGAATTTATCAATGCTATCCGTGATAACAAGACGGTAAATTTCCGTAATAAATACCGTAACATAGATGTTTTGCTCATCGATGATATCCAGTTCCTGGCCGGCAAGGAACAGACACAGGAAGAATTTTTTCATACCTTCAATGCGCTGCATGAAAGCAACAAACAAATCATTATTTCCAGTGATCGGCCGCCCAAAGAGATACCCACACTGGAGGATCGACTGCGCTCTCGTTTTGAATGGGGGCTTATTACGGACATCAATAAACCCGATCTGGAGACCCGTATCGCCATTTTAAAGAAAAAAGCTTACCTGGAAAATATCGATATCCCCGGAGAAGTCCTGAACTACATCGCCAATAAAATAGAGACCAATATCCGTGAATTGGAGGGGGCCCTGATCAGAGTAATGGCTTATTCTTCCTTAACCAGCACCCCCGTTGATTTGAAAATTGCCGATGAAGCTTTAAAAAATATTCTCATTGAAAAACAGAAAGATATCAGTGTAAATAATATTATCAAGATTACCGCCCAATATTTTGGCATTACTCCCGAAGAGATTAAAGGGAAAAAAAGAAGTAAACATATTGTTTTTCCGAGACAGCTCGCCATGTATCTCTCCCGCGAACTTACAGACCTTTCTCTTCCCAAGATCGGTAATGATTTTGGAGGGAAAGATCATACCACCGTGATCCATGCCTGTAACAAAATAAAGGATTTGGCTCTTGATTCCTCCGAGACACGGGAAATGATCGAAAAGTTAAAGGATAACATAAAATCTTATTAACATTAATAAAGCAAAGCTGTTAATTAGTATCTGTATAACCTGAATATAAAAGCGAGGATGTTAATATCGAGGTGCTTATGTGCATAACTCATTAAAAAGATTAACATCCAGGACGATTTATCGCTGTAACATCGGCGGTGGTTATACACAGTTTGAACAGGACCTATTAATATTACTATTTTTTTATATAAGATTAATATTAAAAATAAGAGGAGGAAAGCAAATGATCATTAAGAATTTCCAGGATTCACTCAGCAAACATCTCGAGGTGGTGGAGAAAGCTCTCCCCGGGAAAACCACTTTGCCATTGTTAAACAATATACTTATCGAAAAAAAAGGCGGCAGCTTGACATTTACAGCTACAAATTTGGAGATAGGGATAAGAAGTACTCTCCAGATGGAGGAACAGGTGCAGATTGAAGGTGTGGATAATTCTTCGGGCGCGGTTCTGGTACCTTCAAAAATAATTGATATTATCAGGCATTTGCCCGGAGAAAATGAGGTGGAAATCAATGTTAATGACCAGACTTATAATATTGATATTAAAGGCGGGGAATCAAAATTCAATTTAAAAGGCGTGGTGGCGGATGAGTATCCCGGGATAGAAGAGAAGAAACCCCAAAACAAACCGTTGGTCTTGAAAGAAAAAGAACTGAAGGAGATGATCGGGAACACGGTTTTTGCCACTTCCGGGGAAGAGTCCAGACCGGCTTTTACCGGGGTCTTGTTTGTAATAGAGGGAGATAAATTAAATCTGATTGCTTCCGATACCTACCGACTGGCCATCGAGGAGAGGAAGGTTGATCCCTGGGCATATGAGAGTAATGATTACCTGGTCCCCGGCCGGGCATTGAGAGAGTTGTTAAAATTATTAAAAGATGAAGAAGGGGAAGTTGTTATTTACCCACAGGATAATCAACTTGTTTTTTCATTTAACCATATTTACTTTATTACGAGATTGATTGAAGAAAAATTTCCTGATTTTCGTAGAGTAATTCCTACCCAGGTTATTTCTAAAATAAAATTAAACCGCACCGATTTTGAAGAGATTATCGGGAGGGCATCGCTTATATGCGATAATCTAAGCCGGGCGGTAGGCCTGAAGCTGAGAGATAATATATTGCAGGTTAAAGCCTCATCAGAATGGGGGAGGATGGAAGAAGAGATGCCCGTTCTCTCCAAAGAGGGGGAAGACATTGAAATCTTGTTAAATGTTAAATTCCTGGCGGATATATTCAAGGTGAGCGCGTCTGAAAATATAGAGATAGAGTTTAGCGGCCGGGAAGCCCCGATGATCATCAGGCCGGAGAATAATAAAGAATTTCTTTATCTCGTGTTGCCCATAAAAATAGAGAAACCTCTTTAGGGGGATAGATAAAGATTGTATCTAAAAAAAATAAGCGTAAATAATTTTCGTAATTATACGCTTGCTGACCTTGAGCCCGGGCCATATCTTAATATAATTTATGGAGAAAATGCACAGGGAAAAACAAACTTATTGGAAGCCATATATTTTATCTTTTCCGCAATATCTCACCGGACCCGGAAAGATAAAGAATTAATAAAATGGGGCACCGATTTTTTCAAGATACAGGGTGAGGTATACCTGAACAATAATTTAAAAGGTCTGGAGATAGATTATCACCCGCTTAAAGGAAAAACCATAAAAATAAATAGCCATCAGCTGACCGTGGATCGATATTTCTCCCATTTTCCCGTGGTCGTCTTCTACCCGCAGGATATCTTTCTCTTGACGGAGGGGCCGGCAGTTCGTCGGCGTTTTTTAAATACGGAGATTACCCGACTTTATCCTCGATATTATCACTACCTGCTTAAATACTACCGGATTCTCAGTCAGCGTAACAATATCTTGAGAGGCGGCGTTTCCCCCCATAATGAGGCCTTTAATACCTGGGGGGTGGTTCTGGCTGATTATGGCAGCAAGATAATCTGGGAAAGAATAAAATTTCTGAAACAATTGGAGAAGGTCGCTTCTTATTTTCAGGAATATTTTACCGATGGGGCAGAAAAAATCAACCTAAAGTATAAAAGCAGAATAGATGTAAATGATCTGCCGGAAGAGGAGCAGAAAATTCTGCATAAAATTAAAGTTAATTTTATGGAGGCCCTGGCCCGGAAGAGAGACGAAGAGATTAATAGGGGATACACGCTGATAGGCCCTCATGTGGAAGATATCTCTGTCCTGCTCAACAATAAAGAAATCAAGAAAGCATCTTCACAGGGACAGCAACGCACCACCGTTATCTCGCTTAAAATGGCCCAATCCGTACTGTTGAAGGAAGAAAAAAGAGAAGAACCCCTCCTGTTGATGGATGATTGTTTTTCGGAACTGGATCACCTCAGGAGCCGCCAGATATTGGAACTCATTGGAGAAAAAGAAATACAGTGTTTCATTACCAGTTATGAGCGATTGCATATCCCCGGGGATTTCCCGGTATTATTTTTTAATATTAATAAGGGGAGCATCAAATGTGGATAATATTGGTGAAATAATAAAAAAAATATTGCGAAAAAAAGGGCTGTGGGAGGCGGTAAGACAACATGAGACGCTGAACAGATGGCCGGAGATAGTCGGAGACCAAATTGCCGCCAAGACCCGGGCAGTTAAAATTGCCAAAGAGGTTCTCTGGATAAAGGTAAGTGATTCTGTCTGGACGCACCATCTGGTGATGTTGAAACCCAAGATATTGAAAAAAATAAATAACATGCTGGGAAAAAAAATGGTCAAGGATATCTATTTTTTTATTGGAGAGCTGGAGGAGGATAAAACAGCTTCCCGGGAAGAAGAGGGGATTATTGGCAGACCTTATCTTCTGGATTTTAGCCGTGAAGAAATAGAGAAGATCCTCAATTTGATTCCCGATCAACAGCAGGAAATTAAGCAGAAGATCAAGATCATACTGGAGAAAGGAAGTAGCGACCGCTAGATTTATTTTTGATATATTATAAATAACTTGCAATATATGTTATACTTTTATGGGTAGTTTTCTCAGCAAGGATGAGAACTTTAAAAAGTAAGGAGAGACCGCATGTTTCTGCATATCGGTGAATCCCAAATTGTTTTTTTAAACGATCTCGTGGGGATATTCAATCTCGATATCAAAGATAAAGAGGAGAACCGGCAATTTCTTGAATTTTCCTCCAAAGCGGAGGATTTTAAAAGAGAAGATATCGAGAAAAGCAAATCATTTATTGTGACCAAGAAGAAGGTGTTTTTCTCCCCGATATCATCTTATGCATTGGCGAGAAGAAGGAAGAAGGCCTGAGGAACTAAAGAAATAATAACAACAACGTCTTGTTTTCATGGGGGTAATATGCATGGTTGGCAAAACAGAAGAAAATATTTATGATGCTTCACACATTCAGGTTCTGGAAGGTTTGGAAGCGGTAAGGAAAAGACCCAGTATGTATATAGGATCTACTTCCGACCGCGGGCTTCACCAATTAATATTTGAGGTTATCGATAACAGTATTGACGAATCTTTAGCCGGTTATTGTAAAAATATCATGGCGGTTATTGACGAAGACAATACGGTATTTATCAAAGATGACGGCCGAGGTATCCCCGTTGAAGAACACCGGGAGACCAAGCGGCCGGCCCTGGAGGTGGTTATGACCGTTCTGCATGCCGGAGGAAAATTCAATCAGGAAAGCTATAGCGTGGCCGGAGGATTGCACGGGGTAGGTCTTTCGGTAGTCAATGCTTTATCGGAGTGGTTGGAAGTCGAGGTCAGCAGAGACGGCAAGGTTTATTATCAGCGTTATGAAAGAGGCCAACCTTGTGCAGATATCAAGGAAATAGGGCAGAAGAACGGATCAGGGACGGCGATTACCTTCAAGGCGGATGATACCATTTTCGAAAGTATCAAATATGATTATGATACGGTAGCCCAGAGATTACGGGAGCTGGCCTTTTTGAACAAGGGGCTAAAGATAAAATTAACCGATAAACGGGTTAAAAAAGAGGATACCTTTATCTATGAAGGGGGGATCTCCTCTTTTGTCCAATATTTAAATAAAAACAAAGAAGTCATTACCGATGACCCTATCCATATTGAGAAGACTCAGGATGGAAATCACATCGAGATTGCCCTCCAGTACAATATGGGCTACAGTGAATCTATTTACACCTTTGCCAACAATATCAGAACCATCGAGGGAGGCGCCCATGAGCTAGGATTCAAGAGCTCCCTGACACGCTTGTTAAATGATTTTGGACGTAAAACAGGGTTATTGAAAGAGAACCAGCCTAATCTTAGTGGAGATGACGCCAGAGAGGGGCTTACCGCAGTAATCAGTGTAAAATTGCAAGAACCCCAATTCGAAGGACAAACCAAAACCAAGCTGGGTAACAGTGAAATTCGTGGAGCAGTAGAGAGTGTGCTCTATGAAAACCTGGAGATATTTTTCGAGCAGAATCCCCATGTTATCAAAAAAATAATGGAAAAATGTATCCGTGCTTCGCGGGCTAGGGAGGCGGCGCGTAAAGCTCGCGAGCTGACCAGAAGACAGAACGCACTGGAGTTTCTGGGGTTACCGGGAAAATTGGCCGATTGCGTCAGCAAGGATCCGGGCAAGAGTGAGTTGTTTATCGTGGAAGGGGATTCTGCCGGAGGATCTGCCAAGCAGGCTCGCGACCGCATTTATCAGGCGGTTTTGCCCCTGAGAGGGAAAATATTAAACGTTGAGAAGGCACGCCTGGACAGAATCCTGGGCAACGAGGAGATAAGAACGCTGATCACGGCCATCGGCACTGGTATCGGCGATGAATTGAGGATCGAGAAAACACGTTATCAGAAAATCATTATCATGACCGACGCCGATGTGGACGGTTCTCATATCCGCACGTTGTTGCTCACCTTCATCTATCGTTATATGCAACCGATCATAACTTCCGGTTTTGTATATATTGCCCAGCCTCCTCTTTATAAAGTCAAAAAGGGAAGAGCGGAGAGATATATTTACAATGAAGAGAAATTGGCGGAATTGTTACAGAAAGTAGGCAATGAAAATTTGACCATCCAACGCTATAAGGGTCTCGGAGAGATGAACCCTGAGCAATTGTGGGATACGACCATGAACCCGCAAACACGAATCATCAAGCGGGTGGAGTTGTTTGATGTTTTTCAGACCGACGAGATATTTAGCGTTTTAATGGGCGATAAAGTAGAGCCGCGCCGTGAATTTATTGAAACGCATGCACTTGAAGTACAGAATCTCGACTTTTGATGAGAAATTTGGCTAGTCTAACGTAAACCACGGTTATGGGAACAGGAGGAACAATGAGCAGCGAAGAAAGAGATAATATTATTCCGATTAACATCCATGAAGAAGTAAAGAGATCGTTTCTTGATTACGCCATGAGTGTAATCGTAAGCAGGGCATTGCCGGATGTGAGAGATGGTTTAAAACCGGTTCACCGGCGGATTCTCTATGCCATGAGCGAGATGGGTATTACACCGGATAAACCTCATCGCAAGGCGGCACGTATCGTAGGGGAAGTACTGGGGAAGTACCACCCTCATGGAGATCTCTCGGTTTATGATGCACTGGTAAGATTGGCGCAAGATTTCTCGACCCGTTATCCGTTGGTGGATGGGCATGGCAACTTCGGTTCTTTAGATGGCGATTCAGCGGCGGCGATGCGCTATACCGAAGCGCGGATGTCTTCTCTGGCCATGGAGATGTTGAACAATATCAAAAAAGAGACGGTTGATTTTATTCCCAACTTTGATGAGAGTTTGCAGGAGCCGGCCGTGCTGCCCTCCCGATTTCCCAATCTGCTGGTCAACGGCTCGGCGGGAATTGCCGTGGGGATGGCTACCAATATCCCGCCTCACAATCTGAGCGAAGTTATTGATGCCCTTACCTTCCTTATCGATCATCCCGATGCACACATTTATGAAATTATGAATTTTATCCAGGGGCCCGATTTTCCCACAGGAGCGGTGATTGCCGGGAAAGAAGGAATCACACAGGCCTATCTGACCGGGCGCGGCATTATCAAGGTGCAAGGCGAGGTGGTCGTGGAGACCTCCAAAAAACAGAAGGACGTCATCGTCATCAAAGAGATACCTTATTTGCAAAACAAGGCTCGTCTGGTTGAGAAAATTGCCCAATTGATTAAAGAGAAGAAAATCGACGGCATTACCGATATGAGGGACGAATCGAATCGTCTGGGGGTCAGGATCGTTATGGAAGTAAGGTCCGGGGTCAATCCTCATATTCTAATTAATCAATTGTACCGATTTACACCGTTGCAACAGAGTTTCGGCATTATTATGCTTGCTCTGGTAAACGGCGAGCCGCGGGTATTGAATCTCAAAGAGATGCTCTATTATTATATCGAACACCAGAAGGATATTATCGTCCGCCGCACCAAATTTGATTTAAGGAAAGCGGAGGAGCGCGCACATATTGTAGAAGGTTTACGGATAGCGCTCTCCAATCTGGACGAGATCATCAAGCTCATCAGGGCTGCCAAGGATGTGCCCACCGCCCGACAGGAACTGATCACCAGATTTTCTCTTACCGAAATTCAGGCACAGGCTATTTTGGATATGCGTCTCCAGAAGTTAACCGGGCTTGAACGAGAAAAACTCGAAGAAGAATATAGGGAACTGCAAAAAAACATCGCTTATTTCAAAGAGATCCTTGCCGATGAAAGGCTCGTCCTGAAGATCATCAAGAGCGAATTAAGGGCCATAAAAGAGAAGCATGGGGATAAGAGACGAACGAAGATTGTCGAAGCCAAGGAATTTAATGAGACTGATTTTATTATTGAAGAAGATGTTGTCATCACCCTTACCCAGAAAGGGTATGTGAAAAGAATACCCCTCGAGAACTATAAAAATCAGAGGAGGGGAGGCAAGGGCATCATCGGGGCCAAGACGCAGGATAACGATTACGTGATCCAGGTGCATACCTGTTCGACCCACAGCACCCTGTTGTGCTTTACCAACAAGGGAAGGGTTTATCGCATCAAGACATATGAGATCCCGGAAGCGCGGCGGAGATCAAGGGGTACAGCCATGATCAACCTCCTGCCGTTCCAGGAGGGAGAATATATTACTACCATTATGCCTATACAGGATTTTCAGAAAGACCAGTATTTATTGATGGTGACGGCGCGGGGTTATGCCAAAAGAACGTCGATCAAAGCCTTTAGCCACACCCGCAAGTCTGGGTTAATCGCGCTTACACTCGGCGAGGATGATGAACTGGTCAGTGTTCTATTGACCGAAGGAGAAGAACAGGTCATTATCGGTTCCGATTCAGGCCATTTCATCTTGTTTAACCAGGAAGATGTAAGGGCGATGGGGAGAACGGCGCGGGGTGTAATCGGGATGAGGTTGAATCCCGGTGCCAGTATTATTGGCGCAGATATTATCAAGGAAGAAGATCGTTACACTATTCTTATCACTTCCAAGGGCTTTGGAAAAAGAGTTTCTCTGAAAGAGATGCGCGTTCAGAAAAGGGGAGGAAAAGGGGTTCTTGTAATCAAGACGGATGCCGAGCGCGGGAAGTTAATCAGCTTTCAGTTGATTGCCGGTAAGGAAGAGTTCATTGTCGGAACGGCAAAGGGTATTATTTTAAGGCTGAACGCCAGAGGTATTCCTATTCAAAAAAGATATTCCCGCGGTGTGATCTTGATGAGAGTTGATGCCGATGACCATGTGGCCATCTTAACCGCCATCGATTAGAAGTCACCCTGTACATAAATATCGGAGGGAGGCTCTAACGATGCGGGCGTGGTTGAGTAATGGTGGAAAAATAACAGCATTGATTCTGATTTGCATTTTTTTGATGGCCGGCAACTGCGGGTGCTATCCGCCCGAAGAACTGAGCAGCGCCCCGGCCCTGCTCAGCGCCGATGTGGTAGTAATCGGCGGGACGGTAGCCGCTCATGTTGCGGCCCTTGAGGCCTCCAGAAACGGGGCCCAGGTTTTGGTTTTTTGGAGCGGCGATGAAGAAGATTATCCCGACCTTGTTGGCGAGGGCATTATTGCGGAAAGCAATGTTTACGGGCATGATCTTCCGGAAGAGGAACCACCATTGTCGTTGGCCGAGTATCTGTACAATAGCGGCGGGCAAAAAGGTGATATGACGCTCATCAAGATGTTGGCCGCACGTGCGCCGGAGGCGGCGAAGTGGTTGGGAAAAGAGCTGAAAACAGGCTTTAAGGTCGTAAAAGAAGACTTGTATTACCGGTATACCTTTGAAAAACCGCTGTTATTGGCGGAAATCAAAGAAAGTCTGCGTCGGACCGCCGAAAAAAACGGGGTTATTTATTTTGATGCCGTGAACCGTCTGGATTTGGAGACAACAGGACAGAACCGGATGGAACTAAAGGCATGCATTGCCAATCATAGCCGGATGAAAGTAAATACAAGAACGGTAATTATAGCCGACGGAGGTTTCCTGGGCAACACATCGTTGATGAAGGAATTTGCTCCGGAAACCATAGACGGGAGTGCCCGCACAGAGAATAAAGCGATGGGGTTAAATATTGCCCGGGAAATTGAAGCGGAACTGACAGAGATGAATTCTTTTGCTTACTACCCGGCGATATATGTTGAAAAAGATAAAAGCTGGCATCGGGCGCCTCTTTTAGAAGATTGTTTTCTGGTGAATAAAGAAGAAATAATATCACTTAAAGATAAAAATTTAAACGCCTGGCGCGATGTCCTCTTCTCCAGAAAGGACCAAACAAATCTTCTTGTGGTTGAAGAGGCATCATGGAAAGGAGGCGCCGGGGGAGAGTATTTTACACGCCTGAATGGACCGGAGGAATTTGAGGAAATGTACGGGTTTAAAATACCGGCACCGGAACAGGAGGATACCAATCTGACCGGCATACTGAGGGTAGCCCCCATAAGCCTGGCGGCACACTACTGTCTGGGCGGTTTTAGGATAACCCCCTCGGGGGCGGTGGTCACCAGGGCAGGGACAGGCGGCATTTACGCCGCCGGGGAGGCTGTAGGTGGTATTCTAGGCAAAAAGCCGGTTCCGGGCACCTTGCTTCCGGAATCGATTATATTTGGTATTTTGGCGGGACGGAGCGCTGCAGCCGAGGCGACTTCATAACGCCTTGTAAATACGGACATCCATAATGGGAGGGTTTTATGGGACAAGTAAAGATAACAGATACCACCTTAAGGGATGCACACCAGTCTTTATTGGCCACGAGGATGCGCATCGATGAGATGTACCCGATACTGGATAAGATGAACCAAGCCGGGTATTATTCAATGGAAGTCTGGGGCGGAGCAACCTTTGATTCTTGCATGAGATTCCTTGATGAAGACCCCTGGGAGAGGCTCAACAAGCTCAAGCTTAAACTAAAAGACACCAAACTGCAGATGCTGCTTCGGGGACAGAATCTCCTGGGTTACAAGCATTATCCCGATGATGTGGTGGAGGAGTTTGTTAAGAAGTCTATCAAAAACGGTATTGATATTATCAGAATCTTTGATGCTTTAAATGATATCCGCAACATGCAGAAAGCTATAGAAGCAACCAGGGAGGCGGGAGGGCATGCCCAGGGCGGCATCAGTTATACCATCAGCCCCGTTCATAACCTCGATTATTTTGTGGATATTGCCTCCAAGCTGAAAATGATGGGGGTAGATTCCATCTGTATCAAGGATATGGCCGGTCTTATCACCCCCATGGATGCGTACAATCTTGTATCCAAGCTCAAACAGGAGGTTGCTCTACCCGTTCAGCTCCATTGCCATTATACCAGCGGGATGGCCTCGATGTCCTATCTTAAGGCCATCGAGGCGGGTGTGGACGTCATTGATACGGCTACCGCCTCCCTGTCTTTGGGGACCAGCCAGCCTCCTACAGACAGTATGGTGGCTGCCTTGCAAGGAACACCCTATGATACGGGTATAGAGATCGGTCTTCTTTCGGAAATAAGTGATTATTTTAAGGCAGTGCGCGCCAACTACAACATACCGATAGATGTTATCATGGGTGTGGACACCAATGTTCTTGGTTATCAGATCCCGGGCGGGATGATCTCCAACCTTGTATCTCAGTTGGCTGCCCAGAATGCGTCGCATCTTATCGAAGAGGTGTTAAAGGAGGTTCCCCGGGTAAGGGCCGAGTTGGGTTATCCGCCCTTGGTTACCCCTTCAAGCCAGATCGTCGGCACTCAGGCAGTGGTCAATGTGCTGTTGGGGGAAAGATACAAGATGGTTTCCACCGAGGTGAAGAATTATCTGAAAGGGCTTTACGGCCTGCCCCCCGGTGAAATTGACGAGGAGTTGCGTAAAAAGGTATTGGGAGATGAAAGCCCCATTACCAACAGGCCGGCCGACCAGTTGGAGCCCCAGCTGGAAAAAGCGCGTACGGAAATAGAACCTTATCTGGAAAAAGAAGAAGATGTTCTTTCGTATATTCTTTTTCCCAACGTGGCTTTGAGTTTTTTCAGACGGCGCCGGGGAGAGGAGCCGCCTCTGGACAAAGAACTGAAGAGGGAGCCTGCGGAAGGCGGCAAGGTATCTCTGGATTATATTTACGGGGTAGACCGTAACCTGATCGGGTCGATCAGCGGCAACCTTTATTACCCCGCATAATTTAGTTAATCTTTGTCAATCTTGACACTAATTAGTGCGGGTTGTATAATTTTTCTCATGAAACAGTAAATAATAAAATGCTAGAAAGCAGCAGAGGAGAGCGTCCACATGAAGAGAACTTACCAGCCCAAGAGGCGTAAGAGGAAAAAGGTACATGGCTTTATGCAGAGAATGAGTACCAGGGGAGGGCGCAAAGCAATCAGCCGCCGTCGTCTTAAAAAGAGAAAGAGAATATCTGCCTAGCCTGAATGGTAATGAAACAAAAAATAAACAGAATACGTAAAAATCGTGATTTTATGCGGGTTTATAAAGAGGGGCGGAGGATACCGGGCCGCTATAGCGTCTTGATTTTTGCAAAAAACGGACTGGAGATAAACAGATTTGGTTTCTCCATCAGCAAGAAAGTAGGCATAAGTGTCCGCCGCCACCATATTAAAAGACTGTATGTCGAATCTTTGCGGCGCATGGAGAAGAATTTAAAAAAAGGCTATGATTTTGTAATTGTGGCCCGAAGACAGGCCGCGATGATGGGTTACCATGACTGTAACAAAGAATTGGAGAGCATGTTGCATAAAACGCAATTATGGGGTAATGGAGGGGTTTGTTAGATGAGATCTGTTTTTTTGTATCTGATCAGATTTTACCAACGCTTTCTTTCTCCTCTCTGGCCTCGCACCTGTCGTTTTTACCCCACCTGTTCCCAATACTGCTACGAAGCAATTAATAAGTATGGTGTTATCAAGGGCGGATTTATGGGGTTATGCAGACTTCTGAAGTGTCATCCTTTTCACCCAGGCGGTTATAACCCGGTAAAATAATTTAAGAGAATAGAAAGGGAGCAAAAAATGGGTGAGCTTTTCAATGCGATAGCATCGTTTTTCAGTATTATCTTCAGCTATATTTATGCGGTTATACCGAACTTCGGCATCACGATCATTCTTTTTACCATTCTGGTCAAACTGATCATATTCCCGCTCAACAATCAGCAGATTAAATCTGCAAGAAGGATGCAATTGCTCCAGCCGGAGATGAAGAAGATCCAACAGAAGTATAAGGACAATAAAGAGAAGCAGAACGAGGAAGTAATGAAATTCATGCAGGAAAACAAGGTAAATCCGCTTGCCGGATGTGTCCCTCTGCTGATCCAGTTTCCTATTCTGCTAGGGGTCTTTAGAATGTTGAAGGATGCAGAGTATTTTGGTATTACCGAGTTGGCCAATTTCAATCCTTATCTATTTCCTTTTCTGGCCGGCACCAGTTTTGATTGGAGCAATCTTCTGCTAATCGATAATTTCTATATTCTCCCGGCCATTGCGGGGATTACAACTTATCTTTATTCTAGGCTGACAATGACCGATCCCAACCAGAAAATGCTTCTTTATATGATGCCGGCAATGATATTTTATTTTGGCCTCAAGCTTCCTTCCGGGTTGGTATTATACTGGGTGATAAACAACTTTTTATCCATAGGGCAACACTATTATCTTAACAGCAAGGATAAGAAAGAGGCGGAGGTAATGAGTAAATGAGCATTAAAATTGAAGTTACAGATAAAACAGTAGATGGTGCTATTGAAAAAGGACTTGCAGAACTGGGGATTAAAAGAGATAACGCGGAGATAGAAGTGCTTGCAGAACCGGGCACGGGTTTCCTTGGGGGGTTGCTTGGAAGCAAGACGGCCAAGATATCTATCGCCGCCAAACAAGAGCCGCCGGCATACGCGGAGAACGTAGTCAATATTGTTCTCGCCACCATGGGGCTAAAAAGCCGGGTGCATGTCGAGCAGACGGATGATGAAAATATTTGGATCGATGTTTCGGGGAAAAACATGGGCATTTTAATCGGTCGTCGGGGACAGACTCTCAACTCGTTACAATATTTGATCAACATCATTATACGGCGTCAATTCGAAAAATTTTCCGGCCGAGTGATTGTTGATGCGGAAAATTATCGGGAAGAAAGAGAACGTTCGCTTATTCAGCTGGCCCAAAATGTGGCTTACAGGGCGGAGAAACAGCATCAGGCGATAACTCTGGAACCGATGAACCCTCAAGAGAGACGTATTATCCATATCTCGCTTAAAGAGAACCCCAAGATAAGCACCTGCAGTACCGGGGAAGAACCATACCGGAGAGTGGTTATCTCTCCGGCAGAGTAAAATTGCCTGGTTCGGTAAAACGAGAGCATGTCCGGCCGCCTTATTATTTAAGGCGGTTTTTATCATATCGGGAATACTAAGGGGAAGTAAGTAAAAAAGGGGTATGTAGAAACGATGATGCGTATAAACGGTGAAATCAATACCATTACCGCGATATCCACGCCGGTTGGCGAAGGAGGGATAGGGATCATCCGCCTTAGCGGGCCGGAGGCCTTTAATATCGGCCGGGAGATTTTCAGCCCCAAGAGGGAGGGTGAAGAGTATCCCCGTTCCCACCGCCTCTATTATGGATTTATCAAGGATGAGGAGGGTGATATCCTTGATGAGGTCATGGTCTCGTTTATGAGAGCGCCCATTACTTATACCAAAGAGGATATTGTGGAGATCAATTGCCACAGCGGCATTATGTCCCTGAGGACGATCCTTAAGAGAGTTTTGGAGAAAGGCGCTCGGCTGGCCGAGCCGGGAGAATTCACCAAGAGAGCTTATTTAAACGGGCGTATCGATTTAAGTCAGGCTGAAAGCATCTTGAGCCTGATCACCGCTCGTTCGGAGAAAGCCTTAAAAAATGCAGCAAGGTTTATTAAAGGAGATCTTTCTCCGGAGATCAAAGGTTTAAGAGAGAGAATTACCGTTCTGATTGCGCATGCGGAAGCATCCATCGATTTTCCGGAAGAAGTTGATGAGATTGACTCCGGGTACCTGAGGGCCGAACTGGATGCTGTAGGGGAGAGGGTCCACCGGCTGTATTTGAATGCGGAAAAAGGAACTATCTTTCAGGAAGGGTTAAAGGTCTCGATTGTCGGAAAGCCGAACGTGGGTAAATCCTCATTGCTCAACACCTTGATTCAGAAGCAGAGAGCCATCGTTACGGAAATACCCGGGACAACCAGGGATATCCTTGAAGAACAACTGAATATCAAAGGTATTCCTATCTGTCTGATTGATACGGCCGGGATACGAAAAACCTGTGATCCTGTTGAAAAGATGGGTGTCATCCGCTCCAGAGAAGCTATCGTTACGGCGGACCTGGTATTATTGATGGTGGATGCCTCATCGGGTATCAGGGATGAGGATCTTGATATTATCAACATCATCAAAGAGGAGAAGAAGAAACATATCGTAATTGTAAATAAGATTGATCTGGAGAGGGTCATTACAAACGAGGAGGTATCCGGGCATCTTCCGGAAACTAAAATAATAGAGCTTTCGCTTAAAAACAAAGAGGGCCTGGAAATACTCGAAGACAGCATTGCCTCTACCGTTGAAGATGATCGTATCTCTACCGGAGAAAGCTTGATGATTCTAAGCCTGAGGCATAAGCAGGTGCTTGCGGAGACACTGGAATTGCTAAGAGAAGCCGGCACCGATCCGGATCGGAAGCCTTTGGAAGTCATTACCGAAGATCTGAAAAGTATCGAGGAGAAACTGGGGGAGATAACGGGAGAGACGGCCTCCGATGATTTGCTGGAACAGATATTTTCCCGTTTCTGCATCGGGAAATAACAAGGGTTGATTCTATGCACGAGATTCTCAGACAACGTCTAAAAGGAATAGGGATAGAGGGAAACGAAGAAAAGGTTGATCAGTCGGTCCGGTATCTGACGGCTGTTTGGGAAGCCAATCTCTTTTTAAATCTTACGGCCGCCGCCAGCATCGAGGACTTGATGGACAAGCATTATCTTGATTCTGTTTTTCTTATCAAACATTATCGATTTGAAGAAGGCGAACTGCTGGATATGGGCACCGGGGCGGGGTTTCCCGGTATTCCCCTGAAAATATTTTCACCGCAACTTTCTCTTTATCTGCTAGATTCGGCCCGGCGTAAAATCAATTTTTTAAAGTATCTTGTTCATGAGATAGGCTTGAAGAATACAGATTGTCTCTGTGGGCGGGCGGAGGAATATGGCCGGCGACAGGAATACCGTGAGAGGTTCCAATATGTTTGCAGCCGGGCGGTGGCCCCGATGCCGAGCTTGCTGGAGATGGGGTTGCCGCTCGTAAGAGTCGGCGGGGTGATGATCGCCTACAAGGGGCCAAAAGGGGAGAGAGAGCTGCAGGATGCAGACACCCTTTTAGAACTTCTGGGGGGAGAGCTGGAAGCCAAGATTTTTTATGAGCCGCCGTCCGGCGGTCGCCGCACTTTATACCTGTTTAGAAAGATCAGAAGGTCTTCTTCCAGATACCCGCGTCGAAAGATCAAGCCTTAAATTATCCTTAAAATAAATCTTTATTAGCAGGGATGAAATAACCTTTGTCGAATAATTTGACAAAAGGATAATATTTGCAAGGGTGGTGAGTTTTGTGAGAGAAGGAGGTAAGTTTATTTCCTGGATGGAAGGAATCGCCGAAAAAGAAAAGATCGTTTTTGTAGAAATAGATAAAATAGAACCCAACCCCTATCAACCGCGCCTAAATTTTGATGAAGAAAAAATTAATGAGCTTGCCCGTTCCATCCAAACTTACGGGTTGCTTCAACCGATCATCGTGCGGAACAAGCGTGGAGGAGGCGGATATCAGATAGTGGTGGGAGAGAGGCGATATCTGGCCTGCAAGAGCCTGGGCATGAGGAAGATCTCGGCTGTAGTTAAGGAGCTTTCCGACAATGCAGTGGCCACGATCGCTCTTATTGAGAATTTACAGAGAGAAAATCTTAACTTCATTGAGGAAGCCGAAGGTTATGCCCGACTAATCAATGATTTTGGGTTTACACAGGAGGCATTGGCGCAGAGGCTTGGAAAAAGCCAATCCACCGTCGCCAACAAGTTAAGGTTGTTGAAATTACCGGATAAGGTTAAGAGCCTTCTCGTCAAGGAAGAATTGACCGAGCGTCATGCCAGAGCATTGTTGAAACTTCCTACCAAGGAAGAGCAGGAAAAAATGGTCGAAGAAATATTGAAGAAAGATCTGAATGTAAAGCAGACTGAAACCAGAATCGAAGAGATGCTAAAAAAACAAGTTGACCGGAACGATGGAAATTACCATAAAGCGGTAGTCACGGATCTGCGCATATTTCTAAATACGATCCGTCAGGCCATATATATTATCAGAAAATCCGGATTAAACCCCGAAGTAATTGAAAATGACCTGGGAGAATACTACGAGATAATAATCAAGCTACCCAAAAAACAGAAAAAGAACAAGCTAAACAAATTAAAATATAAATAATGGACAGCCCGAGGCAGACCTTTTAAAAGCCGGGTGATACGGCGGTTGTTTTTTTATGAAAGAGTCGGAGTGGCTAGGGTTATGGTTTATAAGGAGGATAATATGAGTCGGGTTATTGCGGTTGCCAATCAGAAGGGCGGGGTGGGAAAGACTACCACCGCCGTAAATTTAAGTGCATCGCTGGCATATTTAGGGCAGGAAGTGCTGCTGGTAGATATCGATCCACAGGGAAACGCAACCAGCGGACTGGGCGTTGAACGGAACGAGATAAAGAGTTGTATCTATGATGTTCTGATCAATGAGATACCTATTGAAAGAGCAATAGTCGATACTAAATTCGATCGGCTCAAGGCCGTGCCGGCATCGATACAGCTGGCCGGAGCGGAGGTGGAACTTGTTTTATCCATTTCACGCGAAATAAAGCTCAAGGAAGCATTGAGAGCAGTGGAGAACAAACACTCCATAATCATCATCGATTGCCCTCCCTCCCTGGGGTTACTGACCCTGAATGCTTTAACCGCTGCGGGCAGCGTGATTATCCCCATACAGTGTGAATACTATGCTCTCGAAGGGTTGGGGCAGCTGATGAATACCATTAATCTGGTTAAAAAACACCTTAACCCGAATTTGCACATTGAAGGCGTGGTTCTGACGATGTATGATGCGCGCACGAACCTCTCGGCCCAGGTAGCCGGTGAGGTCAAGAATTATTTTAATGAAATGGTTTATAACAACATTATTCCTCGTAATGTAAGACTCAGCGAGGCGCCAAGTTATGGCAAGCCTATTATTGAATATGATCCGCGGAGCAAGGGCAGCGAAGTTTATCTTGGACTGGCACGGGAGGTGATGAATAAATGAGCACAAAAAGAAGGCTAGGCAGAGGCCTGGAGGCATTGATACCGGGAATTATTAAAGAGGAGCATGAAGTATCGATTAAGGATGTTCCCATCAGCAAAATCAAAGCAAACCCCTATCAGCCCAGAACAACGTTTGATGAGGAGAAGTTGAAGGAACTGGCCAACTCTATAGCAGAGCATGGCATCATTCAGCCGCTTATCGTTTCTTCCGAACCGGACGGCTATGTTCTGGTGGCCGGAGAAAGAAGGTTGCGTGCGGCCCAAATAATCGGATTGGACAAGATACCTTGTCTGATAAAAGAGGTCGATCCCGAGAACAAGATTAAATTGGCCTTGGTGGAAAACCTGCAGAGGGATGATCTTAACCCCATTGATGAGGCTAAAGCATACCAATGCTTGATGGAAGAGTTCGGATTTACACAGGAGAAGATGGCCAAGACATTGGGCAAGAGCAGATCTGCCATCGCCAATACGCTGCGATTGCTGTCTCTGCCTCCCGACGTCCAGAAGGAACTGGCTGCCGGCAATTTAAGTGCCGGGCAGGCACGGGCGCTATTGGGCATCAAGGACGAACAGAAAGTCAGCGGGATGGCCAGGGAAATAATCCGGAACAAGACCAACGTCCGGCAGGTTGAAAAAAAGGTGGCGGCCCTAAAAACAAAAAAGAAAAGCAGGCCTTATGCCGGGGAGGCTCTCTTTGTCAAAGACCTGAGAGAGGGGCTGCAGAGGCATCTGGGAACCAGGGTTAAAATAAGCGAAGGCTCAAAAAAGGGGATGATCTCCATCGAGTTTTACGGCCATGAAGATCTTCACCGACTGGCGGGATTGATTATTGGCAAGGAACAGAATCTTTATTAATTGTTTCACGTGAAACAATTATGTTTTGGTTGGACCTAAATTGGCCGCACAGAAGGCGCGACAGCCCAAACAACAGGCTGATTGCGGCGGGCTGCCGCGGGGCGGGAGGGTAAGTTCTGTTGACGGGGGCATAATACTGGAATATGGATCGCCAGCTTCTGGGTGAGACGCCGCCTCTCGCCCGGTATTTTTTTATATCAGCCGAATATCCTCTAGTATCCTTTCTTTTTAAATGGATGGCGGGGGATGGGATGAACTGGATCGATCTGGCGGTAGTAAGCATTTGTTTGTGGGGTGGCGTGGAGGGTTATCTCAAGGGTGCCCGTGTTATAATACGGAAGATACTGCTTGTTTGCCTAGCGATAGTGCTGGCCAATATATTTAAAAGTTATTTTGTTTATTATTTTGTTAACGTCTCTGCTCTTGATGAAATAATTCATGAAGTAGTTTTTATGGAGGTGATACTGCCGGTATCCGGTACACCCTCTTCCGATACCGTAAACGAGATTATCGGGGGCCTTCCCCTGCCGACGGTGTTCAAAAAGGAAATTTGGCAGAGGCTTTTAAGCCGGTATGACCTCTACAAATATTCTCCCGAATTTTTATATTTTGCAGAGATAATAAATGGATTGATCCTAAAAACAATTTCTTTCCTCCTGGCTTTATGCTTATGGCTAGCGTGGATGAATCTTCTGGAAGTGGTATCGGGCGCCAACAATAAACATCGATCAGGCCGGAAGGAAGGGGGCTGGCGGTGGGCAGGTGTATTTTTTGGGCTTTGCAGACATTATCTTCTGGTTAGCCTCGCTGCCGGGATCATAAGTGTATGGCCGTTAATCTGTCCCCCGGCGGCCAACGTTCTTGATTTTGATGGTTCTGCATTGGGGAGTTTGAGTTTACAAATCTTTAATTTTCTGCGAATTTGGTAGTTTTAGCTAAACATGGAGGAATTAAGTTTAAAAAGGAGAAGTAATATATCTAAAAAATTGACGGATTATCTGCAGCATCTTGTTAAATAAAAATAAGGGTGGAGGGATGATTTATGCTACTCATTCTTCTGGGGCCGCCCGGGGCAGGCAAGGGAACACAGGCGGAGCGAATTTCCGAAAAGTATAATGTAGTACATATCTCCACAGGAGAAATGTTGAGACTGGCGATTAAGAAGGGTATGCCCCTCGGTGTCAGGGCCAAAGCATATATTGATCGGGGCGAACTGGTTCCTGATGAGGTTATTGTCGGGATTGTAGAGGAAAGATTGGAAGAGATCGATGATGNNGGTGTTGGAGGGGATGGAGAGATCAATAGACAAAGTAATTCTTGTTGATGTGGATGAGGAAGAATTGATACTACGGTTGTCCGGCCGACGGATATGTCGGGATTGCGAAGATGGTTACCATATCAAATTTCTTCCTCCTCAGGTCCGCAATGTCTGTGATCAGTGTGGGGGAGAGCTTTATCAGCGAGATGATGACCGGATCGAAACTGTAAAGCAGAGGATGCATGTTTACCAGGAACAGACAGAACCGCTGGTGGCCTATTATAAAAAAAAGCACCTGTTTGCCAGGGTTGATGGTGCGCAGGATGTGGATGGTGTATTCAGGCAGATCAGCAAGGTATTGGATGCTCTGACCTGAATGAGGGGTGTTGTTCTTTGATGGTTAAATATACATTGGGTCAGATTGTAAGATTGAAAAAGGCGCATCCCTGTGGAGAAAACCGGTGGAAAATAATTCGCATCGGCATGGACTTTCGCATCAAATGTGAAAAATGCGGGAGAAGTGTCCTTCTGCCCCGTGCCAGATTTGAGCGGCGAGTTAAGGCGATTCTTGATGATAATCAGGGATAAGTATCATTGTGACCACGGAAAGGATGAAATGCTTGTCGGTTAGCTGTGGGATAGTCGGGTTGCCGAATGCGGGCAAATCTACCCTCTTCAAGGCATTAACCTCTATACCTGTATTGATTAACAATTATCCCTTTACCACCATCAAGCCAAACGTGGGACTGGTCCCTCTTGGCGATGAACGGCTTGATTCTTTGGCATCCATTACCGAACCGGAGAAGATTACTCCCGCGTATCTTAAATTCGTAGATGTGGCGGGATTGGTTAAAGGTGCAAGCCGGGGGGAAGGTTTGGGGAATCAATTTCTGGGGAACTTAAGAGAGGTTGATCTGCTCATCCATGTAATTGCCGATTATGAGAGCGGCATCCGGAGATCCGCATCCGGAGAGGAGTTGATCGAGAAGGCGGAAACGGTAAACCAGGAGTTAATTCTGGCCGATCTGGCTACGGTTGAGCGCCGCATATCGAAGATAGAGAAAAAAGCAAAGAGCGGGGAGAAGGATGCCGCCAAAGAATTAAAGGGCTTAAAAAGAGGATATGCTCATTTAAACGATGGCCGGCTGCTTGCCACCATGGAGAAGGAGGGGGATGAACCCGTTCCGGTAAAAGAATTAAACTTGCTCACCGATAAACGATCGGTCTATGTGCTTAATCGGAGCGAATCCAATATTCACGAGGAGATTCCGCCGGAGATGAACAGGTATGCGGCGATGCAAAAAGCATTGCTGACGGCTGTCTGTGCCAAATTGGAAGTTGAGTTGCAAGAATTGGACACGGAAGAGAGGGAGCTCTTCCTGGCCGCATACAAATTGGAGAAAACAGCGTTGTATAATATTGCAGATATTTGCCGAAGGGTACTCGGTTTGATCACTTTTTTCACCATCAAGGGCTCTGAAACCAGAGCATGGCTGATCAACAACAGCACCAGGGCGATCGATGCGGCCGGAGAAGTGCATTCGGATATGCAGAAAGGGTTCATTGCCGCCGAGGCCATCTCTTTTGACGCGTTGATGGATTGTGGATCATTGGCGGCGGCCAGGGAGAAGGGTATGGCCAGGATAGAAGGGAAAAATTATATTGTCCGGGATGGAGACGTTCTTTTCTTTCGTTTCTCCGGCGGATAAATATTTCCCAGGTAATAAACCACATGTTAACATAAATATGGAGTAATGAGGGATAAAAACCATTGTTTATAGTAATTGATAGTTGACAAGTAAGGTTTTAAATAGATATAATTTTAAAGATAATTAATTGATACTGGAAACAATAATGGGTAAAGAGAGAGGGGTATTTATAATCATCTAACCGGTTGTTTTTAGGGGTTTTCAGGGCGTCAAGTTGAATATAAAATGTAGGTGAAACCGTCAACCTCAGTGATGAATATCCATTGTCGATTCAATAATAAAGAGGTTGTTTTTAGGTTAAGCCTTTGTCCTTCAGGGGCGGAGGCATTTTTATTTGTCATATTATGGAGGGATTATCATGACGTTAAAAATTTATCTGGATGGGAAATTGGTATCAAAAGATGAAGCCACGGTATCGGTCTTTGACCACGGGTTTCTTTATGGAGATGGAGTTTTTGAAGGTATTCGGGCCTACAGAGGACGTGTTTTTATGCTGAGGGAGCATATCAAGCGCCTTTATGATTCGGCACGGGCCATAAAACTGTCCATCCCCTGTTCTCAAGAAGAGATGATTGATGCGGTGCTCCTCACCGTAAAAGAAAACGGGCTTATGGATGCCTATATCAGGGTGGTTGTATCCAGGGGAGTCGGGGACCTGGGGTTGGATCCCCTTAAATGTAAAAAGGCATCGGTGGTCATCATTGCCGATAAGATTACTCTTTTCCCGGACGAGCTGTACAGAAAGGGGTTAAAAGCAATTACCGTGTGCACCCGCCGCAATATACCGGATGCCCTTGCCCCGCAAATTAAATCCTTGAATTACTTGAATAACATCATGGTAAAAATTGAAGCCAACAATGCCGGGGTTATGGAGGCTATTATGCTTAATAATAGCGGTTTTGTAGCTGAAGGTTCGGGCGATAATATTTTTATCATGAGAGACGGAAAGCTCATCACTCCTCCTTCATATGTTGGGCTGCTGGAAGGGATTACCCGCAGGGTAACTATCGAGCTGGCCGGAGAAATAGGGATACCGGTTGAAGAAGTGCCTTTTACCAGCTATGATCTTTATGTTGCCGATGAATGTTTTTTGACGGGAACCGCCGCGGAGATAATTCCTGTAATTGAAATAGATGGTCGGACCATCGGTCAAGGGGTTCCCGGAGAGAATACCGTGAAACTGATGAGGCTATTTAAGGAACGTACCAACGGCAGCGGTCTCGAAGTTTATCCTCAATAAAGCACCTCTGAAAAACGCCAATAATAAGTGTTGCCAGGCACAGGGGAGCATTTAATAAAGAAATTTATGCTTCATTGTTTTTATAAAGCATCCATAGTTGAGATATGTCGTAATCATGGTTTTAGCGGTAAGGCTTGGAAGAGGAGGTTGAATCATGCGTAGTGATGATGTTACCAAAAGTGTCGAGAGGGCGCCCCATCGTTCATTGTTTGCAGCTATGGGTTACCATGAAAAGGAGCTGAAGGGGCCGCTGGTGGCCATTGTAAATTCGGCCAATGAGATTGTTCCCGGGCATATTCATTTACCTCGTATTGCCGCTGCGGTTAAGACCGGGATTGTGATGGCCGGAGGGACGCCGGTCGAATTCCCAACGATCGGCGTATGTGACGGTATCGCCATGAACCACCGGGGGATGCATTATTCCCTGGCCAGCCGGGAAGTGATTGCTGACAGCATCGAGTGTATGATCGAAGCTCATCGTTTTGATGCCATGGTCCTGGTTACAAATTGTGACAAGATAACTCCGGGGATGCTGATGGCTGCCGTCCGCCTGAATATCCCCGCGTTAATCGTCAGTGGAGGGCCGATGATGGCCGGTGAATCGGATGGCAAGAAGATTGATTTGAACACTGTTTTTGAGGGGGTAGGAGCGGTCAAATCAGGCCGGATAACCCCCGGGGAGCTGGATGAGCTGACCAATAAAGCCTGCCCCGGTTGTGGTTCATGTGCGGGGATGTTTACAGCAAATACGATGAATTGCCTCTCGGAGGCGCTGGGAATGGCACTTCCCGGCAACGGTACTATCCTGGCCGTGAGTGCCGAGCGTATCCGTCTGGCCAAAGAAGCGGGGATGCAGGCGGTTAAAATTTGGCGGGCCGGCAGACGCCCTCGTGACATTATCACTGCAGGTGCTCTCAAAAATGCCCTGGCCCTAGATATGGCCCTTGGTGGCTCAACAAACACCTTGCTTCATCTGGCGGCCATCGCTTATGAGGCGGGAATAACCTTTGATTTAAAGCTGGTTAACGAAATAAGTGGATCCACCCCCCAGTTATGTTTCTTGAGACCGGCGGGGGATGATCACATTGAAGATCTGGGCAGAGCAGGCGGAGTTCCAACCGTTATGAAGGAATTAAACCGCAAAGGATTGATTGACCGTACCAATCCTGCTGTTGGCGGGGAGACAATATCCGATTATTTTGATAAGGCGCCGGATGCTGATGGCACGGTTATCCGTCGCCTTGAAGACCCGTACCGCCCCAGCGGGGGGCTGGCCATTCTTTTTGGCAATCTCGCCCCTGAGGGAGCGGTGGTAAAAGAGGCGGCCGTATCGCCGGAGATGCTTCACTCCGAGGGGATCGCACGGGTCTTTGAAAGTGAAGATGATGCGGTGGAAGCTATCCTTGAAGGGAAGATCAAGGCTGGCGACGTAGTCGTGATTAGATATGAAGGACCCCGGGGAGGTCCGGGAATGAGGGAGATGCTTGCAGCAACCTCGGCGGTAATCGGTATGGGGCTCGGAACCAAGGTCTCGTTGATAACTGACGGCCGATTTTCAGGAGCCACCAGAGGTGCGGCGATCGGGCATATTTCTCCGGAGGCGGCCGAGGGTGGAGCCATCGCTGCCGTTAGAGACGGGGATTCCATTCTTATTGATATCCCCAATCGGCGCCTGGAACTTCTCGTGCCGGAAGAACAGATCAGGCAGCGTCTGGACAATATTACTATGCCTGCGCCGAAGATCAACCATGGTTATCTTTATCGCTATAGCAAGATGGTTACCTCGGCAAGCAGGGGAGCGATACTGGAGGTTAAAGAATAGAGAATGAAGATTAAAGGTTCTGATATGGTGATATCGGCTCTGGAACATGAAAAGGTAACAACGGTATTCGGTTATCCGGGAGGAGCCGTTCTGCCGCTTTATGACAGCCTGTTTGATTCGTCCATAAACCACATATTATCCCGTCATGAACAGGGGGCCGTTCATGCCGCGGATGGTTATGCCCGGGCTAGCGGAAAGCCCGGTGTGGTTTTTGCCACCTCCGGACCCGGCGCCACCAACCTGGTAACGGGTATCGCCAATGCTTACATGGATTCAGTCCCCATGGTCCTTATTACCGGCCAGGTGAGCACCCCTTTTATTGGCACCGATGCGTTTCAGGAAGCCGATATTACCGGGATTACCCTGCCGATTACCAAGCATAATTACCTGGTCAAGGATGTTGGCGACCTGCCGCGGATCTTCAAGGAGGCTTTCCATATCGCTACTACAGGGAGATGCGGCCCCGTTTTGATAGATATACCCAAGAACATTCAAAATGAAGTTGCTGAATTTGTATACCCGGAAAATGTCGATATCCCCGGTTACAGGCCCACAGTTGAGGGGCATCCCGGCCAGATAAATCGGATGGCCAAGGCGATAGCTTCATCACGCCGTCCGGTGATCATAGGCGGGGGAGGGGTTATCAGTTCGGGGTCCAGCAAATATCTGTTGGATCTTGCGGAGAAAGGGCGGATTCCGGTTGCATTGACCTTCATGGGGTTGGGGGGGATACCCGGAAGCAATCCACTGTTTTTGGGAATGCTGGGCATGCACGGGACCAAGGCGGCCAACTATGCCGTTATGGAATCGGATCTGATCGTTGCCGTGGGGATGCGTTTTGATGATCGGGTTACGGGTTGTCTGGATTCCTTTGCTCCCCATGCAAAGATTATCCACGTCGATATCGATCCGGCGGAGATAGGCAAGAATATAGCGGTAGATATCCCTATTGTCGGTGACATTAAAAAAATATTGAAAAGATTGATGATGAAAAATTTTAAAGCAGGCCAGACGGCAGCGTGGTTGGAAAAGATCGAAGGCTGGAAAAAAGAAGAGAGCACCGGTTCCGGTGGTAAGGATTCTTCTTTGAAGGTACCGGAAATTATCAAGGCCATTTCCAAACTAACTGCAGGTCGCAAGACGATAATTACCACTGATGTGGGTCAGCACCAGATGTGGACCGCACAGAATTATTGTTTTGAAGAGCCCCGGACGCTTATCTCCTCTGGAGGACTGGGTACGATGGGGTATGGTTTTCCTGCCGCAATAGGAGCCCAGATTGCTTTGCCGGAATCTACCGTTTTCTGTATTGCCGGAGACGGGAGTTTCCAGATGAACATCCAGGAGCTGGCCACAGCCGCCAACTATAAAATTCCGGTAAAGGTAGCCATTATCAATAACGGTTACCTGGGGATGGTTCGACAATGGCAGGAGTTGTTCTTTAAGAAAAGGTATTCCAGCACGACCTTATCGGGTAATCCGGATTTCTGCAAAGTCGCACAGGCGTATGGGATAACAGGAATACGTGTAAGTTCGCCCGGAGAGGTAGAACAGGCGATTAACCGTGCTCTTTCCGAGCAGGGGCCTGTGGTCCTGGATCTTCTTGTTGAGCCGGAGGATAATGTTTTTCCCATGGTGGCCCCGAACAGTCCGCTCAACGAGATCATGGATGGGAGTGAAAAATAATGAAACATGTTCTGGCTATACTGGTTGATAATAAGCCGGGAGTACTGGCCCGGGTTTCAGGGTTGTTCAGCCGCCGCGGATTTAATATCGACAGTCTGGCGGTGGGGGAGACTCTTGATCCGGGTATCTCCCGTATGACCATAACGGTTAGTGGCGATGTCGCTACCCTTGAGCAGGTTGTAAAACAGTTGAATAAATTGGTGAATGTAATCAAAATAAGTAATATCACAGAAGAGCCTGCGGTAATGAGGGAGTTAATGATGATAAAAGTTCAAGCCGATCCGCAAACACGCAGCGATATCCAGCAAATTGTAGAGACATTTCGGGGGAAAGTTGTCGATGTTTCCCTTGACTCACTGGTTATAGAGATTACAGGTAATGAAGAAAAACTTGAGGCTATAAAGATCTTGTTGCAACACTTTGGCATCAAGGAATTGGTCCGTACCGGCAAGGTGGCCATGTTGAGAGGAAGTAAAACCACCCGTGATCTTAACGTATGATTGCCAACAAGTCACGGTTGGCCTGAAGGGAACACGATAACGATAAGAACATACAAACAGGAGGTGGTATAAGATGGGATTGACGATGGTTGAAAAGATCCTTGCTCGTGGTGCGGGGAAGAGTTATGTGCAACCCGGCGACATCGTAAATGCGAAGGTAGACCTATGCCTGGGCAATGATATTACCGCTCCTGTAGCCATAAATGAGTTTGAGCGCATGGGGGCCCCCCAGGTTTTTGATCCCGAACGTATCGCTCTTGTTCCGGATCATTTTACTCCCAACAAAGATATAGCTTCCGCGCAACAATGTCAGCAGCTGCGCGATTTTGCAAAAAGGCATCAATTAAAATATTATTTTGAGATAGGAAGGATGGGTGTTGAGCACGCTCTTTTGCCGGAGAAAGGACTGGTTCTGCCCGGAGACATCATCATCGGAGCCGATTCCCATACCTGCACGTACGGGGCGATGGGAGCATTTGCCACCGGTGTCGGGAGCACCGATCTGGCCGCGGGGATGGCTCTGGGAGAGGCCTGGTTCAAGGTGCCTTCCACGTTAAAATTTATTTATAAGGGGAAATTGGGTAAATGGATCAGCGGAAAAGATCTTATTCTTTATACTATTGGCAAGATCGGTGTCGACGGTGCCCTGTACAAGGCGATGGAATTTACAGGAGAAGCGATTGATGAATTAAGCCTTGAAGGGCGTCTGACGATGACCAACATGGCTATCGAGGCCGGTGCAAAATGCGGTTATATGGAACCTGATGAGAAGGTGCTCTCTTACGTGCAAGAGAGGGCGGCACGGCCTTTTGAGCCTATATATGGTGATGCGGATGCCGTTTATGAACAGGTTTTTGAATTCGATATCAGCAAGCTGGATCCTCAGGTGGCGTATCCTCATCTCCCCTCCAACGTTTATCCGGTAACTGAAGCGGGCAATATTAAAATAGATCAGGTGGTTATCGGTTCATGTACAAATGGAAGAATTGAAGATATGCGAGAGGCGGCGGCCATTTTGAAAGGCAGACGGGTACATCCGTCAGTGCGTCTGATCGTGATTCCCGCAACGCAGGAGGTTTACTCCCGCTCTCTGCAAGAAGGTCTGATAGATATCTTTATCGCCGCGGAGGCGGCCGTCAGCACTCCTACCTGCGGCCCGTGCCTTGGAGGCCATATGGGTATACTGGCCCCCGGGGAGAAGGCGCTGGCGACGACCAACCGCAACTTTGTAGGGAGGATGGGGCATCCATCCAGCGAGGTTTATCTTGGCAGTCCTTCCGTGGCCGCGGCCTCGGCGATTACGGGAAGGATAACGCATCCGGAGGAGGTGTCTTAACCATGGTCACAGAGGGAAGGATCTGGGTTTATGGTGACGATGTTGATACTGATGTGATCATACCGGCCAGATATTTAAATACATCCGATCCCGAAAAATTGGCCCGGCATTGTCTTGAGGATCTGGACCGTTCTTTTGCTTCGGAAGTAAGGCCCGGAGACGTAGTGGTGGCCGGCAGTAACTTTGGTTGCGGCAGTTCCCGTGAACATGCACCCCTAGCCTTGAAAGCAACAGGCATCACAGGTATTATCGCCGTCAGTTTTGCCCGGATTTTTTTTAGGAATGCTTTAAATATCGGTCTTCCTATCTGGGAGTGCCCGGAAATAGTATCACAAGTGGAATCCGGAGATAAGATAAGTATTGATTTTAAAGAGGGGAGCTTCGTGCTGCCGGAAAAAGGATTAAACTTTACGGCCAAGGCATTCCCCCCTTTTATGCGTCAATTGATAGAAGAGGGCGGCCTGGTCAATTATGCCCGGAAAAAAATTGGAGAGATTATATAAATAAGGAGGATATTTTATGTCAAAATACGCCGTCAATCAGATCAGAAACCTGGCGCTTATCTCCCATGGCGGTGCCGGGAAAACTTCTTTAGTGGAAGCCATGCTCTATGTATCAAAAGCAACAAATCGGCTGGGTAAAATCGAGGCCGGAAATACGGTGACCGATTATGATGACGAGGAGATAAGAAAGCAGATCACGATCAATACTGTGCCCGCCCCCCTGGACTGGAAGAATCACCGGATCAACCTGTTGGATACGCCGGGATACTTTGATTTTATCGGGGATGTGCTCGGTGCGTTGCGCGCGGCTGATGCCGCTTTGCTTGTGGTCTGTGCGGTAGGCGGCCTCGAGGTCGGGACCGAGAAGATGTGGAATTATGCCAATGAGAACAAATTACCGCGCCTGATCTATATCAACAAGCTGGATAGAGAGAATGCCAACTATTTCAAGGTGGTTGAACAGTTACAGCATGCTTATGGCGATACCGTAATACCGATCACCATCCCCTGGGGTGAAGAGGCCAATTTAAAAGGGATTATAGATCTGGTTGGCCGGAAGGCGATATCTTTTGCCGACGAAGGACGATCATTGCAAACGGAAGATATTCCGGCCGAATATGCCGATAAAGTGGAAGAGTTAAGAGAAAAAATAATAGAGATGGTGGCTGAAACCGATGATGACCTGCTCATGAAATACCTTGAAGGCGAACCTTTAGCGGATGAAGAGATAAAGGATGGCCTGAGAAAGGGCACTGTCTCCAACAAGATTGTTCCCGTTCTTTGCGGTTCTTCAACCGCCTGTATCGGGATCCAGCCGTTGCTGGATTTCATCAGCGATTACATGCCCTCACCGGAGGATAGCGGTGTCGTAACCGGGCAGATTTCGGATAAGGAAGAAGAGATCGTACGCCGGCCTTCAAACGATGAGCCTTTCTCTGCGGTAGTATTCAAGACGCTGGCTGACCCCTACGTGGGCAGAATCAATTACTTCAGGGTATATTCAGGCGTCTTAAAACCTGATTCCCAGATCTTTAACACCGGTAAAGACAAGGCCGAACGGATCGGTCAGGTCTTCTTTATGAGAGGAAAAACCCAGATTCCGGCAGAGGAGATTGTTGCCGGGGATATCGGGGCGGTGGCCAAGCTTCAGGTTACTTCAACCGGCGATACGCTTTCTGACCGCAATCATCCGATCTGTTACGAGCGCATAATATTCCCGGAGCCGGTGATTTCTTTTGCGGTAGAACCCAAGACCAAAGGGGAGGAAGAGAAAGTGGGCAGCGGGTTGGCTCGCTTCCTTGATGAAGATCCTACTTTCCGGTTGGAAAGGAAAGTTGAAACCAGGCAGACGGTTATCTCGGGGATGGGCGAGCTGCAGCTGGAAAACATTGTAAACAAGCTTCAGCAAAAATTTGGTGTGGATGTTATTCTTTCCACACCCAAAGTACCCTTTAAAGAGACGATAAAAGGCCGTGCCCGCACCGAAGCCAAACACAAGAAGCAGAGCGGCGGTCGTGGACAGTACGGGCACGTCTTTCTGGAGATCGAACCTTGTGATGAAGGTGATTTCAGCTTTGAGGACAAGATTTTTGGCGGGGTTGTTCCCAAGCAGTATGTTCCGGCCGTTGAGAAAGGCATCAGGGAATCTATGGAAGAAGGGGTTCTGGCCGGTTATCCCGTGGTGGGCATAAAAGTAGCCCTGGTGGATGGTTCATATCATACCGTGGATTCTTCGGAATTGGCTTTTAAAATAGCGGCCTCCATGGCCTTTAAAAAAGGTTTTGTTGAGGCGGATCCAATTCTGCTGGAGCCAATCATGGATGTTGAGGTCACGGTGCCCGAGGATTATATGGGTGATATAATGGGTGACCTGAACAGCCGCAGGGGACGAATTCAGGGCATGGAACCTTCAAACGGCATGCAGATGATCAGGGCACAGGTGCCGATGGCCGAGATGTTCCGTTATGCCATTGATCTTCGTTCCATGACTCAGGGACGGGGGTTTTTCCTGATGAAATTTGCCCGTTATGAAGAGGTCCCTTTCCAGACAGCAGAGAAGATTATCGAGGCGGCCAAGGAAGAAAAAGAAAACGAATAGAGGTAGTTACACCAGAAAATATAGGGACATATAATGTAATGTTACAGGCCTTTAAACCCAAAACCGAGAATAGGCGGGGATAACCGATGACCAAAATAAAGATCGCCATAATTTTTGGCGGGCGTTCGGGGGAACACGTGGTTTCCTTGCGTTCGGCAGCTTCGATAATGGAGACGCTGGATCGTGATCGTTACGATATTATTCCGGTAGGGATCACCCGGGAAGGGGGTTGGATTTCCGGGGAGAATACCTGGCAGGTTTTATGGAAAAATGAAGTTCCTGAAGATTGCTTTCGTACCACATTGGTGATGGATCCCTCCTGTCCCGGCTTTCTTTTATGGGCGAAGAAGGATGGCCGGAGGCACGAAATTCAATCATTCCGGGAAGTTGATGTGGTCTTTCCCGTTCTCCATGGCACTTATGGAGAAGATGGAACCATCCAGGGACTTCTGGAGATGGCCGGTCTGCCATACGTAGGTTGCGGAGTTCTTGCTTCGGCGGCGGGTATGGACAAGGCCGTAATGAAGGAGTTGTTTATCCAACACGGCCTGCCGGTCGGCCGCTATCTCTATTTTGAACAACAGGATTGGTCTGCAGATCAGAATATATGGTTGGAACGGATAGAGGCGGAGATCGGTTATCCCTGTTTTATCAAGCCCGCAAACCTGGGATCCAGCGTAGGGATCTCCAAGGCATATCATGTGGAGGAATTAATCCGGGGAACGGAAGAAGCATTTGCCTATGATGAAAAAGTAATTGTGGAAGCCTTTATTCCCGGCCGGGAAATTGAGTGCAGCGTCCTGGGTGATCGGGAGGTCAGGGCCTCACTTCCCGGAGAAATTATTCCGAGCCAAGATTTTTATGATTACAAGGCAAAATATATCGATGACCGCTCTGAGCTGATCATCCCCGCCAAACTTGAGGAATCACTGGTCAAAGAAATACAGGCACTGGCGATCAAATCTTTCAAGGCGATAGGCGGAAGCGGCATGGCCAGGGCGGACTTTTTTGTTGATGTGGAAAAGAAGAAAGTCGTCATTAATGAAATTAACACCATCCCGGGATTTACCAGTATCAGCATGTATCCAAAATTATGGGAGGTCAGCGGCCTTCCTTATCGTGATTTAATTGAGCGGTTGATTCAGATAGCCATGCAGAAACATGAACGGCGTAAAAGATTAATCAATCTACCTCCAATTTGAAAAAATCGATAGTATCGATATAGTTAAAAAAAGAAATCTGGTACTATAGTACTAAGAACCAAGGAGGAGTATGGAGGGTAATGAAAAAGGAGTATCTAATGATTCCCGGACCAACACCCATTCCCCGAGAGGTATCACAGGCTTTGGGTGCAGAGATCTTCAACCATCGCGGTTCCAAATTTAAAACATTGATCGAAGAAGTTACGGTCAAATTGAAGAAAATATTTGAAACAAATAATGATCTATTTATACTTACTTCCTCAGGGACCGGTGCGATGGAGGCCGGTATCGTCAATTTTATCTCTCCCGGGGAGCAGGTTTTATGCCTATCCAATGGAGCTTTTGGGGATCGTCTGGCGGCGATATCCAAGATATACGGCATTGAGGTTGTCGGCATAAATTCGGAGTGGGGGAAGCCCCTTAAATACGATGTGCTGGTTCAGAAATTGGCGGCGGATACCGCGCGCAAAATAAAGGCCATCATGATGGTGCACAATGAATCTTCTACCGGTATAATGAATGATGTGGAAAAAGTGAGCAAGATTCGAGGTGATCACCCGGCATTGCTGATCACAGATACGGTAAGTTCTTTGGGTGCGGTCCATCTGCCTGTGGATGAGTGGAAGATTGATATCTGTTTTACCGGTTCGCAGAAAGCATTGTTGTCCCCCCCGGGTCTGGCTTTTATCAGTGTAAGCCCCCAGGCGTGGGCGGCGCAAAAAAACAAAACGGGATGTTATTATTTCAATCTAAGGAAGGCCAAGGAATATTTGGAGATAGGGCAGACTCCGTTTACGCCGGCTATCCTTCAAGTTGAGGCTTTAAATACGGCACTAGACATGCTGCTGGAGGAAGATCGCTGCCGGATATATGAACGGCATTTGCGCATGATGAGGGCGATCAGAAATGCGGTTAAGGCCCTGCGAATGGACATTCTGGTTTCCAATGAGGATGATGCTTCCCGCACTGTTACGGCGGTTAAAGCCCCCCGGAATCTGGATGTAAAAAACCTGCGCTTGCTCTTGAACCGGAAATATGGTGTTGATATAGCCGGCGGACAGGGCAAGATGGCCAACGAAATCTTCAGAATTGGGCACCTTGGGGCCATCTCCGAACTGGATATCATCACCACCATTGCCGCTTTGGAGATGAGTTTGTTGGAGTTAGGTTATAACCTTGAATTGGGATCAGGGGTGAGCGAAGCACAGAAAGTAATTATGAACATGTAGTCGAGCCCGCAAGGGCTCTTTTTTTATAAAAAGCAGTAAACAAAAAGGATTTGTTAACTGAACGTGGAATTATTTTAAAGATTGTACATATCGGAGATAATAGTATCAGGTTGCAGATCATCTTGTTTAATTGCTTTCAATTGGCTCAGAAATTCAAAATTAAGCAGGTGGAAATGAGGCAGAATATGGATGGTCAGAAAGATCTGCTTAGTTTAATAGATGATGGCTCGAGAGCAAGGGAAGATCATTCTGTAATGATGACCATTGAGCAACTGGAGAAACAGTGCCTGTCTTGTAGCCGTTGTTCCCTGCGAGACGGTTGTAAGCAGGTTGTTTTCGGGGCTGGTTCTCCGGAGGCTCAGATCATGTTGATCGGAGAGGCCCCCGGTTCGAGCGAGGATCAGCAGGGCATTCCTTTTGTCGGCAGTGCCGGCCAGCTGTTGAGCCGGATTTTGGCTGCGGTAAATATCAGTCGGGAAGAAGTTTATATCACCAATATAGTTAAATGCCGACCACCACGGAATCGGATGCCCGATCCTGACGAAATAAGATCATGCCTTGCATACTTGCACCAGCAAATAGCGATAATTGATCCTCATATTATCGTCTGTCTGGGATCTTTATCGACGCGTACGCTTATCGATAAAAACGCCATGATTACGAGGATGAGGGGGCAGTGGAAGCAAATCGGCTCACGATTGTATATGCCAACATTTCATCCGGCGGCATTATTGAGGGATCCTCGAAAAAAGCGGCCGGTTTGGGATGATTTTAAGCAGATTGAAAAAAAATATCGTGAAAAACTAGATCAGGAGGGTCGTTCATGTACAAGAGAGTGTTAATTGTAGATGATGAGAAAACCTTGGTAAAAGCATTGAAGTTCAACCTTGAAAAAGAAGGTTTTCAAATCGACGCAGCTTATGACGGTAAAGAAGCGGTCGAAAAGATAAATGATCCCGAGCAGAAGTATGACCTGATAATTTTAGATTTGATGCTGCCCGGTATCGACGGTTTTGAAGTATGCCGTATTATCCGCAAAAAGATGGATATCCCTATCATTATGCTCACGGCACGCGGCGAGGATATCGATAAGGTGTTGGGGCTCGAACTGGGTGCCGATGATTACCTTACCAAGCCTTTCAATCCTCGTGAACTGGTTGCACGCATGAAGTCGGTATTGAGAAGGGTGGAGTCACGTCCGGAAGTTCTCAAGAAATATATCAAGGTGGGGGATATCCGGATTGATTTGCTGCAGCGGAAGGTTCGATTAAGAGAAGAGGAGGTTGAGCTTACTTCAAAAGAGTTTGCACTGCTTAGCTTCTTTGCGACCAATACCGGCAAAGTCTTCTCCAGAGAAGAGTTGCTGGAACAGGTTTGGGGTTACAATTATTACGGAGATGCACGGACCGTGGATGTGCACATCAGACACCTGAGAGAAAAAATCGAAAGGGATCCCGGAAACCCTGAACTGATCATCACGGTATGGGGTACCGGATATAAATTTATAGACCACTCTAATGTTTAAAATAACGAGTATTCGTAACAGACTAATGTTATATTTTCTTTCGGTCATCCTGCCGGTAATGCTTGTGGTCAGCCTGGTGTTATTTAATTGGCTCAAGCATTATTATTTTGTTCATCAGGAGGAGATGCTGGTGCGCAGCGGTACTCTTGCGGCAGAGTTTATCCGGGGGTACATGAAGGATGATATTGACCAACCCAGGCTGATATCTCTGACTGAAAGTATCAGTTACCAGACTCAGCCACCAACCCGCCTGATCGTAGTAGACAGCAAAAAGAATGTGATCGGCGATTCATTGAGAGCCGATAGCAAGTTGGGCAAGAAGCTTGATCGCAGCGAGATTAACCATGCTCTGCGCGGGGAGATAAGCAGAAGTGTTCAGTACAGCGAGGAATCCCAAAGCTGGATTATGCAGGTTGCGGTGCCCGTCAAGAGTGATGAGAATGATAATTCTGCCCCTATCGGGGCCATCTTCCTCTCCACCTCTCTCCTTGAAGTGTATAAAATACTGGGGGATATCCGAATGCTCCTTTTTTGGACAACCATGGCCGCCGTTTTATTGGTTGCCGTGTCCTCCTTTTTGTTGGCTCGCCGTTTTTCAGAACCTCTGGGGGCCTTGACCTTGGCGGCGCAGAACATGGCCGATGGAGATCTGGATCAGAAAATAAAGATTTCGTCTAAAGATGAAATCGGCCGACTGGCGGATCAGTTTAATATTATGGCCGAGCGGATTAATTATATGACCAGAAACCTTCAGGCATTTGCGGCCAATGTTTCTCATGAATTGCGCACCCCGCTTGCCACTCTAAGCATACTGATACAATCTTTAAAAGAACATGAGATGGAGCCTGAGCAGCAGCAGGATTTTCTTGAAGATATAGATCAGCAGACTCAAAGATTGATCAATCTCGTAACCGACCTCCTTGAATTGACCAAGTTGCAACATACTAAAGCAAAAGAGCACGGCAAACATTTTTCCTTAAGGAATATTCTGCTGGAGGTAATTGAGCAGATGTCCCATTGGTTTAGCCGGGCCAATGTCAAGTTCACCCATGAAATACCGGTTGCCGTACTCATGATTTCGGGCTCTCCGGGACAAATAAGGCAGGTGTTCTATAATCTGCTCGACAATGCTCTGAAATTTACCGGTGCAGGAGGGCAAGTAAATATTACGGCCCGGGAAGAGGCGGATACCGTAGAGGTAAAAGTGGAAGATACGGGAAAAGGGATACCGGCGGATGAACAGCAGCTTATATTCGAAAGGTTTTTCCGGGTGGATGCTGCCCGTTCACGTGATGAAGGGGGAATGGGGCTTGGGCTGGCTATCGCCCGAGAAATTGTTGAGGTCCATGGGGGAACGATTCGCGTGGAAAGCCAGGAAGACAAGGGCAGCACTTTCTATGTTTCCCTTCCCCGGGTTATCGTTACTCAGAAGCCCGAGGAAAAATGAGGGTGCAAAAAAGATATATCAGGAAAACAAACCCAGATATCACAGATATTTTAAAATTATTACTAAGATTTAATCATATCTGTCTTGGATATTAAATCTTATTAAACCTTTTGACCGTGCAAAAGAGTAAAATAATAATAGGATCTTTGCAAAATAGTACAAAAGTAATATCAGACAGGGCGGATCATCATGAGAAAAAGAAATTTTATTTTGGGTTTGCTTATCATTGTGGGGGTGTTATCTTACGTAGGGGTTGCCTCATACTACAGCCTATTCCCATTTAAAAAAACGGATACAGTACCGGTGGAGCCATTTATAAATTTTAAACAGGAGGGAAATATATTTGAATTAAAATATTATCCCAGTCCTGATATTCAAATATTTGATGTTTCTATCAGCCGGGATGGTGCAGATATATTGTTTGGTACCGATACAAAGAAAGTTACTCTAATCGACAACGAGGGGAATCTTAAATGGGAAAGGGTTTTTGAAAGTGATCCCCTGCAGACAAAAATAAGTGCCTGCGGCCATTATCTGGGCATCGGGACCTCTTCGGGTACCCTCATCTTTCTTAAAGAAAATCAGGAAGTAATCCAGGAAAGAAAATTTGAAAATCCGATTACCCACCTTGCCCTTTCCTCTTCCGGAGAATGGTTGGTATCAGGAAGCAGAGATGAGGATAATTCAGGAATGCTTGCTTGCTACAATCATCTGACGGGTCAGGAGTGGACCATGGAAACGGGGATGATCCTTCATCTCACGGCATCATCCGACGATCAGAAAATCTTTTACACGGAGAAAGCGGGAGACACTTGCAGCACCGTGGTTCTTGATCCGCAAGGGGAGGAACTGTGGAGAATTGAGAGTTCTGAGTTAAGAGCGTTATCCCCATCGGGCAATTTCTTTATGGTACAGGACGGAGCCGGTAACATTGTTGCTTATAATCATCTCCTGGAGGAGATGTGGAGAAAAGAATGGGGTCCGAATCCTGCGGAGATTTTTATCAACTTTCCGGGAGACAGGATGCTGATTTTTGATAAACAGAGTGACCGTAAAAGTAATCTCTATTGCTTCAACACTCAAGGGAAGCTGCTCTGGGAAAATTTTATCGATGCCAATGCCCTGATCACTTTCTCATCCGACGGCCGGTATTTAATATACAGTGCCGGAGTTTTGGAAAATAAGATAAATCAACCTAAAGAGGGTTTTAGCAAGATTGTGCTAATGAATGAAAAAGGAGATACAGACAGAGAGATAGAGCTGCCGGTCAAGGTTGAAAAAATCATTGCATCCCCATATAATGACATATTTGTTATCGGAAATGACAGCAGCGTATATCAGATCAACCTCCTTGGCCGGGACTAAAGCAAAAATCAGCTAAAAACAATAATGTTTAAGGCCGATCTTCCTATCTTTGTAGAATAAGAAACAGATAGGATCTTTTTTTAATGGGATAATTTTTAAGCAGCGGCAGGAGCGGCAATTGTTTTAATGTAAATTATGGGATAAAATATAGGGAAAAAAGGAGGGAGCAATAACACTATGCTACGATTAAAAGAGGAGATCAGTCAGTTGCTTTCTCCCTTGATAAACATCGATGCGGAGCAGATCAAAGAGTTGCTGGAAACCCCTCCGGAGAAAAGCATGGGAGACCTTTCTCTCCCCTGTTTTATTCTGGCCAAAACGGAGCGAAAACCGCCGATGTTAATTGCCGAGGAGTTGGCCAATCAACTGCGCAATCATCAAGGAATCTACTGGGATGCCGTGGATTACAAAGGCCCCTATCTGAATTTTCATATGGATTTTGATGCTCTTGGCAGTATGGTTATCGATGAGATTATTTCGGGAAGATCATGGGAGAGATGGTGCCATAAAGGCGAGGGCCGTACGGTCGTGATTGATTATTCCGCCCCCAATATCGCCAAGCCTTTTGGCATCGGCCACTTGCGGTCCACGATCATCGGAAACGCTCTTTATCTGATTTACCGCGCCCTGGGATATAACTGTGTGGGGATCAACCATCTTGGAGACTGGGGGACCCAGTTTGGCAAGCTGATAACCGCATACAGCCTATGGGGCGAAGAACCTAAGCTGCAGGAGAATCCCGTTGATTATGCTTATGAGCTCTATGTAAAGTTTCACCGGGAAGCAAAAGATCAAAAGTGGCTGGAAGACGATGCCCGGGAATGGTTCAGGCGTCTTGAGAGTGGTGAGAAAGAAGCCCTTTCTCTCTGGAAAACATTTTGCGAATTCAGTCTGGAGGAGTTCAAACGGGTATATAAACTCCTGGGCATCGAATTTGATTACTATCACGGCGAAAGTCATTACAACCCTTATCTGGAACAGACATTGGTATTGTTAAAAGAAAAAGGCATTACCAAAATGAGTGACGGTGCTTTGATTATTGATCTTGAGCAGCATGGTCTGCCCCCCAGCATCCTGCAAAAAAAAGACGGCACAACCCTCTATATGACCAGAGATATCGCCGCGGCTATTTATCGCCATGAACATTTTAAATTCTCAAAGATGCTCTATGTAGTGGGATCGGAGCAGACTCTGCATTTTCAGCAATTGTTTAAAATACTGGAATTGCTGGGGTACGGTTGGGCGGAAAGATGTGACCATGTTCCCTTTGGGCTCATCCGCTTCAAAGAAGGGCGGATGTCTACCCGGGAGGGGAACATCATTCTACTTAAAGATGTTATTGCGAGGGCCATCAGCCTTGCCGGACAGATAATTGAAGAGAAAAACCCCGACCTGCACGACAAAGAAGATGCGGCCCGAATTGTAGGGCTAGGAGCCATAAAATTCGGAGATTTGAGCAATGACCGTATTAAAAACATTGAATTTGAGTGGGAGAAAGTACTAGATTTCTCCGGTGAGACGGCCCCCTATATCCAGTATGCCCATGCCCGGATCTGCAGCATATTGCGGAAGGCCAGAGATGAACATCGTCATCTGGAGCCCGGACATACCGACATAATGGAGCTGGTGAAGGAGCTTGCCACGGAGGAAGAAGAGTGCCTGGTGAAAGAACTGGCGCTGATGCCTGACGTTATTTTACGCTCGGCGGAAGCAGACAAGCCATCATTGATTGCCCGTTATCTCATCAATGTAGCACGCGAGTTCAATCGTTTTTACCATAATTGCCCGGTTTTAAGCGCTGACGATGATAAGAAGGTCTCATCGCGGTTGGTCTTGATTGAGGCCACACGGATAGTGCTGGCCAAAGGTCTTGAGCTATTGGGCATTGAAGCTCCGGAGGAGATGTAATACAATCAGGAATAAAACCAATACTAAAGGGTGAGGGGAGGCATTAATTAATTGCTGGATATTAAATTTATCAGGGAAAACCCGGATGTGGTCAGGGAGGCGATGCGCCTGAAGGGTGATGAAGCCAACCTCGACAGATTTCTGAAGCTCGATAATAACAGAAGAGCAATATTAAAGGATGTCGAGGAGCTCAAATATCAGCGCAATCGCGTTTCCAGGGAGATCGGCAATCGGAAGGCCAGGGGTGAAGAGGCCGAAGATAAAGTTGCGGAAATGCGCCGGGTTGCAGACCGGATCAGAGAGATGGATGATGAACTGCGCCTGCTTAACGAAGAGATGGAGCAGATACTCCTGCATATCCCCAACATCCCTGCTAAAGAAGTGCCGCCGGGTAAGACCGAAGAAGACAATGTTGAGGTAAGGCGGTGGGGAGGGCAGCCCGAGTTAAACTTTGAACCCAGGACGCACTGGGATCTGGGGGCCGCGCTAAATATCCTTGATTTCCCGCGCGCCGGGAAGATAACCGGAAGCCGCTTTGCGCTGTATTACGGATTGGGGGCGCAATTGGAGCGTGCTCTAATCAATTTTATGCTTGATCTGCATGTTCGGGAGCATGGTTATCAGGAAGTTTTTCCTCCCTTTATCGTCAACAGTGAGAGCATGATCGGCACGGGGCAACTACCCAAATTCGCCGAAGATGCCTTCAAGCTCGAAGGCCGGGATTACTATCTGGTGCCCACCGCGGAAGTTCCGGTAACGAACCTCCATCGTGACGAGATACTGAAGGAAGAAGACCTGCCCATCTACTATGTGGCCTATACCGCATGTTTCAGGGCCGAGGCCGGTGCGCATGGCCGTGATACCCGGGGGCTGATACGTCAACATCAGTTTAACAAAGTTGAACTCGTAAAATTTGTAACCCCCCGGAGCTCTGACGATGAGCTGGAGAAGCTGGTGGCCAACGCGGAAAAGGTGTTGCAGTTGTTAAACATTCCCTATCGGGTAATGCTCATGTGTGCCGGGGATCTGGGTTTTGCCGCCGCAAAAAAATATGATCTGGAGATATGGATGCCTTCCAACCAAACCTACCGCGAAGTATCTTCCTGCAGCAATTTCCGTGATTTCCAGTCCCGCAGGGCCCAGATCCGTTATCGTCCAATGGGGAAAGAGAGAATAGAATTTGTGCATACTTTGAACGGTTCGGGATTGGCGATAGGCCGGACGGTGGCCGCTTTACTGGAAAACTTCCAGCAGGAGGACGGCAGCATCATTATTCCCGAGGTTCTGAGAAAATATTTTCCCGATCCCGCGATCACTGCTATCCGTGCAAATCGCTAATATTATACAGAAGATTGGGCCATGATAATGGAATGGCCTCTTAATTTTAACCGGCAATCGGGGGCCGGGATCGGTTGTCGGTCTAATCGAAAACCGGGGAATTTGAGGGGGCAAAAGCACAAATTCATTGGCGGAATGAGTTATCTTTTCTTTGGCTTTCGGCCCGGATGGTTCCCGTCCGTTTACCTGCTGCAGATTGACTAGGCAATCACGATTATGTTATACTATTTTCGCACCCGGAGGGGTGTCCGAGAGGTTTAAGGAGCCGGTCTTGAAAACCGGTGACCCGAGAGGGCCGTGGGTTCGAATCCCACCCCCTCCGCCATAAATCAGGGAGAGATGGCCGAGAGGTCGAAGGCGGTCGCCTGCTAAGCGATTAAGCGGTTAATAGCTGCTTCGTGGGTTCAAATCCCACTCTCTCCGCCATACAAACTTATGGGCGCCCGTAGCTCAGTGGATTAGAGCGACTGACTACGGATCAGTAGGTCGGGGGTTCAAGTCCTCCCGGGCGTGCCAACATAAAACCCGCTAGTAGAGCGGGTTTTATTTATGGTTTAAATTAAAGTTTCGCCGTGTTCGTGAAAAATTTTTATTAAGGCGGAAGTGCAGGGATTCGGCCCGTTTATGCATGGACGTTATCTTATCCGGGTTTCAAGCGGGATCGCTTATGTTATAATTTGGGGGGAGATCAATGCCGGCGATCGGAGAAATTAAAAAAGGAGAAGTAGGGCGATGTTCAATAACCCACAAAATATCTGTCACTATATCGATCATACCCTGTTAAAGCCCGAGGCCACTGCCAACCAGGTGGTGCAACTCTGTAATGAGGCGCGGCAGTATGGTTTTGCTTCCGTCTGCGTGAACCCTTGTTACATAACGCTTGTTGCACGGGAATTGAAGGATACCGGGGTCCGGGCCTGCTCGGTGATCGGGTTTCCTTTGGGGGCACATCAGCCGGAGATAAAGGCGGCGGAGGCCGGGTTGGCGATTGAAGACGGTGCCGAAGAGATCGATATGGTGCTGAACATAGGGGAGTTAAAAAGCGGGCGGAGCAGCCGGGCGGCGGAGGATATCAGGGCGGTAATCAGGGCCGCATCGGGCCGGGCACTGGTGAAGGTCATTATTGAATGCTCTCTGTTGACCGCAGCGGAGAAGGTGGCGGCATGCCTATTGGCCATCGATGAAGGTGCCGATTTTGTCAAAACCTCGACCGGGTTCAGCTCCGGCGGAGCCACCGTGGAAGATGTTATGCTGATGCGCAGAACGGTCGGGCCGGATATCGGGGTCAAGGCTTCCGGGGGGATCCGGGATCTGAACACCTTGTTACAGATGGTTGAAGCGGGGGCCAACAGAATCGGAACCAGTTCCGGCGTGGCTATCGTCGCACAGCTCGGAAGCAAAAAATAATGTATTTAACAAAAATTTTAAGGGGCATTATACTTATAACCCTTTTAATACAGATGCAATTGAAAGGAAAAGGAGTGTTTCAGGGTGAAAGAAGATGGGATCGGCAGCGCGAATCGGGAACGTGAAAAATTAAGACGTTACATGCAGGAACATGCATTCAAGACAGGGGAATTCCGTCTTACTTCGGGTAAGATGAGCAGGTATTATTTTAATAGTAAAAATGTGATTTTAACCGCGGAAGGGGCCTATCTTGTGGCCAGAGCGTTTCTGGATAAAATCAGGGGCATCGACGTCGATGCCATCGGTGGGGCGGCCATGGGAGCCGTGCCACTCGCCGGCTCGCTTGCTCCGCTCTGTTACCAGGAAGGGCTCACGCATATCAAATTTTTTATCGACCGTAAAGAGGCCAAAAAACACGGCGATTCCAAACGGATCGAGGGGCCGCCACTGGACCCCGGGGCCAGGATTATCGTGGTTGAGGATGTGGTCACTACGGGAGGTTCCGCGTTGGGTACCGCCTGCCATCTCCGCGAGCAGGGGTTTGAAATTGTAAAAGTGCTGGCCTTGCTTGATCGGAAAGAAGGGGCCGCTTTGGCATTTGCAGATCTGGGCTTTATACTTGATGCCGTCTTTACCATAGATGACTTTGATGTCGGAAGCTGAGGGAGTTATCTTCTGGACGGGATAACCATGAACGACCATGCTCAAGGCTTTACAAACGGCAGCAGCGGTTATATTATTAGTAGGAGGAACGGCGCTATTTCGGAAGCAGATCTCGAATATATGCGGTTGGCAATGGAAGAGGCCCGGAAGGCTTTTGCCGAAGGAGAGGTGCCGGTAGGGGCGGTTCTGGTTAGCGGCGGTGAGGTGATCGCTTCTGATCACAACCGCAAGGAAACATGCGGTGATGCCACGGCACATGCCGAAATGCTGGTTATTCGGGAAGCATGCCGCAGATTGGGAAACTGGCGATTAACGGGGGCAACGATCTATGTTACCCTGGAGCCATGTTCCATGTGTGCAGGCACTCTTGTTCAGGCCCGGGTGGAAAGGCTGGTTTATGGTGCTGCCGACCCCAAGGCGGGGGCGGTGCATAGCCTTTACAACCTGGTACAGGATGAGCGGTTGAACCACCGTATGGAGGTAACGACGGGTGTTCTGGAGGAAGAGTGCGGAGAACTCTTGACGCGCTTTTTCCGGATGCGCCGCCGCTGAATAAAAAGATACGGAGAGATGGCCGAGTTGGACGAAGGCGCTCGACTCGAAATCGAGTAAGTGGTGATGAGCCGCTTCCAGGGTTCGAATCCCTGTCTCTCCGCCATATACTTATATATATTTTACAAGGGGTTTCGTGATTAACACGCGAAGCCCTTTTTGCTGTTTAAGGGAAAAACCGGTTACAGCCGCCAAGCCCGGCTGTCGGGAATAATTATTTGGGCATGCAAAGGGATAATGGTTATCTCTCTGATGGAAAGTGGTGATCTACATTTCCAAAGATCAGGCGATCAAGATCCTTTTTGGCCGTGCCTTGATATTTTCTGCTCATCAGGGCATAGAATACAGCCCCCATCAAGATCCATACGATAAGAGCAGTCCAGGATTGATACGTTAGAGATGACGGCATGCCCGGCAAAAGCAGCAAAAGCAGAAAACAGAAGGAGAGAATTGCACCTCCAAGCCCGAGCACTCTGGTCCTGGGGGACGGAGCGCTTTTCAGACTCCCGGCCAGGACGAAAACACCGAGACAGGTGTAGAGGTAGGCGATCGCGCCTCCGGTGGAAGCCATATCCACCACCCAAAGAATAACTTCCCGGCCGAACCAGGGTGTGGCCAGGGATACCACCATGGAAAACAGAAGGGCATTGGACGGTGTACGATAGCGGGGATGGATCTTCTCAAACCAGGCCGGCAGGGCTTTGGCTCTGGACATGGCAAATAACAGACGGCTTGCAGCCACATAAAACCCGTTTATCCCCGAGATGATGGCCGCGGTCAACGCCAGGCCCAGGAAGATCATGCCTATTTTCCCCAGGAGTTCTTCCGTAGCCTGCCCGGTGGCCCAGATCGGATTTCCGGCGATAAATTCTTCCCAGGGGAAGACGATGGCGGTAACCGTGGAGACGGCAATATAACAGAAGGCGCCGCATCCGATGGCCAGAGCCATGAGTTTAAAGGTCTTCCGGGGTGAGAAATCAAATTCTTCGGCCGCCTGCGGGATACAGTCAAATCCGATGTAAGCCCACGGTGCTATCGCTACAATCGCCAATATACCGGCCAGCGGAGAGCTGCCGGTGGGAAATCCGGGCCATAAGTTGCGGAAGGTGGCCTGCGGACTGATAAATGCCGCTGCGGTCAGGATGAGGACTGAACCAAGCAGGGCCACGACCATGATCGTCTGCACGGCCCCGGCTATCTGTACGCCACGCTTATTCGCATAGGCGAAAACAATCAGGGCGGCACAGGCCAGCCCTATCTCTCCGGCGTAGACCTCCCAACCGGCGATGGTATACAGATAACTTTTTTGGAACAAACCCGGAATCATGTATCTGCCGATAAGTCCAAGGGTCGTGGCATTCAAAGAAACAATGGAAAGATACGTCAGGACTAAAAACCAGCCGCATATAAAGGCGTGAATCCTGCCAAAACATTTATATGTATATGCAAACGCGCCTCCCGCCACGGGCAATTTTCTGACCATATAGCCGTAGTTAGCCGCAATTATAATTGTTATCAGGGCTCCTATGGACATCCCGAGAGCTGTTCCCAATGGCCCGGCGGTAGGCAGAAAGAGGTTGCCGGGTAAAACAAAACATCCAAAACCGATAATACTCCCCATCGCTATGGAAAAGATCGGAAAGGGCTTCAATGATTTTTGCAGTTTATTCCTCCCGTTTTGCATGTATCTGATCCTCCGGTCCCGNNCCGCTTCAGCTAAAAGATGGCCCGGGGTATAGGGATAACGGTGGGCACAGTGTTGCGCCGATGGTGGAACAACATGTCAAACCTAGCCCAACGATGCCATCTGCCCGAGTTGTAATGTATTGATCAGTTTGCGGAAGGATATAGGCCCTAGACCGTTTATGCCTTGTTTCTTCGGCGATGAGCATGCGGTGGTAATTTTGACTCTTGCCGGAGATGCTCTATAATAGTGAGACGGTTGACTTGATGGTCAGCCTTTTTTATTAGGGTATTAAAAATACAGGGAGAAGGGAGGCTTAAGAGATGTTCAATGCAAAAACCATCAAATGGCTCCACCTGTTCCTGGTGTTTGTAATGATGTTATCATGGGGTTCACAGGTGGTCGATGCCGCCGGCCAGAAGTATATGGCTGAAAAAGGCATGGTTAGAACAATCGTTCCGGAAAACCTGATCAACAAAACATCTGTGCAGCCGGGGATAAAGCTTGCGGCACGAAAAGATATTCCGGCCAAATCGGAAGCAGCAAAGTGGAACTTCACTTCCGAGGAGATGAGACTCTTTGCGCAACTGGTTCATGCCGAGGCCAATGGCGAACCATATAGCGGAAAAGTTGCGGTCGCGGCGGCAATATTGAACCGTATCGAATGCGAAGAGTATCCCGACGACCTCAACAGTGTGATCTTTCAGGTGGAATCCGGATATTACCAGTTTTCACCCGTTAAGGACGGCCGTATCTGGCAGGAACCGGATCAGTCCGCATACCGGGCGATAAGGGATGCGATCAACGGGGAAGATCCATCCAATGGAGCCATAAGTTTCTACAATCCCCGCAAGACGGGCAATCAATGGGTAAGACAACAACCGGTAACCAATGTTATCGGTAACCATATCTTTTTTAAATTGGCGGATTAACCCCAAGCAACTACAGGGAGCAGTACCAGCCGAAGGGCAAGCTGCTCCCCTTCCATATATATTTATAATTGTTTGTCGCAGAATCCGTCTCTGAGGATACCTGAGCCATGTTGTGTTTAAAGGCCATGTTAACGTGGATCCCTCCAAAGATCCCGGAAAGAAGGAGAGATGTCATTCACTGACAGAGCCGGGATGAGCAGGCGGCCGGCCGAGAAAAATTATCCGACATATTTCCCGGGAAATAAACAAAAACAGGGTCAATGCTCATGCAAAGATGTTGTTATGGCCCGAATTTTGCATGGTCCGGATTACAGTGGAAAGAGGCGGCGGCCGAGGACGAAAGGGGATATCCTCCTGCCGGCAAACAACAGGCGAAGAGGTAAGATTCTTGGTTTTATGGCGTTTTCAGCAGGCCATGAAGAGCCGATAATCAGGTAATGCCGGACGATGGAGAAATCGATAAAATTTACAGATAATGGCAGGCAGGGGCTCTGTTTCTGTCTGTTATTCCTGTTTATGGCCGGGCCGCCTCCCCAATGATGATATTGTGATATTCCAACCCGGAGGTGGTTGATGAGTTGAGAAACATCAGTAAAAAAATAAGGGACCGTCCCCGATTGGAACGGTCCCTTGTCTTGCGTTATTTATTAGGCCTTCAGCGTATTTCTTATTCTCCTTCTACGGACGAGCAGATAAATCAGCAGGAGCAGGATAAATAATCCCAGCAGGGGCCAGACAAGCAACGAACTTCCTTTTTCAAAATTTACCCGTCCCATAGGTGTCCGGTAGCAGGATGGAATTTCGGGAAATCCGGATTCGCCCACCGGTTGCATTAGCGCATATTCTACTACTGTCTGCCATACCTTCAGCTGTTCCCCGTCTTCCGAATATACAATCAGATCATCGAGATTTTCTACCGGGTTCCCCGTGCTGTCTTTGGGGACGATTTTCAACATCGGCAGCATCTCTCCGGCCATCGGCAGGTAGGAGAGGATATACGAGTCTGTAGCCACACAATATAGCTGCTCGGGATCAAGAGGTAAATAATCTTCATTACCGGCAGTCTGCAAGCCCTCTCTGGAATAAGCCTCCGCTTTGAGGACGGCATGGAATGAAGGCAGGGGGAAGCTGGTAAAGGGGATATTGAAAAGAACGGCTCTTTCGGGATCATAGGTAAAGCGCAAGCCCGACCACTGCAGAAAAAACTCATTTCCAAATACTTCGGGTAGCAAGGCGGCAATCTCCAGTACCTTGGATATCTCCTTGCCGTTTAAATAAAATGAGACGATGGGATATCCGGGATCGCCATCGGGATCGCTGCCCAATCCAACTTGCTCGACGATATCATAGAAGGCAATCCGGTTTAGGGAATAGTCTTCCGTTCCCGGGAAAATACTGCCGCGGATGGAACCGTTTGCCTGGACGGCAAAATCAACCCGGTTTCCTATTTTCTCCTGGGTGACGAGACGCATCGCATCGGCGATAAAGTTGCCCAGAGTCGATTCCATAAGGGGAGGTTTGTTGGGCAGGGCAAAATCGGCATAAGCGACGGTATCCATGATGCCGCTTACCTTCCCTCCGGTGCGTTTGCTGACAAAGGAATCCAGTTCCTTGACGTATTCCTCGATAGAGGCCATTATTTCAGAATGTGGGGGGATCGTGCCATCCAATGGCCGGAGATAAGGCGTTCCATTTTCGGTGTTGCGGAGACGTACTTTCTGAGTTTTGGAGTTGTAAGCAACCTCCAGGATCCCCATGTTATGCAACAGCGAACCGGTCTGCACAATGACCGTATCGCCTTCGATTACCGGTTCCTCCAAGGTTGTATGGCTGTGACCGCCGATAATAATATCTATCCCTTCGACGTTACGCACCAACTGCTGATCCTCATCCACGCCCAAATGAGTGATGGCGATAATGATATCGGCCCCCTGCTGCTTCAACTCGGTGACCGCTTTCTCGGCCGCCTCCGCCTGGTCAGCAAAATCGACATCTTTAACATTTGAAGAAGCAAAAATGACGGCTGTTTCACCGATCAGTCCGAACAGGCCGATTTTTAATCCGTCTATCTCTATCATATGAGTGTTTTTTATGAGCCCCGGTTCTCCGAGCGGATGATCGGGAGCCAGGATATTGGATGATATCACCGCTGTTTTATCGTGGGCTTCGGGATAGCCGGCCTCTTTTAAATAATTAAAGAATACGTCTTCACCAAAATCAAACTCATGGTTACCGACAGTAACGGCATCATAGCCCATCTGTTGAAGTAATTTTAACTCGGGGGCAAACCCTTGAGAGGCGAGCCAGCCGAAGGATGACCCCCCAAGGTAGTCGCCGGCGGAAAAAACCAGAACAGGCTCATTTTCCTGCTCTTTGCGTTCCCTGACCTGTTCGATGGCCGTGGCCAGACGCACGAACCCTCCGATGGCTTTATTATCTTTTTCGGGGTTAAAGTCAATAGCCGGAGAGTGAGGCAGAAGGCAGGAGTGTTCATCGTTTGTATGTAGAATGGTAAAAAATATTTCTTCACTATCAGCCTCCGCCGCGGCAGCAAGGCCGGTGATCATCGGCTGTATGGAGAGGGAGAACAGCAGCGCCAGTATCATGCAGATTGTAAAAGGAAGGATATAGTTTTTATTAGACATAAGTTTACACCTCTCTATTTGTTTTATAATCGTATTATAACATTGTTTAATTATTTTTTTAAGTTAACCCGGGATGATAGGCCCGTTCCTCTTCCCGGTAAAGATATTTTAAAAACTGATTATTGGTTCTTTGTGGAACCTTTTTCCGGGCCAGGGGGTCTATATGATAAAACAAGAAAAAAGAAAGGAGGGGCTGATTTATGAAAAAAATTTCAATAATCGTGGTTTTTGGACTGGTACTGTTTTTAACACTCGGTACGGTGCAGGCGGTAGTTGATGTGGATGTTGGGGATGGGGATGTGGCGATCACATCAACAGATGCTGATCCGAATTCTGGCATGATACGTGATTCTGAAGAGGAAGAACAAGAAACGGAAGGGGAGCGGGAAGCGAAAACGGGGGAGGTGCCGACGGCGGATCCGGAGAGTAACACCGATATGAAAGAAACAGATGAGCCGGTCCTCTATATGGGAACCGACGCGGATACTGATGATGATATGGCCAGGGAAGAGGCGGCCGGAGGTGACAATAATTGGTTGCTGATAATTGCTCTGGGGGCGCTGGTAATCATCTTTGGCGGAATTCTGTTGTTTCGCAAGAAAGGCTAATGATATACAAAAACCTCAAAACCCCCTGCCACACAGGGGGTTTTATTTGTTTTATTTAATCCTCATGCCGGTGGTAATTTGTTGAATCCGGCCATGTAAAGTGTTATACTTAATGTTGCCAAAGAGCAAATTACTTTGCATGGAGAGATGGCTGAGTGGACGAAGGCGCTCGCCTGGAAAGCGAGTAGATGGGGCAAAACCTCGTCTCGAGGGTTCGAATCCCTCTCTCTCCGCCATTTTTATTTTAGGTCGTGCTAGACGGGAAGGTAGCGGTGTCCTGAACCCGCAATCCGCTATAGCGGGGTTTAATTCCTGCCCTCGGGCTTTTTGTTTCCAGGGCTGCTTCAGGAAAGTGATGAAGAAGGTTTGGTCCTGTGCGGCGCAAGCTCATAAATCCCGTCAGGTCCGGGAGGAAGCAGCGGTAAGTGAGTCATTGCGGGTGCCACGGGGCAGCCGAACCGGAGTTAACTGCCTGAATCCCGCCTGGGGACGGAGTACAAAGGTAGGTGCACGACCTAAAATTATACCTTTCTTTCCCCCATCACTGCAGAAGGATTAAATAGACAGGAGGATCCATTCAAGGTGTCTTACCGCAGTTTGTATCGTCGCTGGCGTCCCGTAAAATTCAACCAGGTGGTTGGTCAGGAACATATCACGCGCATGCTACAGAATGCGCTTTTACGCGGCAATGTCTCCCATGCCTATCTTTTTTGCGGGCCACGGGGTACTGGAAAGACAACGGTGGCCAAGATTCTTGCCCGCGCTGTTAATTGCAGCAACCTTTCACAGGCAACCGAGCCCTGTGGAGAATGTTCCTCCTGCCAACATATCATGGACGGTTCCTCGATGGACGTGCTGGAGCTGGATGCCGCCTCAAACCGCGGCATCGATGAGGTGCGGGATTTAAGGGAGAAAACGCGGTATGTGGCTACCCAGGGACAGTATAAGGTTTACATCATCGATGAGGTACATATGCTTACCCACGAAGCATTCAATGCTCTGTTAAAGACACTTGAGGAGCCGCCCCCGGGCGTTATCTTTATCCTGGCGACCACAGACCCCTCCAAGCTGCCCGCGACGGTGATTTCACGCTGTCAGCGTCTGGATTTCCGTCTCTTAACTTTGGCGGAAATAAAAGAGAGGATAGAAGAAGTAGCCAATCAGGAGGACTGGCCTTTTGAGGAGGAGGCGCTCCTGCTTATTGCCCGGCTTTGTGAAGGAGCGATGAGGGATGCACTTGGTCTGCTGGAACAGGCTTATGCCCTCGGGGAAGGCAGGGTGATTATGGAAAACGTATATATACTGACCGGATTGGCGAAAGAAGAAGCAGTGGGGCGAGTGGTGGAAGCTTTGGTTAAAGAGGATATCGTGGGAGGTTTGACGGTGGTCCGGGAGATTGCTTTTGGCGGGAAAGATCTGTATCTGTTTCTTAAGGAACAGATGGTGTTTTTTAAGCAGTTACTGGTAGCACAGTCGGCGGGGTTTAAGGCTCTGGAAGATAAAAGATACGAAAAATATTTAAGGCAATACCGGGATATATTTTCAGGCGATGTGTTGCTGGAAATAATTACCTTGCTGCACAGAGCAACCGGTGAGATACGTTTTTCCGATCACGCCTATTTTATATTGGAAATAACTTTTTTAAATATGTTGAAGGCGGCAAAAAATAGTGCCGCAGATATGTCCGGGGAGCAATTGACGCGCAGGATTGAAAAACCGGAGGGAAGACCCACCCTTGCCCGGACGGAGCAGAGATCATCCGCTCAGCCCGCGGGCCTGTACGCGGGAGAAAAAAGCGGTGGAGCGGACACGAGGACCGAAACTGCGGAAGAAGTTGTCGTTGAAAAATCATCTCGGGCAAGCAAGCCGGAGAAAGCTCTTCCTTTCTCCGAGGAGCCTTCGATTTCTATGGAGCATTCTTGCACATTGGCTCGCCAACTTTATTCCGAGATAATCGGACTCTTGAAAAACGAGAAAAAATTGGCCAGCACATTGGCCCTGTTCGAGATGGTGCATCCCGAGTCATTGACACGCAAATGTCTTACTCTCTCGTATGATCATAAATTGACTTTTCTTAAAGATAAATTGACCGAACCGGGACGGTTAAAATTATTGGAGAAGGTTGCCGCTCAACTCGCCGGGCGGGAGATGCATATCAGGCTGGTGGCCGGGGCCGGGTCCAAAGCGGAGGAAGATGGTGAGACGGAAGAGGCGGACCGCGAGAAAGGTAAGACAGGGTCGCTTGAAGATATACCGGGAAGAATGCCGGAAAAAGAATTCCGGCCAACGGCAGCACCGGAAGAAGAACCACCGCTAGTACCGGAAGAAGAACTCCGGCCAATGGCAGCGCCGAATGAAGAACCACGTTCCGTGGAGGCAGAAGATAAAGGGCACCAAAGCAGTTTTTCAGAGAAAGAGCAGGCCAGGGATGAGTTTATATTTAATGAGGCTTTGAAATTATTTGAGGGTAAAATATTTGAAAGTGAAAACTAATCTATCATAAGGAGGTTGTCAGATGGCCGGTTTGGGGAAAATGATGAAACAGCTCCAGCAAGTACAGAGTAAGGTGATGAGATTGCAGGAAGAGATGGCGGAGAAGGAGATCGAAGCTACCAGCGGCGGCGGTGCGGTGCGCGTGGTTGCCAATGGGAAAAAGAAGCTTCTTTCAATCTCTATTTCACCGGAAGCAGTCGATCCGGAGGATCTGGAGATGTTGGAAGATTTGATTGTGGCGGCGGTAAACGAAGTTATGGATCAGGTAGATTCAATCACCGCCGAGGAGATGAAAAAAATGACCGGAGGGATAGAACTTCCGCCGGGATTACTATGATCCAAGATCGGTAGAGATCTAAAGGGGGCTGGAGATGAACTATCCACCAACATTGCAGAATCTAATTGAAACGTTTTGCCGTTTTCCGGGGATAGGACCCAAAACTGCGCAGCGCCTTGCTTTCTTTCTTCTGTCCCGGCCTCCGGGAGAAGTTGAGCAGATGGCCAGAGCCATGGTTCAGGCGCGAAGAAAAATTCGCTACTGTTCCATCTGTGCCGGTTTTACCGAGAATGACCCCTGCAGTCTATGCACCGACGCACGGCGTGATCAATCCATTATCTGTGTGGTTCAACATCCCCGTGATGTGATGGTCATCGAGAAGACGGGGCATTACCGTGGGCACTATCATGTTTTACACGGCGCTCTTTCGCCGATAGACGGGATCGGCCCCGAAGAGTTGAGAATACCGCTCTTGAAGGAGAGGGTTGCCGAGGGGGGCATCAGAGAGATTGTCGTCGCTACCAACCCCAATGTAGAGGGAGATGCTACCGCTGTTTATATTGCCCGCAACCTCAAGCCTTTGGGCGTAAAAGTAACCAGAATAGCTTTCGGGCTGCCGGTAGGAGGCGATCTGGAGTATGCCGATGAACAGACCATGGGCCGATCACTGGAAGGCAGAATAGAGATCTAATAGAGGTTTTTCAAGACAACTGATGAAAAAAAAGAGACTTATTTTAATTTCAACTATTATTCTAATCATCACCGCCTCCCTTATATACGTTGTCCTTTCTTACTTTAACTTGCTTCCTCGCAAGACCTACAGTGCTGAAGATTTTGGGATCGAAACCGTATATAGCAAGACTGATTATAACCGGAATGGTCTTGACGATTATACCGATATTTTGCGTGGGGCAAAGAAGGATGCCGCCAGAAAGCCACGCTATAGAAGTCATTATTACGCGGGCGGTTATCCGCCGGAAGATGAAGGTGTCTGCAGTGATCTGATCTGGCGGGCGTTTAGCAATGCGGGGTACTCACTGAAAGATATGGTAGATGAAGATATTAAAAAAAATTTATCCAGGTATCCACGCGTTGACGGCATACCTGATCATAATATTGACTTCAGGAGGGTGGCCAACTTGAAAGTTTTTTTTGACTACCATGCCCGGCCCCAAACTTTGGATCCATATGCAATTGAAGAATGGCAGCCGGGAGATATCGTCATCTTTGGAGAAAACTATAATCATATCGGTATTATCTCGGATAAGCGAAACGTCGATGGTATACCGTATTTAATTCACAATGCCGGGCAGCCGGTGCGGGAGGAAGATGCTTTAATCCGATGGTACAAGGCGCATGGAATTACCGGGCATTATCGTTTTGATTACCATCCCTGAAGTCGTGCGTTTCCCGGCTCATCAGGCGGAGTGATAATCTTGAAGAAGGCAGGTTTAAACCGGCCTTCTTTTATTATGGTGTTTTCTGATTCCCGAGGAATTAATTTTTATGGAGTGCATAGATATTATTAACGGGAGGGAAACGCCATGCGCTCCTTTAATCGATGGGCGGAAAAATTGTCCAAGCACTTCTCTCCGCAGAGAAAACTGGCGGAAAAAGAGGCTAGGGAGTTTATGGTTATTATAAAAAAGGCCCGGCAGGAGTGGGAAGATGCCCAAAATTATTTTGATCAGGTGGATGATTGCGAGCTTATTGATTATGCTGTTTATGCCGTTTGCGCCGCTGAAAAAAAGTATATTTACCTTTACAAGAAGGCCAAGAGCCGAGGTTATCTGGCCATGGTTCCGGATATGTATACGGATTTAATCAGTATGGGGAGTTGATCTTGATGTCAGACCTGTATATCAGCATCGCTTTAACTGCCATTTTCAGCATTCTGGTCCTTTATGTGCTGGCCAGGCTTCTTTATCATCCCCTGCGTTGGTTTTTTCGGCTGCTGGTGCATGTTGCGGGGGGACTGATCATCCTGGTTGTTTTTAATTTTCTGGCCTCTTTCTGGGGGATCTCCATTGGAATCAACCTTGTTACCGGCTTGCTGGTGGGGGTGATGGGGGTGCCCGGGCTGGTATTGCTTGTATGTCTGCAACTGATACTGTAAGATCATTCTGCTTATGTCTGCGCGCCGCAAGAAAAAGAGAACCTCGCGTTATTAACCGGGGTTCTTTATTTATTTTAAGAAGTTCCCGGAAGGGAGGAACTGCTATTCAAGTTTTGTGGGTCCGCCAAAGAAGGAGTTGGATAATCCTGACCCGAACTTATTGGTAATATCCATGCCCATAATTCCAGCAAAGGGGAGATTAAAAATGGAAGAAAGTTATGATGTTATTGTTGTCGGAGCCGGTACGGCCGGCACATATTTTGCCAAGTTGATGGCCGCTCGGGGATACAAGGTTTTGGTGGTTGAGAAATTGGCCAAGGAGAACCTGGGCCAACGGTTGGATATATTCCATATCGACGAAGAACTGTTTGAGAAGTTTGATGTGCCCGCCCCTTTGCCCACCGACGAGGATTATGTTGATGTTTTTAAATATGTAATCAGCAAATCGGCGTTTGATCAGTATCCCAAGCGGACGGATTACCCTTTTATAGTCATGCATCTGCCCTTGTTTCTGGCCAGGCTGGCCCGATGGGCGGAAGAATCCGGGGTTGAATATGCATATGAGACCGAGTTTGTAGATTTTATTTACTCTCGAGGCCGGATCGAGGGAGCGAAGCTCAAGCAGGGCGGCAGCATTTATGAGGTATCTTCAAGGTTGGTTGCCGATGCCTCCGGAATCTCCTCCACGGTGCGCCGTAAGCTCAAGGAAGGTTACGGGGTGGAGAACTTTGAGATTGGCCCCGATGATAAATTTTACGTAACCCTGCGCTATGTAAAACTTAAAAATCCGGAGGCCGGTCGGGTAACTTATACGACCAATTGGCCTTACTACAAGACCTGGATTGCTCCCCAGCACGATCCGGACGGGGCTATAATCGGCGTCGGTGCCAACTTTTCTTTTGAATACGCGGAAGAGATCTATCGGAAATTCATAGCCCGGATAGAGCTGCCTCCTCATGAACTGCAATATATTGAAAAAGGAACCACTCCCTATCGTCGTCCCCCTTATTCCTTTGTGGCCGACGGGTTTGTGGTGCTGGGTGATTCCGCCTGTATAACCAAGCCGTACAGCGGTGAGGGCATTACTGCCGCATGGGGTCTCTGCAGGATCGCCGCCGAGGAATTTTCAAAGGCGATGCAGGATGGCCGCTATCCCGACGCCCGAAGTGTATGGAATACGAATGTACGTTATCAACGGGGGCAGGGCGCCCAATTTGCCTACATCATGGCTACCCTCATCGGAGCGGTAAACAGCTCGGCGGAAGAAAATCATTACCAGTTCAAGAAGGGCATCGTCTTCAATGAGAAGGATATGACGGACATGAACCGTGATTTCGGCGTCAATCTGAGTATCGGTTCCATCATATCGCTCGTGCTTAAAATAATTGCCGGGGTTTTAACCCGAAACATCTCGCTCTCCACGCTCAAGGAGCTGCTAAAGGCGGTGACAGTTGCCGACAAGCTTCAGAAGCACTACGAAAGCTTTCCTGAAGATATCTCCGCCTACGAAGCATGGAAGCGGAAGGCTGCGGCGCTGTGGGATTCGGCAGGGACCATGGCTGATACCGCCAAGCGTTAGCCTGTCTAACTTAATCATTTCAAGGACGCCTGCATCTCCCTGATTATCAATGCCGGCAGATGGGCATAGTCTTCCGTCGGGAGATAGCTTGCCGCGTGTGCATCAAAAAGGATATTTGCCGCCGCGGGGAATTCCTCGTCGCCCTCATGAAGGATCAAATTTACGGGGACCCGGGGCAAGACGGGTATTACCATGCTGTTTTTCCCTGTCCGGGCATGGGGAAACCCTCCAAGGTTGGAAGCCGCCCGGACAAAGGCCGCAGCGGAATCCCCGAAAGCATTTAAAAAGGGGGTCATTGCTCTCTTCCTGAAGGGCTCGGCATAGATCTGTCCTCCCGGAAGTTCCCGGAATGATATCCATCGCCCCGCGAGCGGGGTTCCGTCTGCGGTATTCAAGTAGTGTAGGATAATGATAGTCTGATAAAGTGGCGCCTTTTCACCGCTGGAGAAAAAAACCTCCCCGGAAGGATAATGGGCCGTATATTTTTTATCCAATAATTGAATGGTAAATATCTTCGTTGTCTGATCATATTCTACGGCACTTTTGGATGCAATATCATGGGGTTCTCCGGCTGAAAAATGGTTGGCGGCATATTTTAGGGTTGTTTCCAGGTTGAGGAATCCCCCGCCTTTTTTGTGGTTCATTTTATTACCCCCTTGCCATATTTTTGGGCCTTTGATTTACCGGGTCAGGTTTATATTAACACAGACCCGTTTTTTAGGGCAATAAATGTGGTATGCTTAGAGAAGAAGATGATAGGGGGAAGCAACAAGATGTATCTGGTCAGTACTTGCCTGTTGGGGATAAAAAGCAGATATGACGGAGGAGATAACCTCTGCCGTTTTTTGACGGATAACAGGCACAGGATGATCTTGATACCCGTCTGCCCCGAACAGTTGGGAGGGCTTCCCACCCCGAGAGAACCTGCGGAGATAAGGGGCGGTGACGGGAATGATGTGCTGCGGGAGAAGGCCACGGTAACTACAAGGGATGGCGGTGACGTAACCGCCAATTTTATCCGGGGAGCGGAAGAGGTGTTGAAGTTGGCCCTTTTTCTGAAGGTTAAGGGGGTTATTCTTAAAGAGGGCAGTCCTTCCTGCGGTTATGGCCGGATTCATGATGGGAGCTTTACGGGAGGATGGCGGGAAGGGCATGGAGTTACTGCATCCTTGCTGGAAAAGAACCATTTTAAAATATATACAGAGGATAATTTGCCGCGGGTATAATTGACACTAAAAAAAAGGTTTGTTATGCTAACTTAAATATATTTAAATTTAATATTAAAAACAATGATGGGGGGCGTAATGATATGGTTCAGGAAAAGGTTATCCTGGAGGGGATAACTTTTGATGATGTTCTGCTGATACCGTCCAAATCTCACGTCTTGCCCCGTGACGTAAATGTTGCCACCAATCTGACCAGGGAAATCAAATTGAATGTGCCGATTATCAGTGCCGGGATGGATACGGTTACTGAGGCGCGTATGGCCATTGCCTTGGCACGCGAAGGTGGTATCGGGGTAATTCACAAGAATATGCCTATCAACAAGCAGGCGGAAGAGGTGGACAAGGTTAAGCGTTCTGAGCATGGGGTGATTACAAATCCTTTCTATCTCTCTCCCGACCACCGCGTCAATGATGCCGCCGCCCTGATGGAGAGATATCGTATATCCGGCGTGCCGATTACCGTGGGGGGGAAGCTTGTCGGCATTATTACCAACCGCGACCTGCGTTTTGAAAATGATTACTCCAAACTAATCGGCGATGTTATGACCAAGGAAAATCTGGTTACCGCTCCGGAGGGGACGACTCTCCAGGAGGCGCAGGATATATTGAGGAAATATAAAGTTGAGAAGCTGCCCATCGTGGATGCCGATTTCAACCTTAAAGGACTTATTACCATTAAAGATATTGAGAAAACAATCCAATACCCCCGTTCAGCAAAAGACAAGGGGGGACGCCTGTTGGCGGCGGCGGCGGTGGGGGTGTCCTCGGATATGGGGTCACGGGTAGAGGTTCTGCATGATGCCGGCGTGGATGTGCTGGTGGTTGATTCGGCCCATGGCCACTCCGCCAAGGTGTTGGATGCCGTCTTCAGCATCAAGGAAAAATATCCCGATTTGCAGGTTATTGCCGGAAACGTGGCTACCGGCGAAGGTACCCTCGACCTGATCAAGGCGGGCGCCGATGCGGTAAAGGTGGGGGTCGGACCCGGCTCCATCTGCACAACCAGGGTCATTGCCGGTGCGGGGATGCCGCAGGTAACGGCGATTATCGAATCTCATAAAGTGGCCGGAGAATACGGCGTGCCCGTTATCGCTGACGGGGGGATAAAATATTCAGGAGATATTACCAAGGCGCTGGCCGCCGGGGCAGATGTTGTGATGATCGGCAGCCTTTTTGCGGGCACGGAGGAGAGCCCGGGAGATTTCGAGATCTATCAGGGTCGCAGTTACAAGGTTTACCGGGGGATGGGCTCATTGGGAGCCATGAAAGAGGGCAGCAAGGACCGGTACTTTCAGGAACAGGAAGCCAAACTTGTTCCGGAAGGCATTGAAGGAAGGGTGCCTTACAGGGGAACGGTCGGAGATATGGTCTATCAGCTTGTAGGTGGTTTAAAGGCCGGTATGGGGTACAGCGGGGTAAGCAATCTGCATGAGCTAAAGACCAAAACAAGTTTTGTAAAGATAACCGGTGCCGGTCTGCAGGAGAGTCATCCCCATTCAGTACAGATTACCAAGGAAGCACCCAACTACAGTGTTTGATAAATCGGGAACGGAAAGATATCCTTTAATAAAGGCTTTGGAACAGCAGCTTGAACAGGTAAGCTTTCGTTTTCATGTACCTGCTCATCTGGCGGACCGCGGGCCACATCCGGCCTCTGATTTTGACCTTACGGAGCTATCGGGGCTGGACAACCTTTTTGAACCCGCCGGGGTGATCGCGGAATCACAGAGATTGGCGGCCGAATTTTTCGGGGCGGACGAAACATATTACCTGGTAAACGGGAGCAGTGCGGGATTGATAGCGGCGATATGGTCTTCCTGTCGCCGGGGTGAAAAAGTTATCCTGGGTCGTAATATTCACCGCTCAGCCATAGCCGGGCTGATATGGAGTGGGGCGGTTCCCTGTTTTATCCCCGTTAAAGAGCATATCCGGGGCATCCCTTTAAATATCGATGTGCCCACTGCGGAGGCGGTGCTATCGGGAAAAGGGGTTTCTTCAACGGCTATGGTCGTTACCAATCCTTCTTACTTTGGTATCTCTACCGATCTCGATGCTCTACGAACCATTACCGCAAGGAGAGGGATAACGTTAATTGTGGATGAGGCCCACGGCGGACATTTTATCTTTAGTCCCGAGTTTCCACGTTCTGCCGCCGTCTGCGGTGCTGATTTATGGATTAACAGTGCGCACAAGACCCTGGGGGCCCTGACTCCCGGCGCCCTGCTCCACCGAAAGGGAGGGCGGGCCAATCCGGCCAGACTTAAAAATGGTTTAAGTATGGTGCAGACATCAAGTCCGTCTTATGCGGTTCTTGCTTCGCTGGAAATGATCTGCAGAGAGCAAGAAGATGGGTGGAGAGAGGCGATCAGATTAAGCCGATATGCCCGGCAGCAGATAAACTCCCGGGGAAGATTTGTATGTCTGGAGGCCTCCATGCTTCCCACAGGTTTCTTTATGGACCCTTTAAGGCTTACGATCAAAGCAGATAAAGTGGCACTGAGCGGATTTCAGCTAGCGAAGATCTTGAAAGACGAGTGCCGCATCGAGGTGGAACTGGCCGGACACAATAATTTGGTAGCCATCATTCATCCCGGGCATCGGAAAGATGACATTGATGCATTGATTCTCGCTTTGAAACAAATAGGGGAACGTTATTATTCACCCGGTGGGACAGAGTATGCCCACGAGAGTTATCCCCTTCCGGACATGGCTCTTTCACCACGGGATGCTGCGGAATCTTCCTGGAGAGAGTTGCCCATCAGGGATGCGTGCGGCCTTATCTCTGCAGTTACCGTCTCGCCCTTTCCTCCGGGTATCCCGGTGCTGATTCCCGGGGAGGTAATTGCAAAGGAGATCGTCGAGCAGATCATAGCGGATTACAGCAGGGGCTACAACTTTTTGGGGTTGGGAGCAGACCCGTCATTACCGATTATGGTCGTGGATACCGATTAAGAAAAAGTTGGGGAGGAATTGTTTTGAAAAGGGGCTTGTTCTTAACTTTTGAAGGGATAGACGGCGCCGGGAAAACAACACAGATAAGGTTGCTGGAGGAAAAACTGGCCCGAAAAAGGATCACTTCCCTATTTATCCGGGAACCCGGATCAACGCTGATCGGGGAAAAAATCCGCAAGATTTTGCTGTCTCCGGAAAACAAGGAGATGGTGCCTGCAACGGAGATACTGCTCTATGCTGCGGCCCGGGCACAGATTGTAACGGAAGTTATCAGGCCGGCACTGGATGCGGGCAGGATCGTGGTCTGCGATCGTTATATCCATTCCAGCCTTGCCTATCAGGGGTTTGGCCTGGGATATGCACGGGATAAGATCAGAATGATCAACGAGGAGGCGATGGGCGGGCTCTGGCCGGATCTAACCTTTATTTTTGATATTGAGGTGGCGGAAAGTATCAGAAGAATCGGCCAAAAAGGAGACGGATGCGGTCGAAAAGATCGTATCGAACAGAGAGATTCCGAGTTTTACGATCGGGTGCGCCGGGGTTACCTTACTCTGGCCGCCGAAGATCCGGAAAGAGTGGTAATCATTCCCGCACATTTATCTATTGAAGAGGCACATACCATGATATGGAAGGAGTTCAAGGGGAGGGTTACGATTGGGATTTGAACGTCTGGTCGGGCAGGAAACGATCATCAAGGTCTTACGGCAATATATTGCCGATGACCGTCTTCCCCATGCATTGCTGTTTTCCGGCCCGCAGGGCAGCGGGAAGAGCACTATGGCTCTGTTACTCGCACAGTTTCTGAACTGCAAGGCCTTCGCCTCGCCCTGCGAAAGCTGTATCTCCTGCAACAATATTACAACGGGCCAACATCCCGATGTAGTGGTGGTAGAAGCGGAAGGCCAAAATATTAAAATAGATCAGATCAGGGCGGCTAAAAGAAGGTTTATTTATTTTACGCATGGTCCGGGAAGAAGGGTCTGCCTGATTGAAGATGCCCATAACTTGACATCTGAGGCGGCGGCTTCGCTGTTAAAGATTTTGGAGGAACCCCCCGAAAGGCTGGTGTTTATCTTGACTACGGCCTACCCGTCCCGGCTTCCGCCCACAGTTCTTTCACGTTGTCAGCAGTTTATGATGAAGAGATTGAGCGACCATGAAATGGCCGGCCTGCTGGCTAAAAGTTATCCCGCATTCTCAGCGGAAGATATTGATTTGGCGGTAAGATTGGGGGAGGGGATCCCCGGGCGTGCCCTGGATATACTTGGCGATGCGGAATGGGGAGCGCGCCGACAGGAGATCTATAAACTGGGGGCGAAGATGATTGCACCGGATCAGCCGGGGGCGGATCAATATCTGTTGGATGAGGCCCGGAGTTGGGTTGAACGGAAAGACCTTACTTATCTTCTTGAACTGCTTGCCGCCTTTTTTAGAGACGGTCTGTTCTGGGCTCTGTGTAGAGATCCGGCGGTATTGACGGATATAACGCGGCAAGCTTTCTGGGAAATGCAAAATATAAGCGCTTCCGCCCTGCTGGATTGTTTGAAAATAATTAATAAAACACGGCGGATGCTGTTTTCCAATGTGAATTTAACACTGGCAATTGAGAATGCGTTTTTACAAATCAGGGGGAGGATAGAAAATGTATAAAGTAATTGGCGTCAGATTCCGGACAGCAGGGAAAATTTATTACTTTGACCCTGAAGATAAACAATTAAAAAATGATGATATGGTTATTGTGGAAACATCCCGGGGACTGGAGCTGGGCAAAATAGTTGAGGAACAGAAAACCATCCGGAAAAAAGATGTGGTGCTTCCGTTGAAGAAGGTTTTACGCAAGGCTACGCCGGCCGATTTCTACCAGCTGGAGGACAATAAACGCAAAGAAGAAGAGGCTTTCAGGATCTGCCAGAAAAAAATCGCCAAACACAAGCTGGAGATGAAGTTGATCAAGGTGGAATATACCTTTGATCGCAACAAAATTATCTTCTACTTCACGGCCGAAGGCCGGATTGACTTTCGTGAGCTGGTAAAAGACCTCGCTTCCGTATTCCATACAAGGATAGAACTCCGTCAGATAGGCGTAAGGGACGAGGCCAAGCTTGTAGGCGGGGTCGGCCCCTGCGGACGTCCTTTCTGTTGCATAACTTTTCTGGAAGACTTCGAGTCGGTCTCTATCCGCATGGCCAAGAACCAGAATCTTTCTTTAAATCCAACCAAAATATCAGGCCTGTGCGGTCGACTGATGTGTTGCCTGCGCTTTGAGGCCGATACCTATGAAGATTCAAAAGGCGAATATCCGGCGGTGGGAAAACAGGTCATTACCCCTGACGGCGAAGGCCGGGTTGTATCTGTAAATGTGGTTAATAAAACGGTGCAGGTAGAACTGGCGGAGATGAAACGTCACCGTGAATTTCCCGTGGAGGAAGTGGAGTTGCTGGAAGAGGGGGATTGAGTAAAATTATAGAGAATGATCGGGGCATTCTTTATCTCTGTGCAACACCTATCGGGAACCTTGAGGATATAACCATACGTGCCTTGAATTTCTTGCGCAAGGTTGAAGTAATCGTATGTGAAGATACAAGAAGGACCCTGAAATTACTGCATCATTATGAAATCAAGCCCCGCCAATTGATCAGTTACCATCAGCATAGCCCTCCGGAGCGCATTGATCGTATCCTTGGATTACTGGAGCAGGGAAAGGATCTGGCTCTGGTTACGGATGCGGGGATGCCCGGGCTTTCGGACCCCGGTTCGGAGCTGGTTTCCCGTGCCTGGAATAGTGGTTTCAAGGTAACCGTCCTGCCCGGGCCTTCAGTGGTTCCCGCGGCACTTGCTCTCTCGGGCATGCCTGCCGACAGTTTTATTTTCCTCGGATTTTTGAATCGTTTCCCGCCCGGACGGCGGAAGGAGATTCTGCAAAAGTGCTGTCATGGCGAAGATACGATCGTAATTTTTGAATCACCCCACCGGATCATGGAAACATTGCAGGAACTGGAAGAGAGCTTCAGATCATGCGAAATTGTAATGATCAGAGAGCTGACCAAAAAATTCGAGGAGGTCGTCCGCGGAACACCTGCAGAACACCTCCGCCGCTTTCAGGAACATGAACCCCGTGGCGAACTGACGATGGTACTGGTCCCCGGCCCGACAGAGGAGGAGTCGCTCGGTGATCAGACGCTGTATGACGATCTCCGTACTCTTGCCCGTGCCGGAATTCCCCCCAAACATGCCGTTAAAGCCGTGTCCCTGCTACGAAAAGAGCCGCGCAACCGGGTCTACAAATTACAGCTGCACCTTAAAAATGAGGAGCGATAAGATGAAAATTGCCCATAAAAAAATAAGCAGCTTAACAAGTTGCTTATTTTTTTTGGTTTAAAAATTACTTATTGCTGGCTACCCATGATGGAGATACATTCTTTACAGATATTTTTCCCCTTATACCTGATTATATCATCTGCGTTGCTGCAGAAGATGCATGCCGGTTCGTACTTCTTTAAAATAATATTTTCTCCGTCGACGTAAATTTCCAGGGCATCTTTAACTTCTATCCCCAGGGTTCTACGGAGTTCAATCGGGATCACCACTCTACCAAGCTCATCTACCTTTCTAACGATTCCAGTCGATTTCAAAAAATATTCCCCCTTTTTTTACAAATACTCTAAAAATTATTATACCAATTACTGTAATCATGTCAATGCTTCACCCCAAAAGAAAATAATAAATAAATATTGTAAATCTTCCAAATGCCGGATGAAGCATGGTTGGTCCATAGAGCCTCTCAAGGGGGTGGGAATAAATTTAACGGTAAAACATAATGATAAATTAGCGTTTTTGTCATTGCTATGAAGTAATATTTTTATCATCATGATGATAAAAAACGGGACGAGAGTGGTTAAGATCCTTCGGTCGCCGGCGCTCCCTCCGGATGACAATGAGGGGCCGCTCCTTCCGGATAACAAACGGTGGGGGGCGTTCCTTTGCAGGGAAAGTTGCTTCGCCCTTCAGAATGGTACGAAACACTTTCATTTCTCATGATGCGGATGGCGCGTGAAAATTCTGAGCGCAGCGAAGAATCTTTTTTATACATCGGATGTTACTTCGGCCATATCAAGGGAAAAACAGATTAAAAGGTGGACCGACACACTAAATGTAAGACTCCGAATCCTGGCATGTTCGTCAAGAAGTGTTTTCTTGACACGAAGGTTGAGTTTGTTATAATTACTGTATATGTTTGGCATTTCTTTCTTCAGGATCAGATTTAATGATATCTTTTTAAAGGTTGAACAAATACTAAGGATATAAATTAATATAAGAAGAGGAATCAGGGAGGATATCCTTTTATGGATAAGGGCAAGACCTTTTATATTACTACCCCCATTTATTATCCCAGTGACAAACTTCATATCGGCCACTCATACACGACGGTTGCCGCCGATGCGCTGGCCCGTTTCAAGCGCCAGACCGGTTATGATGTGCTGTTCCTGACGGGTACGGATGAACATGGCCAGAAGATACAGCGCCAGGCCGAGGCTGCCGGTAAATCACCGCAGGCTTTTGTAGATGAGATTGTGGAATGGATCAAGGAGCTCTGGGGCGAACTGGGGATATCTTATGATGATTTTATCCGCACCACCCAGGAAAGGCATAAAACAGTGGTGCAAAAAATATTCAACCGTTTTTATGAAAAAGGAGATATCTATAAGAGCAATTACCAGGGGTGGTACTGTACTCCCTGTGAAGCCTTCTGGCAAGACAGGCAGATAGAAGAAGGCAGATGCCCCGACTGCGGGCGGGAGGTGGAGCTGGTCTCCGAAGAAGGGTACTTTTTCCGTATGTCCAAATATGCGGAGAGGTTGCGCTGTCACATAGAGGAGAACCCTGAATTTATCCAACCTCCCTCACGAAAAAACGAAATGATCAACAACTTCCTTGATCCGGGGTTGGAAGATCTCTGTATATCACGAACCGCTTTTAAATGGGGGATACCGGTACCTTTTGATCCCGATCATGTTATCTATGTATGGCTCGATGCCCTGAGCAATTACCTTACCGCCCTCAATTACCTTGGAGATGATGATAGCAAATTCCATCGTTACTGGCCTGCAGACGTGCATCTTATCGGCAAGGAAATCGTGCGTTTTCATACCATATATTGGCCCATATTTCTGATGGCTCTGGATCTGCCTCTGCCCAAAAAGGTGTTTGGTCACGGCTGGCTGATATTGAATGAAGGGAAGATGTCCAAATCTAAAGGCAATGTTGTTGATCCACGGGTATTAATAAAGAGGTATGGGGCGGATGCCATCCGTTATTATCTTTTGCGGGAGATACCTTTTGGCGCCGACGGGGTCTTCAGCATTGAGGCGTTGGTACAGCGTATTAATTCCGATCTGGCCAATGATCTTGGTAATCTCGTGAGCCGTACGCTGACGATGATCGACCGATATTTTAACGGTGTTCTTCCCGCGGCTGCCGGTGCGGCTGCCGGTGATGAAGAGCTGATATCATTGGCACTTCAGGTTCCGGCGAAGATGGAATCTATGATGGATAGGCTGCAGATCAGCAATGCCTTGGCTGAGTTGTGGCAGCTTGTGCGACAGTGCAATAAATATATAGATATGAACGCACCTTGGGATCTGGCCAAAAACGAGGAGGAGACAGCCGGAGGGCGTCTCCGGACGGTGATGTACAATCTGGCTGAAGGTCTGAGATTTATCGGGGTGCTGTTGCAGCCCTTTATGCTTGAAACACCACAGAAATTATGGGCCCAACTGGGTCTAACGGACTACAAGGAGGAACAGACCTGGGAAAGTCTCGGCCGGTGGGGAGGTATCAAGGCCGGCCTGATAACCAAAAGAGAGGAAGATCTTTTCCCGCGCTTGAACCTGAATGAGGAGATAAATTGGCATAAAGGTGACGAGGAAGCGGATAAGGACAACGCCCGGCAGGATACCGGTGAAGATAAACAAGGTTTGATCAGTCTGGATGATTTTCAGAAATTGGAATTACGTGTAGCCAGAATATGTGCGGCTGAGAAAGTGCCCAAGACAGATAAGCTCTTGAAGATTACGCTGGAGTTGGAAAACGGGAAATCAAGACAGGTGGTGGCCGGGGTGGCTTTAAGCTATACGCCACAGGAGCTGGAAGGGAAAAAGGTGGTGCTGGTCGCCAATCTGCAGCCGGTCAAGCTCAGGGGCATCTTGTCTGAAGGGATGTTGTTGGCGGCCGCTGACGGCTCCGGCAGATTGAGCCTGCTTACGGTCGATAGAGATATACCGGCCGGCAGCAAAATAACGTGAGGGCTATCCATTGATCGATACCCATGCACATCTGGATTCCCCCGATTATAAAGAAGATTTTTCAGCGGTCCTGAAACGTGCCGCCGCGTGTGGAGTAAGGGCCATCGTCTGTGTGGGAACAGATGAAAATTCCTCATTGCGGGCTGCATCCATAGCCAAGGAAAACCCCCGGATATGGGCAACGGCGGGGGTTCATCCTCATGAAGCTGTCCGTGTTTCTCCTACTTTCCCCCAATCTTTAAAAGAGTTGGCGATCTTGCCCAAGATTATTGCTATCGGGGAGATCGGTCTGGACTATTACAGAGATCATTCTCCACGTGATAAACAGCGGCAGGTATTCCGCGCCCAGATAAGAATTGCCCGTGAGATGAACAAGCCGGTGGTGATTCATTGCCGGGATGCCTACGAGGACCTCATGAAGATAATGGTCGAAGAGAAGATAGAACAGGTAGGGGGGGTCCTCCACTGTTTTTCCGGGGATGAGTCATTTGCCCGCAGAAGTCTCGATCTAGGTCTGTATATCTCTGTAGCCGGTCCGGTTACCTACCCCGGAGCGGATCGTTTAAGGGATACAATCCGTATTATTCCTCCCGATCGTTTGCTCGTAGAGACCGACGCCCCCTTCCTGGCACCTCAGCCCTTCCGCGGCAAGAGGAATGAACCCTCATTCATTTGTGCCACATACGATCAGGTTGCGGCCATTAAAAAAATATCCTTCGAGGAACTCCGGAAACAATGCCGCTGCAACTTCCAACGCCTGCTGGGCATCTCCCTTCCCTGATAACCCCATCAATTGGCAAAATAGTCCGAATAATTGCCGGGAGCCTTGTATATAATAAATGGACAAACGTTGCTACAGGAGGAGGGATAACCAGGCAGATAATGGCAAAATTTAGTTAGCAATATTTTGTATTTGAAAGCGGCAGGAAGAAAAACGGCAAAATTAAGATAAAAAGAGATTATTATTAATCCAAAGCGTAATCTTTTAAATTATTAACATATCTTAATAATAAATGGGGGGTTTGACAAATATTCTTAACAATTATAAGATGTTGCCAAACAGGGGGGCCTTGTAATGAGTGATTTACCCATAATTGAGGAACCTGGTACCTGTATTTTGGAAAGAACCAAAAATAAACAACGAAGGTATGAAAAACGTTTAAGGCGTCGGAGACGGCAAGAGATCAGGGAGAAGTATTTGGCACGTATTTCGGCCTGGTTGCCCCGCAAGTCCAGGATGCTTTTTTTTACAGGCATCGTTCTCTCCATGTTTCTGATCTATTTTGGAACGCTGAATACGGTAAAAATATATGTTGACGGCCTGCTTATAAAAGAGATTAGAACCGGCAGCCGTACCGTGGAGGAGTTAATGAATGAGCTGGACATGGAGATCCATCCTCAAGATAAAATTGAGCCTGCCATGGCTGATCTGCTGCTTGAAAATGAGATATACATAGAAAAAGCTTTTCCGGTAATTTTATGCGCCGATAGCAAGGTCGCTGAATTTTGGACTCCCCCGGCTACGGTCAGAGATTTTCTTGCGGAGGAGGGCATCAGATTAGGTGAATTTGACGAGATCAGCCCCGATTTGAATGAGGTTCTCAGCCCTTATGAAGAGATCTCCATTGTTAGGATTGAAAAAATATATACTTCTGAAGAGACCGTCATCCCGTTTGATTCAGTTTACCGCGAAAATCCGGCTATGGATATGGGTTCGGTCTGTATTGTCTGCGAAGGGGAGGAAGGTTTAAAAAAAGAGACGGTGGAGATAGTTCTGGCCGATGGGCAGGAGGTCAGCAGGGCTGTTATTGATGAGATGATCATTACCCCGCCCCGCAGTAAAATAATTGAGAGGGGAACCAGGTCGGTGATCCCGGGGCTGGATGTCCAATTTAACAAAATGTTAAACGTTAAAGCAACCGCATATTGTCCCGGCACTCCGGGCTCCGGTTGTCCGGTAGATTCCAGAGGCTACTCTGTCTGCACCGGAAAGGCAACCGGCAGGACGGCGACGGGGGCAAAGACCCGGGGCGGAGACGGCTCGAAACAGAATCCCTATATTATCGCCGTTGATCCGCGGGTTATACCTCTGCGCAGCCAGGTCTATATCGAGGGGTACGGATATGCTGTGGCCCTTGATACCGGAGGGGCGATAAAAGGAAACAAGATTGATGTAATGTTCTCATCTCACAGCAGCGCGATACGTTTCGGCAGGCGCAACCTGAAGATATATTTACTCCCTTGATAAGTATGATCGATAGAACCGATCAAGATAGTGAGATCAAAGCATAGATGAATATTAATTTGGCATCACCGCGCGAAATCAAAAAGATTATGACCGAGTTCTGCCTCCATCCTAATAAGAAATGGGGGCAGAATTTTCTTGCGGATGCCAATATCGTAAGGAAGATTATCGCAGAGCTGGATTTAAAACCGGATGATTTTATAGTGGAGATCGGTCCCGGCTTGGGAGTCTTGACCATGCCGTTGGTCAAGGAGGCTCAAGAGGTGATTGCCATTGAGATTGATCGGGGATTGATCCGTTTTTTGAACCGGATGTTCTCTCCTTTTGAAAATATAACATTGATAGAAGGTGATATCCGCAAAACAAATATAAAGGATCTCTGCACCTCGGTCTGGGGTCCCGAAAACAGGACTATCAAGCTGGTTGGCAATCTGCCTTACTATATCTCTTCGCCATTTATTTACGAGCTTTTGGCGGGTAGTTTTTTCTGGTACAAGGCAATTATCATGGTTCAAAAGGAGGTCGCAGAGAGGATCATAGCTCCGGTTTCAACCCCTCTTTACGGTTCTTTATCTGTTCTAAGTCAATGTTTTTTGGATCTGGAGATAGCATTTAACGTCTCGCCAAATGTTTTTTATCCTGCCCCTCAAGTAGAATCGGCGGTACTGGTCATGCAACCGAAAACAACCGCTCCCGATGTTGGAGATAAATCTCTTTATATAAGACTTATAGCGGAGGTATTCAAATATCGCCGTAAAACCTTGTTGAATTCTTTAAGCCATGGTTTTGGTTATGAGAAGACGTATGCAGCTTCTCTGCTAAAGGAGGTCCGTATTAATCCGGAACAACGGCCGGAATCATTGACTTACGCAGAATTTGCAAACCTTTGTCGATTGATTTATAATAATAGCAGTGCATAAGAAAGACTAACAAATTGAAATTTTAAACCCAAAAAAAGTGCCAGGCATCAAGATGAAAAAGAAAGGTCTGGGCAGATGAACTTCATTAGTCCCTCCAAAGGCAAGCTCTCTTTTGATGATACCTTTGCAGAACTTATCTCCTATATAAACGAGAATTATGATGAGAATTATAAACTTATTATCGGAACCGATTCCCATGCGTATATGAACGATGGGGTGGTTTTTGTCACGGCGATCGTAATCCACCGGGTGGGTAAAGGCGGTCGTTATTTTTTCCATAAACGGAAACATCGGTACATGGATAGTATGCGTCAGAGAATTTTCTATGAGACCCTGTTGAGCCTTGAGGTAGCCAGTCGCCTGACGGATAAATTGTCCCGGAACGGTTTCTCCGACCTGAACATCGAAATTCACCTTGACGTTGGTGAAAAAGGAGAGACCAGGGAAATTATCAAGGAAGTTGTGGGTATGGTGATCGGCAGCGGGTACGATGCGCGGATTAAACCTGATTCTTATGGTGCCTCCAAAGTGGCCGACCGATATACCAAATGATATATACTCCTTGGTGGATGCCTTCTGCTGAGAATGACGGGCGGGCCAGCCGATTGTTCCAAGAAAGTAAAGTCCGTAACAAGCGGTATCATGGGCCACGGCCTGAATTTTTACCGCTTTGATTAATACCTAAAAAATGACAGGTACAACTTGACCTTTGCTTAAGATTATGTTAATATTGTAGTGTTGGGTATGTTTGTGAATATATAGTATAGTAAAATACTGAGGTGATAAAGTAGTGGCTAAAGACGTTCTGTGTGAGATCCGCAAGAATTTGGAATCTCGTGTAGGAGAAAAGATTAGGTTAAAAGCTAACCGGGGACGGCGTAGGACTTTTGAAAAAGAAGGAGTGCTGGAGAGTACCTACCCATCAATATTCGTCATCAGGGTTGATGAGCCAAACTACTATCAAAGATTCACTTTTAGTTACGCCGATGTTTTAACGGAGACGGTTGAACTTAGTTTTTTCAATGAAAGTAAAATATTTGCATCAGGAAGCTAAATAAAATTAAACAGAAGTAAATATTTTAATAGAACCCTTCCCAACAAAGGGTTCTATTTTATTTTATTAAAAAATAGAAGTGGATAACTATTCATAAATCATGGTTCATTTTCAATAACTGGATTACATTTTCTCGTATTTGTAAAGCGGATCGTACCAAAATATTAATGCCACCATTTATATTAAAAAGGAGTTGATGCTAAATGGCCCGTCGTCGATCGGTAATGTCCGAGGCCATGAAGTATGAGCTGGCCAAGGACATGGGTGTTGCTGACATTGTCAAGAGGGAGGGTTGGGGCGGAGTCACCTCCCGTCAGTGTGGAAGCATGGTCAGACTGGCTATCGAGAAAGCCGAGCAGATGCTCCGGGATAATAACAATAATAGTTAAGGTGGCGGGTGCGCCCTTTGCAGGGCGCACTTTTTTTAAAGGAATTTTAACAGGCAATGTGGAAATGAAATTGACTAGCTCAGGGAGGAAGAGGAAATCTAAAAAAAAGATAATTATTATGCACATGATCATCGATGCTCCGGCAAAAATTAACCTTGGTTTAAAGGTGCTATATCGACGTCCTGACGGTTACCATGAGATAGAGACGGTAATGCAGCAGATTGGCCTGTCTGATTATCTTCTTTTTCAGGAAACTCCGAATAAAGAAATTAATGTTTATACCAGAGGGTATGATATCCCGCAGGATGATAATCTGGTCTATCGAGCAGCGATTGAATTAAGAAAGAAAGCTTGTATCAATAAAGGCCTGAACATAACGCTATATAAAAACATACCCGTGGGTGCCGGATTGGGCGGAGGCAGTACCGATGCCGCCGCTACACTCATGGCTCTCAACAGAATATGGGATCTGCAGGCGTCATCGAACGAGCTGATGGTTATTGCCGCGGAATTGGGTGCGGATGTTCCTTTTTGCCTACGGGGAGGGACCGCCTTGGCCCGCGGCAGAGGGGAGAAGTTGGAACCTCTGCCCGCCTTGCCTTTTTTTTGGCTGGTACTGGCCAGGCCTTCGGGGCTTACGGTTTCCACCGGGCGGGCGTACGGGAGATTGCCCCATGCTCTGCCCTCCGGTGCCGCAAATTATGATCTATTGAGCGAGTACCTGAACAGAGGAGATAGGGAAAATATATTAAAGTGGTTGGCTCGGGATAGTATCAATATGCTGGAGGAAGTAACGCTCAAAGATAATATCCTGCTGGGCCGGTTGAAAAGTTTCTTCAGGGGGCTGGGATTGTTACCCTTGATGTCGGGAAGCGGTCCTGTAATATATGCGTTGACTACGTCTTTTAAAGAGGTGCATGCCGCGGCATTTACTCTGGAACAGGAAGGATATGAAGCCTGGATAAGCTGGACGTTTTGAGATCTTCTTGTGCATAACTAAAACGGGAGGGATTATTTTGTTGAATGTAATTATCTTGGCGGGGGCTACCCGGAAGGGTGATCTGGAAATAATGGAGAAGGTGGATAATAAGGCCTATATAAAGATAGAAGGACGCACGATGATCGAGATTATAATAAAGACCTTGAGAGAAGTGCAGGAAATTGGAGAAATCATCGTGGTGGGAATGCCCGCTGAGTTGGAAAAATTAAAAATTGAAGAGTATCGCTTTCAGGCGGTTCCTCCCCGGGGTTCATTTCTTGATAATATTGCGGCCGGGTTGAGCGAGGTGGACCCCGATAAGCCCTGCCTGGTCATCTCGGCAGATATTCCTCTGCTCTCCAAAGAGGCGCTTGAAGATTTAATTGAACGTTGCTCTCCTTGTGATCATGATTTTTATTATCCGATCATCAGCCGGGAGCATTGCGAGGAGAGTTATCCCGGGGTGCAGAGAACTTATGTGCAGCTCAAAGAAGGCACCTTTACAGGAAGCAATATAATGATGGTCAAGCCGTACTGGATTTTGGAGCAGCTTGATGATATCAATGTATATCTATCCTACCGGAAAAAGCCATGGAAGATTGTGCAGACTCTGCCCCTGATTTTTATTATCAAATTCATCATCAAGCGTCTGACGATCAAAGAACTGGAATCTTATTTATCAGGACTGTTTAAAATCAAAGCCCGAGCGGTAATTACTCCTTATGCGGAAATAGGAGTGGATGTGGACAAGCCCAGTGATCTGGAATTGGCTCGCAAGTTATTATCTAAAGAAAATTAATATATTTTGCATAAAATCTTGATTTAGCAGGATTATGGAATAATTTGTAGAAATATTATATAAATTAGCTTGCCCGGAGGTGTTAACATTTGGTTATTACCGATGTTAGAATTAGGAAAATTAACAATGATGGCAGAATGAGAGCGATAGTATCGGTAACGTTGAATGATGAGTTTGTCATTCATGATGTACGGGTTATTGAAGGCAATAATGGTTTATTTGTAGCGATGCCCAGCAAAAGAACACCTTCCGGTGAGTTTAAGGATATAGCTCACCCCATTACCTCCGCAGCCAGGGAAAAAATCGAAAAAGTGGTTATCGATGCCTACCATCAGGAAGTGGCGGCGGTGGGGGAGGCTGCCAAACATGAAATTGATGCACAGGAGGAAGAAGATAACGTTTTATAACGGAATGACTTATTTAATCTAATTATACCGGAAAGAGGAGTGATATTCATTCCTCTTTTTATTTTTGAAGCTTTTCTTTTATAAATAATATTATATAGTATTAATAGATTGGCTATAATTATCTTGATGGAGGTTATGGTTTATGAGCAGTATGGCGGCGATAATACTGGCGGCTGGTGAAGTTACCCGCTCGCATTCATTGCGGCCCCGGTTGGGGCAGATGATCTGTGGAAAGCCGATGGTTGAACATGTAACAGATAATGCCAATCTATTGACGGATAATTTAATTGTTGTGGTCGATCCCGGAAATGATGAGGTGCAAAAAGTGCTAGGGGCAGAGCGGGCACGTTATATCTGCCGGGAGCGGCAACGGGGGACCGGCGAGGCCATGAAGGCGGCACTGGCTTCTCTTCCTGATTCCGGATCGGCTCTGATCCTCCATGGCGATATGCCGTTACTTCTGCCTCGGACGCTGGAGAAAATTGCCCAAGTGGCCCGGGAGAGAGCCGCCGTCATCCTTACGGCAAGGGCGCCCTATCCATCCGGACGCGGGAGGATAATCCGTAAGGGAAAAGAAGATATTGGGGCCATAGTGGAGGAGAGAGAGGCCACGGAAGAAGAGAAGGCGATTGAAGAGATAGATACGGGTGTTTATTGTTTTGTGATCGGTATGCTTAAAAAGTATCTGCCGCTGATCAGGCCCCGGAAGACAGCAGGTGCATACTTTTTTGCCGATATCATTTCTCTGATGGTAAAAGATGGTCTGGAGGTAGGGGCAGTTATGACGGAAGATTACAAGGAAGGTCTCAAAATTAAAGATTTTTTACAGTTGGCCGAAGCGGCCAAAGTAATGTGCCGCCGCATAAATAGAAAACTGATGGAGGCAGGCGTAAATATCATTGATCCGGATTCCGTCTTTATAGATGCCGGAGTTGAAGTGGGCTGTGATACCGTGATCTATCCGCAAACGATTATCGAAGGTCGTTCCAGGATCGGGAAAGGTTGCCGGATAGGGCCCGGAACGCACTTGCGCGATGTTTCAATCGATGATCGGTGTACGGTAAGGAACTCGGTTGCGGAAGAAAGTGTCATACAGAAAGGGGCAAATATCGGGCCCTTCGCCTATTTGCGCCCCGGAACCGTGATCGGCGAAGGGGTAAAGATCGGCAATTTTGTGGAGGTTAAAAATTCCGATGTAGGGGCCGGGTCCAAGATTCCGCATCTGAGTTATATCGGTGATGCCGATATCGGGACAGGCGTTAATTTCGGAGCGGGGTCGATCATCGTAAATTATGACGGGCAGATCAAACACCGTACCAGCGTACAGAAAGATTCGTTTATCGGGTGCAACAGCAATCTCATCGCCCCTATCAGGATCGGCACAGGAGCTTACGTGGCCGCGGGTTCTACACTTAATAAAGATGTCCCTGCCGGAGCGTTGGCTCTGGGACGTGCTTATCAGGTTAACAAGCCCGGAATGGCAAAAAGGTTTTTAAAAGAAAAATAATGATTAAAAGGGAAAAAGGGATTTAATAGAGAAACTTAGGTTTGGAGTTTTTTTGTAAATGCAAAGGGGGAGGTTTCAAAGAAGTGGCCAGTAATGAAGAAGGTAATATAAAAATATTTAGTGGAACGGCCAATCTTCCTCTGGCACGGGAGATTGCAAATTATGTGGGTATCCCTCTGGGTAAGGCTAAACTAAACCGTTTCAGTGATGGCGAGATTACGATTTTCATCGGGGAAAGTGTCAGGGGAAACGATTCTTTTATTATTCAACCCTTATGTTCCCCCGTCAATGAAAATATCATGGAACTGCTTATCCTGATGGATGCCCTCAAAAGGGCATCGGCCAAATCGGTAAATGCGGTGGTACCCTATTATGGATATGCCCGGCAGGATCGGAAATCCAGGGCCCGTGAACCGATTACCGCCAAATTACTTGCCGATCTGTTGACCACTGCCGGGGCCAATCGGGTCATCGCCATGGATCTGCATGCCGGCCAAATTCAGGGTTTCTTTAATATCCCTTTCGATCATCTGACCTCGATTGCTCTTCTGGCTAAATATTTCAAAGACAAGCATATTGAAGATGGGATTGTCGTATCTCCCGATCTGGGAGGAGTTACACGGGCACGGCAGTTAGCCAATTATCTGGAGATGCCGATAGCGATTATCGATAAAAAACGCTATGCTCCCAATCAGACCGAGGTGATGAATCTTATCGGCGACGTTGATGGTAAGAACGCAATTTTAATGGACGATATTATCGATACGGGAGGGACAATCATCCTGGCTGCAGAGGCTCTGCTTGAAAAGGGGGCCAGAGAGACTTATGCCTGCTGTACTCACCCCGTCTTTTCGGGGTCGGCTCTGGAAAAATTATGTGCATCGGCCCTGACTGAAGTAATCGTTACCAATACCATCCCTTTGGGGGCGGAATGCCCTGAAAAAATAAAGGTTATATCCGTGGCGCCGTTGATCGGAGAGGCGATAGTACGTATTCATCAGCGGCGATCGGTCAGCGAACTCTTTGAATAATAAATTGACGTTGTGAATGGGCTTATTGTATACTATTCTTTACTATAGTAGACGCTTAAAATGACAAGGGGGTTTTTTATTATGGAAAGGATAGCCCTGGAAGCAGTATTGCGTTCCGGGCGTGGTACCAGGGGGGAGCTTAACCGGCTTCGTCAGGAAAATCAGGTTCCCGCTGTCGTTTATGGCCGCGGAAAAGAAACGCTATCCCTGGTGGTAGACGGAGGGGCGCTGCATAAAGCTCTCTCATCCGATGCCGGAGAGAACGCAATTATTGAATTGGAAATAATGAATGGAAAGAAAAAGGGTAAGAAGACGATTGAAACGGTGATGTTTAAAGAGCTTCAAAGGGATATTTTGTATAGTGAGCGGCTTCTTCATATAGATTTTATCCGCATATCGCTGACCGAGAAAATATCGGCAGACGTTCCCTTGCAGGTGGTGGGGGATATGGATTCGCCGGGTGTCAAGGAAGGCGGAGTGGTGCAGTTATTGAAACGTGATGTTCAGGTTTTCTGCCTCCCGGCCGAGATACCCGATTTTCTGGAAATAGATATCTCGTCTCTGGAGATCGGTGACGGTATCCTGGCTCAAGAACTGGTCGTGCCCGAGAACATCGAGTTGCAGACCGATCCGGAGGAGATGCTCGTCCAGGTACTCATGCCTCAGGAAGAAGAGGAAGAGGAAGAAGAAGAGGAAGAAGAAGCAGAGGAGGCCGCAGAGGTAACCGAAGAGGACGGAGAAGCTCCTGCAGAAGGTGAGAGTAGTAAAGAAGCAGCTCCGGAAGAATAAGGATCATGTTTCGGAAGAGGGAGAAGGCCTGTAAACAATTAATTGTCGGTCTTGGCAATCCGGGAAAAGAGTATGAACATTCCCTTCATAATATCGGATTTCGGGTCATTGAGGGGGTGTCCGGGAAACTGGGCGGCGGTCAGGTCCGGAAAAGAGGTTCTTACCTGTATGCTGAAAAAGATTATCAGGGTATAAGGGTGGTCCTGGTTCAACCTCTTACCTACATGAACCTCAGCGGTAGGGCTGTTGCCGAAGCATTGCGGTGGTACCGGCTTTCACCCAAACAGTTAATGGTAATCTATGATGATATGGATCTTGAGCGGGGGGTTATCCGTCTGCGTCCACAAGGAGGAAGCGGCGGGCATCGGGGGATCGCTTCGATCATCGAGAATCTTGGCACCGAATGTTTCTACCGGCTGAGGGTGGGGATCGGAAGGCCACCCTCCGATATGGAGCCAAGATTCTATCTGCTGAGGAGCCTGAGCGTTACCGAAGCTGAAATTCTGACCCGGGCTGAAGAGAGATCGACCGAGGCGATACTGGTAATGCTCGCCGAGGGTTTTGATGCGGCCATGAATAAATTTAATGTATTGACATAGAACGGCGCATGTGTTAAGATTATTCAAAATATATCAAACAAAGGCCATGACGGGGAGAAGTAGGGCAGATATTTTTTCAGCAGAGACACGGGATCGGCGGCTGAAAGTCCCGTGGCTAAAATACTGTTTGAAGTTCGCCTCCGAGCTGACGGCTGAAACTCGCAGGATGGGCAAGTAGGCCGGAACGGGTTCTTCACCGTTACCATGAAGCAGGTATAAGGAGTAGCTGTCTGGTATTCCCGTACCGGGTAAATGAGAAAACTGAAAAAAGGCGGTTAAATTAGGGTGGTACCGCGGAAGCAAAAAGCTTCACGCCCCTATGAAAGGGCGTGAAGCTTTTATTTTATTTATCTGCGCATGTAAACAATAGAGAAGGAAATGAAAATTTGGGGGGAGCGGCATGATCATTGTTATGAAGCTCAATGTCGGAGAGGCACAGGTTAATCAGGTCAAGGAAAAACTGCATCAGAGAGGATACAGGACCCATCTTATTTATGGCACGGAACGGCTGGTTATCGGTGCCATCGGACGGGAGAATCACCCGGTACCGACAGGGCTGGAGACGATGCCGGGGGTTGAAAAGGTAGTCAATATTATGGTTCCTTACAAGCTGGTAAGCCGGGAGGCCAAGCAGGAAAATACCGTAATCGATGTGGGAGATATCAGTGTAGGGAGCGAGGAAGTTATAATAATGGCCGGTCCCTGTGCGGTTGAAAGTTTTGATCAGATCTACAGGATCGCCAGGGGGGTACGGGAAGGGGGCGCTCATTTCTTGCGCGGCGGCGCATTTAAACCGCGTTCTTCTCCTTACAGTTTCCAGGGGCTGGAAGAGGAAGGCCTTAAATTCATGGCCGAGGTAAGAAAGAAGACGGGCATGAAGATTGTAACGGAGGCGATTACCCCCGGGGATATCGAGTTGATTGATGCTTATGCCGATATTATCCAGGTCGGGGCAAGGAACATGCAGAATTATGCATTGTTGAGGGAATTGGGCCGATGCCGGAAGCCGATTCTTCTGAAGAGAGGCCTGGCCTCCACGATCGAGGAGTGGCTGATGTCGGCAGAGTATATTCTAAATGAGGGCAATTACCGCGTCATTCTGTGCGAGAGGGGGATCAGAACCTTTGAAAATTATACCCGTAATACCCTGGATATAAGTTCCATCCCCATCGTGAAAAAACTTTCCCATCTTCCCATCATCGTTGATCCCAGCCACAGTGCGGGAGACTGGAGCCTGGTCTTCCCTCTGGCCAAAGCGGCCATCGCCGCCGGAGCCGATGGAATAATAGTGGAAGTCCATCACAACCCCGGTGAAGCTCTCTGTGACGGATCGCAATCGTTAACGCTGGAAAGTTTCCGCCTGATGATGAACCGGTTGCCCGCGGTGGCGGCGGCGGTCGATCGCAAGATAGTCAGACCCTCGGTCGGCGGGGTTATCAATAAAGAGGAGATGATCGGGGCGGATGGATAATTATCTGGGGTTCTTGGGGCCGCGGGGCACATTTACGGAAGAGACGGCCCTGCTTTATATGCATGGGCAAGATGAACGCCTCAAGGAGTATGATACCATCGATCGGATCATAGAGGATGTGGCTGCCGGAGCTCTTGCCCGGGGGGTTGTGCCGATTGAAAACTCCCTGGAAGGGAGCGTAAACATCACCCTCGATATGTTGGTGCAGAGCAGCGGTGTTTATATTAATCAGGAACTGTTATATCCTGTATCCCACTGCCTGTTGACCCCCGAGGGGATCAAATTATATGATATCAGGGAGGTGTATTCTCATCTTCAGGCCTTTTCGCAATGCCGGATATTTTTAAAGGAGAAACTCGGTACCGTAAATTACGTATCCATGGAGAGCACGGCCGCGGCAGCAAGGACCGTGGCTTTGCTGGGTGGAAACAGAGCGGCCATAGCCACCCGCAGGGCGGCGGGAATTTTCGGGTTAAATATACTTTTATCCGCCATACAGGATGGGAACGGAGATGACAAATACAACAACGTGACCAGGTTTGTAGTGATATCACCTGCAGACCATCCCCCGACCGGGAACGACAAGACCTCGATCATTCTATCCATAAAAGATGGCCCGGGCAGTCTTTATAATATTCTGGGCCTCTTTGCCGCAAGAGGTATCAACCTGACCCGGATCGAATCACGCCCGGCACGAAAAACGCTCGGTGAATACCTCTTTTTTATTGACTTTGAAGGCCATCGCCAGGAGAAAAATGCCGGAGAACTTCTTGATGAATTGGTGGCCAGAGTTAATTTTATCAAGATGCTTGGCTCTTACCCCTCTCTTAATTTAATATCATAACAAATAAGGTATAATAATATATTGTTACCCCAAAGATAATCGTTGATATTTAACGGTAATGCAGAGTTACCGGGCCGATCTGTTTGGGGAGTATAATGTTTGGCAGGAGGATAGGCGGATGCATTTGAGATCTCTCCTTGGAGCCTGGAGGAGAAGCAATGAATTTGAAAGTATTGTCGCGGCCCTCAATGAACCTCCTCCCGGGCGGCTGCTTGTTAGCGGTCTGGAAGGGAGCCAGCGTAATTATCTGAATGCCGCCCTTTACGACCATTGGAGCGGACCTGTGCTCATCGTTGCCCACGATTCCTTGCGAGCCGAGAAGGTCTATGAAGACCTGCTGACATTCTTGCCCGAAGAGGAGGTCAAGTTGCTCCCCGGCCGTGATTTCATCATTGGCGAAGGGATGCTGGGGCAGAGCCGCGAAAGTTGGGCACAGCGGATGGAGGCGATGGAGCAGATGGCGGAGGGCAGGAAGATGGTTTTCGTCGCCCCCCTGAATGCCATCGTTTACAGAATGATGCCTCCTGATGCATGGTTAAATCAGGTTATTTTTCTGCGGCTCAACCTGGTCGTTGATCGGGAGGAATTGATAAAAAAGCTTGTCAATCTAGGTTATGAGCGGGTCCCGCTCATTGAGGAGAAGGCTCAATTCAGCGTGCGTGGAGATATCATCGATCTTTTCCCGCCGGGTCAAAAAAATCCCGTGAGGCTTGAATTATTTGATGATACCCTGACATCAATACGGGCATTTGACTGTGTTACCCAGCGCTCTCTGGAGATAATGGAGACATTCAGGATATATCCTGCCGCAGAGGTGATCTTGACGGAAGCCGATCGACGGAAAGGGATGGCCAGGATCGAGGATGAGCTGCAGCGGGTGACCGGCAGATTGAACCGGCAAAAGGGAACGGCGGAGAGGTTAAAGGAGAAAGTGGGACGGCATCTGGCCAGGATGAATCAGCCCGTGCTGGAGGAGGCGTTTTACGGATATTTCCCCTATTTTTATGCCCGGGGAGACAGTCTGTTGGATTACCTTCACAACCGCTATCTGGTTATTATTGATGATCCTGCTCGGACAGCGGAGGCGGCGCAGGTACTGTTGAATCGGGGCAATGATTTTCAGAGTGATCTGCTTGTACAGGGCGATGCTCTATCTTCGGAAACAAGCCTTACCTGGTCGTTTGATGAATTGATGGCCCGCCTGAAAGTTCCTTGTCTTTTTTTATCCCTCTTTAAAACAACGGGGATCAAAGTCCCCCGTGAAGGATCTTTCAGTTTCTCCGCCAAGGATATCCCCAACTATTATGGTCAATGGGATCTGCTTCATGGTGAATTCCGGGAGTGGGAGAAGGAAGGGTACAATGTTTATCTGCTTAGCCCCTCTTCACAACAGGCGGAGGTACTTTTTCTTCATTTAAGAGATCAGGAGTTTTCTGTTCTCAATGCCGGTGCTGAAGAGAAACTGCGTTCGGATCGATCCGCTCCCCCTCAGGTGACGATAGGAAATCTGAATAACGGTTTTATCATCCCCTCCCTGCAAATCGTCTTTGTTACCGAACAGAACCTTTTTCCCAAGAGAAAAAAACGGAAACGGTTGGGAGGCCGGGAGGAAGGTCTGCATTTACGCCATTATCGTGAACTGAATATCGGAGATTATGTGGTGCATGATCAGCATGGTATCGGAAATTATCTCGGTGTTCAGACGCTGGAGATAGAAGGGATCAAGAAAGATTATCTTGACATCCGCTATGCAGGAAAAGATAAGCTGTTTATCCCCATAGAGCAGATTGATTTAATCCAGAAGTATATCGGTGTGGAAGGGAAGGCACCAAAGCTTCAGCGGTTGGGCGGCAACGACTGGAACCGTATCAAAGGCAGGGTCAAAGCTTCGGTGCAGAAACTTGCCGGTGAGTTAATCTCCATCTATGCCGCCCGCAGCTCTCTCCAGGGACGTTCATACTCGATCCCGCATCCGTGGCAGTCGGAATTTGATTCCTATTTTCCCTATGAAGAGACGGCCGATCAACTCCAATCGATAGAAGAGGTGAGGAATGATCTGGCCAAGGACAGGCCTATGGACCGGTTGCTGTGCGGAGATGTGGGCTATGGGAAAACAGAGGTGGCTATGAGGGCGGCCTTTAATGTTGTTATGGAGGGGAAGCAGGTTGCGGTATTGACGCCTACAACTATCCTTGCCCAACAACATTATCGAAACTTTTGCACACGTTTTTCGTCTTTTCCCGTCCGGGTATCACTTTTGAGCCGTTTCCTGTCTGCGGCCAGGCAGAAGGAACAGATAAAGGATCTTTCCGGCGGCGGCACCGATATTATAATCGGCACACACCGTCTCCTTTCCAATGATGTGCAGTTTAAAGATCTGGGATTGATTATTATCGATGAAGAGCATCGCTTCGGCGTTCGCCACAAAGAAAAGTTTAAAAAAATACGTCTGGATGTTGATGTGTTGACACTGACAGCAACTCCCATACCCCGCACATTGCACATGTCACTCGTCGGGGCAAGGGATTTAAGTATAATTGAAACCCCTCCGGAAAATCGCTATCCTGTCCAGACCTATGTTCTTGAATACTCCGATCAGGTTGTCAGGGAGGCTGTCCGGCGCGAGTTGGGGCGTGGGGGGCAGATCTATTATGTGTTTAACCGGGTGCAGCATATAGAAAAGTGGGCTCATAAACTGAAAGAGCTGGTACCGGAGGCCGGGATAGCCGTGGCTCATGGTCAGATGGATGAATCGAAACTGGAGCGGGTTATGAATGATTTTTTGGCGGGGGACTACGATATTTTGCTCTCTACCACCATTATTGAAGCGGGTCTGGATATCCCCAATGTAAATACGCTGATCATCTACGATGCCGATCGTTTTGGCCTGGCCCAGTTGTATCAGCTCCGGGGACGAGTCGGCCGTTCAAACCGGCCGGCATACGCGTACCTTACCTTTCAGCGCGACAAGGTTCTTACCGAGGCCGCGGAGAAGCGGTTGCAGGCGATCAAGGAATTTGCCGAATTGGGCTCCGGCTTCAAAGTGGCCATGCGTGATCTTGAAATAAGGGGGGCCGGGAATATCCTCGGCCCTGAACAGCATGGTTTTATGGCGGCCGTAGGCTTTGAACTATATTGTCAGATGCTGGAGGAAGCGGTAAGAACCTATAAAGGGGAGGAGGTGGTTCCGGCAGTCTCTCCACGATTGGATTTAAAAATCAGCGCCTATCTCCCCACCGGCTATATACCTGATCAGGAACAGAAAATCGAGCTATATCAACGCATCTATGCATTGGATTCACAGGAGGGCATCGATGAGATCCGCAAAGAGCTTCTGGATCGATTCGGGTCTTTACCCTTGGAAGTTGAAAATTTATTGCTCGTATCCCGCCTGCGGGTTTTAGCTTCAAGTTTATGCATTGCCTCTATCCACCATGAAAATGGGCAGATAAATGTAAAATTTGATCAAGAACAAAAATTTGATACTTTGAAACTGTGGCGGCTGGTAAAACAGTATTCCGGAAGGATGAAGCTGACATCCGGGAAAGAGGTTATGCTCAAAATCAGACCCTATGGGGAGAAAGACGAAACATCTCGCCTTCGTGAGCTGGAAGACCTGCTGGTTCTTGTCCGGGAGGTTGTTATTTGAACCATCTTATATTATAATTTATAGATATTTTAGGTTATCCTGGAATTAAGTTGATGGAGGGAAACTACGGGTTTAACTCTTTTAGCAGATCATCGGTTTTAGTAAATTAATTGCATAAAACCGATGGCCTCGTTAAATACTAAGAAAGAAGTTTTACAGCTATAAAAGAAAAGAGGGATATCGATGAAAGCAACGGGTATCGTAAGACGGATAGATGACTTGGGTCGGGTAGTGATACCAAAAGAGATCCGTAGAACCATGAAAATAAGAGAAGGCGATCCTCTGGAAATATTTGTTGACCGGGAAGGTGAGGTCATATTAAAGAAGTATTCTCCTATCGGGGAACTCGAGGAATTCGCCCAGGAATATGCTGATTCTTTAAATGAGTCGACCGATAAGATCGCGTGTATCTGCGATCGGGATACCATCGTAGCCGTTGCGGGAGCGCCGAAAAAAGAGTTTGTAAACCGTCCGTTAAGCCCGGTTATAGAAAAGGTTATGGAGAGTCGCCGCAGCGTGTTGATCAATAACACCGCCGATCACCCTTTTTACAGAGAAGGCGAAGCTGTCTCCAAGTTTTACCATGAAGTAATTGCTCCTATTGTTTCAGAGGGCGATCCTATCGGTGCGGTGATAATGGGTACAAGGGATCAGGATGCCGAAATGGGAGAAATGGAACTTAAACTCGTTGAAACTGCTGCCTATTTCCTGGCCAAGCAGATGGAACAGTAAGTTCTCAAGCTCAGATCAGCAGGTAATTATATATATAACTATTTTGACTACGGGGGAGAGCATTGAAAAAAGGCACTTTTGTTAAAGGCGCGGTAATACTGGCTTTTACCGGGATAGTGGTAAAATTTATCGGAGCGGCCATGCGTATTATATTGGCCGCTTTAATGGGTGATGAGGGGATAGGGCTGTATCAGATGGCTTATCCTGTTTATGTAACCCTGCTCACTGTTTCCACGGCCGGTATCCCCGTGGCCATATCCAAACTTGTGGCCGAGAAGCTGGCCTTAAATAATCATACCGAGGCGTACCGCGTCTACAAGGTATCGCTGATCATCCTGACGATTTCCGGGTTTGTCATCTCTCTGGTTCTGGCGGCCGGAGCCGAATATTTTGCCATAAATGTAGCCAAGGATTCGCGTGCTTACCTGCCGATTTTGGCTATCTCTCCAGCCATTTTTTTTGTAACGATCATGTCGGCGATGAGAGGGTTTTTCCAGGGTTACCAGCAGATGGTCCCTACGGCTATCTCGCAATTTTTGGAGCAATTGACGAGGGTGGTTACCTCCGTGGCGCTCGTCCTTTATCTGCTTCCGATCAGTCTTGAATATGCTGCGGCCGGGGCGGCTTTTGGTGCGGTAACCGGCGGCCTGATAGGTTTATTGGTGCTGATCGTCATTTATTATCGCCAAAAATCAGACTTTTTAGAAAGCGCACGCAGACAACCGCCTCAGCATAAAAGAGATACTACGTGGCAGATAATTGGCCGCATCATCAGCCTATCGATCCCCATTACATTGGGATCGATCATGGTTCCGCTGATAAACTTGCTGGATCTGGCCATCGTTCCGGCCAGACTTCATGCTGCCGGTTTCAGTACCGAGAGAGCTACGGCCCTGTATGGTCAGTTGACGGGGATGGCTCTTTCGCTGATGTATTTCCCCAGCGTAATCGTGACCGCACTGGCTATAAGCCTGGTGCCGGCCATATCGGAGGCTTATACTTTAAAAAACCGGCCTCTTTTACATAACCGCATAGAGGTTTCCAACCGGTTGACGGTCTTATTTGCTCTGCCTTCCGCCGTGGGGCTCTTTCTGCTCTCTCTGCCCCTGTTATCCAACGCGGTTACCGTATTGTTGTATAATAATGCCGAGGCTGCTTACCCTCTTTCCATCTTATCCTGGGGCATAATCTTTTTCTCTTTTTACCTGACCACGACGGGGATCCTGCAAGGGATGGGCTATACTTTTATCCCGGTACTCAACATGTTTTATGGTGCGGTGGTAAAAGTGATCCTCACATGGGTCTTAACGGCCATCCCATCAATCCACATCGGCGGAGCGGCTCTGGCAACCACCGTCGGGTTTATCGTTGTTGCCGTTTTAAATATCATCCAGATGGCCAAAAAAACCGGTTATCGGTTCAAAATCGGCGCACTCTTCTTGAAACCTATTGTCTCGGTCTTGCTGATGTCCATAACGGTTATATATTCCTACCGCTTTGTACTATCTGTTTCATGGACAAGGCTTGGTTTTGGAGCAGCAAACGGGATCGCCACCATCGTCTGTATTCTAATCGGTGCTGTTATCTACTTTGCCGCCCTCCTTTATCTGGGTTGGCTGACCGAAGATGATCTCTATACAATCCCCCGCATTGGTAATAAGCTTGCCCTGTGGGCACGTAAATTAAGATTGATCAAATAAGCATAGCATGGAATAATTGCAGGGGAAGAATTAAAAAACAGGAGATTAATAAAATGAGAGTGCGATTGAGTGGCCCCATCAACAGGATAGACAGACTGTTCCCGGGCGGAGTTACATTTCTGGACGGGCAGTCTATCGGCCGGCTAAAAGAACCGGTTCCCCATCACCTGGTGGTAAAGGTCTCTGGGAGATACCGCCATCTGTCTCGCATCAAGTCCTGCCTGCGGAAAGTATACCCCGATCGTTACCCGGCAGCGATCTTCAAAGCTTTAGATCATCGGGAAAAAATATCTTTTGGTGGCTGGTGCCCCATATTCGCTCTGAAGCATTGGTCTTTATCCATGCCTTATTATCTTTATCTTCCGCCGCGACGGAAGCACTCCCTCTCGGAGTTGATCAGTATCATGGCCAAACTGAGGGGAGAAGAGGGTTGTCCATGGGACAGGGAACAGACACATCTTTCCCTGCGTCCCTATCTTATCGAGGAGGCCTATGAAGTAATTGAGGCCATCGATAAAGGAGATATGCGGGCCTTGCAGGAAGAATTGGGAGATCTGCTTCTGCAGGTTATCTTTCATGCCCAGATCGCCATGGAGGAGGAGCATTTCTCTTTCAGTGATATCGTCAATATGTTGATAACCAAACTGATACGCCGCCATCCGCATGTTTTCGGGAGCCGGAAGATTTCTTCTATCCGTGAAGTCAGAAAGAGGTGGGAGCAGATAAAGAAGGCGGAGCGAGGCGATCGGTTATCAGCCCGAAGAAGTGTGCTTCATATCGATCCTGCTCTGCCGGCTTTGATGCAGGCTTTGAAGGTACAGGAAAAGGCGGCGGATGTCGGTTTTGATTGGCAATCAATCGAAGGTCCGCTGGAAAAGCTCAAAGAGGAGCAAAATGAGCTTATGCATGCATATCATGGGGGGCTTAGGGAAAGAATAGAGGAAGAATTAGGTGATTTCCTGTTTGCCCTGGTCAACGTATCCCGGTTTATGGGGGTAAATCCGGAGCTTGCTTTATCGGCGGCAACGAGGAAGTTTATGGATAGGTTCGCCTACATTGAAGATAAAGCAAGAGAAAAAGGAGGAGATGTTGCGGACTACGATCTAAGCCAACTAGATTGTTGGTGGAAAGAAATTAAGAAAAAAAGCAAAAAAAGCTAAAGGTAGGCAGGAATCATAGATGTTATATCGAATAGGTAGGTATTAAAATAAAACAATATCATTAGGAGGGATACTCACGTGAATAAGTCTGATTTGGTAAATGCTGTATCTGCTGAGGTTGAATTATCAAAAAAAGATACGGAAAAAGTAGTAAATGCAGTTTTTAAAAATATTACCGATGCGTTGGCAAAAGGGGATAAAGTTCAGGTTATCGGCTTTGGAACATTTGCTACCCGCAAACGTGAAGCTCGCAAAGGCAGAAACCCTGCTACCAGAGAAGAGATCACTATTCCAGCAACTACGGTACCTGTCTTTAAGGCCGGCAAAGGGCTTAAAGACAGAGTTAAAAAGTAAGGTAACTACTTACATAATTTGTTTTTGCTAAAAAGCACCGTCCGCGGTGCTTTTTATTTTATAGAATATTTATTTAGAAATAATAAAAACTAATATTGTAGTAAATAGACTCCTGAAATTTAAACTACCGGAGGAAACAATAGATGAAATTTAAAAAAAGAAATAAGGCAATCCGGGGGGTCTGGTTAATTTGCAGTCTGTTAATATTAGGTAGCGGCGGCGGTTGTAAAATGCTGTCTGAGCGCGGCGCTCCTCAAGAAAGGCCTGAAATTCCCGCAGAAATTCGGGGGGGCGCCCGGGAAGAACCGACCATCAGAGTATATATGCATGAGCATGACGAGGTCAGAGAGATGGAGTTTGAAAAATATATCGAGGGTGTGGTTGCCGCAGAGATGGATAACCTTTGGCCTCAGGAAGCCCTTGCCGCTCAAGCAATTATTGCTCGCACCTATACATTGCAGAAGATAGCTGAAGGGAAAGGATTGGATGAAAGAGGGGCCCATGCCTCTACCGATCCCGAGGAATTTCAGGCCTACAATGCGGCCAGAATAAATGACAGAGTCCGCAAAGCGGTCCGGGAAACACGCGGCAAGGTGGCCGCTTATAAAGGGCAATTTATCCGGGCCTGGTTCCATGCCTATGCCGGGCCACGCACTGCGCTGGCCTATGAAGGAATGGGGCCCGAGGAAGGAAATCCTCCTTATATCCACATTGTAGAGAGCAGGGGGCAGGATATAATCGATCCTGAAGAGGCAAATTGGAAGGCTGAATTTCCTCTGACCCGGATAAGAACGATTGTAATCGGAGAGACGGGAAATGACCCGGGCGAAATCACCTCGGTGGAGATTCTGGAAAAGGGGCCTTCCGGAAGGGCGTTAAGGATCGGTTTCAATGAATCGGAAATTCTTGCTCCGGTTTTACGCCTCAGACTTGGTTCTACAGAGATGCGATCCACATATATTGATGATATTAAAATTGACGGCCCCAATCTGCTGATGTCGGGTACGGGCTATGGACACGGCGTGGGAATGTGCCAGTGGGGAGCCAAAGCCATGGCCCAAAAGGGGGATACCGCTGAAAATATCATCAACTATTATTACCGGGACATCCAATTTTTCAACTTGTGGTAATCAGGTTTTAGGGTCGGTGGTTATAATGGAATAAACCATCTTTCCGGACATAATATATTATATAGAAAAGAAAGAAAGGGGAAGGAAACGATGGAGGAGAAATACGGATATAAAGCAATTAACCATCGTCTATCCCTGGAAAACCGGGAAGAGATGGAGATAACGGGAGTAATGAATGTCGACAGTTTTGATGACGAAGAGGTAATTATGGATACCGAACAGGGATTGTTGGCCGTGCGCGGAGAAAATTTAAATATCAAGCATCTTAATCTGGATCAGGGAGAAGTAAAGATCACGGGAATGATTCTGGAATTGGCCTATTCAGACCAGAAACTCAGTGCACGAGACCGCAGCAAAGGGTTTTTTGAGAGATTATTTAAATAGTGGTTATGAATAATATCAATATCATCTCTCCGGCGGGTTATCAATTCTTTCTTTTTGCCAAAGCGTTGTTGCTGGGATTTGGTCTGGGGTTTTTATTGGATTTTTATCGTTCCGTGAGGGCTCTGATTAATTTTTCTTTCCGGGTTACATTCTTTGTGGATTTATTTTTCTGGATAGTAGTTACGGCGATCAGCATGTCGGTACTACTTATTTTTTTATGGGGAGAAGTTCATCTCTATACCTATGTTGGGATAACATGCGGTTTTCTGGCCTATTATTTCCTGTTAAGTCGTTATCTACTTTCATTTTGGCGCAAAGTATTTTATTATGGAGGTGAGTTGGGCAGGTTATCTTTAAGATTTTTAAATCATATTACCAGGTTTTACGTATCCGTAAAGCTTGCTTTCAGTCAAAGTTTTAGAAAAAAATAATAATATATTTATGATGCTTAATAGAATAATTTCATTTTTTTAATTTGCAGGACTTTAGTATAACAAAATAGAAATAACAGTACCTGACTAATAAATTTTGTAACAGGGGAGTAGAATGAGGCGGAATAAGTCCGTGGTTGCCTTTCCGGGCAAGAAACAAAAGATATGGAATGGTCGCCGGTTTCTTCTTTTTGCAGGCCTGTTATGCATCTCGTTTTTATTTTTTATTACCATAGCCTATTACTGGCATTATCATTGTTTGGCCCTGGAGCGGGATCGATATAACGCCGAAGTGCAGATGATAAAAAATGAAAACAATGAACTCAAAGAGGAGATTGTCCGTCTGCAGGAACAGGAATATATTGAATTTTTGGCGCGTCGTTACCTGAATTTGGCCAGGCCTGATGAACAATAAATCAGGTTGATTGGGGATTATCATTAATCAAGGGGGAATATCTTTAGAATGTCGGTGAAAGTTGGAAACATCGTTGAGGGGGTGGTGACGAGTATTACCAAGTTTGGAGCTTTTGTACTTCTTCCCAACGGGGAGACCGGATTGGTGCATATTTCAGAGATTGCCCATTCATATGTAAAAGACATCAATGATTATCTGAAGAAGGATGATGTGGTAAAGGTCAAAGTCCTTTCAACCGAAGCGGGAGGGAAGGTGGCCCTATCCATCAAGCAAGCGCGGAAGAAAGAAATTCCCGCCGGCAAGCCGGATCATTCTTTTGAAGATAAGTTGTCCCGCTTTCTAAAAGAAAGCGATGAACGTCAGCAGGATATTAAAAGAAGCAATGAATCAAAGCGCGGCCACCGTTCTTACCGTCACTATTCCTGACCATATAATTAGGTACAACGATCCTTAAATATTGGACCCGTCGATAATTGCCCGAGGGGCTTTTTCTTTTTTGGGCCCCTGAAATCATTGCCGTTCAAGTGGCGCGAGGCCATATTATCGTGAATTATCACCTCTCTCAATAGAATTTCTTCACTGATTATTAATTTTCATCTTCTTTTTTCGTAAAGTACTAACCGATATTGCCAAAATATATGACCAACGTTGAGGTTGCCTCCATAATAAATAGCATCATCATCATGATAATGATAAAAATATGGAATTATTGTCGGAAAAAATTATTTCAGCCCCGCCCAATTATGACATAAAATCTTATGGCCATCATCTATAATGGGGTTCCAGGCGTTCAGGAAAAGGAGGTTGTTTATTTGAAAGAAGAGTCCCTATATACAGGATCTTCAATAACGGTAAATGACCGATTGAGTTTAAAGATGATCCGGTGGCGGTTGGCCCGTTGGATTGCCGGTTTAAAGGAACAAGCTCTGTCCAAAGGGGAGCTCCTTCTCCTGGCCATGCTCGGCTTTCTGCTCGGCAGAGCAACCCTTATGGGTGAAGTGGCAACCTTTGGGGCTATCTTCTGGCTGATCATGTTACGGGAGAAACCGGTGCAAAGCTATCTGGTGGCGGCTACGGTATTACTGGGAAGGGCGACCGTATTGGGATGGTTATCGGCGGGGCATCTTCTGGTGGCCATTTTCATGGTCTGGCTCTGGGAGGCCTTATGCCTCCGCCTGTGGAAGAAAAAGAGTTCCCTGGTTATATCGGTGGGGCTGCTGATAGTTTTGTCTTCACCTATACTGGTATCCGGAATTGCCGGATCACTTGATGGTGCATTCCTGGGATTGGAGATGCTCATCGGATTACTGGTGTCCATAACTTTGGTGCCGGCCGTGCACGTAATCGGGCAGCTGCCCAGGATCAGGGATCGTCCTGATTTGACGGTGGAGGAGGTCCTGGCCGTATTCCTGTTATTCTCCCTCGCATTGATAGGAATCGGAACCCTGGAGGTTGCCGGGATTTCTATCGTCAGTCTGTTTAGCAAGTTGTTGCTGTTGATGTCTGCTTATCTTATTGGCGCCGGGGGAGGAGCCGCTATGGGCGTAATCGTAGGGATAATCCTGGGGTTGGGAAACCCCTACCTTTATCTGGTAATCGGGTCCCTGGCTTTTAGCGGGTTCTGGACCGGCTTTATGCGACAGTTTGGGCGCTTGGGTTCGGCATCGGGATATATTCTTTCATTTCCCTTCTTCGCCTTGCTGGAGCCATCTGCTTTCTCGGAAGTTTACAAGCTGGATAATTTGTTGGCGCTGGGGATATTCCTCCTTATCCCCTCGGCGTTCTATCAATGGGTTTCCGGGAAATTACCGCGGGGGATGGCTACGTATGCAAGGGAAAGGGAGAAAGAATACCTCGATAAAGTTGCCCTGAAAGTTCAACGCTTATCCAATCTGTTTTCCGAGCTTTCCGAGAGTTTCAGCCAGATTGCCGGTAATGAGCAGCGTCCTGTCGAGGCGGAGATGGCACCGTTTATTAACGATATCGTAAATCGTGCCTGCAAGACATGCCTGTTGAAGGATCGATGCTGGGGAAAAGACTTTTACCGGAATTTTCGCTGGATAATCAATCTGTTGGCGCAGACGGAAGGAGAGATCAAAGAGTATCATCTCTCCCCGGATTTCAGGGTGAAGTGCCGTAGTCCGGCATCATTGCTGACGGCCATAAACTGCAGTAGAGAAGTGTGGAAGGCTAACCGTTACTGGGTAAACAAATTGACGGAAGAAAGGAGTCTGGTCTCCAGCCAACTGAGGGGAGTATCCCACATAATGGATGAGATGGCTGAAGAGATCAAGACCGATTCCTTGCCTCCCGCAAATGAAAGAGTCTTTCCTCTCTTTACTGTAGAGGTCGGTGTGGCTCAGAAGCCGGGAAGAGGGCAGAAAGTCTGCGGAGATTATTATAGCTTTTTTGAGTTCGGGGAAAACTTGCAGGTCCTGGTCCTTAGCGACGGCATGGGGCATGGGCCGCGAGCCCGAGCCGAGAGCAAAGCGGCGGTAAGGCTCATTGAAAAGATGTTGGAGGCCGGTTTTGGCAAAGATATGGTTATCAGAGTGGTCAACTCCCTGCTCCAGCTCCGTACGCTGGAAGAGTTCTTCGCCACTGTGGACCTGGCGCTCATCAATCTGAGCACAGGTGAGATCGAGTCAATTAAAATCGGTGCCGCCCCCAGTTTCCAAAAAAGGGGGAAAGATGTGAACAAAATAGGCGCGGCATCCCTGCCTCTGGGCATCCTTTCTCATCTGGAAGTTGAACAGAAGAGCATCAAGATCCAGATCGGCGATCTTTATATCATGGTCTCGGATGGGGTATATGGAAAATCGGACGCCTGGTTGTCTAACTTCCTGAACTATTGTGAATACAACCATCCCGAGATCGTGGCCGAAAGAATCCTGGAAGAAGCTATGCTCCGTTGCAAGGCTGAAGATAAGTATGATGACATGACGGTAATAGCCTGTCGTATAATCCCTTTAAACCGGCAGGTAAATAAAGAAAAAAAGGAATTTAAAAAAGAAAAAGTGGGGATTATATAAGCGTATAAAAAACCACAAGCAGGAATTTCACTCACCTCTAATTAAATTAATAAGCAATCTTCGCCGAAAGATTGCTTATCTTTTTCTTAAAAGGGGAGTATAGGTTTTGATGGTCAAAGATAAAGTACGGAAGACAATTGATCGCCACAAACTTTTTCAGCCGGGGGATAAGGTTCTGACAGGTGTTTCCGGCGGCCCCGATTCTTTGTGTCTGCTCCATATTCTGCTTCAGCTTCGTTCGGAGCTGGGGATCAGGATATATGTCGCCCACCTGGATCACGGCCTCCGTGCCGAGGCCTCCCGGGAATTCGAGTTTGTTCGTGCGTTATCCGGGAAATGGGGCCTGCCTTTTTACGGTGCCAGGGTCGATACCGCTTTTTACCGGCAAAAAAAAGGTTTATCGGTGCAGGCGGCGGCACGTTTCTGCCGCTATATCTTCTTTAAAAAGGCGGCTGCTTATTTTGGCGCCAACAAGATTGCCACAGCTCATCATCACGATGACCAGGTGGAGACGATTTTGATGAACATTATCAACGGGACCGGCCTGGACGGGCTGGCCGGCATCAAGGTTATCCGCCGCCATAAAGGGATTGAGCTGGTGCGTCCCCTGCTGGAAACCGGCAAGGATGAAATCATTGCCTGCTGCCATGAAAACGGGCTTGAACCTGTCTGTGACCTCAGCAATCTTGAACCCGTATATCTTCGGAACAAGATCCGTCTCGAACTGATCCCCTATCTGGCCCGAGAATACAATCCGCGGATCGGCGAAGCCGTTTCCCGTCTCTCCGCCCTGGCCGGAGAAGAGGGGGCATATCTGCATCGGAAGGCCTTTCTTCTTTACAAGAAATATGCGCGTGAACAGGGTAAGGATAAAGTGATTATTGATGCGGTAATGGTCCAAAAACTGCATACCGCCCTCAGACGTCGGATCCTGAGGATAGCCTGGCAGAGGATCAACCGGGATGAGGACACGGTTCCGGAGAGCAAACATATCGAAGCTCTCGAGTATCTGCTCCATGAGAATCGGGTGGGGAAGGAAATTCAGCTTCCCCACCACAGAAGGGCTTATATCACCGCCGCGGGGCTGGTGATGGCTACAGAATCCCGGAGGAAGAGGTTCGTCATGGAAGCGGTTGTTCTGAACGTGCCGGGTATCACTTCTGTTCCTGATATCAAAGGGATTTACGAAACCGTAATAAAGGATCCCCGGGAATTGAGCTGGCCTCCGGACGATAGGAGGGAGGCTTATCTGGATTATGAACGGCTGAGTCTGCCCCTTGCAGTCACCTGCCGTTGGGCCGGCGCACGTTTCCGGCCTCTGGGGATGGATGGTCGTAAAAAGAAGTTGAAGGATTATCTTATTGATCGCAAGATACCCCGGCAGGAGAGGGATCACCTGCCTCTGGTAGTGTCCGGAACCGATATTGCCTGGGTTACCGGGCTGGGCATTGCTCATCCTTTCCGGAT